>Ga0102947_1000316_pt1 | contig 17529 bp, 14 predicted proteins | sample SalPon2A_A_D2_MG_FD_78210 | JGI IMG/M metagenome (GOLD analysis project Ga0102947, IMG submission 78210) | Soil microbial communities from South San Francisco under conditions of wetland restoration - Salt Pond MetaG R2A_A_D2_MG | ecosystem: Environmental > Terrestrial > Soil > Wetlands | place... | reverse complement strand
TTCCAGCTTCCCTTGAGCTCGAAGCAAAATACCCAGGTTGTTCACCGAAGTCAGCGTATCCGGGTGCTCCTCTCCCAACACACGCTCCCGACTCTCCAGACCGCGACGGTACAGAGGCTCCGCTTCTTCCAGCTTCCCTTGAGATTGAAGCAGAGAACCCAGGTTGTTCACCGAGGTGAGCGTAGACGGGTGGTCAAAGCCCAAATGGGACTTAGCGTGGAGCAGGACGATCTCGCACAGGTCACGCAGCAGATTCCACTCGGCAGCTTGATGGAATGGCGCTGCATTTCTGAAGAGCCACTCCACGGCCGCCTCGGGCTTGAGGGATTCCAGGCCGTGAGTGACACCGTCGCGGAGGGCTTGACGTTGGGCTTGGGTGACCTTGCGAGGTTCGACCTCCTCTAGGTGCTTTTCCGCTCGTTGGAAGAGGCATTGGTGAACCTCAAGGCGTTCGTCTGGGTCGTGTTGGGCGGCGAGGGCGTCGCGGACCAGGAGGTGGATGGCGTGGCGGTTGGGTTCGGGTTGGGAGATGAAGGTGAAGCGGGTGAGGCGCTTCAAGGATCCGCGGGTGGCCATGCCCGAGCCAAACTCTTTCATGAGATCCCGGTAGAGGTCGTAGTCGAAGGTTTCGGGGACGGAGAGGATGAAGAGGGCGTCGTGCTCCTGGCCCGGCACGTAGGAGAGGAAGCGCTTGAGCAGCTTGTCGAGGTTGGCGTCGAAGTCTTCCGGGACCGGGAGGCGGTCCTCCTGTTGCCGGATCAGGTGGTAGGTGTCGGCGGCGAGCTCGAGGTACTGGGGGACTCCGTGGCTCTTCTCAACGAGGGCGGTACGCAGGTCCGCCTCCTCGACGTCCGCCTCCTCCAAGAAGCGCTCCGATTCTTTCGAGCCAAGTTCGGCGACATTGCGCTGGTCGATCTGGCCTGCCCAGTCATCCTCATCGGCCCACTCGACCGGATTGCGGCCGGAGACGACCACCAGCGCGCCAGGCATCGCCGCGGCCCACTGCCTCAGCCAGGTGTCCTGGGCTTCTCCACTGACCACCGAACCGCGCTCCGTGAACAGGGCTTCGTGGGTGTCGAAAAGGAGCACCGCTCCACGTTCGTCCCGCTCCCCGATCCATGCCGACAGGTCGCCGCCAAAAAAGCGAGGCAGCAGGCCGGCGATCTCGCTGTGGTCGGTCAGGGCCACGATCTGAGCCAGTTCTGCTTGGCCCCGCTTTGCCCACCAGTCGTTGGCGACCTTTCCCGCCTTGGCCAGGGCCCGGGGGATCTTGGCGATCAGGCCGAGGCCCGGGATCTCTTCGGTGATGCTGACGATCTCACCCGCCACCTCGGCGCCGTCCAGGAAGGCCGGCATGGCCTGCTTGAGGTCTAAGTTGGGGTTGGCGAGTTTCCACCAGACGGCGAAGGCGATGTCGAAGGTGGGGAAATGGACGCCTTGGCTGTGGAGTTGGGCGCGGGCGCGTTCGAGAGCCTTGCCCGGCAAGCGGTTCTCGGCTTCCTGGAAGTCGATCTTGGCGTCCACCACACCGTCCGGGATCCGCCGCGGGTCGTCCCCGTCGCCCCGCAGCCGCCGGATCAGTCGGCTCTTACCGATGCCCCCGATGCCGTGGAACGCCAACACCCTCGGCTCATCCGCCGGCACACCCGCGAGTGCCTCGTCGAACGCCAACAGCAGATCCTCCCGCCCCACGAAGGAACGCTCACCCATCCCCGATCCTGTTCGCTTTTCGCTCATCTCAGTATTCACGCGACCCTAGCACCCGATACGGGTCATCCAACCTTCACATTCCCCCACCAACACCCCGTTTCCCCGTTTGCCGCCAAGCGATCCCCCATCCGCGCCCCTTCCCTCTTTACCGTCGAGCACCCCTCATCTTGCCCCTGGCCCCGTGCCCCCCCTCCCATCCCGCCCCGTCGTGCCCGCAGCTCGACCGGTAGCTGGGTGTGTGGACTCGGCGGGGCAGGGGGCTGCGATCAGTGCGCGGGTGTTGCGGTTGGAATGAGGCGGGTGTTGGATGGGTCGGGCGGTCGGGAGAGGTGGGTGGGAGGGATCAAGGAGAGCAAAGCCCCCTCACCCACACCGGCGGCGCAGCCGCCGGCGCACCTTGAGCAGCCCCCTGCCCCGCCGAGGCCAGCACACCCCCGTGCCAGCCCGGCCGCCCACGCGCCACCCCGACCAGCGATATCCTGCCCCCACGCCCAAACCCCACCCACCAAGGGAGCCCTCCCCATGACCACCGGCCGCCTCCTCCTCGACGCCACCCTCAACTCCTTCGAGTACCACAAGGGCCTCGCCGATCGCGCCATGGCCCAGCTCTCCGACGACGACCTCAACACGCCCCTGGCCCCCGCCGGAAACTCCATCGCCGTCCTCGCCAAGCACGTCGGCGGCAACCTCGCCTCCCGCTGGACCGACTTCCTGACCACCGATGGCGAGAAACCCTGGCGCCACCGCGACGACGAGTTCGTCGATGACCTCGACCGCGACGCCGTCCTCCAGCACTGGAATCGTGGCTGGACCGTCCTCTTCGACACCCTCCGCAGCCTCACCCCGGACGACCTCGACCGCACCGTCACCATCCGCGGCGAGGACCACTCCGTCCCCATGGCCATCCAACGCTCCCTGGCCCACACCGCGTACCACGTCGGCCAGATCGTCGAGCTGGCCCGCCTCCACGCCGGCGACAACTGGCAAACCCTCTCCATCCCCCGCGGCGGCTCCTCCAACTACAACCGCCAAAAAGGCCACGAAACCACCTGATCCACCAACCCTGGCCGTCTTCCCCTCCCCCCCTCTCCGCTGAGCAAACTCCTCCCACCCTCCTGCCTGCCCCGACTACCCCACCCCCTCGCCGTCGTGCTCGCACCATGCAGCCAACGCCTCCCCCCTCCCCTACCCGACGTCCTCCCGCCCCAGAATTCATCCCGAGCCATAGCGCCCACCCCGCACCATCGACCGCGCCCCACAGCGTCCTCACCCCGCATCGTCATGTCCACCCCGCATCGTCATGTCCACCCCGCATCGTCATGTCCACCCCGCGTCGTCATGTCCACCCCGCATCGTCATGTCCGCCCCGCATCGTCATGTCCACCCCGCATCGTCATGTCCACCCCGCATCGTCATGTCCGCCCCGCATCGTCATGCTCGCAGCCCGACCGGTAGCTGGGTGTGTGGACTCGGCGGGGCAGGGGCCTGCGATCAGTGCGCGGGTATTGCGGTTGGAATGAGGGCGGTGTTGGATGGGTCGGGCGGTTGGGAGAGGTGGGTGGGAGGGATCTTCGCAAGCAAAGCCCCATCACCCACACCGGCGGCGTCAGCCGCCGGCGCGCCTTGAGCAGGCCCCTGCCCCGCCGAGGCCAGCACACCCCCGTGCCAGCCCGGCCGCCCACGCGCCCACGCCCTGCCTCTGCCCCGCCGACTCAGGCCCCGTCCGGCATCCCCCCCAGGTCGATGGAGAACATCCCCCGCCCATGGGTCGCGCAGATCAACACCTCGTCCATCCAGAACAACTCCGTCACCGAACAACTCGTCGGCCCCTCATTCGTCGGCGACCACGTCTCACCGAAGTCCTCGCTGGTGAAGATCCCCAACTCCGTGCCGAGGTAGAGGAACGAAGGCCGCCGCGGGTGGATGGCCAGGGTGCGCACCGGCATCTCCGGCAACCCAGCGGAGATGGAGCGCCACGTCGCGCCGCCGTCCTCGGTGACCCACACGTTGTCGGCCTGGTAGCCGGCGAAGGTGGCGTAGACCCGGTCGTGGTCGTCCGGGTCGATCACCAGGCGGGTCGACATGCGGGCCACCGCCAGCCCCGACGCCGAACCGGTCACCAGGTCCCAATCGGGCTGGGGACCGGTGGCGTCCCGGGAGCGGTAGACCTCGCCGTTGACGTGCCCCACCCACACCAGGTCGGAGTCCCCCGGGGCGATGGCGATGGAACTGATGAGCGAGCCGACCCCCGGCTTCACCGAGTGCCAGGCCGGCCCGGCGCTGTCGGTGTTGGGCGTCTTGGCGTCGTCGGTGCGCCACAGGTCACGGCCACCGGCCAGGATACGCCGCGGCTCGTTGGGGTCGAGGACGAAGGGGGCGATGAACAGCGACCGGCCGCTGCGGGCGTCGGGGATCTGGAACGGAAGAGGTTTCAAATCCCAATCACGGATCGCACTGTTGTAGAACCTCCCGCTGATGTAGTCCTCGTACCACCTCGCGGCCTTGCGCCCGCCCTCCCGGTTGCGGTTGAGGGCGAGGTTGACGTACTCGGTGTAGAAGACGTCCGGGTCGTCCGGGTCGGCGGCGCAGTACCCGCCGTCACCACCGAGGAACTCGACCCACCCCATGGGACCGTCCGCCGGCCGGTAGCTGACGCTGCCGTTGTCCTGGGCACCACCGATGATGACGCCGGTGCTGGCGTTGCCCGCGGCGCCGTAGAACTGGGTCACGGCATAGCCGTTGACCAGGTTGACCCAGCCAGCCACCCGGTCTGCGTCGGAACCGACGGTGGTCACGTCGTCGGTGCAGTAGATGCCGCCGTCGTTGCCGAAGAACACGGTGCGGTTGCCAACCCCGTCGTAGTCGGGATGAGCGACGATGACGTGGTGGTCGGCGTGGGCCGACCCGTCCTCGCGCCAACTGCTGATCGGCGCCAGGGTGTCGCCGCCGTCCCGGCTGCGCCACAGGTCGATGCCCCCCACCAGCACGAGATCCGCGTCGGTGGGGTCGCCGGCCCAGATCACGTTGTCGTACCACCCCTGCTGGCCCAGGTACTGGGCGGCGAAGCCGTTGGGACCGTCGGCGTTGCGGGCCGCGAAGGTCTCACCGCCGTCGTCGGAGCGGAAGATCCGCCCGCCGCTGCGGTCCAGGGAGGCGTAGACGACGTCCGGATCGGCCGCCGCGAAGGTGACCTCGACCCGGCCGCTGCCGGAAAGCCCCGCCGCCTCCCGCCAGGTGACGCCGCCGTCGTCGGAAACCCGTACCTTCCCGTCCCGCAAGCCGCCGGCCACCACCCGGGTCGGATCCCCCGGCGCGAAGGCGACGTCGGCGACGTTGCCGGCGAAGACCTCGGCCCACTGCGCCCGGTCCGGGTCGTCGCTGCGGAAGATCCCCTCCGACGTCGCCGCCAGCAGGATCTCGCCGTCATCGGAGATGGCGAGGCGGTTGACGTAGTGGAAGTCGGGGGTGGTGGTCGCCGGCAGGACGTCCCAGGCGGTGCCGTTGATGGTGCGGAAGATCCCCGCCCCCCGGGCCGCGCCGATGTTGGAGAAGCCCTCCCCCGTGCCGGCGTAGAGGATGCGCGGGTTGGCCGGGTCCAGCACCATGCAACTCACCGCCAGGTTTGCCATGCGGTCGTCCACCGGGAACCAGTTGTCGCCGCCGTTTCTGGTCAACCAGACCCCGCCACCGACGCTCCCCGCCCAGATGCGGTCGGGGACCACCGGGTGGACGACGATGGAGCGGGTGCGCCCCCCCACCCGGCCGGGCCCCAACGAGGTCCAGCCGGCGCCGGTGGGGCTGAGGCCGGCGCCGAGACTCAGATCCGGGCCACCGTCGGGGTCGAAGTCGAACGGCTCCACCGCCGCCGGCGACAGCGTCTCCGGATCGACCTCCGGGCCACTCGGCACGCCGGCGGTGGTCTGGCCGTCGGCCTGGGCGGAGCGCAGTTCGGAGAGTTGGTTCAGCGCCGTCTGCTTGGCCTCGACGCTGGCCGCCCCCCGGTCCCCGGTCTCGAACAGGCGCTCGAACTCAACCCGGGCCCGGGCCTGGTCGGGGTGCGCCAGCTTGAGCAGCAACCGCGCCATTTCGCCTTCGGAAAGCTCGGCGATCTCGGCGTTGGCGATGCCGAAACGCTCCTGGAGGGCCTGGAGTTGGCCGGTGTTGAGCCCCCGTTCCAGGGCTTGATCTTCATTGGTGGGATCGTAGGTCATGTCAGGCTCCTCACTGTTTTAGCGACCCTGCTTTAGCGACACTGCTTTATCGACACTGCTTTAGGCACACTGTTCTGGGCACACTGTTCTGGGCACACTGTTCTTGGCCACACCGTCTCGGCAATACCGTCTCGGCCATCGGCTCAACCCGGCGGGGGTGGAGGCGACGGCCGGGTTTCCCGGGCGGACGCCAGCTCCCGGTCCCAGAGATGCCGGCCGGAGGCCAGCTCGACGGTGCGAAGCACCAGGCCCCCGTCCGGACCGCCGGAGAGGTGATGGACCCGCCCCTCCACCGTCTCCGGCCACTGGTCGCCCTGGGCGAAGGGCACCTGCCCCACAGCCTCGCCGCCCGGGACGGTGACGACGTGCCAGAGCTGGCCCGGTGGCCGGGTGCGGCGCAGGAACAGGTGCGAGCCGTCACCGGTGACGGAAGGCTCGACGTCCGCTCCCCGCCACACGAGTTCACGTCCCATAGGCGACCCGGTGGCCCCGCCCGTTACCTCGGCCGGCCAACACTCCAACCAGAGCTCCCCGTCCTGGCCGCCATCGAGATCCAGGCGGGCGACGGCACCGGCCGCCAGCCAAGCCTGCTCCCGCCATCGTCCCCGCTGGCGATACGGGAAGGACGCCGGCGGTGGCGGCTTGCGGCCGGCCGGCAGCGTCTCCACGGTACCGGCCCGCGGCGAGTAGCGAAGGGCGCCGGCCTGGAGTCGGGAAAACCTCTCCTCCACCTCGCGGGAAGGCGGCGCCCCACCGCCGTAGCTCCCCCGATACCGCCAGCCGAGCTCCAGGCCATCCGCGGTGACGTGGGCCGACAGATCGAGGTCGGCCAGCGACAGCCGCGGCACCGCGTCCTCCAATTCAAGCTCCAGGCCGTGCCGGGCGACGCTCTCGCCGGTGGCCGCGTCGAGGGTCTGGAGGCGGAGGACGCCGGGAGCTTCGGCGGCGGCGAGAAACACCCACCCCCGCCCCGCCGCCACCCCAGCCGCGACCGGAAGGCCGGGGGCTCGGGCGCGCCACACCGAGGCGCCGTCGGCAAGCTGGAAGGCGGCCACCGTCCCAGCCGGCTCGCCGACGTATCCCACCCCGGTGACGGGGTCCGCCACCCCCCTGGGCAATGGCGGGTTGGGCACCGCGCTGTCGTCTCTGGGCATCTTGGTTCACAGAAGCATACCTCCCGGCTCCGACGATGCCTTTCACCAGCACCCGTCCCTCCCACCCGCGCCGGAGGCCGTTCCAACCCTCCTGCTGCCACTGCCGCCCGGGAACGGACAGCTTCGCGGAGCAATCGGCTGAGACCGCTCCGGGTGGTAAATTGCGACATCATGATCTCGCCATCACACTCCCGCCCCGCCCTCCGCGCCGCCGTCCTGGCCGCCGTCCTGACCCCGTTGCTACTGCTCACCCCCGCCTGCACCCCGACCGCCGATGAGCCGGAAAGCCTGGAGGACGCAATGCTCGACAGCAGCCAAGAGGTGAGCGCCGAGATGGCCGACAGCCTGGAAGCGATGAACGGGGCGGCCCGGGAGTACGTCGACCTGGTGCTGGAGCTGGGCACCCACGACGACGGCTACGTCGATGCCTACTACGGGCCGGCGGAGTGGCGCGAAGCCGCGGAGGCGGAGCCGCGGGGCGTGGCGGAGATCGGGCAACGGGCCGACGAGTTGGCCGGGGAACTGCGCGGGCTGACGGTGCCCGGCGGCGAGGGCGCGGCCAAGGGGGCCGCCGCCGCCACCACCGGCGACGAGGAGCTGTCCGAGGTCGCCCTGGCCGAACTGCGCCGGGTCTTCCTGGCCCGCCAACTCGACGCCGTGGCCGCCCGCGCCGCCATCCTCGGCGGCGCGGAGATGAGCTTCGATGAGGAGGCCGAGGCGCTCTACGACGCGACACCGCCGGAGCACACCGCCGAGGAGTTCGAGGCCATCGTCGCCGAGTTGGACGGGGTGATCCCCGGCGACGGCGACCTGCTGGGGCGCTTCAACCGCTGGCGCGACGGCTTCGTCATCCCCGAGGACAAGCTGGACACCGTCTTCCAGGCCGCCATCGACGCCTGCCGCGAGCGCACCGCCGCCCACCTCGACCTGCCCGCGGGCGAGGGCTTCACCGTCGAGTACGTCCAGGACAAGCCGTGGTCCGGCTACAACTGGTACCAGGGCGAGCACCAGAGCCTGATCCAGGTCAACTCCGGGCTGCCGATCTACATCGACCGCGCCATCGACCTGGCCTGCCACGAGGGCTACCCCGGCCACCACGTCTTCAACTCCCTGCTGGAGAAGAACATGGTGCGCGACCGGGGCTGGTGGGAGTTCTCGGTCTACCCGCTGTTTTCCCCCATGTCGCTGCTCGCTGAGGGCACCGCCAACTACGGCATCCGGGTCGCCTTCCCGGGCGAGGAGCGGGCCGCCTTCGAGCGCGACGTCCTCTTCCCCCTGGCCGGCCTCGACCCGGCCACCGCCGAGGGGTACTACGCGGTGATGGAGCGGGTCGAGGAGCTGTCCTACGCCGGCAACGAGGCCGCCCGCCGCTACCTCGACGGCGAGATCGACGGCGAGGCCGCCGCCGGGTGGCTGCAACGCTACGCCCTCTCCAGCCCGGAGCGGGCGCGCCAGCGGGTGAGCTTCTTCGACACCTACCGCTCCTACGTCATCAACTACAACCTGGGCCAGGACATGGTGCGCGACTGGGTCGAGGCCCAGGTCGCGGGGCGCACCGCCGCCGCCGAACGGGCCGGCCGGGAGGTGGACGCCAATGACCTGCGCTGGGAGGTCTTCGCGCTGCTCCTGACCACCCCCCGAACGCCGTCGTCGCTGCTGTTGCCGGACGGCGTCGCCGGCGAAGGGCACTGAGGATGGGCGGGAGCCGCCAGACCGTCCACCTGGTGGACGCCAGCCCCTATGTCTTCCGCGCCTACTTCAGCCTCCCGGACTCGATCCGCACCCCGGACGGCGAGCCCATCAACGCCGCCTACGGCTTCGCCTCGTTCCTCCTCAAACTGATCACCGAGGAGGAGGTCAGCCACCTGGCCGTGGCCTTCGACGAGTCGCTGAACACCAGCTTCCGCAACGAGCTCTACGCTGACTACAAGGCGCAGCGGGAGCTGCCGCCGCCGGAGCTGGAGGCCCAGCTCGGCGCGTGTAAGGAGCTCTGCCGGGCCTTCGGCGCCACCACCCTCTCCGATGACCGCCTGGAGGCGGACGACATCGTCGGCACCCTGGCCGACGCGGTCACCGCCGCCGGCCACCGGGGGGTGGTGGTGAGCAGCGACAAGGACCTCGCCCAACTGGTCTCCGACGACGTCGAGCTCTACGACTTCGGCAAGGACGAGCGACTGGGGCCGGACGAGGTGCTGGAGCGCTTCGGCTGCCGCCCGGCCCAGGTGCCGGACCTGCTGGGCCTGCAGGGCGACCCGGTGGACAACATCCCCGGGGTCCCCGGCGTCGGCAAGAAGACCGCCCGGGCGCTGCTCGCCGAGTTCGACGACCTGGACGACCTCTACGCCCGACTGGACGAGGTCGCCGGCCTCTCCTTCCGCGGCGCCGGCACCCTGGCGCCGAAGCTGGAGGAGTACCGGGAGATCGCGTTCCTCTCCCGCCGCCTGGCCACCGTGGTGCGCGACGCCGACTTCGACGGCTCCCTCGACGCCCTCGCCTACCCCGGCGCCGACCCGGCGGCGGTGGGCCCGCTGTTCGAAAGGCTGGGCTTCGAGAAGATCCGCGACCGCATCCCCCGCTGGCGCTGAGCCCGCGGGCCAGCACGGCCCTTCCGGGGGTTGGAGCACCATTCCTTAAAGCGCCTCGACCAGCACACACATCTATGCTGTAATGAGCCCCCGCCGGGGATCTCCCAGCAGACCTCTGCCGAGACTGCTGCGGCCTGATAGACCCCCGGACGGGCCCCCTGACGTCCATTCTGTTCCATATTGCGGAGGCCTTATCCCGATGTACAGACGACTCGCGTTGATCCTGTGTACCGCCGTCCTGGCCGGACTGGCCAGCCTCGCTTCGGCGACCACCACCGTCCATCTCACCGACCGGGCCCTCGTCGAGGGCGCCGAGCTGATCCTCCTCGGCGACGCCATGGAGGTCACCACCACCTGGGTCGATCGCGACCTGGTGACCCTCGTCACCGTCGAAGTCGAAGAGGTCATCAAGGGCGAGGTGGGCGAATCCGTGGAGGTGGCCCTGCCCGGTGGCGTCGATCTCACCGGCCCGGTGCCGCTGGCCGTCACCTGGCCCGGCGCCCCCACCCTGGTCCCCGGGGAGCGGGCGGTCCTCTTCCTGGAGAGCTACGGCCCGGTGGCCGGCGCCTTCGCCATCACCGGCTGGTCCCAAGGTAAGTTCATCGTCCAGCAGGGCACCGACGGCGGGACGGAGGTGTACCGCAGTGCCGCCATAGGCGACGAACCGGGCGAGGGACTGGTCGAGTTCATGGCCAAGGTCCGCTCCCTCCTGACGGTCGGCGAGGAGGCACCATGAGCGCCCTGCGCATCGTCTTCCAGGGCGCTGCCGCCCTGGCTCTGGCCTGCAGCGCCCTGACTGCCCTGCCGGCCCTGGCCGGCGGCTCGCTGCAGACGATCAACCTGTCCAGCGCGGTGCCGACGGCGGACCCCGACTTCGAGCTGGTCGATACGGTGGACCTGCGCTGGGACCCGCGCTGCGTGCCGGTGGCCTACCGGATCAACGACACCCTCGACCCGATCCCCAACCCGCTGGGGCCCCCGGTCCTCAGCCTGGCCGACGCCCGCTCCGCCCTGGCCGACGCCTTCGCGACCTGGAACCAAATCCCCACCTCGTACATCGAGTCGTCCATCACCGGCACCACCGGCAACACCGGCACCCGGGGGTTCGACTTCGTCAACGAGCTCACCTTCCGCACCCCGGCCGGCTTCACCGCCCTCGCCTCGTCCCCCTCGACCTCCCTGATCGCCGACGCCTTCCTCGCCGATGGCCTCGACATCGACGGCGACGGCGACCCGGACGTCTCCGCCGCCATCGCCACCTGCGCCGACGTCGACGGCGACGGGGACGTGGAGTTCCCGGAAGGCAGCTACGCCGCCGGCACCATCCTCGACAACGACGTCCAGTTCAACACCAACGTGCGCTACACCGTGGACCCGGCCGCCGCCGACACCTCCACCCAGTCGGTGGACCTGGTGGGCCTGGCGGTCCACGAGTTCGGCCACTCCCACGGCCGCTCCCACGTCCCCAACAACCAGAAGAGCGACGACAGCGGGCTCGGCGCCACCATGTACCCGTTCATCGACACCGGAGACCCGGCGTCGGAGTTGGGGATCCGGGATCTCGATAGCGACGACGTCGCCTGGGCCTCCTTCGACTACCCCGAGGGCAGCGCCGCCGCCGGGCCGGCGGCGCTCCAGGCCGGGGACGTGGCCTTCGCCGACGCCTACGGCCTGATCACCGGCACCGTGACCGACGGCGGCGACGGTCTGCCGGTGGTGGGTGCCGCGGTGGGTGCCTTCACCGAGGCTGGCGACGCCCTGGCGACCACCGCCTTCAGCGGCACGGCGCGGCTCCGGGTGCGCGGCGACGGCGCCCTCTTCTTCCCCCTGGACCCGGCCACGGGCATCGTCCACGGCGACTTCACCCTGCCGGTCGTCCGCGGCATGTACACGGTGGGCATGGAGGCGATGGACGGCACCCCCATCGCCCCCCGCCAGGTCAACTACGACCTCCTGGTGGGCGCCTTCTTCGGCCAGCTCGACTTCCAGGAGGAGCGCTTCAACGGCGACGCCGAGGCCGCCCTGGAGTACGCCCCGGGCCGCTCGGTGCCGGTCAACGCCACGACGCCGGCGGGCGCCGGCGAAGCGGTGGGCCTGGTGACCAACGTCACCGCCGCCTTGGAGCCCTTCGGCAGTTTGGACTTCTACGGCTTCACCGGTGGGCCCGGTGGCCTGATCTACGCCGTCCGCTTCCCCCGGGCCGAGGTCCGGGCGGCCATCGACGGCGGCCTTGACGTGTTGCAGATGGCGACCTACCGCAACCGGCACTTCGACGCCTCGGTGGTGCCGCTGTTCAGCCAGGCGGCGCTCGCCACCGGCGCGGTGGCGGCCGACGGCACGGTGAGCATCGACCTCGCCGAGCCGCTGCGCCGCCAGGCCCCCTTCGTCGGCCAGGACGACGACTTCTCCCCCTTCTACTTCGAGCGCCCGGCGCAGTTGGCGGCCCGCCTGCGGCAATGGCTGGACTTCGGCCCGCCCCAGGAGGACCTCTTCCTGGTGCTCCAGATCCCACAGCCGCCGTGGCCCGGCGCCAACGGCCGCGCCCCCGGCATCGGCCTCGACGGCCGCCCCGGCGGGGTCAACGACGGGCCGATCCTCGACCGCTCCTTCGTCTCCTACGACGACGGCGCCAGTTGGGTGCTGGACGACCGCTTCAACTACATGTTCTCGCTGGTCTTCAGCGCCCGACCGACAGAGTAGGTAAAACGAGGTAATACGGGGACAGGTTATTTTTCATAACCCTTGCCGCCCGGAGATCTGGGGTGCTAAAAAATAACCTGTCCCCGTATTAAAAAATAACCTGTCCCCGTTTTACACGGCCCCCGACTCTCGGCCTTCCAAGCCGTGGATCAGTCGCCGCCCGGCGCCGCGTCCCGGCCGCGGACGTCGGCCGGAGGCGAGGTGGCCTCCACCGCCTTGAAGTGCTCCAGCACGCGGTAGCGGTGGTTGGCGCCCTCGGGCACCACCCAGGAGTCCCCCGTCGACAGGATCACGGTCTGGCCTTCCAGCTCCAGCTCCGCCTTGCCGGAGATGACGAAGCCCACGGTCTCGTACTCGCGGCGACGGCTGGGCGAGCCCTCCTTTCCTTCGACGGCGGCGCCACCTGGGTGCCGGAGACCCGCTACAACTACATGTTCTCGCTGGTCTTCAGCGAGCGGCCGGCGGAGTAGGCGCCGACCTCGCCGGCGGGGAAGCGGTGCGGCTCCGACCTATGGACCCCCACCCTGTCCGCGCTCCTGCAAGATCCGTCGGGGCCTCACAATCCATTCCGTGGTGATGGTTTCCTCGCGAATAGCTTCGGCAAGTAGACGGAGGGAAGCCACGGCTTCTCGTGCCACGCCACGCGCCCGATACATTGGAACCAGAGTTGCGGCCAGTTTCCTTAGCTCCGCCAACTTACCGCTAGCCAGAAGCGTCTCCGCGAGATAGAGACTCGCAGCCACCGCATCATAGGTGCGCCCCAATTCCAGCAGCCGATCCCGTGCCACTCGGAAGCCGGTCTCGGCAGCATCGTATCGCCCGCGCTCCAGATCGACCCGGGCCTGGAAAAACCCGAACGAAGCCGACGTGTGGGGGTCGGCCGCACGCAAGTAGAGGTGTTGGTTCGCGGTGAGCAGGTGTTCTGCGGCCTCGGCTTCCGACAGGTCGCACAGGGCGTTGACCTGGCCGGTGATGGCACACAAGTACAGGTAAGGGTCCTCTTCCGCCTCGACCAACTCCGCGGCCCGGCGAAAGAGGCGGAGCACCGCCCCCGTGGCCCTCTCGGCTTGGAGCCGGTTGGCCTGCATGATTAGCGTGCGGGCGGCGAGCCCCCTCTCCCCCGCTTCGGTGTAGAGGACCGTCGCCTTGTCGAGGAGGACGCCTGCCTCGGCGAAGCGCCGCTGATCGCAACGAAGGGAGGCTTGCAGGCTGATGACCAACCTGGCCACAACGGCACTCTCCAACGGGATCGCGCAGTGAGCCAAAGATTCCGCAGCAGAATCACCAGTCTGAATCCCAAGGGAACTCCTTCGGCTTTGTCCGTCGGTGCCCTCCCAGCCGGGCTCGCCCCTCTGACACACGGGGGCGGGCCCGGTCTTTTTTCCCAACAGGAGATCACGATGACGGAGACAACAGACACGAGCGAAGACACCCCCCGGGCCGTCGGTGACCTGCGCCCGGAGCGCCTTGGCCAGCGCGAGAAGCTACGCCCCGAACGCCTGGGCAAGCCGCTGACCGCGGGCGAGGTAGGCAACCACCTGGCAACGACGGCCAAGCCCTGGCCCGGACCTTCTCGTTCCCCTCGCTGCGCGCCGCGGTGGCCTTCATCTTCATGGTTACCGAGATCGGCGACCAGGACGGCTACGTGCCAGAGATCGACCTGCGGGTCCTGGAGGTGACGGTGCGCATCGACACCCACGTCGGTGAACCCCTCACCGCCCTGGACTTCGAGGTGGCCCGGAGCTTGGGGTTGCCGTGAGACGGGAAAGCCCCAAGCCGTCCGCGAAGACACCCCCCGGAACGATGGGCTCCGTGCCCCTCTCCTACACCGGAAGGGGCAGCATCCACGTTCATGGCGGGCTGCTGTACCGCGGCGACAGCTTGCCCGACACGGAGCGCTTTGAGGAATGGGCCGACCGGTTGGAGGACGAGGCTGCCACCTACCTGGAGGGGCTGGGCGAGACAGAGCTGCGCCCCGTGTTCCACTTGGTCATGAACCGTGACGAGAAGCCCCGGTACGAAATCCACGCCGAAATGCAAGTGCTGCTGGGGGCGCGTTGAGCAACGTCCATGGGATCTCTCCCCCCGGCCCATCCCCGCGCACCGGGGGTGGGTCGGGGTCCTTTTCACGCTACCGGAGGAGTCTACGAAATGTCCCGTGACCGAGGTTTCAAACCACCGGGCCTCCAGGAGGTCCGGAAACGAGTCGATGACCGCCTGGACGAGATCGAGGACATCCAGGACATGGTGTTCATCGAGCTGGTGGCCACCCTGCCGCAGCAGCCCTACTCCGAGGAGGTGGCGGTGGAGGTCCTGCTGACGGTGGCGGACTACGTGGCCCAGGCCCAAGCGCGGCACGAGCTGGAGGTCGAGGAGCTGCGCCGGGCGCAGCCCGAGGCGAGGGAGCCGACATGAGAAACGAGGCTCCGCGAGTGAGTGCGCTTGCGACGGCCCGGCCGGTGCGGGTAGGCGCTCTGGAACTGCGGGCCACCTACCGCCTGCGGGTGGGGGACCAGGTGGCCGGGGAGCTGGTCGCGGCGGTGGGCAGGATGGCCACCCGGGCGCGCCTTGACGCCGAGGGCCTGAGCGAGGACCTGGCCCACCTTCTCCAGGTTCTCCACGAGGTGCGGGAGCTGGGCCACTACGGCCTCCAGGAGCACCTGATCTCCGCCGCCGCCCTACGGGGGATCGCCCGGCTGTTCCCGCATGCGGAAGGTGCCCGCGCCACCCGTTACCGGATGGAGGACGACGGCAAGGGATTCCGCTGGGGGCAGATGGGCGGCTTGAGCGCAGGCGAGCGGGAGGTCTTGGACTGGGCCACCCAAGGGCCGTACGAGGGATACCTGGGGGACCGGCGGAAGGGTCCGTCGCCGGAGGAGGAGTTGGCGGCCTGCTCGGTGGAGGCGCGGTGGCTGGCCGGGGCGTTCGCGGAGGTCGGGGAGCGGGGGAAGGCCGAGGCGTGCCGACGGGTGGCGGAGGAGTTGTTTCAGGCGGTCCAGGAGATCCCGGAGGTGGTGCGGGTGGCCGAGCGGTTTGAGGAGCACCGGGGGGTGCCCGCTGGAAGCAGGCTTTGCGAAGTTGCAGGAAGACAGGGCTATACTCAGAATCATTCTCGTCAATGGAAGGACTAGGAGAAGGGGGCTACATTGCGCTTTTCCCACCACGCAGTCTGCACGTCTGCTCTGTTCTTCGTCGCTGTCCTCCCCACAGGAATCATCGAAGCCCAAGTCGATGCCTGTCAAAACGACAGTGGCACACCCTACACCGTATACAAGCAGCTCTATTCGGGTACTGCATCCACGGTCGCCTCGGTCAACTGTAGCGGCTTTCGCTGTGACGTGCCGGTTCCGGGAACCCCCTTCCTTCGCAAGAACGACCCGGCTTGCGACGGCCTGGGGTCCTCTTGCAGCATCGATCTCGTGGTTCCCCTGGAGTTTCCCGGCAACAACGGCAATGACTTTGCCTTCCTCAATCCACAGGTCTTCTGGTTTGAAGGTGCCCAGCCCCCGAACTGCAACCCCACCACAAGCTCCGGTTGCGGCGACACCGCAGCGTGCGGAGCCCCGGGATTGGACGGCAGTATCACCACCGAGATCGTGGACACTTTCCTTCGGATCAACGCCTCGTGCTCCACCTTGGGATCGGAGGCCCATCAGTTCTATTCGATCCGGGCCTACTCCTGCGGCAGCTCGACCTCCTGCCAGGAAGTCAAGAACATCCCGAACCTGGACCTCACCGAGGACGCCTTGGCAGCGGTGCTGGATTGCCCCGTCTACATCACCGAGGAGTGCGAAGCCTGCAACGCCTGCAAGACGGTGGGACCAGGCGGCGGGCCGATCGGTGGTGGCGGGGGCCGGGTGGGGGGCCTCATCGGCAAGACCAAGCTCAACTACACTGCCGGCGGCGCGGGCCGGTCCGGGAACGTCGACGAGACGGCGTGGACCCCGGCGATGGGCCGCTACTGGTCCCACACCTACGCGCAGCGCATCATCCTCGACCCGGACGAGACCCACGTCTGGCTGATCACCGACCGCGCCACCTACCGCGAGTACGGCAATCTCGTGGCCGGGGTCTACGAGACGCTACGCCCCTCCAACGACTACCGCACGCTGCACCGCACCGGCACCGGCTGGGAGCTGAAGGACCTGGACGGGACGGTGATGGAGTTCGACGGGATGGGACGCTGGATCTCCACCACCGACCGCAACGGCAACGCCACCACCGGCACCTACACCGGCTCGGACCTGACCGAGGTGTCGTTCCCCGATGGCCGCCTGGAGCAGTTCACCTACTCCGGCTCCCGCCTCGCCTCGGTCACCGAGGTCGGAATCGACGCCTCCACTCGCACCTGGACCCTGAACTGGAGCGGCGACGACCTGACCCGACTGGACCGCCCGGACGGCACCGCCTGGGTGATGACCTACGGTGATGCCCGCTTCCCCGGCTACCTGACGCTCCTGGAGTTGGAGGGCACGGACTCCACCCGGCGGGTCGAGACCGGCTGGGAGTACGACGGCGAAGGCAACGTGGTCACCCTGTGGAGCGGCGACACGACGCCTGGGGGCGTCGGCGCGGTGGACGTCTGGAGCCTGAGCTTCGATGATCCGGCCAGTCCACAGGTCACCACCGTCACCGACCCTCTGGGCCAGGTAACCACCTACGACTACGACGAAGACCCGCAGAGCGAGCGCGCCCGGTTGACCTCGATCTCCGGCGACTGCCCGAGCTGCGGCTTGGCCCCAAACACCACCTTCGCCTACACCGACGCGGCGAACCCGATGCGGCCTACTAGCATGACGGACGGCGAAGGCAACACCACCAACTACACCTACGACGGGAAGGGCCGGATGCTCACCCGCACGGAGGCGGCGGGCAGCACCACCGAGGAGCGCACCACCACCTGGACCTACGACCCGAGCTTTCCGGAACTGGAACTGGTGGAAACGATGAGCCGCCCCTCCGTCGAGCCGGGCCAGAGCCGGGAAACCATTTACACCCGGGACACCTCCGGCAATGTCCTCTTCCGCGAGATCCGTGGCTACGAGGACGGCCAGCCCTTCGACTGCACCGTCTCTGGCGCCCCCTGCTACGAGACGGCGATGACCCACAACGCCGCCGGCCAGGTGGAAACGGTGGACCCTCCCGGCTACGCCTCCGGCGACATCACCA
>Ga0102947_1000314_pt1 | contig 17603 bp, 21 predicted proteins | sample SalPon2A_A_D2_MG_FD_78210 | JGI IMG/M metagenome (GOLD analysis project Ga0102947, IMG submission 78210) | Soil microbial communities from South San Francisco under conditions of wetland restoration - Salt Pond MetaG R2A_A_D2_MG | ecosystem: Environmental > Terrestrial > Soil > Wetlands | place... | reverse complement strand
TTCTGCAAATGAATCTAAGATGGTTGGGCTGACAAAGATTAAAAAAATCATTACAAAGATTATTGGAAATATTAATTTCAACAAATACCGCCATGATTCACATCTATTTAATTTTTTAATAATCTGATATTTTTTGATCTTAATTATTGGTATCAAAATAAATGTTAATTCATTCAAACTAAAGATTATTTTTCTACTGGCAATTCGAGCTTATTTCCCCATTCTCCCCAAGAGCCTAAATATACACGGACATTTTTAAAACCAAGTTTCTTTAATGCCAAAAAAGTGTTAGCAGCACGATAAGCGCCTTGACAGTAAGTTACAATCATAGAATCTTTAGGTAATTTGTAAAGTTTGGATAATTCATCATCAGACTTGAAAGTTCCATCTTTATTCAGATTGAGATTCCAATTAATATTGATAGATTCTGGAATATGTCCTGACTGTGCTGCCCTTATCATTTTTCCATTATATTCCTCCTCAGATCTAGCATCAATAATCTCCAAGTTTTCCTTATTGTTCAAAATGAATTCAAAACTGGAAATGATTTCAGGATTAATTTTCCCAGAAAATTGTGAAGGTTGAAAAGGATTCGATTTTGTTTCAACTTGTCGATTTTCTTTCCTCCATTTTGTCATACCGCCATCTAAAAGAGATACATCATGATGTGAAAAATATTCTAACATCCAAACACCTCTGGCTGCAAGCATTCCTGAAACATTATCATAAAAAACAACTTTTTTTTGGGAATTTATCCCTACAAAGGAAAAAATCATCTCTGTTTGTTTGTTAAAATTTTCTATTCCTTGTTTTGTTGTATCTATCCAGTGAAACGCAAAGAGATCTAAATTAACTGATCCAGGAATGTGACCTTCTGAATATTCCTTAAACGAACGAGTGTCAATCACAAGCAAATTAGGTTGCCCAAGTTTGGACTCTAGAGTAGATGTATTGATAATCATCATTAATCTAAAGTTTGGCAACGTATATTTTAAAATATTTTAAAAAGAAAAGAAAAGAAAATTGAGGTTTTCTATTCGTTTACGTATGCTCTTTCTCCGTGCTGTGCCAAATCAAGACCAATCTCCTCTTCTTTAGGAGTGACTCTGATTCCGCCAGGCCAAACGGCGTCCATTATTTTCAGGATTACAATAGTAATACCAAACGCATAAGCGATTGATACTGCTGCACCAATGATGCTGATTGCTTGTTGTTCCATTCCTTCTGCAGTACCAGTCCATGCGCCGATTCCGTCTCCGGTATCCCAAACGTGTGGACTAGCTAATGTACCTGTCAGGATTGCACCTGTAAGACCACCCATTCCATGTACTCCCCATACATCTAGAGCGTCGTCCCATTTTCGTGCATTCTTGAATGCGATACTTGCATAACAGATTGTACCAGCTGCAATGCCGATAATTATTGCTGCCATAGGACCTACCCAACCAGAAGCTGGAGTGATTGCTACCAATCCTGCTACTGCGCCAGATGCGGCACCTACGATACTTGGTTTTCCTGTATGAGCCCATGAAACCAGTACCCAAGTTACTACAGCCATTCCGGTTGCAGTATTAGTTACTGTCCATGCGCTTACTGTAATGCCGTCTACCATTACTTCGCTTCCTGCGTTGAAACCAAACCAACCGAACCATAGTATGGATGCACCAAGTACAACCAAAGGTATGTTGTGTGGTTCCATTGGAACTTTGCCATATCCTAGTCTTCTGCCAAGAATTAAGGCACCTGCCAAAGCAGAGAATCCCGAAGAAATGTGTACAACAGTACCACCAGCAAAGTCTAATGCATATGATGGTGATAGTTCTGGATCGAGGTCTAATCCACCTCCTCCTACGAAACCGCCACCCCAGACCCAATGTGCAATTGGATCATAAACGAAGGTTCCCCAAAGAAGCATGAATATGACTAAGGCACTAAACTTCATTCTGTCAATTAATCCACCAATAATTAGAACTGGTGTGATAATAGCGAATGTGCCTTGGAACATTGCAAACAATTGATGTGGGACTGTACCAGGCCAACTAAGACTACAAACGTCGCCCTCCTTGAACTCATTCATTTGGTACGCTGCCGACCATGTATCATGACAAGGACCTACTTCACCTATTGGTGCCCAGGCCGATACCATGTTGAATCCGGCATAATCAAGACTTCCCATATACATATTGGCGCCTTCATCAGCGTTTGGAGCAAATGCTAACGAATATCCCCAAAGAACCCACTGTACTGACATTAATCCCATAACCATTAGGGTCATTCCAAGTACATTGACTACATTCTTTGATCTGGCTAAACCGCCATAAAAGAACGCGACTCCTGGAGACATGAAAAGAACTAATGACGTTGCTGTTAGCATCCATGCCATATCACCTGTATCTACCATACAAGGCAGCATGCCACCTTCGCCGTCATCATACCAACATTCGTTAGGATTGCCTGTGTAAATTCCACTGGTTCCTTTTACATATCCGTCCATACCATCGTTAACACTTTGGGCAAATGCCTGTGACATTGCCCCAGCTGCTGTAATGGCTACTGCGGCCACAAGTAATAGAGCATACTTGTGGTTCCTAGAATTCATTAAATTTATCGAAATTCAAAATTATTTAAGGGTTGAGACCAAAAATTTGTTAAAATTGTAAATTATTATATTTTAGTTTATTTAGATACTAACATAAAACATGGAAATTATGATATGTGGTGAATAAATGAAGGTAAAATCACGCACAAAACTTTCGATTTTTGATACCTTCAAGTCCAAAGACAAGAGCCTTACCGGGGAGGCCAATCGACAAAGATCTATTATTCGAATTTTATCAAGTAAAGCCAATCCAGCAGAAAGGACCAGGACAGGCATATCCCAAGAAATTGCAAAAGGTCAAGGAATTGTGTGGAAAAATATCTATTCTGGAATTTTTAGAGATCTTGATGAGATTTTACTTCCTATGGGTATTGCCGAAGAAGATGGAAGATTACCTCTAAAAAGAGGTCCTAAGGCATTACAAGAGAAAGGAATTCCATTTTATCATTTGACTAGAAAGGGTGTTTTAATCGCATTATCGATAAAGGAAATTGAAAATAAGGAACGATTACTAAAGGAATTTTTCTCAAAATCGGATCCGAAGGAAAGGGAATTTGAAAAAATTCTAACTAACCTTGCAAAAACAAGCCCAAATTTTACCTATTCAATATTTCAAAAATATGTAAAGGGATTTTGTGATGATAAAATCAAAGATCTTCTTCCATTTGATCTTTCGAAACTTCAAAATTTATTGGATGAATCTTTGGTAATTCAAAAAGAAATTTTAGAGGCTTTTCTAAAACTATCAAAATCCGAAAAAGATGAAGCGATAAAATTCCTCAAAGAAATTACTTGAAAATTTTGATTACCTTAGTAATCGCCAAACATTAAAATCAGTTATCCAGAAAGATTCTTTGAAATGGGCGCCAATAATGTATATGCCTCTGTCAAATCATACAGCAAAAGAGGCAGATTACTAAAAAAAGCAGACTTTCAAACATTGTCTGAATCTAGGGATCTAGAGGAATTAATGACTCGAATAAAAAATACTGTTTATGGAGAATCAGTATCAGAGGTTCAAAAACCATATACTTCTCAAAAAATTGAAAACGCCTTGAGGGGATATCTAGCAGATGTTCATTATTCAATTGCCAAGACGGCTGGAGATAAAAGCATCTTTAATGCATATTACATGAAATTCATTATTTCTAATTTAAAATCAGTACTAAAGGGAAAGATTCTTGGAAAATCTCAAGAAGAGATTGAGTCACATATCAATCTTCGTGCAGAAGAATTAATCAAACAAAGAGATATTGTCCTCAAAGCACTTGTAGCAAAAGATTTGGAAGAAGCCGTTGCAAGTTTAAGCTCAGGGCTATTTGGAGAGGAAATTGCAAAAGCCGCAGCTCTGTACAACGATAAAAAGAATATTCAAATATTTGATCTTTATTTTGATAAAATTTTGTTTCAGAACCTAGGTAAAGCAATGAAAAATGCAGATGTTTCTAAATTAGTTGGAATGGATATAGATTTTTACAACCTGTTAAGTGTTATCCGTGGAAAATTTTGGGGATTAGAAGAAGAGCAAATTAATGATTTGATTGTAGCTGCAACAAATGGTGCTTCACGAGAATTACTTGGAAGAATGATAAGTGCAGGTTCGGTTAGAGATGCATTTAATGAGCTATCCAGCACAAAGTACAAGAATTTAATTCCAGAATCAGAAAATGAATTGGATGCAATAGCAGAATTTGAAAGAACCTTTGAATTAGAAATTTATCAATCCTCCCTTAGATCTTTTAGTAAAATGTTCAATTTTGCAACCATAATTGGTATTACTAAATTAACTGCATATGAGGTAAGAAATTTGGCAGCTATTGCTTATGCTGTGGAACAAAAAATTCCAACAGAAGTTACAATGTCAAAATTAATTCTTGAAGAAGATTAAGCCTAAAATGGCAACCTTTCCTTCAAAAAAAAAGAAAATTCCAGCCAAGATAATTATTAATACAATATGGATTAGTACGTTTTTGGCAATGATTTTCACCCTCCCTTCACTAGGAATATTTCTTGGTATTTACTATGGGACAGGGAATCTTGTTTTGGGAGCAGTTTTAGGTTTTGGGGTTCATGTAATAGCTCTTGTCTTCTCTGGAAAAATATCCAAATTTCTTATAAAAATAATGAATTAACCTATAAGGATGGCATTTCTAGGTGATTTATCATGATGGGTGATAAGGACTATAGAAGTATAATTAAAAATGCCATTGATTCAATAGGGCGAGAATTAGAAATAGAAATCGATGAGAATGATTTTAACACTATTCATTTACAAGAAGTAATCCAATGTTTGCGACGATCCTATTATGATAGAACAGAGCCAAAAGAGGTTGAAAGGAGAGGTTTCAATGAACTTCTCAGCGGATTGCTTCGAAAATTAGAGTATGGAAGTGAACCAAAAGAATTTGCAATTGATGATATTAAATTAAGGGGACAGGCCGATATGATAGTTGATGATGCTGTCATCTTATTTAGGCCCGCTCAAACTACTCCAGAATCACCTCATGCAAATGATCTACTTTACCTTAATGCCTGCTTGTGGATTTACGATAAAATCGACGGAATGATAATTTACATTACAAGCGACAGAGAAGAATTTACTTTTTCGTTGACTCGTGATAAAAAAATGTTTGAGGAAGTAATTAGACGAGTACGGGTTTTAAGCGATCTTCTAAATGAGAAAAAAACCCCAATTCTAGAACCTTCCCAAAATTGTCTGGATTGTCAGTACTATCAGAGATGCTATATCACCAAAAAGAACTCCAAACAATTCTCACTTTCTGAAATGCTAGGACTATCTAAGCCTAATTAAATTAAAAATATTGTAAAGGATTAAAGTCCTTTGTTTAATCTAGTGGTTCTGGATGTCCTTTACCACGTAATGCAAAGCATACAACTGCCAAAGCAATTGCGACTCCTGCTGCTGCACCAAATGCTGCCATACCTGCTTCTGCCATTTGATAAAAAACCACAGTACGAGCTTTTATAACTTTGCCAATATATTTCCCCTAAAAACAAATTATCATAATTTTTCTATATTATGATACATTATTGATAAGACTATCTATTTGGTTGATTCAAAACGAATTTCATTTTCTTGGCCGCTAGTCATTGAACTTAGATTAAAGAAAACTGCTCCTTCTGTCCTCCAAGTGGGATTTTCACTTTCAAGAATAGCCATCAAATCTGGAGAATTTCCGGGGTAATCAAGAACAATCTTATCTTTCAGAATGATAGAATTGTTGCTTAGTAATGTATAGTAATTTGAACCATCAACCATACCTTCCGGTCTACTCCCTATCTCCCCAGAAGTTATTTTTAATTCTCCAGAACCATTTGATGCAAATAAGGAATATTGTAACAGTTGAGCAATTACGGACCGAGAATTAGGATTATTTAGTTTGAATTGTATTTCTATAATAGCTGCTCTATCTAAATTTTCTAAAATTAAAACCTCTTCCAATTCTACAGTAATTGACTCTACTTGGTTTTGGATTGCTTGAGTGGAATCATCTTCGGAATTGTCAATATTTGAGGTTGTAATAAAAATAACTCCTAAAATTCCAACAAGAACCCCAATTGCAACAACAACAAATATCTTAGGATTCAATAAAATCACTGTCCCTCATGATATCTTAAATGTTGAGATAGTTATTATACCATTATGAAGGAAAGTTGTTGTGCAATATTTTCAGGCAGTACAAGAAGGAAAAATTAGAGCTAATAAATCACAAATGAAATTATTTGAAATAGCAGGATTTGGAATGCTTACTTTGACTACAAAAAAAATTGATGGAAAATTTTTTCCTGTTGGTGAAGAAGATTTTGCAGCTGTTATACAATCAGAAGACAAATACGTAACGGTACTTGTTGACAAAGATGGATTTACAAAAGCTCAGTCAAAGGGAGTAGAAAAAAAGGAAGCATTAGAAATTTTTAAAAAATTAAAGGATTCAGGAACTCCTGAATATCCTAAATCTAATATCCAAATATGGACAGAAGATCGTCCAACTATTCAACACGAATTAGAAGAATAATTATTTTGATGGAAGGACAATTTTTGTTCCTACATCTGCCCCTTTAATGGCTTTTTCAATAATTTTGGGATCTGCTTTTAAAATTCTAGTATTAATTTTTGATCGTTCAATAATTTTTAAGGCAACGATATCCATCAAATCATATCCTCCTGCTATCGAATCTTCATGAACTAGCATACTTTTGAGATTTCTTAATTCAATTCTCTTGAATTTTTTTGCTCGTTTGTATTTGTTAGGATCCATATCATAGACTCCATTGACATCTGTCGCGTTAAGAAATTGTTCTGCGTGTATTTTTTCCGCAATTAAGGCTGCTGTTCCGTTTGTACTTTGTCCAGGATGTAAACCCCCCGTGACCACAATTAAACCGTCATCAACTGCATGCTTAACTTCTTGTAAAGTGGTTGGTGGATGGGAATATGCCTTATTTTTTAGGGTATAAATCAAAAGTTTTGCATTTAGTCTAGAGATTTCAATTCCGAGTTCATCTAAAGTTGATTCATCAGCTCCCGAAGATCTTGCATGTGAGATGTAATGTCGAGCAATATTTCCTCCACCTGCTACTACAATAGGTTGACAAATTTTACTTATTTTAACTAAAAATGATGCATAATCTTTTAAAACTTTAACATTATCCATTCCAAAAATTCGTCCAGAAAGTTTGATCACAATTTTTTTTTTCATTATTTTAGCTCACCCAAGATTGATTTTGCGGCAATTTCAACTTTTTTTCTGTTTTTTTGGGTAGTGTATACTCTTAAAATATTCATAAACCCAGATATTGCAGAGACAACTGGGATTTTAGAAATAGGTAATTCTTGGGCCTGTGTTTTTCCATTTTCATTCGTGATTAGAATAATTTCTTGTGACTCTTTTTTTGATGGAGCAAGAGGAATTGAGGGGGTAACCGAACTATCAACGAAGATCTCATTTTCATCAATCTTTGACTTTTTAGAAATGGAATATCTAATTTCATTTGTTTTAGTTTTTTCTAATAATTTTTTACTTGTAAAAATTCTTTCATATACACATTTTAACAATTTTCTATTTTGATAATCTTCAGCGAGTTTCCGTGCTCTTTTAAGTTTAGATGATTTAGAAGAAAGAAGCATCGATAAAACGTACTCGTCGGTAAGATTGGCAAATTCTTTGATTTTAAAAGAAGTAAAACCAAACTCATGGTCTGATATTCTTAATGCTTCTAATAACATAACTTCAGCTGCCCTTACTGTTTTATGAAAATAAACTGCTTTGAACATTTGATATCTAGAATGCATCATTGATTCAAAAGAGTAAAGGGCGGATTTTTCTAAAGCAAGTTTTTTCTTATGAACATCTAACGAGTGAGTTATTCTTTTATGATCAATTTTTGCATGTTCTGCCCCAGTAAAATATCCATCTCGAAGCAAATAATCCATCATATCAGCACTTAGAGCACCTGAGACTATTTCGTTTAGATATTGAAATTTTGAATCACCAAATGCTATTTTGGAAATTAATTTTTTATCAAATCCATTTTGGGATAATGTATCACTTAGGCTTGATTTAAGAATAATCTCTCTGCCAAAATCTTCATGAGATATTTTTTTTTGTTGAATTATTTCTTCAAAAAGATGGGAGAAAGGTCCATGTCCAATGTCATGTAAAAGTCCTGCAACCCTTAAAACTTCTAGATCATTTGATTTTAAAATTCCCTTTTCTTTGAGTGTTTCTCCAGCTTGACTTGCAATATGCATTACTCCTAAAGAATGCTCAAATCTTGTATGCTGAGCTCCTGGATAGGTGAGATGTGCTCCAGAAAGTTGTCTAATTCTTCTTAATCTTTGAAAAATGGGATTATCAATTATTGCTAGTTCATGATCATAGACACGAATAAAATCGTGAATTGGATCAATAATATCTAAATAATTTTTTTTCATATTCCTATTTTTTTTGAAAAAATTTTCAAAATAGCTTGGTGTACTTCTTCTTTTGATTTAGATGCATCTATAATTTTCCATCCTTTTTTCTTACCAATCTCTCGATAAATTTTAGATATTTTCTTTAAAAATTTCTCATTTTTTTCAAATTTGTCTCGTTTAGTTTTCTTTCGATGAAAGGATTCTTGTTGAGATACATCAAGTACAATAACAAGATCAGCTTTGGGAAGACCATCATCTAAATTTTCTAACCATTTTTTTTTCATTCCGTTTGCTAATCCGTAAATTAAATTAGATTGATGATATCTGTTCATTATTAAAACAGAGTTCTTAGATTGGGCTTGTAAAATTTGATTCACTTTTTCCCACCTATTTGCTGCTAAAAGACAGTGAATTGTTTGTGGCGAAAATTTTCTCTTTCCACTAAGATATTGGCTAATTTCTTTTCCTATAGGTGTGGTATAATCAGGAAAACTGAAAGTTTTAGCCTTGATTTTACGTTTTTTCAAAGCTTTGGATAATAGTTCTGTTTGTGTTTTTTTTCCTGCCTGATCACCGCCTTCAATTACAACAATCATGATTACCAATCCAGAGAGATTAATTGATTAAAAATCTATCAATTTTTTCAACTAATTGGCAAATAAAGAATTTTTAAAAATTTTTAAACAAATTAATAATATTTTAAAATGCTTTGAATAAACTTTGTTTATTTTCTTTATTTTTTTTATTTGTTGTTCCTACTTCTGTTTTTGGACTCCCAGAAATTGAAAATAAAGACATAGTAGCAGAATCAAAAGATAGAGATATTGTTTTGTCTTTAGAATTTGGTAATAATTTAATTTCTAAATTTGGTAAAATAATTCCCCACTTGCAATCTGGTCTGCTTGTAGTTGGAGAAAGTATTATTGAAATTGAAAATGCTAGAACCAAAATTATGGGAAATTCTTTTGTAGTTCATTCTGACAATATTTTAATTTATGCAAAAGGTTTAGGAGACGAAAATTATTTAATTAATACCTATTTACTGGGAAGCAACCAACTAGAAACCATAAGGTTAGAAACAGTTCCCATTCAAGATATTTCTAGTGAAGTAGAATATAATACAAGGCCAGTAGAATTAATCGTAATGCTTCAACAAGACATCAAAACCTTTTGGAATGAAAATTATGATATTGAAATTAAAGTATTTGATAAATCCATAAATTCTAATCCACAGTTCTATCAAAGTCTTGGAGCAATTAACCATGCAATGATTTCTGTAACCCTGAAAGATTTGTATGGAAAAGAATTGACTCAGCTTACGGGCCAAACAAATTCTAAAGGGTTTTGGAAGGGAGATTTTTTTATAGCTCAAAATTTGGTTAATGGTGGTAAATATTTTGTAGAGGTAAACGTTACATATTTGGATTCAAATAATTTTCAACAATTTGAGACTTTTATTATTTCAGATACTAAAGATGGAAAATCTTCAAATTAAAAGAATTGAAGGATGATAAAGGAAAAAAATTAAGAAAGAAATTAGGAATTTGAGTTCATTTTTTTCTGTAAATTAAAAAAACCCCCGTCAAGGTTTATAACTAAAAATTGAGCATATATTTCAAAATGGGACTGGTCAAATCCATGGCAAAAGAAATGATGAAAGAAATTGGAAATAAGTCAAGAGAGTTTTATGAATTTGTTTTACCTCCCGTGGATATGCAACTGGATGAAAATAAGTTAACTTTGTTGATTGATCTTCCTGGATTCGAAAAAAAAGACATCAAACTCTCAATTAATGGGAATGTTTTATCGATTCAAGCCTGCAAGGAAATTTCTGATAAAGAAGAAAATATGATATGTAATCAAAGACCAAACATTATTGATAAAAAAATCAGGATTCCTGTTGATGTTAAAGATGAAGAAAATGCTGTTAGTTCGGCAAAATTTTCACATGGGGTTTTAACAATTACAATCCCCGTTCAAAAACACGGTAAAGATATCAAAATAGAATAATTATTTTTTCCTAAAAATTGTGAAAATTCCCATTATTATTAGCGATCCTATCATTCCAATAATACCAATTGCTTCATTTGAGGAAAACAAAACTGCAGAGCCTACAAAAATTGCAGCAGAAAGAATACTTCCTGGGAGAAGGATGTTTGTTTTAGGTTTTGTATTTAATAGTTGAATTGATCTATTATCATCAATGAATTTTTTTAATTCAGGAGCAATAGTGATAGTTGCATCGATTGATTTTGCTAATCTTTGAAAGGAATATTTTAATTCTTCAATATAGGCATCCTTGATTAAACTTTCTTCTTCTAAAATTTCTCTTAATACTTTTACAAATTTAAATTCCACCTTATGTTGTTTGTAAATTCCTTCAATTATTGATGCCATTCTCATGTACAGAGCAAGATTCTTTGGGAGTAAGAAGGGAAACTTACTCATCGTTTTATTTGCAAGCTCCATTAAACTTTGAACTTCCATATCATCGGGTTTTTTTCCGTGCATAGCTTGTACTGTAAGTTCAATTCCTTTTTCAATTACTGAACGATTAAAATCTGGAGTCAACATTCCAAGATCATTCATTGCGTTTACGGTTCTTGGTGGATCTTTTTCCACTAATGCCAGATAAAGTCGAATTAGTCGCAATCTAGTTTCTTTATCTAGTTTTCCTACCATGCCATAGTCATAAAGTATTAATTTTCCATCATCAGTAACTGAGATATTCCCAGGATGAGGATCAGCATGGAACAAAGAGTGACGGAGTAACATGGTAAAAAATACCTTATGAACATCAATCACTAATTGTTGTCTGTCTATTCCCTTCTCATCTAGAGCCTCAACATTTGTTATTTTTATGCCTGGAAGATATTCCATCGTTAGGACATTTTTGGAGGAATAATCATCATACACAAAAGGAATAACTACTTTTTTGCTTTTTTCCAAATCATGTTTGATCTTTTTTAGGTTTGAGGATTCTTTTGTATAATCCATTTCCTCATGAATGGTTTCAATAAATTGAGAAAGCATGGCCTTTGCAGAAAAATGCAAGTTTGGATCCACGAATCTTAGTGCTAAAGGAAGAATTTTTTTTAAAACCTCAAGATCTTCTGCTACTACTTTTTCGATCCCAGGTCTCTTTACTTTAACAACAATTTGTTGACCAGAAATAGATCCCCGATATACTTGACCTAAAGATGCTCCAGAGACGGGAACAGGATTAATGTCATCAAATTTTTTATTAATTGGTCCAATATCAGTTTCAATTATTGGTTTTACTTGTTCAAATGGAGCCGAGGGAACTTTATCTTGAAGTTTGGTCAGTTCTTCCAGATAAGGTTGGGGTAAAATATCCGCCCTTGATGAAAGCCATTGCCCGAGTTTAATGTATACAGGACCTAAAGTAATGAAAGTGTTTAACACTTTACGAGCATTTTTCCGATACTTTTCAGTATCAATATCTTTTCCTTCTTGTTTAACCCATGTTCTTCTATCTTTGCGTAAAGCTAGAATGGAAGGAAATAGTTTGATTAGAACTTTTATGGTTCGAAGATTTGACATGTGAATTACTCCAAATATTTTTTAAGTTTCTTTGCGGTAGTGTATCCTAGATATCCCGTGACTACAGATGAAAGAATGCCAAAGGATAGAGTAGATTTTTTTGATCTGTTTTTATTAAATGGTGATTTTCCAATTTGAAGTCCTCCCAAAAATGCACAACCCAAACCAACTAAAACTTCTGGGGCGTCATAAAGTAAATGCCCCAAAGGATCTTGTCTGGGATCAATTCTATCGGTATGAACTAGAAAATTATCATCGTATTCTCTTATGTGCAATTTTCCATATCGATATTGTTTTTTGGCCCCATTTTTTTGTCCAAGAAAAGTTTCCTCTGCTCCATCCATCATAAATTCCCTTAATTCCTTTGGAACCTTTATCTCATCCCTAAACATGATCGCAAGATCGGGTAATTGCTTATATTCTTAGTTATAATCGTGTAAAGAATTCAACCGTAGTTATCAATCTTCAATTTCAAAATAACCCACACCTAATATCATAAATCCACTTAATTCAATATGGGTGGATGGTGTCCCGCGATTATTGCAAGACTGCCCACTGTAGCTTTTGATTCTGCATGTAGGTCTTGCATGTTCCAGTGTCGCCTAGCGGGTTAAGGGAGTAATAATTTTAAATTTTATCCACCGAAAATTATTTTATGATCACAAAACAATGGTGAACGATCAAAAAATGTAATTAATTAAATGTAAATGCAATAAAATGAGCACAACTTTTAAACAATAATTTTTGTAGAAAAAATTGAATTATGGATTATCATATTATGGATTACCAAACAGTAATTAAAAGATTAGAGACTTACATGAGTAAATTTGAAGGAGATTATTCAGATTGGTTTATTGGAATAACAAAAGATCTTGAAGAAGGATTATTTCAATTACATAAAGTCGAAGAAAATGGTATCTGGATTTCCTTTGGAGCAGATACAGATGAGGTAGCTAAAAAGGTTGAAAAATATTTTCTTGATAAAAAAACTGATGGTAATCCTAAAGATTTGGAGGAGAATACTAGAATTGTATATGTTTACAAAAAAAATTCCAATACGACCCCTTGAATTAAGAAATAAATAAAATTCAAGATTTAATTTTAGGTGGGAAAATGTGAAAGTTTTCTGAAATTAATATTAATTAATAAATTTATTTTCATTTTTTTTTTGAAAAATAATTTTATTTTTTGGAATCTTTGAGTTTATCTTTGTTAAATAATAAAAAACTCGCAGAGAATGCAATTAACATTGCTATTCCTGTAACATAAGCATAGTTGAATCCGATTCCGGAATGATCTTGTTCATGATAAAAATAAATTATTAAAGTGGCAAGCAATAAAACCACACCTAAAATTGTTAGTTTTTGATGTAATTCCATGACCTTCGAACAATCAATATGTATATGAATTTAGAAAATGATGAATCAATATTATTTAAAATTTCATTAGCTGTTCTGAATTTCTTCTTTTCTACGCTTACGTAGTACAAATATTGCAATTCCAATGGCAATAGCAATAGGGATAATTACCAAAATGGTGTAATCTTCGGAATCATCGTTATTTGATGGTGGATCAATCATGATTGTTGTTTCATAAGGGAGAAAAATTTCATCTCTTACATTGTCCTTGTATCTTACGGTGATTTTGATTTCATGTTCCCCATATTCTGGTTCACCATCAAATTCTAAAGGTATGTTAAAAGGAACAGGTGCATCTATTTCTATTTCATCAATAAATTGTGTTTGAGGTTTAATGTTAGAATTACCAAGAGGTTCAAGAGTTACGAAACTAAATAAAGCATCTTCATTTCCCTCATTGATAATTTCTCCCACTACCATTTGAGAATCTGCTAATTCAATTATACCAATTCCATAAACGGAAAGATCTATGAGCCCTTTAATGTAGAAATCTACAATTTTGTCTACCGTTTGGGAATCACCATGGGAATTATAGTAGGAAATAGATAATGGAATGCGTAAAGTGTCACCCTTTAGATTTTCCGGAATGTATACTGTTGCAGTCAGTTGTCTAGAAGATTTGGGTTCAATTTGTCCTACATCCCAATTAGATTCTAAAATTACAACCTTTTCTACATTGGTTGTAGAGGAGGTAGTTGATGCCATTTCTGTTTGAGTATTGGTTGCAACAATATCAACACCAGATATTGGTGCTGTTCCGTCATTAGAAATTTCAATAATAACGTTATTGGTTTTCAGTGAAGTTAGGAAGGGATCTTTGGCTTTTACATTAATTACGCTATCCCCTGTGACTTTGAATGAAAAATCAGAGAATGAAGTCCTCACACCAGATTCCCTTAATCTGGAATAATCAACCTTGATAGTACCAGGGTATTGTTGAATTTTTGCATTAGCATCAATATTTACATAAAATGTCAAGTGAAAATTATCTCCTGCAAGAGAATTTGAATCACTATCAGCTAAGATTATGGATCCAGGACCGTCAGAACCTGAAAAACCATAAGGTAACGATAGTTGACCTCTAATTCCCGTGATATCTTGTGTGCCTACGTTAGCTAGCACAACGGTAAATGGAACATTAGAATCCCCAGGTTCCACTTCAATTTTTTGATTTAAAGTCCCAAAATATGCATCAAGGAATTTCACATCCGCAAAGTCTCTCTCAAAGGGGGAATTTCCAAATCCTCCAGAGCTGATTTGGGCATATGAATTATCAACTAGGAAGGGGGCAATTAGCAAAATGGCCAATGGAAATAGTAATTTTGAATTTATCATGCAATTACCTCCGATTCATGTATATGGTTTCCTTCAAATGCCCTGCCATCTTTGATGGTAATTATTTTATCTACATCACCAAAATCATCTGGTTCATGTGTTACAATGATAAAAGTTTGATTAAGTTTTTTTGCCGTTGATTTCATCAATTGAACAATAATTTCAGAGGTTACTGAATCCAAGTTTCCTGTTGGTTCATCGGCTAATACAATTGATGGATGATTAATTAATCCTCTTGCTATTGCTACTCTTTGAGCCTGTCCTCCAGAAATTTTGTTTGCTCTCTTATTAATTTGAGATTCTAATCCAACTAATTTTATAAGTTCTCGTGCATCTTTTTCAGAAGAACTATTTGTTCCACCAATTTGTCTTGGTAACAAAACATTCTCAAGGACAGTTAAATCAGTAAGTAAATTTGAAAATTGGAAAATAAATCCTAATTTCTTATTTCTAAATGATGATATTTTATTATCATCAAGTTTGGTAGTGTCGGTTCCATCAATGAAGACTTTGCCTTTTGTTGGTCTATCCAAAAGTCCAATCATGTTTAGAAGAGTCGATTTACCTGATCCAGAACTTCCAACAATTAATACAAATTCTCCTTTTTCAATGGAAAATGTAGCATCGTCTAATGCCTTTACTTGATTTTCACCCATTCCATAAATTTTAGTCAAATTGCTGACTTCAAGAACCTTAGACAGTTCGCATTGCCTCCACAGGTAATAGTTTTGTTGCTCTATAGGATGGATATAGAGATGCAATAATGGCTAAGGAAAAGGACAGCAAAGCAGTTTGAACTATTTTTTCCCAGTTGTAATTTACTTCCAAGGGAATGCTGTCCATGAATGACATCTTTGTCTCCTTGGCATAAATTGTGTATCCTAAACCAGCCGCTGTACCTACCCCTGCGCCGATTGCACCAATAATCATTCCTTGGAAAATAAATATAATTAAAATATCCTTTCGTTTGGCCCCAATTGACCTCATCACTCCAATTTCTCTTGTTTTTCCATTTACAAGCATCATCTGAATTGTAACTATTGCAAAGGCCGAAGACATCATACCAAAGTATCCAATTAAGTTTATCATAGCGATTCCAGATCTAAAACCTGCTAATTGTTCTTCGGCAGATTCTTCGATTGTTTCAGCAATAAAATCATCATTAGGATATGCAGCTAAAAAGAATTCTTTAACTTCAAATGCTTTTGTTGGATCATTTAGCTTTACCATAAAGGAACCAGATTCCCCTGGTCTTGCCATCATATCACGTAATGTATCAATATGCATTACCACACTGTAATCTAAGCCTTGACCACCAGGAGATTTTGCAATTCCAGCTACGGTAAATCTTCTAATTTGGTCCTCACCAAATCTGTCTACTATAAGTAACTTTAAACTATCACCAACTTGGGCATTGTCAAGATCCTGAGCAATATTATTCCCTAAAACTATAGAATTTCGATTAAGAACATACGTTCCTTCGGCAACAGTTTCATGTGCGGTAGATGCCTTTAAATCGCGATTTGGATCAACTCCAACTACGGGAACCCTAGTTTCTTCGATTTGTTTTCCATTTTTTGTCATATTAATTTCAGCTGAGGACGATAACCTCGGTGTTGCCCCTTGGACATATGGAATCCGCTCAAACCAATTTGCTAAAGCTAAATCAGACTTGTCAATGTAGTCGGCCTCATCGGTCACAAGAATATCTCCATTGCGATAATTACTAATGTCACGAACAATAGCATCAAACAAACCCTGAAAAATTACAAAATTAACATGAATTACCAAAATTCCAATGGTTACAGCTAAAACTGCTCCTATAAGACTCCCTTTTTTATTAAATAGCATCCGTTTGGCTAATCGTAACCTGTACTCCATGACATTCTAATTATTGTCTGATATTTAATGTATTTGTTGTCTAGTGGTAACAGTACAGACAGTTTTATAAGGAAATAGGTATTTTTGTATTGTATAAGATAGGAGAAGAAGATACTTTGGACAATTTAGATATCAAAATACTTGGTAGGCTATTGAATAATTGTAGAGAATCTGATAGACAAATCGGTAAGGAATTAGGGATTTCAGGGGGCTCAGTTAGAGCCCGAATCCGTAAAATGGAAGTGGGTGAAATTATTGAGAACTTTACAATTAAAGTCGATCCTCCAGTATTAGGACTTGGAGTTTTGTATATTGTGGTTTCAGGCCAGAACATCAAAGAAATTTCAGAACAAATTAGTTTAGTGGGTAAACCATTTTTTGTTATCCCTTGTGTTGGTGGTGTAACCGTTTGTGGGATTGTTGTTAAGGGAAATTTGGAAGACAAAATTGAACTTGCAAAAAAATTAATGAAAGATGTAAGGGTATTATCAATTTTTGAGGCTGAAAATCCTGAAATTGATTCTAATTTAACCAAAACTGACCTAGAGATTTTAGAACAGTTAATGAAAAATCCACGACAAAAAATTGAAGGTATTTCAAAAAAAACCGATTTTTCTACTAAAACCGTAACAAGATGTATTGAGAAATTAAATGAAAATGAAGGAATTCAATTTACATTAGTTTATGATCCTACAAAAATTAAAGGATTTATTTCACATGCAATTTTGGTTTGGATTGATGGTGACATTAAAGAAACTCTACAAAAATTGGAACAGAAATTTTCTGATTCTTTTCTACAAATTCCTTTTATTGCAAAAAATCAAATTGTGTTATTTATGTATAGCAAGAATATTTATGATATGGATGG
>Ga0102947_1000313_pt1 | contig 17613 bp, 15 predicted proteins | sample SalPon2A_A_D2_MG_FD_78210 | JGI IMG/M metagenome (GOLD analysis project Ga0102947, IMG submission 78210) | Soil microbial communities from South San Francisco under conditions of wetland restoration - Salt Pond MetaG R2A_A_D2_MG | ecosystem: Environmental > Terrestrial > Soil > Wetlands | place... | reverse complement strand
TGTAATCGAGGAAGTAGGTGATTTTCTTCTCGGCAAGGTTGGCGTGGTCGCCATGGTGAAAGTAGAGTTGCCCGACCGTCTTTGCGAATTCCAGCGTGGCATTGCGCGGTGGCGTAATGACCGGAATGATGCGTTGCCGCCGTTTGGCCTCAAAAAAGATGAACAACAACACAAGCGCAATCAATACCCAGTAGGCGTTCTTAAGCGTGGGATCTTGCAAAATAAACCGGAGCGGCGTCTGGGCAACGGGGCGATTCGGCTTGTAATATTCGTCCCACAGCACATCCTGATCCGGCAAATACGACAGCGCCCGGTACGCATAGGTGGCGTTGTCTTGATAGAGCAGGTAATAGTTGGAAAATGCGAGCGGGACGGTGTGCAAAAATATCTCGCCCTCGCCCCAGGCAACGCGGATGAAGTTGACCTCGTCCTCGCTGTTCGTGCCCAATACCGTTGTCTGCGAGGTGTCGAATCGGCGGAAATAATCCGCTGCGGCCTCGCCTTTGAATACGTAGCCGGTAGCTGCTCGGAGCGCAGGGTTGATGAAGTTGATCAGAAGCGAATCCTCCTCGCCTATCAGATCGGGATTGGGCAGTACGAAGTCCGTTTTGAGACGAAGTGTATCGGCAAAAAGGCCATTGTAGCGATAGGCAGCTATAAACAGCGTATTGCCGCGTGCTGTAAACTCCAATAACACCTCCGTCTCGGCAGGATCCGGCGCAAAGGTGCCGGTGGTGAACACGTAATTTTGTCCTGTTTCTTCGGCATTCTGGGCGACGAGATACGGCGGCAGGTTGACCGATTTGATATCGGACGCCGGGAAAAGCTCATCCAGCAGATCATACAGAATCAGCCCGCCGTAGGGTCGCTCGTCCTCGTTTTGTAGACTGAGCGTCCAGTCGATAGGCGTGGGCTTTGCCAACTCAATCGCCACCAACAAGAGTACCGACAGCGCGAAGACGACGACATATTTGCGATCCCTTTTTTGAATCACGCGCTTCCCTCCTGCATGATCCGTCCGAACTGAGCAAAACGGGCGCGCACGCGCTCAAAGCTGTGCTCGTCTACCGGAAAATCACCGTACCAGATGTACTCGAACAGGTAGGTCAATTCGGCAAATGCGGTGCGCAAATCCAACCGACGCAGTTCGTCGATGTATTCGTGGTTGGTCTTGTCGCGCTGCCAGTCGATGAGGTTGTCGGTGGTGAGCGCTTTGAGCGTCTTCAGATAGAGCAGCCGGACGGCCCGCCGATACGCCTGCGCCGCTGTGGCCTCGGCAATCAGGCTATCGAAGTCCATGCCTTCGATGTCTTCGACCAGATCCTCGAAGGCGATGCTGGTGGCTCGTTTTCGCGAGAAGACCTGCCCCATATCCATCTGCAAGAGCCTCGTGATGGCGAAGAGCAGGCCAAATGCTGCCACCGCGTACATCACCCATTTTACAATAGGCCCGGTGTTCGCCTCTGCGAGCGGTCCAAAAAATTTATCGGCCAGCCAGGCCTTGAATCGGTCCCACCACGTCACCGCCTCATGTACCTCGCGGTTGTACGCGAAGTCTGGATTGTTGAAATAGTTGTCCAGCGCATCTGCCCGTACCGACCGCACCGCGACAGCGCTGGAATCGTAGCGTACTACAGGGGAATCTACCGTTTGCGCCGTAGCACCGGGAATCGCCCCGATTAAACCAGAAAGCCCCCAAAGCGCGAATAGAAGATGGAATACGTGGAATACCGAAACACTCCAACGCTCAATGGTCCCCCTTCGGAAATCACCCATGCTCCTCCCCTGGCGTATCGGTAGCATCTTCATCTGGATACAGGTCGGTAGGCGACTGGAAACCAGGGGTTTCTGCCGGAGGGCTCGGATCAATGGCCTCAATGGCTGTCATCAGGCCGGTGCGCTCCTTACGCTCGACGAGGTTGAAGTAGTGCAACGCTGTTGCAATGAGCGGAATGCTATAGAGCAAAATAGTCCCCAGTGACCCGACAGCGCTCGAAACCACCATACCTACATGAATCAGCGGACTTACGCTCGTGGCGTCGATGGTGTGCATCATGTTGATGAAAAAGAAAATGTAATACGGTACCATGAAGAGCCCGCCCAGCATCGAATAGATCATGAACGCGACAAACACCACGCCGAGTGTGGCCCACCAGTGCTCCTTAACCAGCGCCATGCTGCGCTTCATGCCATCAATAATCCCGATCTGCTCGCGCACCAACATCGGAAACAGCGGCGCGATGGATACCATGAAATAGACCAATCCGACAATGTAGGCGAGCGCCCCCAGGCACGGAATGATCACAATGATAGCCGGTACGGTGACCACCACAGCTATCAGCAATATCGCGAGGAGGATGGTCCAGAAATGCGCCTTGGTCATCTCCCACACGTCTTGCACTTCAAAACCATCGGGGCCGTAATCCTGATAGAGCATCACGGTACTATGAACGACAGCGACAGAAAGCACCGAGGCAGCCATGCTAAAAACAATTACCAGCACAAGATACAGTCCGATGAGCGAGCCTGTCATGGCTGCTCCGGTTGTGTTAGTAGGGTCAACGCCAAAGCCGCTGATCTGTAGCATCGCGCTTGGAATTGCTGAGAGCACAATCGCCGGACCTGCGATCAACAGCAGACTCTTGCCCAGCACGCGGATGTTCTGGCGAATGAAGCGGAAGGTGTCGTTGAGCACATCGCCCACATCGCGCACCTTGCGCAGGTTGATGACGGATTCGGTTTGCATGCGTCAGGCTATTTCATGTACGGGTAGCGTGCTGTGGCGAGCGGCTACCTTCCGGGGATAGGTCACAAAATACCACAAAATAAACGTAAGTGAGCCACCAATGATGAGCAGGCTCAGCACCAGCGGCATATCGGCGTAGCGGGTGACGAAGCCTTCGAGCAACCCTGCCGTGATAAAAACCGGCACCAGCCCAATGATCACCTTGACGCCCTGCTTCGCGCCTCGAACGAACGACTGCCGCCGCGAATACGTGACGGGAAAAAGCAGGCTGTTGCCCATCACCAGCCCCGCCCCCCCTGCAATAATAATGGCTGAAATCTCCAGCGTGCCGTGGATGTAGACGACTAGCAGCGACTTGAACAGCAAACCTTGCTGGAAAAACAGGGTGTGGAAAGCACCGAGCATGATACCATTGGAGAGCAGAATATAGGCCGTTCCGAACGAGGCAAGCAGGCCCATCGCAAAGGCCAAAAACGAGACCCGCACGTTGTTGAACGTGATTGCCAGAAACATGTCGAGTTCGTGGGCCTGCTTGTACACCGCCATCGGATCGCCCTTTTCAATGTTTTCAAGCGTCATGTTGACATAGGCGTCGCCCAGGATGAGCCGCACAAACCCTGCATCGCCCTGCGCCGACACAACACCGATCCCCACAGCAATGCTAAAGAGCATGAGCGAGATCAACAAGGCCCGCCGCGAGGCCCAGACAGCCAGCGGCACCTCGGTCCTCCAGAAGGTCAAAAACCGGCTGCTTTCTTCGCGCTTATTGCGATAGATGGCCTTGTGGATATCTGCCGCGAGGTCATTCAAGTACTGCGTCGTCTTGCTGCCTGGATAGAACGTTTTGGCATACGACAGGTCGTCCGTGACCTCTACGAACAGATCAGCCAGCCGATCAGGATCGGCGGTCTTCCCACTCCGCAGCAGGGCCTCGAACTGCTTCCACTTCTCTGCATTCTGCCGTAGGAAAGCGACTTCTTGCATGTTCGGCTAGGAATGAGGATTAAGCGAATAGGAAAATAGTGAATGGGTAAGGTACAGAATCCCTATTTTCCAAATTCCATTTTCCAATACCCAGACAGTATGGAAAACGTACGTATCCAGACAGCACAGAACGTTGAGATTGACTTTGCGGTGGCAGGTCTCGGCGACCGGGTCATCGCGGCCATGATCGACTACTTTATCCTTTTTTGCTACCTCGTTGCGGCAAGCATCGGGGCAGCGGCGGGTGAATCGATGGCGCTCTCGGTGGTCCTGTTTATGCCGTATTTCGTGTACTTTCTCGTCTGCGAGGTTTTGTTCGATGGACAAAGTATCGGCAAAAAAGCATTCGATCTCAAAGTGGCGCGGCTTGATGGCAGCCAGCCTACCCTCGGCAACTATGTGCTCCGCTGGCTCCTCCGTTTCATCGACATCGACATAAGCTTCGGGATGATCGGTTTCGTGGCGGTGCTCATCAGTGGGAAGGGGCAGCGACTGGGCGATATGGCGGCAGGCACCACCGTTGTCAAGATCAAACCGCGCGTGAACCTGCGCGACACCCTGTTCACCCGCCTCGAAGACGACTACACGCCCACGTTTTATCAGGTTGAAGTGCTCGAAGACCAGGACATCGCCACGGCGAAGGAGGTGATGAATACGCTGATTCACGAAAGCCGCTCGCACACGACGCATCAACTCGGCGAGAAGATCAAAACGGCTCTTGAGCGCAAGATGCAACTTCCCCCCTCCGACCTCTCGCCCCTCGATTTCCTGCGTACCGTTGTCAAAGACTACAACGCGGTAAAAGGCAAAGTCTGAGACGGACGAAGGTCAACTTGAGAAGGGCGAAGTTGATTGAGGAAAGGTGGTTTGAGTGGATGGTGGATAGCTTGAAGCCCTCGTTTTTTTCCATCCACTGTCCACCATTCCTGCGTCAGGACTCCAACGCTTCCTTCAACAAGGGCTCCTGCGCGGCAGCGAGAATCGCTTCCAGAAAAGCATCCAGCGGCTTCTCGACATTCCAATGGACAGAAAGCGCACTGTCGCGGTGGACGTAGAGCCAGTGGGCCAGCAGCCGTATCTCTTCTACCTCCTTCTTGAAATACCGCTCGGGGCGCGGCTGGTCGGGATCGAAATGGACGGCGAGGCGCTCGCGGAGTTGCGCTACCTCCTCGGGTGTCGGCGGCTCTGACAGCGTGACGGTATCGACGTGGCGACCGAAACGGACGAGGTAGCCCTGCCGAGTCTCCGGCAGCACGCCAGGCAGCACGAGGACGGCGTTGTGTTCTAGCACCGGGGCAGCAATGGCTTCCTGCTTGGCACTCATCCGTCCCAGCCGCCGCAGCCAATCCCGATACTCGGCGGCCTGCTCGAAGTCCATCTCGGCGGCAGCGGCTTTCATGCGTGCTTCGATCTCGTCCAGCACCGAACGGTCTTGCCCCGTCAGAAACGCACGGACGCGCTCCACCTCGGCATCATAGGTCAGGGCTGCCTCTTCATCCACGCAGGGCGCGGTGCAGCGACCGATACCGCCGTAGAGACAGCGGCGACCCAGCCGGAAGGTGTCATCGTCGCACTCGCGCAGCAGGAAAAACTGGTTGATGACATCGACGACGAGTTCAGCGTGGCGTCGTCCGCTCATTGGGCCGAAATACTCCGCACCATCGTCAAGCAGGTACGAACTCAGCGTGATGCGCGGGATATCGTGCATCACATCCAACCGGATGAAGGGCCGGTTTCGGTAGCGCCGCAAGGCCCGGTTGAAGCGCGGCTTGTGCTCTTTGATGAGGCGCGATTCGAGCAGCAACGCCGCCAGTTCCGAACCCGTCTCGGTCCATGTCACATGGCGAACCGCACGGACCAGCTTACGCGTGCGCTCGGGATGGCCCTCGATGCCGGTAAAATAGCTCCGCACCCGCGACCGCAGGCTTTTGGCTTTGCCAATGTAGATGATGGCTTCTTGCTTATCCTGCATGAAGTAGACGCCAGGCAGGTTGGGCAGGCGCGGCAGCACCTCTTCACGGATGCGCCGGAGATGCTTCGGCCCCTTGCGCAGGTCGCGGTACTTGCGATGCTGGAAGTGAAGCAGTTCATCCAGCGTTTCGATGTCGTGCTCAAAGGCGACTTGCGAAATGAACTTGAGGAAGACTTCTGCCGTTGCCGCCGCATCGCCCAGGGCGCGGTGCCGCCCATCTACCACCAAGTTGTAATGGTCGATGAGGCCAGAAAGCCCTTTCGACCGCAAGCCTGGTAGCAAGCGCCGCGCCAAGCGGAGCGAACACAGCATCGGGTTCGTGAGCGTCTTCCGTCCGATGCGTGCCAGTTCGGCATCCACGAAGCGCTGGTCGAAGGTCAGGTTGTGCGCCACGAAGACGGCATCACCCAGGAACTTCAGAAAGCGTGGGAGTACCCGGGCCGCTGTTGGCTGGTCGAACACCATTGCCGTGGTGATGCCGGTGAGGCGCGTGATGCGGTACGGTACCGAGCGTTCCGGGTTAATGAGTTGCGAAAACGTGTCGACCACGCTGCCGCCGAGCACCTTCACCGCCGCAATCTCGATGACCCGATCCGACTTGGCATTCGTCCCCGTGGTCTCGGTATCGACAATGACGAATGGGGTCTCATGTATGAGCATAACCGGCTACCAGACAGGCACAACCTCAGCGTGTGACATAATACACGTCACCTAAGATAATCAAAACACACCCACTGTCAGCGTTACGTCAATCAATGGTCTGTTTATTTGCAACGCATACCCGGTGTAAATGCCGAGCCGCAAGCCTGTTTTGTCATCTTTTCTATCGTGGTAGATTAGAAAGCTCCGTGCGCCAACGGATGTTGCAGGAATCGTCTCGAAGTCAAGACAATAGTTCTCGCTACTACAGGGTTCTGTAAACGTAAGCAAGTCACGCCGATAGCCGAACCCAACCGCTACTTTTATGCTGGGCGCGTTGACCAGACGTTGTTGCAGAAAACCCTGCACCTGACCAGGCAAGGACATCCCCGCTGTGAGATAGGTACGATCCCGCACCTGCACAGTCCCATCCAGCCCTGTCACCAAAATCCCTATCGTGCCAGACAACGCATACCGTCCCTGTACATCGTAGGAAGACCAGTAGAACCCGGCACTCACTCGATTGGGATTGAGTACCCGATCCCTAGCATCCCACTCAGGATGTGCCCGCTGAACAACGTCTCGGGCGATAGTACGCATGGGAGCCAACGTGGCACTTCCTCCGAGATGCCTTTTTCGCTGACGCTCTCCGGTAGCACCGTCATAAAACATCACGCCTTCACTCACTGGCGCATGTACCACACATCCACCCAACAGATAAACCGCCACTGCTATTAAAAATGCGGTTCTTTGTTTCATAAGAAAACAGCTATTGTGATCCGGTCATTTCCTGCTGCAATTCTGCTGTCAGTGCGTCGAGGTCGAAGCCGAGCAAATCGGCGAGGATTTGTCCAATATCGGAGTTGTCGTGATGCCCGCGAAAGTGCTCCTGGCCCGGCCCGAAGGCGTAGAGGTTGACATCGACGGCGGTGTGCCCGTTGGTAGTCCAGCCCAGAATGGCGCGGCGGGCAACGGCTTCGGTAGCCAGCGCGTTCGGATCTCCTTCCTCTTCTTTCGCACGAGCAAAAGCCGCCGCCTCTGCTTCTGTACATTCGATGTGCGCGTACTGCTCTAGCATGTCGCACGCTGTCGCGTCCTGCTCCTGGTTCAACTGGCCCATCCTTTCAAACGAGGCATCGATACGATCGAGCACTTCAGGCTTCCAGGCATACACGCTCTGCCCGTCGATATTGCGCCCCAGCGAAAGGCCGCCTGTTTCGTGGTCGGAGGTCGAGACGATGAGCGTCTGGTCGTCCGTCTCAGCAAAGGCACGTGCTGCGGCGATGGCTTCGTCGAAAGCGAGAATGTCGTGTAGGTGCGCGGCAGCGTCGTTGGCGTGCCCTGCGTGGTCGATGCGGCTACCTTCAACCATCAGGAAGAACCCGTCCGGGTCATCTTTCAGCAGGTCGATGGCTTTGACCGTCATCTCGGCGAGGCTCGGCTGCTCGGCAGGATCGCGGTCAATCTCGTAATCCATATGGCTATTGGCAAACAGGCCCAGCACAGGGGCCTGCGTCGTGGCATCAAACCCGGCACGGTCTTGCACGACCTGATAACCTGCTTTCTCGGCTTCGGTGAGCAGGTTGCGTCCATCTTCTCGCCATCCCCCGGCATCGAGCGGGAGAAAGTAGCCGAGGCCACCTCCCAAAAGCACCTCTACGCCGTGTGCCAGTTCCTGCGCGGCAATCTCGGCCTCCATGCTACGGCTGGGCACATGCGCGGCGAAAGAGGCCGGGGTAGCGTGCGTGATGCGGCTTGTCGCTACGAGGCCCGTCGCCATACCCTGGGCCTCTGCGGCTTCCAGCAACGTAGCTACAGGCGCCTTTGTGGTATCTACAGCGATCGCTCCGTTGTACGTCTTGACGCCGCACGCAAATGCTGTCGCGCCTGCTGCCGAGTCCGTCACGCGGTTGTCGGTGGCATAGGTGTGGATCGATCCGACCAACAGGTCGTCGATGGCGAGGTGCTCGGTGCCATGCTTGTAGCGCAGAAAATCGCGGGCAAGCGTGAAGCTGGCTGGACCGCAGCCATCGGATACAAACAGGATGACATTATGCGGGCGGGCTGTATCGCCTGTGGGCTGGGCCCGCGTCGCTGGTACAAGCAGCCCCACGAGCAAAACGAAAGCAACAACGTGTTTCATAGGGATCAACAGGAAGAACGGAAAACATCAGATAGTGAGGTTGTTTCGGTACCCGCACCCAGAGACCCGGTTTCCTCCATCGGATGAATCTTGCGTAGTCATTTTGCTAATAGCCGCCTCTCCTTCCTACAGCCGTAGTTGCGCTTGAAGCTACTACCTCCCGTCGAACCCAGACGCGCCTGGGTCGTATTCGTACCCTTCCGATTACCCGCTACCCATGCTGACAGTCTTCGCTGCCCCACGATTTTCTGCATGACAGAACCCGCAATCACATTATCACCTGCGCCCCAATCCGCCAATGCGGTGGTCACCGGGCGGGCGCTGGTGATCATCCCTACCTACAACGAACGCGCCAACATTCGCCATGTCCTTGATCTGGTGATGGCCCTGCCCGGCCATGTGGATGTGCTAGTAATTGACGATGGGTCGCCCGATGGCACAGCGGCTCTGATTGGTGAGACGCAGAAAACGTATCCGGGCCGTATCCACCTGATTGTGCGAGCAGGCAAGCAGGGTCTGGGCACAGCCTATCGCCTCGGCTTCGGGTTTGCGCTCGAACAGGGCTACGACTACATCTGCGAGATGGATGCCGACCTCTCGCACAACCCCAACGACCTGCCCCGCCTCATCACCCCTGTCGCTGAAAACGATGCCGATCTTGCCATTGGCTCGCGCTACGCCGACGGCGTGCGGGTGATGAACTGGCCCCTCTCACGCCTCATCCTCTCGTACGGTGCCGGGATCTACACGCGCGCCATCACGCGCCTGCCGGTGTACGACGTGACGGCAGGCTTCAAATGCTACCACCGCCGCGTCCTCGAAGCCATCGACCTGAACCGGGTTAAATCGAATGGCTATTCGTTTCAGGTGGAGATGAAATATCGCACCTGGCGAGCCGGGTTTCGGCTGATGGAGGTGCCTATCGTTTTTACCGAGCGCACCGAAGGCCAGTCAAAGATGAGCAAAGCCATCGTGCGTGAGGCCGCGTGGAAGGTATGGGAACTGCGCTTCCGGGCGCTCTTTGGCAGCCTGTAAAAAGCTACTGGGATTGGATATCTGACTTTAGTTCTTCACTTCCCACCCCGCACGCTCATCCTCTGCCCTACCTTTCTCCATCCGGCTCATCGGCGAAGGCGTCTACGTCCCAGGCCAGCGTGAGGTCATTCAGCAAGTCTTCTTCGCTGTCGAGGAAAATCCCGTCGGCGTTGGCAATCTGGATGAGATCGTTGAGAACGTTGCGGCGCTGGGTAGTGGGTAAGGTATGTTTGATGGCATCTACCGACTCGGCCAGCATGTCGGCGTTGGCTCCCTGCCCGTAGCGTTCCAGCGCCCGCTCCAGCACAGCGTGAACCTCATGGTCGTCCAAGTCTGGCTGCCAGGCCTGGAGCTTGCGCAAGACGAGGTGCCGCTCGTCCTCGCTAAACTCGTGGTCAGGAGCATGCGCCAGCACCAGGTAGATGAAGGCGAGGTGGTGCAACAGGCCCCAATGCGCGTCGGGGCGCTCCGAGACATGGCCAGACTCTACTGCATCACGGGGTAGCGGCACGGCCCAGCTTTCGGCTACGGTTGCCAGCAAGCCCCGCTCGGTTACCAGCACGACGCCATCGGCCCGAGCAATGCGGGCGAGGTCCTGCAAGATGGCTTTCTTCTGGCCCGCCGAAAGCTGGTCCCGGAGGGTATGCACCACGGTGTGGGCGGCGTGGCGTACGGCCTCGCCATCGGGATATTCATTCAGCACCTCCAGGACGACGTTTTGCACTTCGGCGCGGTCCAGGTCTTCGTGATGCCGGGCCAGGTTGTCGGTAACGGCTTCACGCTCGGCATAACTGAGGTCGCCTTCTACATTTTCGGCCATCGCCAGATAAAGCACCGCGAGATCGTGCAGCAACTGCATCACCCCTGTCCTCTAAAGATCTACAAAATAGGCTCCCCGAGGCATCGCCGGAGCCCGCTGCTGATAAAGATACGCAATAGCACGTCCCAAACAAGGTGCGCTTTTGCAACGCCTCAACTAAACCCGTACCTGCTCAGGCGGCCACTTGCTCGTTTTGTGGAACGGAAACGGCGAAGAGGCTGCCTTTGCCTTTGTGGCTTTTTACGCTGATGGTCCCCCCAGCCTTATCCATCAGCCGCTTGGACACGGCCAGCCCCAGCCCCGTGCCCTGATGGGTTCGCTCCAGCCCCGTGCTCTCCTGCGAGAACTCCTCAAACAGTTGCTCCTGGTATAACTGGTCGATTCCGACGCCCGTGTCCCGCACGTTAATGCTGGTCCAGTCCTTGGTCTCCTCAATACTTACCTCGATGTAGCCTTCCTCTGTAAACTTAATGGCATTATCGAGCAGATTGCGCAACACGCGAGAGAGGATGCGCTGATCGAACCAAACGGTCATGGACTTGGCAGGCCGCTCCCACCGCAGTTCGAGTTGGCTTTCTTCGACGTAAGGCCGTAGCATGCCCACCGCTTCGTCTACCACATCAACGACGTCTACCATCTGGTGATCGGTGATGATGGTGCCCGCTTCCAGTTGCGCGAGATCCAGGATGGTGTCGAGCATCAGCATCAGCCGGTTGCCACTGCGCTCGATGGAATCCACGAACCGCATATACTTCGGATCGATGCCTCGCCGTAGCATAGACGTGAAACCGACGATGACGGTGAGCGGCGTACGTACCTCGTGGGTCAGGTTGTTCAGAATGGCCGAGCGCATACGAGCAATAGATTTGGCCCGCTCTTTGGCTTCGGCCAGTTCCTGGATCATCGCCTCTTCGCGCTCCTCGTGCTCTTGAATCTGCGCCTCAGCACGCCGCAACGCCTCTTCCATCGCTGCTACTTGATCGCGGAGGCGGTCGATCTCTTGCTGATGAGGCATTACGTGTTTTGAGGCAGCGTCATCTGCCATACCCTCTCTCCAGCATGCGGTCGTGTATCAGCATTGCCTCATCGGTAACCATAGCAACGGTTCCAGAGCCAGAATCGCCTGGTGACACGGAAAAACGAAGGTTCCTGTAGTCCTTTCCCGCAAGTTCGCAAACATCAGAACGTACAGCCGCTCTCCCCAGCATGTTCAGTCATAATTACGACGATACGGTAATACGTCTTTCGAGAGACGACAGGCGGTGTGTGAAAAGCAGCTGACAAAAAACGCGTCCGCCCTCCTTGCTCCCACCCCAATCCTTACACAGCCCCTTCCTGCAACTCTCCCATGAAGCGTTGCGCGAGCGCGTCGGCCGCATCAGGGGTCGTCGCTTCGGCGTAGATGCGCAGGATCGGCTCGGTGTTGGATTTGCGAAGGTGTACCCAGCCTTCATCCAGATCGATTTTTACGCCGTCGATGGTGGAGATCCGTGCATCACTATACCGCCCGGCGAGGTCGGCCAGTAGCGCGTCGGGGTCGAGGTCGCCGAGGGGGAGCTTGTTTTTCGAGATGGTGTAGCGTGGCAGTGTGGCCTGCACCTCGGAGAGCATGGCATCTTCGTTGACCAAGTGCTGCAACACCATCGCGGTGCCTACGAGTGCATCACGACCGTAGTGGAGATCGGGCAGGATGACACCGCCGTTGCCTTCACCGCCAAGCACAGCCTCCACCGCTTGCATCTTTTTGACGACGTTGATCTCGCCCACTGCTGAACGATAAACCGGCACACCGTACCGCGCCGCCACGTCTTCGATAGCTCGCGACGAGGAAAGGTTAGTGACGAATGGCCCCGGCCGAAAGCGTAGCAAAAAATCGGCAGCCACCACCTGTGTCAACTCTTCACTCAAATACTGCCCGCCATCGGTGATGAGCGCAAGCCGGTCCGCGTCAGGATCGACGACAATGCCCAGGTCGGCTCCGCGTTCGGCTACGGCTTCGATGGTTTCGGTGAGGTTTTCGGGCAACGGCTCAGCGGGATGGGCGAAGTGGCCCGTCGGCTCGCCGTTGAGGACGTGGATATTTTCTTGTTTCAGGCCAAGCCGTTCGAGCAAACGCGGAATAGCAACACCGCCAACCGAGTTGATGCCATCTACCACTACGCTGAACCCGCGTGCGGCGATCTGCTCCGGGTGGATAAAGTCGAGCGCCAGGATCTGCTCAATATGGTGGTCTAGATAATCCTGCTGCCGGTACGATCCGATGGCGTCGTACATCACGGTTTCCGCTGTTCCGGCCTCGGCGATTTCGATCACCTCCTCGCCTTCTTCCGGTGAAAGAAACTCGCCTTTTTCGTTCAGCAGTTTGAGCGCATTCCACTCTGCGGGATTGTGCGAGGCCGACAGGATAATGCCGCCTGCCGCCTGCGCTGCCAGCACCGCCATCTCGACCGTCGGCGTCGTGGCAAGGCCCGCATCGATCACATCACACCCGGTGCTTTGCAGCGTGGCCGTGACGATCTGCGCACAGAGCGGCCCTGTCACTCGCCCATCGCGCCCGACAACCACAACAGGTTTTCGACCTTCTGCATTGGCCCGTTGCCTGCACCAGGTGCCAAAGGCAGCGGCGTATTTTACCAGTACCCCAGCGTCCAGCCCCTGACCAAAAATACCACGAATACCGGAGATAGAGACGATCAGCGTTTTCTTCATACGTTGGGTTGATTCATTGTTTGAGAGTCTGGGTTCTTGGAAAGACATCGTCGGTATATTGCAGCGACCGAGCACGGTTTCCTTCAAGCCCTTTTAATGGAACAGCCGGATAGACCTCTCGTTGCTCTGGCAGCCGTTATGAAATTGTCTTCTTTCCTGCTTCCACCTTCCGGTCACACCATGACCAGATTGCACATTAAGGCGCGTCCAATGGAAGTGACGCGAGCTACCCACTGGCGGCATCGATACACCATCCTGGCGGTGGTTGTTGCGGTACTGCTGATTTCCTGGGGCGGCCTCGTCACCAGCATTGACGCGGGACTGGCCGTGCCAGATTGGCCGACCTCCTTTGGCTCTTACGACCCCCTCGCCACCGGCTTCGAAGATCCGACGGATCCGACGGCCCGCTGGTGGCACCGCTTACCTATCCTTGCCGAGCATGGGCACCGCTTGCTGGGAGCCCTGGTGGGCATCCTCGTGGTCCTGCTGGCTTTCTGGACGTGGCGTGCCGACCCCCGTAGCTGGATGCGCAAGCTGGGCTTTATCGCCCTCGGCCTTGTCATTTTCCAGGGCATCCTGGGCGGCCTGCGCGTCGTCTGGGTGTCGCTGGATCTCGCGGTGGTGCACGCCTGCGTGGCGCAGATTTTCTTTTCGCTGCTCGTAGCGATGGCACTGTTCACCTCAGGCAGCTGGCTCCGTGCCGAATCGATCCCCTCCACTTCGCCACAGACGAAACGTTTGACGACGCTTTCACTGGCCACGGTCGGGATGCTGTACGTGCAGATTATCCTGGGCGCTTTGTTGCGACATCCTGGTACGGGTGTGGATCCAATTTTTGCGGGCATCCACATCACAGGTGCGCTGGTGGTGGTCGGGCTGGTCCTGGCCACGTTTACCTTTGTGCGAAAGCACTTCGAGGGCTACCGACTGCTGAACAAGGCCGCCTGGATGATGCTGGGCGCGGTAGGCTTGCAGTTCACGCTCGGCTTCTGCGCGTTTGCGGTACTGCTTATCGAGACACAGATGGCACAACGGAGCGTGCTACAAGTGGTGCTGAACTCGGCGCATCTGGTCGTTGGCGCGTTGCTCATGGCCTCGGCGGTGAGCCTGGCTCTGCTGTCGCTACGACATCCAGCCTCCTTAACACACTCCCACACACCTGCCTTCGCCGAGCAGCCGGTCTGATGCTTATTTCACCAGGCTGCTCGACTTTCCTCTATCAATACGCGATATTCTACCACCGCTATCAACGCGCTGGCTGAGCCACCGTCTATGGAGCTTCCCGTCCGCCCCCTCGATGATACCGACCTGGAGCAGTTGCTCCAACCCGATGTGACCCCGCGTGGTGCTCGCCGCCCGTCGCATCTGGGCCGCCGCCCGGTCCCCCCAACGCCCCAGGATCGCCCTGTTCTGCTTGATTTCTGGGACCTGACGAAGCCGGAGCTTTCTTTTCTGGTGGCACTCTCGGCACTGGCGGGGTTCCTGCTCGGCTCGCCGGGCGAACTCGATGGCTGGCTGTTGTTCAACACGCTCATCGGCACCGCACTCAGCTCTGGCGGCGGCGGCGCGTTGAATCACTATCTGGAACGTCACCTGGATGGACAGATGCGGCGCACCGCGCAGCGCCCGCTGCCTTCGGGACGGATCTCGGGATGGGCCGCCGTGGTGTTTGGCACCGTGCTCGTGCTGGTCGGCATCGGCACCTTGTTCCTGTTGGTCAATGTGCTTACCGCTGCCCTGGCCGCGCTGACCGTCGTGCTCTACCTTTTCGTCTACACCCCCCTGAAACGCCGCACGCGCTACAACACGCTGATAGGAACGATCCCTGGTGCCCTCCCTGCCCTTGGTGGCTGGACAGCGGCAACAGGGCACTTCGGCGCAGGCGGCTGGGCCTTCTTCCTCATCCTTGCCCTCTGGCAGATGCCGCACTTCCTGTCGCTGGCGTGGATGTACCGCAAGGACTACGCCCGCGCAGGCTACGCGATGCTGCCGGTTAAAGAGCCAGACGGACACTCTACGGCCCGTCAAACCCTGCTCTTTACCGTCCTGCTCACGGGCGCGAGCATCCTGCCGACCATGGTAGGCGTGACGGGCTGGGTCTACCTCGTCGGTGCGCTGATCCTCAGCTTCCGCTTCCTCGTGCCCGCCTATGCCTTCTACCGCTCCCGTTCCACCACAGCAGCGCGGCGCGTGCTGATGGGGTCTATCCTCTACATCCCGCTACTCGTAGTGCTTATTTTTGTAGACCGGTTACTGTAGACGAGGCGTTGCCATCTCCCAACCACCCACACTCCCATCCCCCCATCTTCCCTACTGGCCCTTCCCTCTTCCCCACAGTCGATAATCGTCCTTCGTATCGATGTCGTGCAGGATATGATCGGTGGGCATCTCGACACGAACGACGTGATTGGGGTTTTGCTTGACGATGCCTTTGCAACCCATCAGCCCTTTGTGATTCAGAATATCTGATCGATACTGCGCGGCGAAGAGAACAGGATTGCCACGTTGCCCCTCATAGACGGGCACGGCGATGGCGGCAGAATCTTCAGCGAGCGCCTGTTTGAAAGCACCGATAAGCAGATTCAATTCCTCCGGCTCAATGAGCGGCAGATCGGAGAGGCAAATCATAAACCCCTCAGTCTCCGCAGCAGCAGCAAATACGCCCGCATGAATGGACGTGGTCATGCCCTCGCGGTAGTGGTCATTCTGCACGATGTACACGCCGCAGCCCGCCAGCGCCGCCTGCACCCGCTCGGCCTCATGTCCGACAACCACGATCACCTCGTCCACGTTCGATGCCTGCACCGTGCAGACGATATGCTCAATCAGCGGCTTGCCGTCAAATGGCAGCAGCAGCTTGTTCTCCGCCCCCATTCGTTTCGATTCCCCGGCAGCGAGTACAATGGCTGAAATCATGAACGGGTCTGGTGGATGGTGGATGGTAGTCTGGTGGATAGGAACAGCGTGGCTTTCTATCTACCATCCCCTATTCACTATCCACCAGCACATACGTCTCCGGCTCCTTCTCGAAGCTGCGTTTGCAGGCGGGGCAGCAGAAATAGTAGGTCTCCCCCTCATACGTAGCCGTGTGCTTCGCCGTGGCGATGTCCACCGTCATGCCGCAGATGGGATCGATAGCATCGCCCGCAGGCGATGCTTCCCCTTCCACAACAGCCGAAGGCTTCGTACTGCGCATCACGTAGATGATCTCGGCCAGGATGCTCACGGCGATTTCTTCGGGGAGATGGGCCTGGATGTTGAACCCGGCAGGCGTGCGGATCCGTGCCAGTTCTTCTTTCGAGATGCCCATCTCCTGCAACTCCTTGAACAACGCTTTGGCCTTTTTCTGGCTGGCAACAAATGCCACATACGGCACATCCACCTTCAACGCAGCGGCCAGCGCTTCCTCGTCGCCCTCGCCCTGCGTAGAGACGACAATAAAGGTCTGCTGCGTGAAGGGCAGGCTGCTCAAATCGAACGCCGACTCCACAACATCCGCATCGGGGAAGTGCTCTGGCCCAGTGTCGGGGGCGACGGCAATGATGCGGTAGTTGAGCACTTTGCCAAGCCGCGCCAGCGTCTGCGCCACCACCGACTTGCCGAGGATGACGAGGTTGGGCCGGGGCAGCACGGGTTCGATGTAGATGTCGAGCGTGCCGCCGCTGTGACAGGTCATGGTATGCTCCACGATGCCTTCCTCCGTGTGATCCGACGATGGGGTGACGCGCACGAGACGGGGCTGCCCGTCGGCGAGCGCCTTGCGGGCTTCGCTGATGATGACCGGCTGCGTACACCCGCCGCCGATCCAGCCCTGGATGCTGCCATCGGCCAGGATGATGGCTTTGTCGCCGGGTTTGCCAGAGATGGGCGTCTCGTGACGTACGACGATAGCCAGAGCAAAGGGTTGGCCCTGGGCGTTGAGGTCGCTGGCTTTCTGAAACAGGACATCAAACATGGTGCAGATAGTCCTCCAACCGGAGTAAGCTCTCAAGGTTATGGGCCGGGAGCATGAGGTCTACCAGCGGCAGCGCGGCGCGGATCCCTCGTGCCGATGGCTGGTAGCCCGCCATCCCCAGCAACGGATTCAGCCAGATGATCTTTTTGGCCCGCCGCTGGAGCTTGCGGAGTTCGCGCTCCAGCCGTTCTGGCTCGCCCGTGTCCAGGCCATCGCTCAGAATCAAAACCAAAGCACTGCGCGAGAGCACACGCGGGGCATAGGTCATGTTGAATTCGGCGAGGCATTCCCCAATGCGGGTGCCGCTGGCCCATGCCTCGGCAGTGTTCGACAGCGATCTTAGCGTTTCGTGCAAATGGCGCGTCTTCAATGCATCCGTGACGCGCATGAGCCGCGTGCTGAACAGAAACGAATCGACCTGCGCGAAGTGCTGCTGTAGCGCGTAAATGAACCGCAGCAGGAAGAAGCTGTATTGCTCCATTGACCCGCTTACGTCGAGCAGGATGACGAGCCGGGGCTTGCGTGGCTTACGTCCTCGAAAGCTGAGTTCAATCGGATCACCACCGTGGGGGATGCTCTGCCGGATCGTGCGGCGCAGATCGACCTGTTC
>Ga0102947_1000312_pt1 | contig 17648 bp, 22 predicted proteins | sample SalPon2A_A_D2_MG_FD_78210 | JGI IMG/M metagenome (GOLD analysis project Ga0102947, IMG submission 78210) | Soil microbial communities from South San Francisco under conditions of wetland restoration - Salt Pond MetaG R2A_A_D2_MG | ecosystem: Environmental > Terrestrial > Soil > Wetlands | place... | reverse complement strand
CCCCGTAAAAAGAGGGTTGCTAGTTTATTTTTGTGTTTTAGCTGGTTCTTCTTTTTTAGGTTCTTCTTTTTTAGATGGTTCTTGTTTGTTGTCATTGCCTACTGTTATCGTGGCAGGTGTGTTTGTTTGTTTTTCTTTATTTTCCATAACTATATAGAATATTATGATCAATATATATTTGGGGATTAAACTTTATAGTAAAATAGAAATATATATAGAATTTTAGGCGTAAAATCATAAAGTTACGCAGGTATATATCAATGATAAGACTAATTAATTCATGTTCGAAAAAATAATTAAAAAACTGAAATTTGGTTCTTGTGAAATCAAAAATGATGTAAATGCATTCAAGGAGGCTGAAAAGAAACAGGAGACTGAAACAAAATGAAATACCATTGTAGAGATTGTAGTTTTAACTGGGAAGGTAACTCAGATACTTTTGGAAAGGTGCTTGTTCATGAAAAAACTCATCTAATAATCAAACAAACATCTTCTGCCGGAGAGACAGCATAATGCTTACACTGGATGATTTGAGAACATGTAAAAATTGTGGTAATGTATTCTCAAAAATGATATTAGATAAAGCAGTGATTCGTTGTCCTGCATGTAACGTGTGGAAAAAGGAAAATGAAACTTAGTTTTGTTAAGATGTATCTAAAAAACAATTTCAGATGTTTCTACATCATAATAGACAAAAAAAGCATTACTGGTAGAATGAAGATTAATTTTTTAAAAAATCTTTTTTAAAAATAATCTAATCATTACTTAATCCATTAGAATTTGAAATTGTTCTTATTTTATAGAATAGAAAAAATAATTAGTGTGTACTAATTTTACATTACTTTAATACAAACAACACATCATAAGTATCATGAGAAATGACTCTTATAGAAAATGTGGAATGAGGATACACCAAAGTTATCTTGAATGTAAAAAACCAATCGAGTTTATTTGCTACAAATGTAATCATAACAGCGACAAAGAAATTCACTCTAACTGTATTATTCAAAATATACTCATCAAGGCGTAAGAAAGTATTTGACCATTTTACAAAAGATTGGAGAAACAAAATTAATCTGTCGTAACTGCAATGCATTAAAATTTGTAACTGACAATGTAACAGGTGAAATCACTTGTTCTAGGTGCGGCTGTGTATTTTCAGAGAATTCTGAAGACAGGGGAATGGAGCGTAGGAACTTTTCAGATGTCAATAACAATACAAGAACAGGGCCAGGTATATCACTAAAAAGACACGATAATGGTCTTTTTACGATAATTGGGGTACAAAACAAGGATTCTGTTGGAAAGTCACTTTCAGCAAAGACGTCTCAAACATTTGGGAGATTGCGAAAATGGGACAATAGGTCACAGACAAAAAGTTCTGCAGACAGGAATCTGTTACTTGCACTTCAAGAACTAGATAAAGTACAATCAAAGTTGGCACTTTCTGATACGGTAATTGAAAGGGCATCTCTTTTTTATAGAAAAGCCTCGGAGAAAGGCCTTATACGTGGAAGAACTGTAAAATCAATTGCTGCAGCATGCTTGTACGCTTCATGTAGGGATTTAGAACATAATAGAGCCCTAACAGAGATTGCAGTGCAATTTTTAGTACATAGAAAAGAGGTTGCAAGGGCATACCGTATGCTGTTTAGAGAACTAGGGTTTACAGTTTCCATAGCAGATCCAATAAAATCAATCACAAAGATTGCAAGCAAGATTGGAATAAAGGAAAAAACAATCCGCAAAGCAGTGCAAATTCTGGATGCAGCTCAAGATGCAGGAATCGTAGCTGGTAAAAATCCTGAAATCATTGCAGCAGCAGCAATTTATGCAGCATGTGTAATAACAGGAGATGTAAAATCACAGATTGTAATATCTAAAGCTGCAGGTACCAGCACAGTTTCCATTAGAACCAGAATTTTGGAATTTAAAACAAAACTAGGTCTGTTTTCTACGATAAACTGATAGTTAGAAATTATGATAAAAAAGTTTGCAGTGTGTTGTGATAAGATCCAAAAAAGACAGCATAGATTAATACAAATATTCTACGGACATTCCCAAAAGACATCAACATTTCAGGCCGCTATAGGAAATGCGAAGAAAGAGAGTATTTTCGATTGATACTGTGTCCACACATTAGATGCCAAGAATACGGAACAGGTATGGTGATAAAGTTGGACTGTATATCATACTAAACCCTAAAAAAGATGTTAATTCAACCTGCCAAAAATTCTGTAATGAAAAATAACTTTAAAATAAAATTATCTGAAAATGATTTTATTTTAGTTGAAATTAGATATAATTATTTTATTATTCCAATGCTTGTATTCTCAAAGATGATCTTGAAGGCCTAAAAGAACAGATCCTCAAGAATCAAAAAAGGATTGAGAGGTTAATACGGTCTGGAATATGTTAGATAGTATATTTACAGATGAAGTTATGATAATAATGAAACGATATTTTGGCAAAAGAACAAAGTAAATCATGTGTCACCTAAGATACAGAATTAAAGAAAGGGTTAGTTTTACTCAATACATGTACAAATTGTGGTAACAGATTTAGATCATTTAGCAATAGGATATGGGGAACATTATACAATTTACGTTTGGAAAATAATACATTACTAACATATCACACCACCATACTTTTTGGTTGACATCAAGTAAACATTCCAATCCATGTAAAGTAAATTTATGAATGATGCACTTGTCATCATAATCATACAGGATATGTATTTTCTATAAAATTACGTAAAACCATGCATTAGATTTTTCAAGTTTAAAAATATGTACATCAAAATCATAAGAATTCAAGTCTACAAAAGGAATTTGATGTCTCTTTTATATAGTATAGATGAATTATCATTTAATCAGTGTCACAGTATGCATATGTTGACTATTAAGATATGGTGTAATATTCAGTTGCTGTAAACAATAGTCTTGCAGATGATGTGACTTTCACTATAATTATTAGGTTGAACATGAATCCAAATTTTTCATAATCTTAACCTAAACATATTGAAGACAAGTCTCATATTGAGTATAATGTAGAGATTCAGTGTATATAATAACTTAAATCAAATCTTTAGATAATCATTTTAAAGGCAGTTAAAAAATCGAAAATATGGTAATCGAGGAATACATCAAGGCAGGTAAAATTGCTTCAGAAGTAAGAGAAATGGTTCGAAAAAAGAACTGGATTGGTAAGTCAGTTTATGATATTTGTGAAGAAGTTGAAAATGAGATTAAAAGAAGAGGGGCAGGCTGTGCTTTTCCAGTAAATGCTAGTATTAATGAAGTTGCTGCACATTATACTGCAGAACCAAATGATCCTATTATCATCAAAGACACAGATTTGGTGAAGATTGATCTTGGCGCACAAATTAATGGATACATTGCAGATACTGCAGTTACTGTATGTTACGATGTACAGTTTGATAGTCTAGTTCAAACGGCAGAAGAGGCATTAACCAATGCAATGTCCATGGTGAAAATAGGAGTCAAAGCAAGCGATATTGGACGTACCATAGAAACTACAATTAAAAAAAGAGGATTCAAACCGATTGCAAACCTTAGTGGACATTCATTGGATCAATACACAATACATGCAGGGAAATCAATTCCAAATATTTGGTCAATTGGGGGATTTTCACTTTCAGAGAATTCAGCTTATGCATGTGAACCATTTGTAACAACAGAACAAGGAGGAGGGTTTGTAAGAAACGGAAAAATAAAAAATATTTTTGCGCTTAATTCACGAAAGAAAACAAAGAATGAAGAAGCAGATAAACTTCTGGATTTTATCTGGGATAATTTCAACATGCTACCATTTGCTTTGAGATGGCTAGTAAAAGATTGGGAAGAAAAGAAAGCAAGAGAATTATTACATGTGTTAATTAACAAGAAAGCTGTTCAAGCATATCCAATTCTGATTGAAGTAAACGAACAAAAAGTTGCTCAAGCAGAACATACATTCATACCCAATGAAAATGGGGCAACAGTTACAACTCAGATCCAATAAAAAAATAAAAGTACATGAGATAATTTGAGTGATGAAGTAAGACCTTGTCCGCAATGTGGTGGATTTATGTTCAAAGAACAAGGAGAGAACATATCATGGTTTTGTCCTTCATGTAATGTAAAATTTAGAACAAAATAATCTAATCATCCATCTAAAGGTTCACCAAATATTTTTTCAATACTAGTAATTTCACCACATGAGAGACATTTTGAAGACATAGTAAATAATGTGTCACCCTCTGAGAATGCTCGTTTTTTCATAGCATTACATTTAGTGCATTTTTCAACAGTAAATGCCATAACAATTTTTTTCTTCTTTGAGAAATTCATTGTGGAATCCCTACTGTATTACCCACACCAATTATTGCTAGAGATTGGCCAGGTTTAGTATTTTCACGAATCATCTCATATAGTTGTGAGCGGGCATTATCTGCAGTATCAGATATATCTTTGGTCATCAAAGTTATCGCCTCTTTTACAGATTGTTTGATCACAATAGAAAAGATGGGTATTCGATGAGATGTGGCGATATCTTCAATCTGAAATCTTTCAGTTCCAATTCCACCTATTGCTGCACCAAAGCCTCTTGCAACAGATGCTGAATCCTCACCTTCCAATTTTAATGCAGCATCAATCATAATTATTGCATCAAGTTTGTTTTTAGAAATAAGGTTTTCCAATGCATCAGCAGGCCTACCCACCGTAGAGCTAGGTCCTTCAGCTTTTAAAAGAAACAATATTCTGTCCTCGAAATCGATTTTTGCAAGACTAGTCTGAAATGCGATTGATTCTTTGGGGTTATTTAACATCATTTTTCCAACAACCATTGGACCTATTCCATCTCCAATTGGTTGACCTAGTTTAAACGGAGAAATTGCATCCCTCATAGCCTCTGCCTGTTCCATTATGAATGGGAGAATCATCTGTAGAGGTAAAATCAAAGGATAATTGTTTTGCTTTTTTGCAGTCAGAAACATGTGATTAATTATTTTATAGATCATTTGTAATGAGGAAGATATTTCAAGTAAAGTTTGAACTTTGGCTAATTCATAATTATTGATTTCTGGAGAAAGTAATTTTATATGCTCTCTACTATAGTCCTCTCTTGATCTAACCGTATGTCTAACTTTGTCAACTATACCATTAGGATCCATATCAACTGGCATGATTGTGAAATAATCTAAAAACTGATCAATTTTTTTTGTAGGATCATTCTTTGGATTCAAATTATTTTTTACATAATTAATTAATTCAGAGCGAGATTCGGATCTAAAACCATCGAGTTTTTTAATTGCTTTATTGAGTTCATTAGAAGTAACAAGTAATTGAATTCTCTGACCATAAAAAATAAAAAGAACTATTGGAAGGATCCAAATTAGCATCATTATAGGATTTGTTTCATCATTCATTGCAAACAATTGATCAAAATCAAAATTTGTAAAATTCACTAGATTCATCACCTGTCAATTCCAAATTAAACCATTCGTCAGAAGGATAAAAAATAGTAAAAAACGAATAACAAGAGTCAAAATAATGGCGAGTGCTTTTATTATAGTTCAGATATAAAAAAATCCGAATATGCCACAAACAAAACCCATCATAAGCGTGGAAAATGTTGTAGCATCCGCAGACGTTATGCAAAAAATGGATTTGAATGAAATTACAAGAACATTTCCAGATGTAGAGTATCATCCAGATCAATTTCCAGGGCTGGTTTTTCGACTAAAAACTCCAAAAACGGCAACATTGATCTTTACATCAGGTAAAATGGTATGTACAGGCTCCAAATCTGAAGAAATGGCAAGGAAAGCAGTAAAAACAGTCGTGCAGAAACTCAGAAAAGGAGGTATCAAAGTAAAAAAAGACGCAGTGGTTACAATTCAAAACATTGTAGCTTCAATCAATTTAGGTGGAAAGATTCACTTAGAGCAAGCAGCAAGAACATTGCCACGAAGCATGTATGAACCAGAACAGTTTCCAGGACTAATTCATAGGATGTTAGACCCAAAAACAGTAATTTTGTTATTTTCATCAGGAAAACTTGTTTGTACAGGTGCTAAACAAGAACCAGATGTATACAGATCAGTAAATAATTTGCATGCGTTACTTGAAGAAAAAGACTTGATGATTTATGACTGATTGCATTAAATCAATATTATATTATTTAATTAAAAATCAAAGAATTAACACATAGTAATATAGACAAAGGTGCAAACTAAGATCAAATTTGATCCTGGAAGTAGACTATATTCAAAATTACATTTCAAAAAATAAATAAATTATTTTATTGGACTTCCAAGAGGAACATCTTCTTTCACAGTCAACCAAAAAGGCTTATCATCAACATCAGCTGCCAATAACATTGCATTGGATTCAACTCCTGCCACTTTTTTCGGTTCAAGATTTGCAACAACAATGACGGTCTTACCCACAATATCTTCAGGTTTATAGTATTGTGCACCACCAATTATCACATCACGTTGATCACCATTTCCCAAATCAATTAGACCTTTAACGATCCTGGATTTACCCTCTATGGGTTCAGTTGCAATGATTTTTGCAACTCTAATGTCTAGCTTTGCAAAATCACCATATGATATAGTCAACATAATAAACCCTAATTTTCCCGCTTAAAATCAATTTCCAATTTATTGTAATTCCTTTTTGTTAATCCCAGAAGTTTCAATTTCATATCTTAACGCTGCTGGTATTTCCATGTATTTTTTATTGACAAGTTCGATTATTTGGTCTTCGGGAACATGAACTTTTGCCAGTAATTTTCCTCTTTGATGAGCATATGCATTTTTCCAAAACCCAGCACCATCAAAAGTTTCAATTTTTGGCATGTATTTTGTGGGTTTCATTTTCTTTTAAATTTAAAGGGACTGTGACGGAAGAGTGGCAAACGCCATTGGAACTGGAGTTACTGTTCCGGATTTTAGGCATGTTGCCCATCACAGTCTACTAAAAGTCATACAGGAATCTAATATATTTAATGCGGAATTAGTATAAAACATGGCTACAATAGAAGTAGGGGTGGAAATTAATGCCTCAGTAGACGAAGTCTGGGATATTGTTTCAGATATGGATAATGAACCAAAGTTTTGGAAAGGAACAAAGGAAGTTAGAAACATATCCAAAGAAGCAAACATAATCAACAGAGAAGTTACAATAGTTTTCAGAGATCAAAAATGCCTACAGGAGGTGAAACTCGAACCAAAAGAAAAGATAATAATCAAATTTACAAAAGGTATCATTAACGGAGAAAAGATAGTTGTGTTAATTCCTAAAGGAGAAAAAACTTTACTTCGCACAGTTTGGGATGTCAAATTAACAGGTATGATGGGAATGTTTACAGGAATTATAAAAAATCACATCAAAAGTGGTACAGAACAAGCAATGCAAAGCATCAAAAAAGAAGTAGAGCGATAATACATGGAAATAATTTTAGACTTTTTCAATTATGGATTAACTGCAATTTTAATTGGAATTTCGGGAGCTTGGATATTTCTCATCAAATCCATTATCAAATCAGTGAAATTAACACCATATCTAGACAAATTTGAGAATACTTCTAGATCAACTCCCAAAGTTTCAATTATTCTACCAGCAAGAAATGAAGAGGAGTTTCTGGGAAAATGTTTGGAATCGTTGTTAGAACAAGACTATGAAAATTACGAGATCATAGTAATAGATGATTCATCAGAGGACTCCACAGGAAAAATAATTTCCCAATATGCTAAGAAAAATTCCAAAATAATTCATGTGTCTGCAAGACCAAAACCCGAAGGATGGATGGGTAAAAACTGGGCATGTATGGAAGGATATAAAAAAATAACTGGAGAACTTTTGTTATTCACAGATGCAGACACAAAACATTCTAAAAATACCATATCATTGGCAGTAGCACATTTAATTTCATTTAATTTAGATGCATTGTCTACCATTCCAAAAATGCTGACATTTGATTTTTGGACAAAAATATCACTTCCAATGATATCCACATTTTTACACACCAGATTTTCAGCACTAAATGTAAACGACCCTTCAAAAAAGACAGCATATTTCTTTGGGAGTTTTTTCATCATAAAAAAAAATACATACGACAAGATAGGAATGCATGACGGAGTAAAACATGAAATTATTGAAGACGGTGCACTTGGTAAAAAAGTTAAGGATCTCGGATATAAAATAAAAATAGTGAGGGGAGAGCACCTTATTCATGCTGTTTGGGCACGAGATAAAATCACATTATGGAATGCATTAAAAAGATTAATGGTTCCTCTGTATTTGCAAAGTAAAAAAATAGCAATAGGAAGTTTCTTTGCAACATTATTTTTGTTGTTTGTGCCATTTCCAATATTTCTAACTTCAGTCCTTTTACCTGCAGAAACAACATCTGCAAAAATGCTTTGTGTTACAGCAGCTTTTGCATCATTTTTAATTTATGTGGCGGCAATTATTGAAACCAAATTTTTACTTGAATTAAGATTAATTCATGCTTTATTTGCTCCATTAGGAGGTTTGGTGGTGGTTTTAGGATTTTTGAGTGGATTGCTTCAGGCAAAAAAATCAGCGTCAGTTTCATGGAGAGGAAGAAATTATTCAATGAAAGATCATACTCAAAGTTCAATCAGTGTATAGCAAGCCTTTTAGATAGAAAACAAGAAACTAAAAAATTGTGGACAAATCAGGTGTATTTTTAGGCGGTGTTGTTGGAGCAGTAATAGTTGTAGTCATTGTTGCAGCACTGTTTGTCTCACCACCAATATCATTAAAACAAGAAATTGAAATTAGCAAAGAAAACACATCTAGTGCATTGGCAGAAATATCGCCAAATTATTCTGGATTATCGCTAATTAAAATTTTTGAAAAATCAGAATCAGGAGTAGTACGAGTCAATGTACAACGAAATGATACAAGTGAGAGTGTAGGAGGAGTAGGTTCAGGTTTTGTGTTTGATAAAAAAGGACATATAATAACAAACGCCCATGTTATTAAAAATGCAGTAAAAGTGGCAGTCACGTTCCTTGATGGTAGATCATACAATGCAGAAATCATCGGGGTTGACGAATATACCGATATTGCAGTGATCAAAGTAAATGCAGATTTGAGTCTCTTACACCCACTTTCTCTAGGAGATTCATCAAATCTTAAAGTTGGAGAACAGATAGCTGCAATTGGAAATCCGTTTGGATTATCAGGTTCTATGACTTCAGGAATTGTAAGTCAGTTGGGAAGATTACTCCCTTCAGGTTTAGGATATTCAATTCCAGATGTAATACAAACAGATGCTGCAATTAATCCTGGGAATTCAGGTGGACCATTACTAAACATGCGAGGGGATGTAGTAGGAATAAATACTGCAATTCAATCAGCTACTGGGGAATTTACAGGTGTAGGGTTTTCAGTACCATCACAAACAATTGCCAAAATTGTTCCAACGCTGATTGAAAAAGGGGAATACAAGCACCCATGGATTGGGATTGCTGGAAGAGACATAGATCCTGATTTAGCAAAAATTTTGAATCTCAAAGATGCCATAGGATTTTTAGTTGTAACTGTAGTAGACGATAGTCCAGCTGCTAAAGCAGGTTTGATCGGATCTGAGAAAACTATTGAGGTGGAAGGAATAAAATATCCAATTGGGGGAGACGTTATTTTATCAGTTGACAAAATTGAAGTCAGAAAGATTGACGATATATTGATCCACTTGCAAAGATCAAAGTCAGTGGGGGATGAAATGGTTTTAGAAATACTTAGAGATAGTAGAACAACAAACGTAACAATAGTACTTCAAGAGAGACCAAATGGTAATTAAAACAAAACAAGCATAAATACCACTTTGTAAGAATCCTTTCTGTTGAATGATCTTATTTTAGATTCTGAGAAATTAAGTCGTGTTTTAGAGGATAAAGAAATTTCACATCAAGACATCATTGAAGTATATAAAAAATCCATAGAGAATCCTAATGAACTTTTTTCTACGGCACAGGAATTGAGAGAAAAATTCAAGAAAAATTCAGTTACATTTTCCAAAAAAGCATTTTTCAATATAATTAATCTCTGTAAAGATACCTGTTCATATTGCACGTACAAATCCGAGCCAGGAGAACAAAAACTTTCTCTAATGTCAAAACAACAAATTTCAGAATTACTACAACTTGCAAAAAAATACAGGTGCACTGAAGCACTTTTTGTTACAGGTGAACAGCCAGAACAAAAATACCAAGAAGCAAGAGATTGGTTAAAGAAAAATGGATTTAGTTCAACTGCAGAGTATCTAATTCATGCATCAGAACTAGCATTAGAATCAGGATTATTTCCTCACACTAATGCAGGAAATTTAAATTTTGAAGAGATGAAGGAATTAAAGAAAACAAATGTATCAATGGGAATAATGCTTGAAAACATTAGCGAGAGATTAACAAAAAGAGGAATGCCACATTATTTGGCAGCAAGTAAAAGACCAAAAGCAAGATTAGAAGTGCTAGAGAACTCGGGGAGATTAGGAATACCCATGACTACAGGAATACTAGTAGGAATAGGAGAGACGATGCTTGAAATCATAGACTCTATATTTGCAATAAAACATTTACATCAAAAATATGGGAATATTCAAGAAATTATTTTACAAAATTTTCAACCTAAAGAAGACACTTTAATGAAAAATGAACCATCAGCTGATGAAAAATATTTCAAGATGGTGGTTGCATTAACAAGAATCATCATGCCAAAAATGAACATACAAATCCCACCAAACTTGTCTCCGAAATCATATCAAAGTTTCTTATCAGTTGGAATTAATGATTGGGGTGGAATCTCACCACTTACACCAGATTTTGTAAATCCTGAGTTTTTATGGCCAAAAATCAATGATGTCGATAAGAATTCCAAAAAAGTAGGATTTGAATTAAAATGCAGATTCCCAGTATATCCGGAATATTTTTCATTTATTAGCAAAGAGTTAAGAGACAAGATGATAACAATTGAAAATGATGAGGGGCTAGTAAAAGAGGAGTATTGGAAATGATAAATAATATAGAAGCACTTTTTAAAAATGCGGATCCAATTGTATCTGAAATTTTAGACAAGGTATTGTCAGAAAAAGAAGTGTCAATAAAAGAAGGATTAGAATTATACAAAACTACAGGAGTAGACTTTCATTTAGTAGGAATGGTTGCAAATGAATTAAGAAAGAGAAAAGTAGGAGACATTGTATCATATGTAGTAAATAGAAATATTAATTTCACAAATGTCTGTATAAAACAATGCGGGTTTTGTGCATTTAGTAGGGATTTTAGAGAAGAGGAGGGCTACTTTCTACCAACCGAAGAGATTGTCAGAAGAGCAAAAGAAGCATATCAATTAGGTGCAACAGAAGTCTGCATCCAAGCAGGATTACCACCTGATATGGATGGTGATTTGTATGAAAATATTTGCAGAGAAATCAAAAAAGAAATACCAGATATTCATATTCATGGATTTTCTCCAGAGGAGATCCTATACGGAGCATCAAGATCAAATACATCAGTAGAAGATTTTCTTAAAAGAATGAAAGAGGCTGGAGTAGACACACTTCCAGGCACATCAGCTGAAATTCTTGATCAAAAATTAAGAGATAAGATTTCTCCAGGAAGGATCAGCGTCAAAGATTGGGAAAAAGTTATCAAAACCGCACATAAGATGGGAATCAACACTACATCAACTATGATGTTTGGACATTTGGAAACACTTGAAGACAGAGTAAAACATATTGCAAAATTAAGAGAGATTCAAAAAGAAACAGGAGGATTTACAGAATTTGTTCCTCTAAATTTTATTCATACAGAAGCACCAATGTACAAACACCAAATACATGAAGGAATAAGACAAGGTGGTAGTGGTAATGATGTACTACTCACACATGCAATTGCAAGGATTATGCTAAATAATCACATTAACAATATTCAAATGTCATGGGTAAAGGAGGGTCAAAAAATGTCACAGTTATTACTAATGTGGGGAGCAAATGATTTTGGAGGGACATTAATCAATGAAAGTATTTCAACATCAGCAGGATCCGAACATGGTCAGTTGTTAAGACCAAAAGAAATTAAGAGAAGAGTAAGAGAGATTGGCAGAATTCCAGCTGAGAGAAACACACATTATAAAATTCTAAAAAAGTTTGAGGATGAAAATGAAACGGATGAAAAGTTAGATAAAGCAAAAAATTCGCAGTTTGGATCATATGTTGAACTAATAAAAATTAAAAAATTTAAATATAAAAATCCAAGAGGCGAGTAATTGTCTGCCTTAGAAAAGGCATTAAAACATTCACAAAAAAGAGAAGTTGATGAATGTGAAATAACAAGTGTTAAGAAAAAAATCATCACAGTGAGAATTACAGATTCAAAAATTGTAGAAATCAAAGAAAACTTTAACAAAGATTTTGGGATCAGACTAATTCAAAAGAGGAAAATTGCAGCAGTTCAAACTACAAATGAGAAAGAAATAGAAAAATCAATAGATGAAGGATTAAAATCATTGACAAATCTTAAATCCAGAGAATTTTGGAAAGGACTACCATATGAAGCACAGCATAAAATACTCAAGGGAACGTTTGATAAAGAATTAGAGCAGATTTCAGGTTCAAAAATAATTGATATCGCACAAAGTATGATAAATTCATCCAGTAATAACAAAATAGACACAATTACAGGATCACTTAACATCGTATCAGAAGATTTCGAATTAAGAAATTCAAACGGATTACATTATGAGGAGAAAGCCACATACATTTCAGGAATCATAAATGCAGAATCAGAACATGGGAGAACGCCAGTATCAGGAATTGGATATGATTGTGGAAGAACACTAGTAAATTTTGATACAGAACAAATCGGAGATAATGCAAAAATTATGTGTATAGAATCAATAAATCCACAAAAAATTGATTCTGGAACATATTCAATAATTTTTGAACCGTATTCTGTTGGAGAATTACTTGCATTTGTTGTAGCGCCTAATTTTAATTTTAAAACAGTTTCAGAAAAAAAGAGTTGTTTTTCAGAGGATTTTGAGAAAGATATTGCAACTAATGAATTTACCATGATTGATGATCCACATATTGCAGAAGGAATTGGAACTAAATCAATAGATGATGAAGGTATAGAAACTAGGAAAAACAATTTAATTGAGAAAGGGATTTTTAAAAATACTTTTTCAAATCTTTTTGACAGTTATAAAGAAGGGAATAAATCTACAGGAAATGGATTAAGGATAGGGTCTCCATTGGGAAGGAGTTCAGAACCAATACCAATTTCAGCCCCACATAATCTCAAAATTGATTCTGGGAGTAGTTCACAAGAAGAAATGATAAGAAACACAAAACACGGTCTAATGGTAGGAAGACTATGGTACACATATGCAATTAATCCAATCAAAGGAGATTTTTCATGTACAGCCAGAAGTGGAATCAGAGTAATCAAGGACGGTGAAATCAAAGGACCATCTAAATCAGTGAGAATAATTCACAATCTCCCAATATTGTTGAAAAATATTTCAGAAATTGGAAACAATACTCGGAATACAATTCAATGGGCATCACTTCCATCAATAGCACCATCAATTAAAGTAGAAAACATATCAGTCAACAACATTTAGTGCTAGAAGCAAAATACTATTTGAAAAAAGTAACAATAAGATATACAAAATAACCTATAGTCAAACAGATGCCCATAGTCCTATTGATGAACCCAGTTTTTAATGCAATTAATAAAGATGCGCTAAAAATTATCATGATAGCATAATCAATATAGACATCAGATGAGACTATCACTCCACCAAGGACGGCACCTACACCCATAATCATTAAGATATTGTAGATGTTACTTCCAATAATATTTCCAACACCAATATCAGTATGACCTTTTTTTATTGCAATCATAGATGTGATTAGTTCAGGTAGAGAAGTCCCAATTGCAATTACAGTTAAACCTATAATTTTTTCAGATAGACCAAATTCTTTTGCCAAAATCACTGCATTGTCAACTGTTAGTATAGCACCAACATACAAAAGAACAATACCAAGTCCAATAAAACCTGCAGATTTCAGATAAATGTTATTTTTTTCTAAAACAATTTCTTCAAGACTATTTTCTCGCTGTTTTTTTGCATCGTTGTAAGTATAAAATGCAAATACACCCAACACACCAAGTAATAAAATTCCATCATATTGTGAAATCTCACCATCAATTGAAATCAATACAAGTAAGAAAGAAACAGCCAACATAATTGGGATGTCATTTTTTAATGAAGATTTACTTACCGCTAGAGGAACAAGAACTGAAGCTAAACCTACCACCAGTCCAATATTTGCAATATTACTTCCAACTATATTTCCCAAAATAATTGCACTGTGTTCGCCAGATGCGGCAATACTTGCTGCAAGCTCTGGGGTGGAAGTACCATATGCTACAATAGTCATTCCAATAATAAGATTATTTATACGGAATTTCTTTGCAATAGTTACACCACCACTAACTAACCAGTTACCACCAAAGCATAACATCGCTATTCCAACTATTGTAAAAACTCCATTTAGAATAATTTCCACAAGAAGATTTCAATGCATGGTAGTTTAAATGAAATGATAATCCATTATTTTACAAGTCTAGCAATTTCAGTTAATCCTAAAAGTATCTCAGATACAATTTATTACAGATTGGTGAAACAGATGATTATTTTGGATCTTTTAAAGATTCAAGAGTAGAATGAACATAGTCAATTATTTTTAAATAATCTGCTCTAGGTTCAGTGCTAATCATAAACAGATCATTAGAGTTAATTGGTATGCTGATTAGGGAGACTTTATCATATTCAGTAATAGCAGATCTTTCATGACCAATTCTATATGCCAAATTAGTATAAAGATCTCGTTTTTGTAAGGCATAATGAATTGACATCTTCATCTCATCAGTGCTCAATATTTGATCAATGCTATCTTTTTGACCACCGGATACCAATTCGCCCTTGCTATTTGCAATACCTGCAAATCGAATCATGGGGTCTAATTGAATGACTTGTTCACATAGCCGGTCATATTTTTCACTCAAGACTTATCTCCTTATACCCTGACATTTTAGCAATATTTCAGCGTTTACATTCAGATTAAATAAAAAATACAACAAATCTAAAGTACCTTTTTAAATCTAGGGTATAAGACAAAAATTATGAAGAAAGTAGAAGCTATTGTTCAAAGTGAAGTTTCAAAACAAGTAGTAAACGCAATCAGAAAAATAGGAATTGAAGGAGTAACAATGATTCAATCATTAGGACAAGGTGAAGGTGAACGCCCAGAAATAGGAGGACATCAAATTGAGTTTAATTCAACAGACGTTGTAATGACAGTAGTTCCAGATTCTAAGATCAAAGAAGTAATCACAGAGATCATCAGAGTTTCCCACACAGGAGAAAAAAGTGATGGTAAAATATTTGTTAGTAATATAGAAGAATCATACGATATTGCTACAAAAGAAAAATCACAATAATAAAGCAGAGAATTAGATCATTATCTATTCACAGTATGTTTTGTTACAATATATGAGGCATATTTGTGTGCAGTGTCAGAATCATCATGTTCAACTTTTTCAAAATTGAATCCTTGAATTGATTTTGCAGAATTATAGAAATCTTCACCTACAACGAATCCATTTTTAGGTGCAGAATGATTAATTTTTGAACAACTATTGACAGTTGTTCCAAAAATATCATTGACAGAAGATGTAGATATTTTTGCGATTCTCACCATTCCATATGTTGCACTTAATCTATAATCAAAGACAGGAAGATTTTCATTTTTAATTTTATTCATTATTTCATCATGAGAATCACATAAAGACAGGCAGCAATTAAGACATTTTTTTAAAATACGTTCCTCGTTTTGCGTTAAAACTGGGAAATAGAATAATAATGCATCTCCAATATTTTTCACCACTACTCCATCAAATTTTTGAACAATAGTTGCCATAGAATTCAAGAAAATTTTGTAAAAATCACTTGTTTGTTTATCAGATAGATTAGCGGTAATTTTTGTAGAATTAATAATATCCACCAAACATACACAATACTTTTCACTGTAATTAGAAAATTGTAACAAGATATTCTCTTGTTGTTTGATTACTTTTTCTTTATCCTTAATTTCTAAGAGAGATCTTTGTAGTTTTTCCACCATTGAATCAAATGCATGAGATAATTCACCAATTTCATCTGTAGTTTGAATTTTGGTTCTTACATCAAGATTGCCATTTGTAATTTTATTGGCAGCATTTTTGAGTTTTCTTAATGGATTTGAAATAGATTCGGCTGCAAAATATGCAACCAACCCCATAAGCATTGTTATGAATAAACTGGTTAGTAGTATTCTACTTTGTAAAATTTTTATTGGTTCAATTGTTTCTTTTTCATCAATTTCTGCAAGTAAAACAATCCCAAGATCAGGTGCACAGTATGATGAGCCATAAATTGGAGTACCTCTATAATCGGGATAAAATCCAACATATTCCTCGTCTTCATTGAAACACTTTTGTACAGCAATTGTATCCACCAGTTGCTGAAATACAGCATTTTCAAAAAATCTAGATTCAGATAACATCAATAATTGATCATTTACAACATACACCTCTCCAGTTTCACCCAATCCACTTCTATTTAGTAATAGATTATCCATAGCAGTGGTTCTCATTTTGGAGATAATTACGCCGATTGGCTCATCGCCATTTTTACTACTCGGAGCAAACACAGGAGAAACAACAATCATTTTTTTACCAGTTCCGAAAGGCTCAAAATCAATAAAAGATCCTGCTAGACCTTTTTTAAAATATTGGTTATGAGTGAAATCTTCATCAGAAATTCCCACAAGTGAAAAGAAAACTTTCCCATCTGCACCAATTATTTTCACATCTTCAAACCCTATAGAAAAACCTACAAGTTCTTGGAAGGCTTGAATTTGAATTAGAAAGTTTTTTCGATTTTCTTCTTTCATATTTTTTAATTCACTATCTGAAATTTTATTCATATCTAAGATTTTATTCATATCTGAAACCAAAAACTGTATCATAGGATCACTTGCAAGAAGATTATTTTGTTCAATTCTTGACTCAAAAAGCAATCTTAAAGTCTCTCCACGTATAGTAGACTCACCAAGTAATTGATCTCCTCCTCTTTGTTTTAGAATTTCAGTAGCATAATCAAAATTCATGTAAGAGGTAATCCCTAATGCAGTTACGGTTACAAGCATTACAAGTAAAACAAGTTTTTTATCAAGAGTAAATGAAATAAAAGACTTATTTTTTTCTTCGGAGTATTTCATCCTTCTCTTGCAATTCTTCTGTGTACGTATCCATATCTAACATGAATTCTTCTTCATCAGAATAAGCAGATTCTGCATGTTCACTGATGTCCAGACCAACATCTTCAACTTCGGGCGAAACTCTAATTCCAACTAGATGTTTTATTATTTGCAAAATAATCCATGTTCCACCAAAGCCCATTGCAGCTGCAACACCTACACCTACTGCTTGAATCCATAGTTGATCAGGATTTCCAAATAACAACCCATCAACACCGCCAGGATTTATTGCAGTG
>Ga0102947_1000310_pt1 | contig 17784 bp, 13 predicted proteins | sample SalPon2A_A_D2_MG_FD_78210 | JGI IMG/M metagenome (GOLD analysis project Ga0102947, IMG submission 78210) | Soil microbial communities from South San Francisco under conditions of wetland restoration - Salt Pond MetaG R2A_A_D2_MG | ecosystem: Environmental > Terrestrial > Soil > Wetlands | place... | reverse complement strand
GCGGCAGTCGTTGAAGTAGATCTGGGCGGTGCGGGATGAGCGCAGGCCCATCTTCTCCTCCGCCTCCCCCACCGAGAAACCGGGGGCGTCGGCGGGGACGACGAAGGCCGACAGGCCCCGCTTGCCGGCGTCCGGGTCGGTCACCGCCACCACCACGTAGTACTCGGCGAAGCCGGCGTTGGTGATCCACGCCTTCTCACCATCCAGGATCCAGGAGTCGCCGTCCCGGGTGGCTCGGGTCTTCATGCCGCTGGGGTCGGAGCCGGCGCCGGGCTCGGTCAAGCCGAAGCCGCCCAGGGCGCCGGCGGCGAGCTTCGGCAGCACCCGCGCCTTCAGCTCGTCGCTGCCGAAGCGCGAGATGGGCCAGCAACACACCGAGTTGGTGACGCTCATGGTCACCGACACCGCCGGCGAGATGCGCGCCAGCTCCTCCACCGCCAGGCAGTAGGTCAGCGGGTCGAGGCCGGCGCCGCCGTACTCCTCGCCCACCAACATGCCCAACAGGCCCAGCTCCCCCAGCTCGCGGTAGATCTCCTCGGCGAAGCGGTGCTCCTCGTCGCGCTCCGCCTCGCCCGGGGCGATCACCTCCTCGGCGAAACGGCGCACCTGCTCGCGGATCATCTCCTGGTCCTCGGAGAGGGAGAAGTCGACGGCGGCGGTCGGGGTCGGGGGAGCTTCGAGCACAGTCATGCCCGGTTCACCACCCAATCGGCGATGACCATTTTCTGGATCTCCGAGGTGCCCTCGTAGATCTCGGTGATGCGGGCGTCGCGGAAGTAGCGCTCCACGTTGTAGTCCCGGGCGTAGCCGTTGCCGCCATGGATCTGCAGCGCCTTGTTGGTCACCCGCTGCGCCATCTCGGCGGAGAACAGCTTGGCCTGGGACGCCTCCAGGGTGTAGCGCTTCCGGTTCTCCTTGGCCCACGCCGCCTTCCAGGTCAGCAGCCGGGCGGCGTCGATCTCCGTGGCCATGTCGGCGAGGTAGAACTGGATCGCCTGGAAGTTCGACAGGGAGCGGCCGAACTGCTCGCGCTCCTGGGCGTAGACCAGGGCGTCCTCCATGGCGCCCCGGGCGATGCCCACCGCCTGGGCGGAGATGCCGACGCGGCCGCCATCCAGGGTGGCCATGGCGATCTTGAAGCCCTGCCCCTCCTCCCCTAGCCGGTTGGCCACCGGCACCCTGACGTCCTCGAAGTTGAGCCAGGTGGTGCCGGAGGCGTTGACCCCCAGCTTGTGCTCGTGGTCGCCGTGGGTGAAGCCCTCGGAAGCGGTGGGCACCAGGAAGGCGGTGATCCCCTTGCTCCCCGCCTCCAGGTCGATGGAGGCGAAGACCAGGGCGACGTCGGCGTGGGTGCCGTTGGTGATCCACACCTTCTCGCCGTTCAAGACGTAGTGATCGCCGTCCAGCTTGGCGGTGGAGCGCAGGCTGGCGGCGTCGGAGCCGGCGCCGGGCTCGGTGAGGCCGAAGCAGCCCAGCTTCTGGCCGCTGGCCAGCGGCTTCAGGAAGCGCTCCTTCTGATCGTCGCTGCCGAACTTCAGGATCGGGTCGCAGACCAGGGAGTTGTTGACCGACAGGATGACGCCGCTGGTGGCGCAGGAACGGCTGATCTCCTCGATCACCAGGCAGTAGGCCACGGTGTCCATGCCGGCGCCGCCCCACTCCTCGGGAACGCTGACCCCGGCCAGGCCGAGCTCGCCGGCCTGGTCGAAGAAGTCGCGGGGAAACTCGCCGCTCTGGTCGATCTCGGCGGCCCGGGGGGCCACCACCTCGTCGGCGAAACGCCGCACCGATTCCTGGAGCAGCTTGTGCTCGTCACTCAATTGGATATGCATGGCAGGGGTCTTTCCTCGCTGTTCGTAACTCTCGCTGGCTGGGTTTCGTGCTTCGGCAATCTGCGCACGAGGCCTCAGCCTACCACCCCCGGGCACCCCGATTGCCGCTACCCCTCTTCCCACCGCGGGGTGGATTGCGACAAGATAGGGCCGCCATGGAACAACTGACCTACACCTCCGACGAGCTCCGCAGCTACCTGCCCACCGGTTGGGAGATCGTCGGCGAGCCCGCCTGGGACGACAAGAAGAACCAACTCACCATCACCGTGCTGGACAACGTCGACTTCGACTGGCCGGTGGTCATCACCGCCAAGGACGTCGAGGAGCACGAGCGCATCGGTGCCCTCGACCGCGCCATGGACGACGTCTTCCGCAGCCGCCTCGGGCGCCACACCCGGGGCATGGGCTTCGCCGGCTAGAAGAGCCCCGCGACCCAGCCCGCCTCACCCCGGCCGCGAGCCGGGCTTGACCACTTCCAGTCCCTCCGCGCACATCGGGCACTCCTCGGCCTCGTAGGTCGGCAGGGAGAGTTGCGCCAGGGAGACGAAGGGGACGTCGAACGGGTCGCCGCCGCCGGTGCGGTCGAGGATCGAGCCCACCGCCACCACCTCGGCGCCGTGGGCCCGGGCCAGTTCCGCCGTCTCCCAGGTGGAGCGGCCGGAGGTGACCACGTCCTCGATGATCACCAGCTCCTCACCGTCCGGCAGCTCGAAGCCACGGCGCAGCGCCATCTTCCCCTCGCCGTCCCGCTCGCTGAAGCGGTAGGGCACGCCCCAGGCGGAGGCCACCTCGTGGCCGATCAAGATCGCCCCCATGGCCGGCGCCAGCACCGAACCGGGGACGCGGCCCAGCTCGGCCTCCAGCGCCTCGGCCAGCTCCTGCCCCGCCCACCGCGCCCGCCGCGGGTCCTGGAGCAGGCGGGCGCACTGCACGTAGGCCGGCGAGTGGCGGCCGGAGGAGAGCTTGAAGTGGCCCCGGGTCAACGCCCCGCAGGCCTCCAACTCGCCCAGCCAGGGAGACTCGGGAGCATCCGCCGCGGCGCTCATTCGTGGTCCTCCCGGCGGATCTCGTACTGGTCGAGTTTCTTGTAGAGGTTGGAGCGCGGGGTGTCGATGGAGTTGGCGGTCTGGGTGACGTTCCAGTCGTTCTCATCCAGCTTCTGGAGGATGAACATGCGCTCCGTGGTCTCGCGGAACTCGCGCAGGGTGGTGGCAGCGAAGATGGCGCCCTCGACGTCGGGCCGGGTGCCGCCGGTGACGGTGAGGACGTCGTCCTCGGTGATGGTCTCCCCCGGCGACAGGATGAGCAGGCGCTCCACCAGGTTTTTCAGCTCCCGCACGTTGCCCCGCCAGGGCAGCGCCTGGAGATAGGACATGGCCTCCGGTTGCAGCTCCTTGGGGCGGTAGTTGTTCTGCTGCGAGTAGCGGCGCACGAAGTAATCCACCAGCGTCGGGATGTCCTCCAGCCGCTCGCGCAGCGGCGGCGTGCGCACCGGGATGACGTTCAGGCGGTAGAAGAGATCCTCCCGGAAGCGGCCCTCGGCGATCTCGATCTCGAGGTCCCGGTTGGTGGCGGCGATGACCCGCACGTCCACCCGCACCGTCTTGGCCGCCCCCACCGGCTCCACCTCGCCGTTCTGCAGGACGCGGAGCACCTTGGCCTGGGTGCGGGCCGACATGTCGCCCACCTCGTCGAGGAAGATGGTGCCGCCGTGGGCGGCGACGAACTTGCCGGTCTGCTTGCGCACCGCGCCGGTGAAGCTCCCCTTCTCGTGGCCGAACAGCTCGGACTCAATGAGCTCGTCCGGGATGGCGGCGCAGTTGACCTGGACCAGCGCCTTGCCGGCCCGGGCGGAGCCTTCGTGGATCGCCTTGGCCACCAGCTCCTTGCCGGTGCCGCTCTCGCCGGTGATCAGCACCGTGGCCGGCGTCGGCGCCGCCTTCTGGATCGTCTCGCGCAGCTTCTTCATCGTTGTCGATGAGCCGATGATCTCGTCCGGCTCGGTGCGCAGGACGCGGTTCTCCGCCTCCAGGCGGTGGGACTGGATGGCGTTTCGCAGCGACACCAGCACGCGCTCGCGCTGCAACGGCTTCTCGAAGAAGTCGAAGGCGCCGCGGCGGGTCGCCTCCACCGCTGTCGATACGTCGGCGTGACCGCTGATCACCAGCACCGGCATGTCATAGCCGCGCTCGTTGAAGGCGGTCAGCACCTCCAGCCCGTCCATCTCCGGCATCTTGATGTCCAGCACCACCGCGTCCGGCGCCCGGTCCGCCACCCGCGCCAGCGCCTGGGAGCCGTTCTCCGCCTCATCGACGGCGTAGCCCTCGTATTCGAGGATCATCCGCAGACTCTCCCGGATCGATGCCTCGTCGTCCACCACCAGCACCGTCTTCTTCGCTGATACCTCGTCTTTCGCCATACCGCGCAGTCTACCGGAGAGCGACTGCGAAGCCGACCGAGGGGGGCCAACGTGGCGCTCTCGACCAATTTCAACGTCAAGGAGATGCCCTATTCGCTGATCGACGTCCTGGGAGACGACGAGGCGTGGGCGGAGACGTTCAAGGGTGGGCAGGTCTACCAGGGGTTTCTCTCGGCGACCCACTACCACCGGTGGAGCGCACCGCTGACCGGGAAGATCGTTCGCTCCTGGGTGCAACCGGGGACCTACTTCGCCCAGCGCCCGAGTCAGGGTGAAGACGAGGGCACCTGGGAGGGCACCGAGTCCCAGCCCTACCTGGCCGACGTGGCCGCCCGAGCCATCTTCATCCTGGAGCACGAGAGCTTCGGCCACGTAGCCATGGTCTGCGCTGGCCCTCTGGGCCGAAAACGCAGAGGACTTTCGCAACCTCGCGGCACCGATCCAGATGGGCTCGATCATCGCCACGCTGCCCTAGCGGGCACCAAAAAAACCGGCCCCGGGAAGACCCGGGGCCGGGAAACGCTGACGGCAGAAGCCGTTGGCGTTTACCGCGGGCGGGTTGAACCGCCCGCGGCTGGCACCGGCGTGGGGGGACGCCGGTGCCGGGGTGCGCCGCGGCCGATGGGGGGATCGGCGGCGGCGCGTCGCGTGTCCGTTACACCTGGCTCAAGCGATCACGGCTTGCGCATCGGCGCGAAGAACGAGGTCCAGTTGTCGGACCGCGGGTCGAAGCGCAGCACGTAGAGGCGGAAGTAGGTGCCGGAGGGGATCGCCTCCAACTCCTGGCGGAAGTCGCCGCCGCTGTCGATGCCGCGGCCGTTGACCTCGCTGATGACGTCGCCCGGACGGACGTTGACGTCGTAGAGCGGGCTGTCCGGCTCGACGTTGGTCACCAGCACACCGTCGGCCTCCTCCGGGATGCCGCGCTCATTGCGAACATCGCCGGAAAGATCCTGGAAGCGGATGCCCAACCACTCGATGCCGCTGGCTTCGTCCTCTTCCTCGACCGCCGGCTCGGCGTCGAGGCCGGGGCGCTCACCCAGCTTCACCGGGACGGTGACCATCTTGCCCTCGCGCCAGATGCGCAGATCGACGCTCTCGCCGGGGGCCTGGGCCGACACGTAGTCGATCAGGTCCCGGGTCTCCACCACGTCGCGGCCGTCCACCTGCATCACGATGTCGCCGTGGCGCAGGCCCGCCTCCTCGGCGGGCTGCCCCTCGACCACCTGCTGCACCAGCGCGCCGTCGGTCGACTCCAGGCCGAAGGACTGGGCGATCTCGTAGTCCAGGTTGCCGATCTGCACGCCGAGGTATCCGCGCACCACGCGGCCCTCGTCGCGGAGTTGGGGCACGACCTGCTTCAGGGTGTTGACCGGCACCGCGAAGCCGATGTTCTCGGCCCCGAAGTTGACGGCGGTGGCGATGCCCACCACCTCACCCCGGAGGTTCACCAGGGGGCCGCCGGAGTTGCCGAAGTTGATGGCGGCGTCGGTCTGGATGAAGTTCTCAAACGAGCTTTCGATGATGCCGATGGAGCGCCCCAGGGCGGAGACCACGCCGACGGTCACCGAGTGGTCCAGGCCCAGCGGGCTGCCGATGGCCATGATCCAGTCGCCCACCTTCAGGTCCTCGCTGTTGCCGAGTTGCAGGTACTTGAGCTGGCGGCCGGCGTCGATCTTCAGCAGCGCGGTGTCGGTCGAGGGGTCGGTGCCCTTGACCTCGGCGTCGTACTCCCGGCCCTCCAGGGTGACCACCAACCGGTCGGCCCCCTCCACAACGTGGTTGTTGGTGGCGACCAGGCCGTCGGCGCTGATCACGAAGCCGCTACCGCCGGACTGCTGGCGGAAGCGCCGGCCCTGGGGATCGTCCTCTTCCCCCTCCTCCTGCTGGGGCGGGCGCTGGCGCGGGCCGAAGAAGAACTCGAAGGGGTCCATGCCGCCGCCGCCCCGGCGCCGCTGCGGCATGCGCTCGTAACTGTCGGCGCGGATCGACACCACCGCCGGGCCGACGACCTCGGCCAGCTCGGAGAAGCTGGGCAGGCCGACGGAATTGGTGGACGGGGTGATGAGCTGAGGGCCTGGCGCGGCGGCGTCGTCCGCCATGCCGGGGACGGACAGGCCGAGGCCGCTCGCCAGGACCATGCCGAAGGTGACGGCCCCGAGGACCAGGAGGAGGGTCAGGAAATGACGGGTTGAACTGCTCTTCATGCGCTAAGTCCTTGTCTTTGGGGGATGATGGATCGCAATGGGTGGATGGCAAAACGTCTCGTCCGCAGCCGGCTCTCGGCCCACGCGGCCGGCCCGACGGGGCAATGTTGCTGGCCCAACATCTGCCCCATATGAAATAGCAAGGGGCTTGCCAAGCATTATTAGCAGTGACGGCGGGGGTTCTTGCCGGGAGGTCGATGACTGAAACGCCAATTTGGCACACGTGAGCCCCCAAACCGGCCCGTTTCGCTGACGGGACGGGCCACTCCCGGTCACGCTCCGGGTAGGGACGGTTGCAAGAATCGCCGTCCCTGCCTATACTGAGGTTTGCCTCGGCTTGCCTTGGTCGGTAAGGGAGTGGGCGGCACGCCCACTTTTTTTATTGGCCAAAAAGCGGTTTGGCAGGACCAGTACAGGCACCGGATGAGCGGCCCACAACCGCCCCACGGCAACGGCAAGCGCCTTTGGCGACAGTCGATTTCCAGGGCGAACGAGTTATCAACATGTCAGCTAGAGAAGGTCACCGCAAGCCTGCGGCCAAGAGCCGTGTCGATGCCGATCTCTGGGAAGAGTTCGAGTCGATCTGTGACAGCGCCGGTCTGGAACTGGTGCACGCCACCTTCGCCGGTGGCACGTTGCGGATCTTCATCGACCGGCCGGAGACAGGGGTCACCCTGTCCGACTGCGAGCATGTGTCGAAAATGGTTTCGGCGCTGCTCGACGTCGTGGACTTCGGCCAACAGAAGTACCTGCTGGAGGTCAGCTCCCCGGGGCTCGACCGCGAGCTCTACCGGCCGCGGGACTACGAGCGTTTCACCGGCGAGAAGATCCGGCTCACCTACCGCACCCCGGAGGAACGGGCGAAGCGGACGGTGGTCGGCCTGCTGGAGGATTACCGGCAGAACGGCGGCGACGGTGAGGTGACGGTGGTCATCGACCCCGGCGGCGAGCGCATTGACGTGCCGCTGGCGGACGTCGAGACGGCGCGCCTCGAAGTCGAGATTTGACCTAGCACCACAGCACCGCAGCACCACAGCACCACAGCACCACAGCGACAGATTGCCGCCGCACCCGGACGAGAAATCAGAGAAGTTTTTAAAGCATAGGCACGAGAGAGCAGAGCTAGAAACTATGGCCCAGACATCACAGGTCAACTTCGCCGAGGTCCTCAAGGCGGTCGCCCGCGAGAAGGACATCGAGATGGAACGCTGGGTGGCGGCGCTCGAAGACGCCATGGCCTCGGCGGCGAAGAAGCAACACCGCATCAAGGAACCGGTCCGGGCGTCCCTGGACCTGGAGACCGGGCAGTTCGAGGCCTGGATCGTCAAGCAGGTGGTCGAAGAGGTGGAAGACCCCCTGGCCGAGTGGGACCTCGAAGAGGCCCAGGAGCACAAGGACGACGCAGAGGTCGGTGAGGAGATCCTGATCCCGGTGTCCACCGAGGGCCTGGGCCGCATCGCCGCCCAGTCCGCCAAGCAGGTGCTCTACCAGCGGGTCCGGGAAGCCGAGCGGGAGAACGTCTACAACGAGTTCATCGACCGCGTCGGCGACATCATGAACGGCACGGTGAAGCGCTTCGAGCGCGGCGACATCATCATCGACCTGGGCCGCACCGAGGCGATGGTGCCGCGCAGCGAGCAGGCGCGCCACGAGCGCTACAGCCAGGGCGAGCGCATCCGCGCCGTGGTCATCGACGTCCACACCCAGCCCAAGGGCCCCCAGATCGTCCTCTCCCGCACCGACCCGCGCCTGCTGGTCAAGCTGTTCGAGATGGAAGTGCCGGAGATCTACGACAACACCGTGATCATCAAGAACGCCGTCCGCGCGCCGGGCGAGCGGGCCAAAGTGGCGGTGACCAGCCGGGAGCGGGACGTCGATCCGGTGGGCGCCTGCGTCGGCATGAAGGGCAGCCGGGTGCAGTCCATCATCCGCGAGCTGCGGGGCGAGAAGATCGACATCATCGAGCACTCCGACGACCTGGTGACCTTCGCCCAGAGCGCCCTGGCGCCGGCACGGATCACCCGCGTCTCGGTCACCCACCATGGCGAGGTGCCCCATCTCGACGTCATCGTCGAGGACGAGCAGCTTTCCCTCGCCATCGGCAAGCGGGGGCAGAACGTGCGCCTCGCCTCGGAGCTGATCAACGCCCGCATCGACATCAAGAGCGAGAGCGACGTCAAGGACGAGGTCGCCGACGCCCTGGCCCGCATGCTCCAGACCGCCGTGTCCGGAGACGGCGAGGCGGCGGAGATCGGGGCCGCCGAGGCCGCCGCCATCCCCGACGTCGAAATCGACCTCACCGAGGCTCCGGGCATCGGCCCGAAGGGCGCCGAGAAACTGGCCGAGGCGGGCTTCGACCGCCTGCCGGCACTGCTCACCGCCACCGTCGATGACCTCACCGAGGTCGAGGGCGTCGGCGCCAGCACCGCCGAGGCCCTGGCCGCCTGGGCGCAGGAGAAGGGCGCCGAGATCACCGCCCAGCAGCCGGCCGCCGCCGCCGGAGAGGCGCAGGCTGCCGAGGCAGCGCCGGAGGGGGGCGACGAGGACTTCATGGCCGCCCTCTCCCGGGCCTTCCAGGAGAGCGAGGAGTTGCGCCAGAGCGTCGCCGAGCGAACCCACGAAGAAGAGGAAGAAGAGGCGCGCCGGCGGGCCGCCGAGGAGGAGGCGGAAGCCACCGCCCCGGACAGTGCCGCCCCGGACGCCGCCGACGCCGACGCAGGCAGCGAAGGCGCCGACAGCGCCGACAGCGAGGAGGCGGGCGCGGCCGAAGCCGCCGCGGACGAAGAAGAGGAGTGACGGCCGGCGGGCGCCCATCGCCCGGGCCGGGTAGCTGAGTAGAAGCGGAAGACGAGCGTAGCGAAGCGAGAAGAGACGAGAGAGTCGTACCGAGGAAGTTTGAGGAGTCAAGAACGCGTATGGGAAAAATTCGGGTGCAGGACCTGGCGAAAAAGATGGGGGTCCCCAATCAGGACCTCATTTTCAAATTGAAGTCGATCGGCGTGCGGGTCGAGGGGGAGGATGCGCACATCGACACCGACATCATCCAGGCGATCCTGCAAGGAAAGAAGCTGCCCCACCCGCGGGAGGTCATCCTCAGAGACGAGCCGGTGGAAGGTGAAGAGGCCTCGCCGGCCGCCCAGCGCCGTCGGCGCCCGGCGCCCCGCCGCCCCCAGGCCCCCATGCGGCCCAACCGGCCCAAGACGGTGATCAAGAAGGTGGACTCGGACGTGCCCACCCTGCCGGTCACCGAGAAGTCCAAGGAGAGGGAGCGCGCCGCCGAGGAAGCCAAAAAGGCCGCCGAGGAGCAGGCCGCCAAGGAAGCCGCGGCGAAGAAGGCGGCGGAAGCGAAGGCCGCCCGCGAGAAGGCCGAGGCCGAGGCCGCCGAGAAGGCCGCCAAGGAGAAGGCCGAATGGGAGGCCAAGGTGGCGGCGCGCCGGGAGGCCGCCAAGCCGAGAACCGGTCCGCCCATGGTCAGTGGCCCGCCGCCGGAGTTCGGCAGCGAGCCGAAGGTGGACAAGAGAGCCGAGGAGAAGGCCCGCCGCGCCAAGGAGAAGGCCGAGCGGGAGGAGAAGGCGCAGGAGGCCAAGAAAGCGGCCAAGACCAGGAAGAAGGCCGCCAAGAGCGAAGGCGACGAGGAGGACCTGCGCAAGCTGCGCGGCGCCGCCTCCGACGACGTCGAGGCCGGCGAGGACGACAGCGACGTCAAGGCCGCCGAGGAGCGCCGCAAGCGCCGCGCCCAGCGCCGCAAGGAGGGCCGCCAGGAGGCCGAGCAGGCGGAGATGGGCGGCAAAGTGCTGACCTTCCGCCAGGGCCGCCCCGACGGCACGCTGATGATCACCGAGGGCATGACGGTGCGCGACTTCGCCGAGAAGCTCGGGGTCAAGGCCAAGGACCTCATCGGCGCCCTGGTCTCCCGCGGCATCATCGCCAACATCAACCACGTCGTAGACCCGGAGCTGGCGGAGCAGATCGCCGACGACCTGGGGGTCGATGCCATGCAGGTCTCCATCGAGGAGGAGATCCAACTGCGCCAGGACTCGACCAGCGAGGCCGCCGAGGGCGCCGAGCCCCGGGCCCCGGTGGTCACCATCATGGGCCACGTCGATCACGGTAAGACCTCGCTGCTGGACGCCATCCGCGAGTCCCGGGTCACCGAGGGCGAGCACGGCGGCATCACCCAGCACATCGGCGCCTACCAGGTCGAGAAGTCGGGCAAGAAGATCGTCTTCCTGGACACCCCGGGGCACGAAGCGTTCACCATGATGCGCGCCCGCGGTGCCAAGTCCACGGACATCGTCGTCCTGGTGGTGGCCGCCGACGACGGCGTGATGCCCCAGACGGTGGAGGCCATCGACCACGCCCGGGCGGCCGGCGTGCCGCTGCTGGTGGCGATCAACAAGATCGACAAAGACAACGCCAACATGGATCGGGTGAAAAAGGAGCTGGCCGACCACGAGCTGCTGGTCGAGGACTGGGGCGGTGAGACCGTCGCGGTGCCGATCTCGGCGCTCAAGGGCGAGGGGATCGACGAGCTGCTGGAGATGATCCTGCTCACCGCCGACCTCCTGGAGCTCACGGCGTCGCCGGAGATCCAGGCCCAGGGCGTCGTGCTGGAGGCCCGCAAGGAGGTGGGGCGCGGCATCGTCTCCACCATCCTGGTGCAGAACGGCACCCTCTCCATCGGCGACACCTTCGTCTCCGGCGCCGCCTACGGCCGCGTCCGGGCGATGACCAACGACCGCGGCGAGCGCCTGGAGACGGCGCCGCCGGCCACCCCGGTGGAGGTCACCGGCTTCAACGACGTGCCGGAGGCGGGCGACCTCTTCCAGGCCGTCGAGGACGAGTCCGAGGCCCGGGAGATCGCCTCCTACCGCCAGCAGGAGCAGCGCCGGCGCGAGCTCTCCCCCACCACCGGCCGCATGTCCCTCGAACAGCTCTACGAGCAGATCGAAGAGGGCGAGGTCAAGGAACTGCCGGTGGTCCTCAAGGCCGACGTGCAGGGCTCCGTCGAGGTGTTGAAAGACACCCTGCAGAAGCTCGGCACGGACAAGGTCAAGCCCAACGTCATCCACGCCCAGGTCGGCGCGGTGTCGACCAACGACGTCATCCTGGCGACGGCCTCCAACGCCATCATCGTCGGCTTCAACGTCCGCCCGGAGCGCAAAGCCTCCGAGATGGCCGACAAGGAGGGCATCGACATCCGCCTCCACACGGTCATCTACGAGCTGACCGACGAGCTGAAAAAGGCGATGGCGGGCCTCCTCGATCCCACCTTCAAGGAGGTCATCGAGGGTCACGCCGAGGTGCGAGAGACCTTCAAGGTGCCCAAGGCCGGCACCATCGCCGGCAGCCACGTCATCGACGGCAAGGTGTCGCGCAACTCCCTGGCCCGCCTGCTGCGCGACAACGTCGTCGTCCACGACGGCAAGATCGCCTCGTTGCGGCGCTTCAAGGACGACGCCTCGGAGGTCCGCGCCGGCTTCGACTGCGGCATCGGCCTGGACCGCTACCAGGACTTCAAGCCCGGCGACGTCATTGAGTCGTACTTCAAGGAAGAAGTCGCCCCCGAACTGTAGGAACTCGTTCAGTTATCGCGCCCTGCTGCGCCCGCCGCCGCATCCCGCCTCGCGGCGTTGCGGCTCGTCGGCGTAGCTCCAGCTACGCCTCCATCGCCGCGCCTTGCGAGACGGGCGCGGGCGACGGGCTCGCGACGGGCGCGACGCCTTCACGAGCTCCGCCCGAGCGCCACCAGAAGCCCACCATCGGATGACAGTCCCGACGCCCCAAGAGAAGGGAGACCGTAGACTATGACGATGTGGTTGGGTCTGGTCACCTGTGAGCTGGCGGTCCCCGGGGCCCGCAGCCTGAAGGAGAAGCGCCGGTCGGTGCGCTCCCTGGTGGACCGCATGTACCGCCGTCACCGCGTGTCGGTGGCGGAGACCGGCTACCAGGAGCTGCACCAACGGGCCGAGATCTCCATCGCCGTGGTCGCCGGCAGCGAGGCTGACGCCGACCGCCTGCTGGTCTCCCTGCGGGACATGACCGACGACCTGCACGACGCCGGCGTCGCCCGCTGGGAGGAGCGCATCCTGAACGGCGACGAGCTGAGCTACGGCTACGGCGACGACTGAGCCCCCATCCCGCACCGCTTCCCGACCACCCCTCAGCCCCCACCCCACCCCGCCCCTTCACCGATGATCCCAACACCGGGAGATGAACCCATGACCACCTCGGACCCCCAGAAAGTACCCCGCGAGGTCCTCGAGACCCTGCGCCAGGGCAACCGCTTCCTTCTGACCAGCCACATGAACCCGGACGGTGATGCCATCGGCTCGGAGCTCGGCATGGCCCGGCTGCTGCGCAGCCTGGGCAAGGGGTCGGTGGTGTGGAACCGGGACGAGACGCCGACGGTGTTCACCCGCATGCCCGGCGCCGACCGCATCCACGTCGGCGAGGAACCGCCGGCGGGCTTCCCCGACCGCTTCGACGGCATCCTGCCGCTGGAGTGCCCGGGCCTGGAGCGCTGCGGCCTGGAGGAGAAGCTGCTCGCCAGCGGCCTGCCGATCCTCAACATCGACCACCACCTGGGCAACCAGCACTACGGCGCCGTCAACTGGGTCGATCCCGGGGCGCCGGCGGTGGGCGAGATGGTGTTCCGCATCTCCCAGGCGCTGAAGATGCAGCTCGACGAGGACACGGCCAACGGCCTGTTCCTGGCGCTGGTCACCGACACCGGCGGCTTCCGCTTCTCCAACGCCACCGTCGCCGCCTTCGAAGCCGCCGCCGCCCTGGTCGAGTCCGGCGCCCGGCCGGAGCTGGTCAGCCAGTGGCTCTACGAGAGCCGTCCGGAGGCCAACCTGCGCCTGCTGGAACAGATGCTGGGCTCCCTGGAGCTCCACGCCGGTGGCCGCGTCGCCACCGCGCAGCTCACCGGCGAGATGTACGAGACGGCCGGCGCCAGCCACAGCGACGCCGAGGGGCTGATCTCCTACCCCCGCTCCATCGCCGGGGTCGAGGCGGTCGCCCTGGTGCGGGAGATCGACTCGGGGGACGGAACCGCCCCACGCAGCAAGGTGTCGCTGCGCAGCCGGGGCGACGTCAGCGTCGAGGAGATCGCCCGCCGTCACGGCGGCGGCGGCCACAAGAACGCCGCCGGCTACGAGGCGGACGGCGACACCGCGACGGTGGCCGCCGGCGCCGCCGACGAGCTGGCCGAAGCGCTGGGGACCTCGTCATGAGTCAGGGAGATTCCCAGACCGAGACCCGGCCCGAAGCCGAGAGCGAGGCTCCGGCCGAGGCGACGCCCGAGACGCAGCCACAGGCCGAGACGCAGCAGTCAGAGACGCAGCAGTCCGAGACGCAGCAGTCAGAAACACAGCAGTCCGAAACACAGCAGTCCGAAACACAGCAGTCAGAGACACCGCCCCGCCGGGGCGGCAAAGGCAAGAGGGGCCAGAAGGGCCAGCGCCAGGCCAAGGCCAAGCGCCTGCCGCCGCTCCTGGACAACGGCGTCCTGCTGGTGGACAAGGCCCCCGGCGGCACCTCCCACGACTTCGTGGCCCGCTCCCGCCGCATCACCCGGCAGAAGAAGACCGGCCACGCCGGCACCCTCGACCCGGACGCCACCGGCCTGCTGGTCCTCACCCTCGGCAAGGCCACCCGCCTGACCCGCTTTCTGATCCGCGCCCCGAAGGTCTACGAGGGCACGATCCGCCTCGGCGCGGTGACCGACACCTACGACGCCTCCGGGAAGGTCACCGACGAGACCTCGCCGGAGACGGTGTCCGCCGTCACCATGGACCAGGTGCGCGGGGCGATGGCCGACCTGAACGGCGAGATCGACCACTTCCCCCCCGCCTACTCCGCCAAGAAGGTGGACGGCAAGAAGCTGTACGAGCTGGCCCGGGAGGGGAAGGAGGTGCCCCGGGAGAGCAAGAAGGTGACGGTGTACGAGTTCGAGCCCATCAGCGAGCTGGAATTCGACGCCGAGACCGGCCGCGCCGACGTGCGCTTCCGCCTCGGCTGCTCCTCCGGCACCTACGCCCGCACCCTGGCCCACGACGTCGGCCAGGCGGTGGGCACCGGCGCCCACCTCTCCGCCCTGCGCCGCATCAAGGTCGGCCCCTTCCTCCTCGACGACGCCCTCACCCTGGAAGAGGTCGAGTCGGCGCTCGAAGCCGAGGAGACCCCCAGCGCCTGGGTGCCCCTGGACGACGTGCCGCTGCCCTTCGGCGAGATCGTCGCCGACGCGCAGCAGGAGCAGCGCCTGTCCAACGGCCAGACCGTGCTGGTGCGCGACCTGGACGGCGAGGAGGGCGACTGGGTCAAACTGGTCAACCGGGCCGGGCGATTCCTCGCCGTCGGCTCCGTCGTCGAGGTCATCGGCACCGGCGGCGCCGGCATCGTCCAGCCACGGGTGGTCTTCACCTGAGCCCGGGACGCGGGACGACACTTCCAGAACAGGCTTTCCCATTCGGTTTTCAATTCGGCTTTCGCATCCGACCTGGCACTCCGGAGGCCGCCAAACGGCCCGGTTCGTGCTATGATCGGTCGGATTGAGAAAAAGGATAAACACGTAGAGCAAGAGGAGTAGGACGTTGCCCCAGACGAAGGAAAAGAAGCTAGAGATCATCGAGGAGTACAAGCTCCACGACAGTGACAGCGGTTCGCCGGAGGTGCAGGTGGCGCTGCTGACGGCGCGCATCCGCGAGCTGACCGAGCACTTCAAGACGCACAAGCAGGACCACAACAGCCGGCGTGGCCTGCTGAAACTGGTCGGCCGGCGGCGTCGCCTGCTCGACTACCTGAAGAAGAAGGACATCGAGCGCTACCGCACCACCATCGAGCGCCTCGGCCTCCGCAAGTAGCCTCAGCCGTAGCGAGCGAGAGCAGAAAGAACGCTCCCCCGCCGGACCCGCGTTTTCAGCCCGTCCGGCCCCCGCGCCCCCCGGAAGCACCCCACCGTACCCAACCGGCCGCATCATCTGGACAGCTTCCAAGGCCGTCCCCTGCCGGCCCCACGGTGAGCCCGGCGGGTGAACCGACCCCCAGGTCGGCGGCGCCCCCTTGCGGGGAACGCCGCCGCCGGGCCGGCTCCCCCCATCGGCGCGGCATTGCAAACCAAGAAGAAGCGATAGAGAGAAAGAAACGAAAGGCACCCCCATGTCCGAACTCATGCCGAAGCAGAAGAAACCGCTGACCAAAGAGGTCCAGATCGGCTCGGAGACGATGACGTTCTCCACCGGCAAGCTGGCCAAGCAGGCCAACGGCTCCCTCACCGTCCGCCTGGGCGACAGCGTCGTCCTGGCCACCGCCTGCATGGACCCCTCCGCCGACCGCACCCGGTCGTTCCTCCCCCTCACCGTGGACTACCGCGAGTACACCTACGCCGCCGGTAACTTCCCGGGCGGGTTTTTCAAGCGGGAAGGCCGGCCGTCGGAAAAAGAGATCATCACCTCCCGCATGATCGACCGCCCGTTGCGGCCGCTGTTCCCCACCGGCTACTTCCACGAGACCCAGATCATCGCCTTCGTGCTGTCCGCCGACGCCATCAACGACCCGGACATCCTGGCCATCAACGGTGCCTCCTTCGCGCTGCACCTCTCGGACATCCCGTTCTACCACCCGGTGGGCGCGGTGCGGGTCGGCATGATCGACGGCGAGTTGATCTTCAACCCGGACAACACCCAGCGTGAGATGGCCGAGCTGGACCTCATCGTGGTCGCCACCGAGCACGCCGTGACCATGGTCGAGGCCGCCGCCAACCAGGTCAGTGAAGAGGTCGTCCTGGACGCCATCTTCGCCGCCTTCGACGAGATCCAGAAGATCATCCAGGTGCAGAAGGAGATGTTCGCCGAGCTCGAGCTGGCCAAGCCCGAGTGGGAGGCCCCCGAGCCCTACCCCGCCGAGACCCTGGAGAAGGTGCGCAACGACATCGGCGAGGCGCTGAACACCGCCCTCCACACCAAGGGCAAGTTCGAGCGCAAGTACGCCGTCAAGCAGGTCACCAAGCCGTACGTCGACGGCCTGCCGGACGACGACGACGACCAGCGCAAGGCGGTCAAGAACGCCATCCACGATCTCGAGGAGCGCTACCTGCGGGACGCGGTGCTGAAGAACAAGAAGCGCTTCGACGACCGGGACCTGGACGAGATCCGGAACATCGACATCGAGGTCGGCGTCATGCCCCGGACCCACGGCTCCGCCCTGTTCACCCGCGGCGAGACCCAGGCGCTGGTCACCTCCACCCTGGGCACCGGCCGCGACGCCCAGCTCATCGAGGAGTACGAGGGCGAGTCGAAGCAGAAGTTCATGCTGCACTACAACTTCCCGCCCTTCTCCGTTGGCGAGGTGCGCTTCCTGCGCGGCCCCGGCCGGCGTGAGATCGGCCACGGTGTCCTCGCCCGCCGGGCGCTGATGCCGGTGATGCCCCATGATGACGACTTCCCCTACGTGGTGCGCGTCGTCTCCGACATCCTGGAATCCAACGGCTCCTCCTCCATGGCCTCGGTCTGCGGCGGCTCCCTGGCGCTGTTTGACGCCGGCGTGCCCCTGCTCAGCCCGGTGGCGGGCGTCGCCATGGGCCTGATCAAGGACGGCGACGACTTCGCCGTCCTCTCCGACATCGCCGGCCAGGAGGATCACTTCGGCGACATGGACTTCAAGGTCGCCGGCACCCGGGACGGCATCACCGCCCTGCAGATGGACATCAAGATCACCGGCGTCACCAAGGAGATCATGCAGCAGGCGCTGGAGCAGGCCAAGGGTGGCCGCTTCCACATCCTGGACAAGATGGAGGCGGTCATCGGCGACCCGCGCGCCGAGCTGTCGCGCTACGCGCCGCGCCTCTACACCATCAAGGTGCCGATCTCCAAGATCCGGGACATCATCGGCCCCGGAGGCAAGATGATCCGCTCCATCACCGAGGAGACCGGTGCGGAGATCAACATCGAGGACGACGGCACCGTGACCGTGGCCTCCCCCGACGAGCCGGCGGCGCAGCACGCCATCGAGCTCATCGAGCGCCTCACCGAGGTGCCCGAGGAGGGTCAGGACTACACCGGCCTGGTGCGCCGGGTCGAGAACTACGGTGCCTTCGTGGAGATCATGCCCGGCACCGACGGGCTGCTCCACGTCTCCGAGTTCTCGCCGGGCTACGTGGACAACGTCCACGACGAGGTCAGCGAGGGTGACGAGATGACCGTCCGCGTCATCAACATCGACGACACCGGCAAGATCCGCCTGTCCCGCAAGGCCGTGATCATGGACGACCCGAACTACGACCCGTCGCAGTACGAGTCCTCCGGCGGCGGCGGTGACCGCGGTG
>Ga0102947_1000309_pt1 | contig 17790 bp, 25 predicted proteins | sample SalPon2A_A_D2_MG_FD_78210 | JGI IMG/M metagenome (GOLD analysis project Ga0102947, IMG submission 78210) | Soil microbial communities from South San Francisco under conditions of wetland restoration - Salt Pond MetaG R2A_A_D2_MG | ecosystem: Environmental > Terrestrial > Soil > Wetlands | place... | reverse complement strand
GTCATTACCTAGTTCTTGGCTAAAATTACGCAGGAGAGGGGTGGGCTGTCTTTTTCTTGAAAAGCAATAAATTCCCATAAATAAAACCAAGACCTGAAAATTTTTGAAATTAATTGTAAAGTTGTAACTAAATTGCAAGGGATGCCTGATTTGTACACGTGTTATTGGACTTATTTTGTTATTTTAAAAAAATAAAAATAAATTGAAAATGATTGAATTCGACTAATCTACTAGTTCGGTCCAACCTTTTACGAAGACTGAATCTTTGTGGAGTGGAACTGGTTGTCCAACTGTAAAGTCCATTGGTCTCATCCAAAAGATTGCTTTTGTTGGGCATACACCAATGCATGCACCATCAGAAATACATCTCTCTGGATAAAAGACAAATGCTTTTCCTCTTTTCCAGCCTTCAACTGGTTTTACTCTAAGGACATCTGGACCAAGAGTTGTACAGATTTCTACACATAGTGCGCATCCAATACACATTTGTTCGCTGATGTCTGGAATAATTCCTACTGGCATAACGAAATTTTTTCGTCTTTTGATCTTTATATAATTTACCAAGAAAATTTTGATTATAACACCGTTTGAAGTTTTATAACGGCGTTTGAAAATCTGATCGGTTTTTCAAATATTCTTTTTAATTGTAAAAAATGGTTGATCCTCATGCCTATTTTTTATTGATTTTACGATCATATCTGTTTCCGTCATACTGAGATAATAAATTCCAGATTTTTTTGAATTTATCAAATGTCTCCCCGATGGAGAAAGAATCCACTCCCCACGGTCATTTTTTTTCCCAATTCCCATAATCACAATTAAAGAATTTGTATATTTTGCAACAGACGATAACAACATTATGGTGGCATTAACAGCTCTTGCTGATTCTAGTTCATCAAACATATTGTAAACTCCATTTAAGGAATCTAAAATGACAAGTACTTTTTCCCTTGAGATTTTTTTAATTATTTCTTTTAGATCTTTTTCCCAATCGGTTCTACTTATTTGAAAAATTTTTAGATTTTCATTTTTTTTAATCATTCCTGAAATACAAAATCCACTATACAACAAATCAAAATCTAAAAGAACCACTGGAAAATTATTAGAATTTACTAATCTATTCAAAAATTCTGATTTTAGAAAAGGTTTAGAACACAAAATAAAGTTAGGATTTTTATCTGAAAATTCTTTTTTAATTTGATTAAGATCGTTATCTAAAATTTGCTTAGGATTTTTATCCAACAACAATTTATCAACTTTCAGATATAATAATGAATTTAGATTCTAAAGATCTTTCTGAGGATTTTCAAACGAACAAAATCTATCTTAATAATGCATCTGTTTCTTTAATGCCTACTCAAAGCATAGAGGCTATGAAAGAATTTCTAATTTCCTATAATTCAAAAGGACCAGATTCCATTAATTCTGAATCATTTGTAGCTGAAATATTAAAAAAAACTAGAAAAATCATAGCAAAAATTGTAAATTGTCAACCTGAGGAAATAATTTTAACTCAAAGTACCACATATGGGATAAACATAGTATCTAATGGTCTTTCTTTTGATTCAAACTCTAATATTATAATACGTGGAATGTCCCATGAGCATCATGCAAACTTTTATCCTTGGATTCGACTTAAAGATAAACTAGAAATAAAAAATCTTTCAATAGATGAAAACGGATTTTTTAATTTTGATGATTTTAATAAACTTCTTGATAACAACACCAAATTAGTTTCTCTTAGCCATGCATTGTATAATACTGGTTCAATTTTACCAATTGAAAAAATTGGAAAAATTCTTGAAAATAAGATCCCTTTTTTTCTGGATAGTGCCCAAACTGTAGGCTGTATAGAGAATTTTGATGTAAAAAACCTAAAATGTAATTTTATGGCTTTTAATGGATCAAAATGGCTCTGTGGCCCCATGGGAACGGGATTATTTTATTGTGATCGAGACTCTAGTTATTTACTTGAACCTAATTCTATTGGAGGCGAATCTGCAATATTAAACGAGCAATCAAACTTAATTTTCAAAGAGTTGCCCGAAAAATTTCAAACAGGGTTTCGGAATTACGTTGGAATGGTTGGATTAGAATCATCCGCAAATTATCTTTATAGGTTCGGGATGGAAAATATTCGTAAAAAAATTATGCATCTATCAAACATATTTCGGGAAGAATTAACTAAAAATCATAAAATTATTGTTTATGGTCCAAAAAATACTCAAGAACGTACCAGCATAATTTCATTTACTATAGATGGTCATGAACCGCAAACGGTAGTTGAAAAATTAGAAAAACAAGACATTATTTTAGCAGTAAGAGAAATTTACGACAAAAAGATTATTCGAGCATCTCCCCATTTTTTTAATACTGAAGCCCAGATTCTTCAAGTGATAGATGCAATAAAGAAATTATAGATCCTCTTGTTCCTCGATAACCATCATGGTTAGAGTTGATTGTACCTTGCTAATTTTCCTAATTTTATTTGTAATTATTGAGCGCAGATTTTCAGCATTATCAGAAGATAATTTCAATACTATATCATAAACTCCGTATACACCTTGAATCTCAAACTTGACATCCTCCTCTTCGAGAATTGGTTTTATTTCCTTGATAATGGAGCTATCTGAACCTAGATCAGAATTCAATAAAACATATGCGGTAGGCATGTTGCAGATTTTCATGATCAGTATTTAACTTTTAATGAGGATAAAAGACTGATTAACTATATTCAAGATTTCAAGATGTGAACCATTTAGATCTTACTTTAACAATTTCTAAATCAATTCCAAACTTTCCTGGCTCACCTTCTCCACAATTCATTACTTGGTCTACAATAGAAGATGGGGGCTACAATCTAGAATTATTATTTTTAAGTACTCATACTGGAACTCATATTGATGCTCCTTATCACTTTGCAAAAAATGGAGAAAAAATACATCAAATTCCCTTATCACGACTTACCGGTGAGGCGCTTTTAATAAAAATAAAAAAGACAAAAGGTCAAGAGATAACAAAAAAAGATTTACTGGAATTTGAACAAAAAAATGGAAAAATCAAATCGAATTCTTCAATAATTTTTTTTACCAACTGGCAAAGAAATTTGAATAAAAAATTCTACTTTACAAATAATCCAGGTTTATCAAAACTAGCCGCTGATTATCTTGTTTCAAAAAAAATTAACTTGATTGGAATTGATTCTCCAAGTATTGATATGGGAACAAACAAAGATTTTGTTGCACACAAAATTTTTGCCCAAAATAATATCTTAATTGTTGAAAATCTTTCAAATTTAGAAAAAATTCCTTCTTTGAAGTTTGATTTCATTATTTTACCCCTAAAACTAAAAGATGCTACTGGGTCACCTGTTAGGGCAATCGCTTACTACTGCACAAAATGAAATCGATTTTTTTTATAATTTTTTGATAATTTACCAACAATTGGAATTTGATTTCCGCAAAACTGACATTGGTTCTTTTCATCAAGTTTCCAGGACTCTATATCAAAACTAAATCTCTTAATTACAATATTTTTGCATTCAGGACAGTAGGTGTGTTCTAGTGGATGGCCAGGAACATTTCCAATATAGGCATATTTTAGTCCAATCTTCTTGGCTATTGCATGATGTTTTTCTAAGGTTTTCACTGGAGTAGAATCAAACTCCATCATTTTATAATCAGGATGAAAACGCAAAAAGTGAATTGGCATCTCTGGTCCAAATTCATCATAAACAAATCTGCATAATTTTTCTGCATACTCTAAACTATCTCCAACTTTTGGAACAATCAGATCCGTAATTTCTACATGAATCTTGGTTTTGTCTCGAATTTCTAAAAGTGTATCGAAAATAGGTTGAGGATCTGGAACCCCAATGTATTTTCTTGTAAATTCTGGTTCAGCATTACCTTTGAAATCAACGGTTATAGAATCCAAAAACTCTCCCATCATATTTACTGATTCTGGAGTATCGTATCCATTTGAAACAAAAATGTTGTAAAGATTTTTTTGATGTGCTATTACCCCACAATCTCTTGCAAATTCTATAAAAATTGAAGGTTCATTGTAGGTATAGGCAATACCATCTGCACCGTTATCCACAGCAGTTTGTACGACCTCTTGTGGAGTCATGTCTGTACCTTCAATTTTTCTCCTCTGACTAATATCATAATTTTGACAATATTTGCAAAGCCAGTTACATCCAGTCGTAGCAATAGAGTATACTTTTGACCCTGGATAATAATGAGTTACAGGTTTCTTTTCAATGGGATCCACATGCCCCGCAATTACCTTACCATATACAAACAAGTCTAGTTTTCCTTTTTGATTTCCTCTAATTCCACAAAGACCAATTTGTCCTTCAGCCATCTCACAATATCTTGCACAGGCAGTGCATCGTACTTTGTTATTAGGTAGTTTTTCGTAAAGAACTGCTTCTTTTCCCATTTTACATTACACTATATGTTTTTCAAATATAAGGTGAATGTATTTTTCGCAATGCTAAAAATATCCAATATTCATTCAATATACATGAGCAAACCAGGTAATGCATGGAGAAAAATTCATGGTAAAATTACCAAAAGACCAACTAATTTCTCTTGGTTAATTGAAGAAAAACTAGCAGGATCTGGAATGCCTACTAGTTTTGATGAGTTAGATTGGATTCTAAAACAGGGTGTAAAATCCATTGTTACCATGACCGAAAATGCATTACCCGAAAACTGGGTAAGGGAAATTGAATACTTGCACGTTCCTACACCGGATTTTACTGCTCCAGACTTGGAAAAAATTGATACAGCAGTTGACTTTATTCATGAGAACATTAAAGGAAATCAGGCCGTAATGGTTCATTGTGCAGCTGGAATGGGAAGAGCCGGAACCATTTTAGCATGTTACCTTGTAAAATATCAAAATTATTCTTCAAAAGACGCCATCAAGAAAATACGAAAAGAAAGACCGGGATCTATTCAATCTGAAAGCCAAGAGTTGGCAATTACCTTTTATCAAAAACATATAGGAAATTAAACAAATTCTGAAACTAGGTTTCCATCAACAATTTTTATGCGCAGTTTTTTATTTTCTTGAAATACCAATATCAACTCATCATTAGAGTCTTCAACTTTTACTAGTTCTAACATTTTGATTTGATCAAACTTTTCCATATTTTTCACCTATTCTGGAATTGATACAGTTTCAATTTTTCCATCCATTGCTTTAATGAATAAAAACCGATTATCTTTAAAGATAAAAGTAATACCTCCTTCTTTATCTGGTTCTTCAACTTCAAGAACAATTTGGCCTAAAAGACCATCATATTTTGCCATATGAAATTACAATAAAAGTTCCTTATATCCCTAATTGACCAGAATTCTTTTTTTTATATTAATAATCACTCTGAAACTTGATTTTTATTTGTAATCTAAAGTTTTATCCAATAATTTACCTTTAAAATTATTAATCTATTAACAATAATACAAATAATAGGGATTATTTTTTAGGGAAACATGAAAATGAACCATAAGGAAATTTGCAAAGAAATCTTAGGGATAGATCCTAAAATTCGATTTAGTGGCATTCTAAACTCTAGAGGAGATTTAATTGAGGAAAGTAATAGAGATGAATCAGCAAAACTGCTGAATGCTGATGAAATAAAAATGTCAATACATTATACTTTTCAAAGATGGACAAGCATTCAAAATCTTGAACACAAAATAGGTAAAGAAAAAACAAACATTACCGAATTTGAGAAGGTAACATTAATCAGCGTTCTCTTGAATGATGGGAATCTCCTTTTATTAAGTTCAGAACCCGAAGTAAATTATATGGAAATAATTTCCAAAGTTAAACAATCAATTTCTCAAGAATAAACAATTTTAATACTCATTAGATTATTTTATTCTCAAATTATAAAGTAGTACAGAAGATCAAGTATATTGAAAGGACTCTATTGGCTAATTTTAGGACTCTGTGTTTGGTTTATTCCATATATTATCATGCAATCAATAGCCACACCAGAAAATCCTGAAGAATCTACAACGGAAATCCTTTATACAATACCTCAAGAAATCATTTTTGTCCATCTAGGTATAGCAGTAATTATTATGATAAAGGCAGTAATTACAATTAGGAAAGAAAGAAAAGAATCTAGGATTGAAGACTCCAGAAAAAATAAGAAAAATTCAAAAAAAAAATAATTCTTGAAAATTGAAAGATCTATGAAATCAAAATTTCTTCAGGGAAATTAATCCGGATTATAAATTTAGGAAGTAATTTCATACTATCATAATTGATAATTAGATAGTATAATAAATAAGAAAACTTTTAATTTTGTATATGAAAAAAATTGAGGCAATTATCAAGAGAACAAACTACACACTAATTGCGGAAAAATAAAACACAATGGGATATACCATTATTGATAAAAGAAATTTGGAGGATAATCCAATTTTTGACAAACAAAGAGAATCAGGGATAAACGGAAAACTCGAACAAAAAGCAATTCCTCTATCAAAAATTGAATTGGTTGTAACAGAAAAAGATGCTAGAAAAGTAATTGATCTTATTTCAAAAAAATCTGGGTTCATATCTAACAAAGTGGGAAAAATCTTTGTATCTGAAATGGAAGAAGTAGTAGAAATTGATACCCTTGAAAGTACGCAAGATCTTGAGTTGGATGAAATAAAAACTGCACAAAAACCTAAAATCAAAAGAAGTAGATTAGTCCCACTTCAGAAACACACCTTACTTCGGCTTCAAAATGTGTATGATGAAAACTTTGAAACACTAGTTTCAGATCATAGAATAAAATCATTTAGCGATTTTGTAAATAGATGTATTATGGGATATCTTCCCTCGTTTGAAAAACAACTTAAACATCCAACGGTTTTTTATGAAAATAATTTTAAAGAATTTTAAATAACTCCTTCTCCCTCTTCCCCAGTTGCTATGTCAACTGATCGAAGGACAGGCGAAATAAAGATTTTCCCCATACTGGCTTTCTCTTTTATTATGTTTATTACTTGTTCTTCCTTACTTTCTGGAATTACTAATTCTATGACATATTTTTGACTGAATTGTGGTTGAAAAATGGCACTTCCTTTTGAAGCATGAATTTCTGGTGGCGGTTTTTTTCCACGACCTCTTACTTTACCTACAGTTAATCCACCAATCTCCACTTTCTTTAAGGCCTCACTTATTGCCATTACATCATTATTTCCAAGCAGAGCTTCAATTTTTAACATTTGATTAATTTACATGATTTTTCACAAATAATAGTTTCAGATTTTGATAATCAAGTGATAATCAAAAAGTTATCAAATTTCGTTATTATTATTTAGTTTCCCAAACTTTTGAATACCGTTGCCAATAGATACAGGTGATACTGCATGGATGCTTGTAGCAGGTAGCCTAGTACTTTTAATGATTCCTGCCCTAGGTCTTTTTGAATCAGGTCTATTAAGAAAAAAAAATGCGGTTTCTGTTTTTATGCAAATTTTCTTTGGTTTAGCACTACTAAGTGTAATGTGGTTCGTATTTGGCTTTAGTTTATCGTTTGGTCCTGATACAACTGGTGGGTTAGTTGGTAACATGGACTGGGTATTTTTAAAAGGTGTCCCGTGGGATGAGGCCCTTGATTATGCACCGACTATCCCAGGTGTTTTGTTTGTAAAATTCCAGTTAATGTTTGCAGCCATAACACCTCTACTTCTTACCGGCACCATAGCTGAACGAATGAAATTTAGTTCATTTATCATATTTATTGCAACATGGTCCATTCTCATATACTATCCATTAGTGCATTGGGTTTGGGGAGGAGGATGGTTAGGTGCAATTGGAGTAGTTGATTTTGCAGGGGGTATCGTAATACACACCAGTGTAGGAATGGGTGCACTAGCTGCTGCAATTGTTCTTGGTCGAAGGAGATTTTTTGGTCCTGCAATTGAAATTCCACATAGTATACCATTGGCTGTGGTGGGTTCCTCACTTCTTTGGTTGGGATGGTTCGGATTTAATGCAGGAAGTGCACTAGCTTCAGGTTCTTTAGCTGGAAATACAGTAATTGTAACTCATATGGCATCTTCGGTTTCTGCATTAATTTGGGTAGGACTTTCTTGGATGAGAACGGGGAAACCATCCGTAGTTGCAGCCATTAATGGAGCCATCGCTGGTTTAGCAGGAATTACACCTGCATCAGGATTTGTTAGTGTTGAACATTCCTTTGTAATTGGTATTGCCATAGGACTTGCATCATACTCTACAATTATTATCTTTAAAGAGAAATTGAAAATAGATGATGCATTAGATGTTAGCTCAATTCATGGAACTGCCGGTATTATTGGTGCTTTATCAATTGGTATTTTTGCCAGTCAAGCAGTTAATCCAGCAGGACCAAACGGATTGCTCTTTGGGTATCCTGAACAATTAGGAATTCAGGCGATTGGCGTTGGAGTTGCAGCAGCATTGGGATTTGGTGGGACTTTCATAATAATGAAAATCTTAGACTTCTTAATTGGAGTCAGAGTATCCCCCGAAGTAGAGGATGCCGGATTAGATATTAGTGAACATGCTGAACGAGCATATGCTGATGAGGAGGAGTTTAAACTAGATATGGATTCATATGTTGAGAGCTTGGAGGACAAGGGAGAATTCTTTTTTAATAAAAAAGAAAAATCGTAAAATAAGAAATTAAATTTTTTTTGAAAATTAATCTACTGTTATTTCAATTTCTTTAGAATTACTTTTAATACTATCTGATTCTGTATAATCATGTTTTTGCCAGGAAGCAAAAACCTCGGCTTCAACCTTATGTTTTCCCGGCCCAAGATCGGATGCCTTGATAACAAATTTTTCATTAAAATCAAACAATTCTTGCCTTACTTCTTCTTCTGAAAGTCGAATAAAGGGTTCAAAATTTTTGGCCACTTGAACCCATATCCTTCGATCTTTCATTGGATTCACTAATTTTGGATTTCTTGTCCAAAAAATTGCAGCTTTTCTATAGGTATCTACTGTTTTTCCAATTTCTTTTTTCCTAAAGCCTCCAGATGTCAACTTTACACCATATTTTAGCTTGAAGGACACGTCGTTGTTGTTGTATGCCTTGGTCCAGTTTGCCTCATTGAAGGAATTTCTAATTTCCCCCTCGATTGAAAATTGGACATTAATCTCAATTGTATCGCCAGCAGAATACTGATCTTTACCATCACTTAGCAAAATCTCTGAAAAACTACTATTTCCCATTCTTATCAATCATAATGATTTATATCCACAATAAGTGCGTTTTCTGAATACATGCACGCACAGGTAGTTAGTTCCGCACCCAAAGAAATCAATCTATCTATCAAAAATACAGATGTAGGAATTTTGTATATAATTCAACATGAATTATTAAAAACATCAAATATTGATTTTGCAGGAGTTATTGTAAAGCACCCTCTTACCAATGAATGCTGGATGAAAGTAAATTCAAAAAATAAACCAATCACAGAAATAAAAAGCGCTACACAAACGGCGATTAAAACCGCAGAAGAGCTTAAAAAATTATTTAATTCTAAAATTAAGGGAAATTAAATGAAATTTTGCCCCAAATGTGAGGTCAAATTAAAAAAAGATGGAGGAAGCCTCAAATGTCCAAAATGCAATTATGTTGAAGGAGAAGCTTCCACACCACAAAAAAAAGTAACCCAAGAAAAGTCAACCGAACCCTTCAATGTTTTTGCTGAAAATGAAGGGGAGGAATCATTACCAACTATTAAAATTGAATGCGAAAGTTGTGGTCATGATGAAGCAGTATGGTGGATGCTTCAAACTCGAAGTGCGGATGAACCCACCACACAATTTTACCGTTGTGTAAAGTGTAGAAACACTTGGCGTAATTACGCATAACGTTTAACTTGACCTTAGGCAACTGAAAGTTAGTTTGACTTTTGGAGCAAGAACAAGCGGCTCAGATGATCTAAAAGCGATCATTTCGGCAATATCCACACTAGTAGAAGAAGCTACATTTGTTGCAACTGCTGAAGGAATAACCTTTAGAGGAATGGATCCCTCACATGTAGCTTTAATCGATATCTCCTGGCCAAATTCTGCTTTTGAAAAATATGAATGTGATAGTGACATAAAATTTGGTGTTAGAATTGATGAATTTTCAAAACTTATCAAAAGAGCAGATAAAAAAGACAGCATTGAAATAAGTATTTCTGAACAAAATATGTTACTTGTTACAGTAGGAAAAAATAAGAAATACAAAATTCGTTTAATCGAAAGTTCTGCAACTGATACACCTTTACCTAAAATTCCATACAATTCTAAAATTACTTTATCTTCTTCTAAATTCGATAAAATTTTAGGTGATGTCCAGGTAGTTTCTGACTATCTTACCATACATACATCTGATTCAAAGGCAGATTTTTCTGGAAAGGGGGATTCAGGTGAGGTTATCATTGATCTTGAAAAAGAACCAGATGATATCGATGAAATATCATCAACAGAAGATAGTACAGGCACCTATAGCCTAGAATATCTAAATCCCGTAGTTAAAGCAGTAGGTACAACTGCAGGCTTGATCACATGTGAATTTTCTACTGCAAAACCCCTAAGAATTGAATTTAAGGTTGCAAACATTGGTAGAATTCACTTCTACTTGGCTCCACGCGTAGAAAGTTAAAGCATTTAAAGATAAAATAGTTCAGTAATTTTGAATTGAAACTTGTACTAAAGTACGGTGGGACATCTATTTCATCGGCAAAAGACATACAAAATGTAGCTAACCATATTCAATTATTATCCAAACAAAATCAACTTGTAATAATCTGCTCTGCAATTAGTGATACTACTGATGATTTAATTGAAATATCTCAATCCATAAAGAAAGAAGACAAGAAAAAAGCAGAACAATTGGCAAAAAAAATTGCAAATAGACATAAACAACTTGCATCACAAACAATCAAGAAATCTCAGATTCAAAAAAAATTATTACAAACATTTGATGATTACTTTTCTGAACTAATCGCACTAATCGATGGAATGGTTCTATTAGGCGAAGTTACTCCAAGATCAATGGATTATCTATTTTCATTTGGAGAACGTCTTTCAATAAAATTAATCTCAACAGCAATTAATGATTTAGGAAAAAAATCGATATCACTTACTGGAAAAGAGGTAGGAATTGTTACCGATTCCAATTTTGGTGAATCTAAACCTTTAATGGATACAACAAGACTTAGGGTATCAAAAACTTTAGAATCTTTATTTTTAAAGACTACAATTCCTGTTATTGGGGGATTTGCAGGAGCAGATCAACATGGACATGTTACCACATTCGGAAGAGGAGGATCAGATTATTCAGCCACAATAATTGGTTCCTGCATAAAGGCTGATGAAATTTGGTTAATGAGCGATGTTGATGGGCTAATGACAGCTGATCCAAAAATTGTAAAAAACGCCAAATTGCTCAACGAAGTTTCGTATATAGAAGCAATAGAAATGGCTATGTTTGGAGCAAAACAAATCCATCCTAGAACATTTGAACCTTTACTTACAAAAAAAATACCAATGAAAATAAGAAGCTCATTTAATGTAAAAAATGAGGGTACTTTGGTTACCTCTTCTCCATCATTAGAAGCAAAAAACAGTGTAAAATGTGTCAGTAATGTTTCTCATAATGGATTAATTGATATTCGTGGGGGAAGTATGGTTGGAACACCTGGAACTGCTGGAAAGATCTTTTCTACTTTAGCTAATGCAAGCATTAATGTCATGATGATTTCTCAAAATCCATCTGAATCAAGTATTACCATTGTTGTAAAAAATACAGATCTTGATAAAGCAGTAAATATTTTGGAGATGGAACTTCTTGGAAAAATAATTAAAAAACTCGAGGTAACTACTGATATGGCAATAATCGCTCTAATTGGGTCTGGTATGCGTGGTACTGTTGGTGTTGCATCCAAGGTGTTTGGGTCTTTGGCAAAAAATAAGGTAAATGTTTCAATGATAACTCAAGGTTCCTCAGAGCTTAATCTTGCCTTTGTTGTAAAAAATTCTGATGCCAACACTGCCGTCCAAGCATTACATGATGAATTTGAGCTATCAAAAATTAACTTAAAATAAAATAATTTAAGGGAACAAAATTAGAGAATTTCATTGAACAAGTACATAATTATTTTTATTGCAGGAATTTTTGTGACAGGTATTTTATCAATCTCTTTGGTCTCCGATCAATTTGCTGATGCAAATTCTAGGAAAAAAATTCACTTTACGCAAACCCTAACTTCCTTACAGGATCCTGGTCAAGGACACAACAGTCATCAATTAGCTCTAATTCTATCTCCAAATGAGGGTACCATTTATGATGGCTCATTGACCTTCACAGCAAGTGAACCGGTCCAGATTGTAGTCTTGCACGAAATTAATGAAAATGACTCCAAAGGACAACCAATCTGGACGATTGACGGAAAAAAAATCTATGGACTTTCATTAATAGATAAAGGTACAAAGTCAGATTCCTTTGAATTTACAGGAGCTGCTTTAGCCCTACACACACCAAATTCTCAAGAATTTACAGCAACTGTTAGTGTTGATGGTTGGATAAGAGGACAACCAACAGAAATTATTACACAACAATTAGAAGCTGGGAACAAAGAATTATCTTTGAAATTATCAAATTCAAATATTCCAATAATAATACCTATGCACAAGGGAAATGTTAATTCAAATTCTACTTTTTATATTATTACAGATTCAAGTGACAAAGATTTTGCAGAACAAATAACCGAAAAACAAAATTGGAAAGTCGAACTTGCACCACCACTGGGTAACATAACAGAATCTGCCCTTCAGAAAATTTTTGTTTTCACCAATGGAATTACTGGAGATGGAATTTACGGATTTCAGGCAGATGTGTTTTCAAGTACTCCTTCTCAAGAATTAGAATATAGTCCACTAAGTTCAGTGGTGGAGGTTACTTGGAAACAAGGACAAAATAAAATAATCTTTGAATCGGCTGAGGAAATTCTAGATGCAAATGAAGGAGATCGGATTGAATTAAAAGATACTGATATTGTAATTAACACGCCCCAAATAATCTGGCCTGAAGGTCAAATGACTGTTAGAGAGGGTCAAGAAATAACCGATGATTCTAGTTTCATAGGTGGTCAAATTACGGAAATAAATGAAGATGAAATGACTGTAACTTTCATAGCACATAGAGGTTGGGGACCAGATGGAAGAACTATCTATTATATTGTGACTGATGCCACTCCTAGTGGACCAGCAGAATTAATGGGTGTCACATACTCTCCAATCTATGAAGAATTAATCTCAAGTTCTTCCGCTATGGATTTGTTTCAATTCCAGAATGGAATAAAGGGTTCAGGTTCCATAGGTTTCCAACCTGGAATTGCTTCTGCAGCACTAGGAGATGAAACCTATAGCCCAATTTGCCAAATCAATAACGTAGAATGGAATAATCCTCAAGATGCAAAAATTCTTGAAACAAAATATGATATTGACTCGTCCAAAGAAGAAGATCTATTAACCGTAAGTATTGCTCGTCCATTGAATAGTGATCATCTGGTAAATTGTCCTTTTATTGATCCATTCCAATAAAAATTCTTTTCACTAAAGGGATAAATTACTTGAAAGAAGATTTATTGTGAAATTGATTGGCAAACTCTACATTGTAGGTGTTGGACCTGGCAATCATGATCACATGACCTTTAGAGCCAAAGAAGCAATTGCTGAAAGCAATACAATAGTTGGATACGAAACTTATGTTAACCTTGTTGGAGATCTTATTGAAGGCAAAGAAGTACATCGATATGCTATGACTCAAGAAGTTGAGCGCGCTCATCAATGCATTGATTTGGCAAAATCTGGGAAAATAGTTTCACTTGTTTCAAGCGGAGATCCTGGAATTTATGGAATGGCAGGTTTAATCTATGAAACCCTTGCAGAATCTGGTTGGAATCCTAAAGATGACTTACAAGTTGAAATAGTACCAGGAGTGTCTGCATTGAACTCCTGTGCATCAATTGTTGGGTCTCCCTTAATGACAGATTTTGCCGTTGTAAGTATGAGTGACTTGTTAGTTCCATGGGAAATAATTCAAAAAAGAGTTGAAGCTGCAGCACAGGGTGATTTTGTAATTGTAATTTACAATCCATCAAGTAAGAAACGAATACATCAACTACAAGATACAAGGAAAATTCTCCTCAAGTACAGAAAACCAACGACTCCAGTTGCAATTATCAAAGGAGCATTTAGAAATTCCCAAACAATTGTCATGACTAATTTGAAAGATTTACCCAATTATTCAGACAAATTGGGAATGATTAGTACCGTAATTGTGGGAAATTCTTCAACATATAATTACAAAGATTTGATGATAAATCCTAGAGGTTACAAATCAAAATATAATTTAGAAGAACAAACTAATCCCAATCTAAAAATTTAGAAGCTTTTCTTTATTACATTAAATAATTCGTCACTTAGATTCAATTTATCACGAATTGGTGCAACAACTTTAATCAGATAGTTTCCAACCGTTTGTTTTAGGTCCGTGGGGTGTAGCTTCTTTGCAGCAAAATCTGATTCAAGTTGATTATAATCAGTATAATCTACATTACCACCAAATTTTTCTGGTCTTTCTGCTTTCATTTCTTCAAATTCATGAAGAATAACATTTTTTGCAAAATCTAGCAAGGGGTTGTTTTGAATATTACCCTCCTCGCACCACGCTTTTTTGATTTTTGAGGTAATTTCCTCATCAGTATCATGAATAAAAATTCCTGAATTTGGATCAGACTTGCTCATTTTTCCTAACATTTGAGATTCATTTGAGTCAGAAGGTTTTGAGAGACCTGGCAATAATTTATGATGAACCGCTATTGGAACCTTCCAGTTCATTTTGGGAAAAATTTCTCTAACTAACATGTGTATTTTTCTTTGGTCCATTCCGGCATGTACAATATCTAAATCAAGAGAATGAATATCAACTGCTTGCATTGGAGGATAAAGTAATTTTGCAAGGTCAATTTTAGATTCGTCTTCTGTTCTTCCCATTATAGTTAAAGTCCTCATAGTTCGCTTGAGTGACATGTGTTTTGTAAATTTCATAAATTCTTTCCAATATTCTTTTCTTGAATCATAAAGATCAGATCCAAGTACAATATTAGCCTCAGGGCAAACTAGTTTGAATGCCTCAGCATAATATTTTGAAACTTTTGAAATTGTATCCCAGTCCCCACCGAGTTTATCGTTAATCATTGTATGCCAATCAGCTAGGAATATGGTACAATTTACCCCTGCTTTTACAAAGTCATTAATTTTAAAACCTGTGCTAATTAAACTACCCAAATGCAAAAATCCAGAAATTTCTAAGCCTATGTAATGTTTAGGGGAAGAATTTGTTTTGAATAACTCAACTAATTCCTCATGAGTAACAACTTCTTCTGTTGGAGGTCTTTCAATTAATTCAACTTTTTCAGTTATATCCAAACCAAAACATCTTCTAAAAACTAAACCTATAAAGATTCTGACAATATTTTAAAAAATAATCCTAAAAAGAATTAAGAACTTTTTTCAAAACAAAATTTATTTACAGTTTTTCTTATGTTTTCTTAATTCTTCAGAATAATCAAATTCTTTTCCACATACTCGACATTTTTCTTTCTTTTTATTATGGGCTTTTTCTTGATGTTTTTTTAGTCTCTCTGGATCGGATAGCACTGTACCACATTTCTTACATTTTAATTCCTTTTTTCCTAATCCAAAAAATCCCATTTTAACAATAATTAGATATTAGAAAAAGTAGTTTAACCTTTTGAATAAAAGGCTACAAATTAGGATTCAACATCTAAATTTTTTCTGGGTTTTGTACTTAGATAAAATGCATGAGCACTAATGATAAAAGCAGCCAGAAAAATCTTTGTTGCAAAAACTAAATTCCATGGTCTATCCGGGTCGGGATATGCAACAGAGAGATTGTCAATATCTGGAACCATACCATCAATCATTCCTGCAGTAATTTTTGCATTTAAAACTGTAAAATTATACAATACCTCATACAACGTAATAATTGCAAATCCTAACAACATCAGTTGAAGTAAAGCCATTTTTAAACCCACAATTTTATTTCCAGCAGTTTTTTTCCATCCAATTCTTGAAACACAATACCAACCAATAATTGTAGAGAAAAATATCCAAGTTGAAACCCTTGCAAAATTCTCAAAGGGAATTACTGTGTTGTGTATAGCTTCCCCCATAACATAACTTCCTTTTTCAATCCATTCAACTATGCTAACATAAACACCAAAGACAAGTGAAGATGCCATAATGAATCCACAAATGTAAAATATGTACAAAAAAACTTTGTAACCTGGATCTGATTCTTCTAGATGTTTTGGTTTCATTATTCCGTTTGCCAATTTTTTAAATATAAAAATTCATAGCTAATCAAGGAAATTTATAGACTAGTTAGGCAGTAAATTATTATTGAAAATTCCAATAAATGTTCCATTTGTAGGAAAAGAAGAGATTTCTGCTGTAGTTTCAATCCTAAAAGAAGGTGAATTAACATCTGCTGCATATAAGGGAGGAAAACAGGTTCGTGAATTTGAAAAATTAGCATCGTCATTTGTAAATTCAACATATGCAGTTGCTGTTAATTCCGGTACTGCTGCCTTGCAAGCGGCTTTATACGCACTAGATATTAAAAAAGGAGATGAAATCCTAATCCCATCTTTTACCTTTGTGGCAACTGCCAATGCAGTAATGTCTACAGGAGCTAAACCTGTTTTTGTTGATATCTTAAAAGAGAATTATACAATGGATCCCAAAGACATGAAAAATAAAATCTCTAAAAAGACTAAAGCAATAATTCCTGTTCATCTATATGGAAACGTTGCATTTATTGATAATATTTTAGAAATTTCAAAAAAATACAACATAAGAATAATCGAAGATTCTGCTCAATCTTTAGGTTCCACATTTAAGGGAAAACATACCGGTACATTCTCTGATTTGGGATGTTACAGTATGTATCCTGCCAAGGTTATGACTGCAGGAGAAGGCGGTTTTATTGTAACAAACAACAAAAAACTACATGAGAAATTATTGATGGTTAGAAATCATGGAATGCTTAAAGGATATGATACTAGGACTCTAGGACTAAATTTAAGATTACCAGAAATTAGTGCAGCAATAGCTACGGTACAGATAAAAAAGCTCCCTAAATTTTTAAAAATTCGAAGGAAAAATGCGGAATTACTATCTCAATTAATTTCCAATTTGAAAATTAAAATTCCAATTGAAAGAAAAAATGAATCCGTAAATTGGTATCTTTATTCAATATCTACATCAAATAGAAATAAAATTTTAAACAAACTGAACTCTAAAGGAATTGGAGCAGCATCGTATTACACCAATCCTGTTCACAAAACACCATTTTACAATCAAAAAACATCCCTTCCGATTACTGATTGGGCTTCATCACATGTTTTATCCCTGCCGGTTCATCCCAAAGTCACTTCAAAAGATGTTGAATTTATTGCAAAAACCTTAGGTGGTATCATTAATGAATAGCCTAGGAAAAATGATAGGTGAACTGTGTAAAGTAGTACTACCAATACATGAGGAAACGTATCAAGGAAGTACTGATTCCAATATTGCAATATGTACCCTTTCGAGCCTAGACTTGCTTAGGAAAATGGCAAATTCTGACATTTTACAACATATTTCAATTGTTGGAAGGTTATTATCTGAAAACAAAGGAATTGATGCAATAATTCG
>Ga0102947_1000308_pt1 | contig 17832 bp, 17 predicted proteins | sample SalPon2A_A_D2_MG_FD_78210 | JGI IMG/M metagenome (GOLD analysis project Ga0102947, IMG submission 78210) | Soil microbial communities from South San Francisco under conditions of wetland restoration - Salt Pond MetaG R2A_A_D2_MG | ecosystem: Environmental > Terrestrial > Soil > Wetlands | place... | reverse complement strand
GCTGTTTTTCAAAGAAGCCACCACCTCTGGCGGTGGTCGTTCAAATTGGCGATTTTTGATTCTCACAGCGAAGCACCCCATCCAAAATCCCAAATCAAAAATCTAAAATGATAAAGCGTGGTCTCGCCCTCTATCCTGGCACTTTCGATCCCATCACCTTCGGGCACCTCGACATCATTGAGCGGGCGCTGCGCATCTTCGATACCGTGGAAGTGACACTTGCCGTCAATGCAGGCAAGCAGGCGCTGCTTTCGACGGAAGAACGCTACGACCTGATCCAGGCGTGCACACAGCACCTTGCGGGTGTGAAGGTGTCGGTCTTCGAGGGGCTCATCGTGGATTATGCACGGCAGCGGGAGGCGGCGGCGCTGGTGCGCGGCCTCCGGCAGGTCAGCGACTTCGACTACGAGTTTCGCATGGCCTTCGCCAACCGCAAGCTGTATCCCGAACTGGAAACCGTTTTCCTTATGACCTCTGAGGCCCATGCCCTGATTAGCTCTACCATCGTCCGCGATGTGCATCGCTGGGAAGGCGACTTGACGCACTTCGTTCCCGCGCCTGTGGTGGAAGCCTTGCAGCGAAAAAAATAGGACAAACGTTCAAGGTGGATTATTTGATGTTTGGCTATCTTCTTCATGTAGGAGCACTACAACCATGAACCTTGAACCCCGAATCATCAACCTATGTCTGTAGCTGTGCTCGATCTGAATCCTCGTGTTGCCTCCATGCAGCCCTCCGCCACGCTGGCGATGACAGGCCGCGCCAAACAACTGCGCCGGGAAGGCCGCCCTGTCATCGGCCTGAGCGCCGGCGAGCCGGATTTTGATACGCCCGGACCCATTGCCGAGGCCGGGATCCGCGCCATCCAGGAAGGTTTTACGCATTACACCGAAAACATGGGCCTGCCGGAGTTGCGCGAGAAAATCTGCGCCAAGCTCCAACGCGAGAACGGGCTGACCTACACGCCCGAGCAGGTGCTGTGCTCAAACGGAGCCAAGCAGTCCATTGCCCTCGCCATTCACGTGCTTTGCTCACCCGGCGACGAGGTGCTCATTCCGGCACCGTACTGGGTGAGCTATCCCGAGATGGTGCGCTTTGCCGGAGCCACGCCCGTAGCGATGCCCACTTCCGTCGAGACCGACTACCGCATCACCGCCGAGATGTTGGACGATGCCATCACCGAGCGCACGCGCCTGCTGGTGTTGTGTTCGCCCTCCAACCCGACCGGCTCCGTGTATACGCGCGATGAGTTGGAAGCCCTCGCCGCCGTGCTGCGTCGCCACGAGCACGTGCTCATCGCCTCCGACGAAATCTACGAGCACGTCTTGTTCGATGCTGAGCATGTGTCGTTCGCCTCACTGCCAGGTATGAAGGAGCGGACGGTCACGGTCAACGGGTTCTCAAAAGCCTACGCCATGACCGGCTGGCGGCTGGGCTATCTCGCCGCCGAAACGCCCATCGCCAAAGCCTGTGCGAAGATTCAGGGGCAGCTTACCTCGGCTCCGAGCACCATCACCCAGAAAGCCGGTATTGCCGCGCTGGACATGGGCCTGGAGCCGGTCCGCGAGATGGTTGCCGCTTTCCGTCGCCGCCGCGACTATGTGCTGGAGCGCCTGCTGGCTATCGATGGGGTGGTCTGTCCAAAACCGGAAGGTGCTTTTTATCTCTTTCCGCAAATGTCGGCTTATTTTGGCATGACGGCACCGAGTGGTCGCACCATCGAAAATAGCCAGGATCTCTGCTTCTATCTGCTCGAAGAACACGACGTAGCCCTCGTCCCTGGCGATGCCTTCGGTGGCCCAGATGGCCTGCGCCTTTCCTACGCGGCCTCCATGGAGGATCTGGAGACAGCATTGGATCGGATCGAGAAAGGATTATCTGAACTGGGATAAGGAGCTATGCCAGATAGCCTGAATGAACAGGTGCTGGGCCAGTTGCGGGTGTATGCTGAGGAACACCCCAACCTCGAAATCCCGCCCAAGGTTTTCCCCGACATGGAAGCGGAGATTTTGGCGTATCAGGAGGGCGAATCGCTACGCATTCGTTTCCCGGTGAAGGAGCGGTACCATAACCCAATGGGTATGATGCAAGGCGGTATGATCGTCGCGGCGATGGATAACACGATGGGGCCGCTGAGTTTTCTGGTTGCGCCGCCGAGCGTGACGGTCCAACTCAACACCACGTATTTGCGTCCCATCACCGCCGAGGAAGCCTACATCGAGGTGGAGGCGCGTGTCGTGGAGCAGGCCGGTCGCCAGTTGTTGCTGACCGCCGATGTGTACAACACGGCGGGCAGGCGAATGGCGATGGGCCAGGCCACCTGTACCATCCTGAAGCGGCGGTGAATAGTCTCGGTGCTTGGGGTTGGCGAGGGACCGTTCCGAACTTATCCAGCGAGGTAGCGTAGAGGCTTTTCCGTGATTTTGAGAAGCCAGCAGTTGCCTTTCTGTGGAGCCGTCGTATCCTTTCTTTTCCCGCGTATCCGACACCTCGGCGCAGCGCGAGACGCTGCTGTACGACCCGGAGCCTTCCCGTCCGCGCGACCGTTACTGGCTGCACATCTTGCTCTTCGTGGTGACGCTCATCTCTACGGTGTTTACCGGTGCGCAGTTTGCCGGACGCTTCGTGGCTTACGAGCAAGCCGACGTGTTTTTCTCGCTCCTCGGACTCCCCGTAAGCTGGCCTTTCATCGCCGATGGGCTGATCTTCGCTGTTTCGCTTCTCGGCTTTTTGACGGTCCATGAGTTCGGGCATTACTTCGCGGCGCGGCGGCATCGTGTGGATACGTCGCTGCCGTATTTCATTCCGTCGCCGCTCATCGGAATCGGGACGTTGGGGGCGGTGATTCGGATCCGCGAGCCGATTCCGAGTCTCCGCAAGCTGTTCGACATCGGCGCGGCGGGGCCACTGGCAGGGTTTGTCGTGGCGCTTGGCGTGTTGTTCTACGCACTGGCTACGCTACCGTCGCCCCTGTACTTGCAGAGCGTGGGTGGGCACGAGGAGATCCTGAGCTACATCCAGCAATTCGGCACCTTCCCGCCAGAGATGCCAGATAATCCAGATCTAGTAGGCCAACGGCTGGTGGTGGGGCAGACGTTGCTGTACTGGTTCCTGTCGCAGTTCTTCGCCAACGTCCCGCCGATGTACGAGATGTACCATTACCCCATGCTGTTTGCCGCGTGGCTGGGGCTGTTCTTCACGGCGCTCAACCTGATGCCCGTTGGGCAACTCGATGGGGGGCACATCCTCTACGCGCTCGTCGGGCCGAAATGGCACGGACGGCTGGCGCGAGGCTTTGTGTTGCTGCTGCTGCTATCGGTTTCTATCGGATTCGTGGATGAAGGCGTCGATTACTTCCTCCAGTTTTTTCCTCAGTATGAGCCGCAGAAAGCATGGTTGCAGATTGGTCAATGGTTTGTGCTGGCGGGTTACCTGTACTTCATGCTGAACCGGATCTTCAAGCGCGACCTGCGGCAGGTAGGCCCGGCGCTCTTCGGGCTGGTGCTCATCGCGGCGCTGGCGCAATTCAGCCCGGCGCTGACACAGTTCGGCTGGATGGGCTGGTGGGTGTGGAGCCTGTTGCTGATCTTCCTCATCAAGGTGGATCATCCACCCGTGCTCTACCGCGAGCCGCTGACGCCTACGCGCCGTGCCCTCGGCATCCTGAGCCTGATTATTTTTGTCCTCTGCTTCAGCATCAAGCCGCTTTACATTGTATAAGGTCTGGGATAAGGATTTTCTTTTCTGACTAATTCCCATGCCATGTCCCAACAAACCAACCCGCTAAACCCTTTCTGCATGGCGTAGTTGATACGAAGTAGGACAACGAACGGTAGGCGAACATGCCCGAAGCTGCTGCGTATCGCGTTGTCGGTTTTTCAACGTTCTAAAGGGTTCCTTTCACAGAGGTTGGTTGCTATGCATTTCTTGAAGAGGTGGGCTGCACTATGGCTGTGCGGCTTGCTGATCATGTTGGCGGGATGTGATTCTGCGCCTGGGCCAGAGTCGCTGGCACTACGTCCGCCAGTCCTCTCCGATTTTGCATTCTCTCCACAGCGGGTGGTGTTCGATGAACTTCCCCCAAGCCAGATCAATGGCGATGAGGTAGAGGTGCCGGTGGAAATCAGCGTCATCGCTACCGGGCCGGATCGACCCGTGGATCGCGTTGAGTACGTTATCCAGACGCCCTTTTCGTCTACCAGTGCCCTGTTGACAGGCATCATGACATCTGCCGGAGGCAATCGCTACACCGCCAGTGCCACCATTTCGATCTCCGCCGACGAAATTGCCAACTACACCGTCGTCGTCTATGCCGTCGATACAGACAGCCGCTTGAGTGGCGAGGCGCGTGGGCAGATTCGCTACACACGGACGTTCGAGCAAGGCGATCCGCCCGTCATCGACGCAATAGAAGCGCCCGATACCGTGACGCGCCCGGCAGCAGGCGAACCGGCTACGACGCTCAGTATTGTGGCCGTCGTTTCAGATCCTGATGGCCTGAATAACATCCAGCGCGTCGAGTTCTGGAATGTTAACACACCCAATAACAAGATCCCGCTCTGCGATGATGGCGGCGACCAGCCGTGCGGGGTCTCGACGGATAGTGGCGATGAGATGGCCAATGATGGGCGCTACACACGAGTCATCTTCATCACCAGCACCAATACGCCCGGTGTCAATACTTTTGCTTTCCAGGCCACCGACCGCAGCGGGCTTACCAGCGAAATCGTCCAGAAGCAAATTACGGTGCAATGAGTCTAAATAGATCACGTATGATAGTGTGCTGCCTGCTGACCGTGCTCGCTGGCTTCCCGGCGAACAGCGCACAGGCACAATCCAAGCAAGTGAGTGTGGCAGAGGCGCTGGCCCTGGTGCCCTCGCCTGGCATCCTGCGCAACAGCATCTCCAACCTGCACGCTGAAGGCGACTCGCTGTGGGTGGGGCCGTTTCTGAACGTGACGGCGGATGGCGGCACGACCTGGCAGGTAGCCGACGCCGACTCTCTTGCAGGCTTCCGCAACCGGGCTTACTCCATCGATGTGGAGGGCAGCGTCATCTGGGCTGGGTTGGCAATCTCGCAGAACCGCGAAATCGACGGGCAGACACAAAGCGTGGATGTTGCGCGCGGCTTCCTTTTCTCAGAAGATGGTGGTACGACCTGGACCTACCGCTCGCCCCTTGCCCCGTCCGACAACGATCCCAACACCACCGGCATCCTCGACCTGCCCGAGGATACCCTGACCACCTACGGCAATGTCCAGCTTTCCACGCTGGCGATCACAGTGCCGGAGACCAGCCCGCCATGGGATATCGACTACGATCCGGCGACGGGCACGCTCTGGTCGGTTAATCAGGTGGCGGGTCTTCGCAAATCGACCGACAAGGCTCGTACGTGGCAGCGTGTTGTGCTGCCGCCGGATACCACCCAGTTTCTCTCGCCAGATCTCGGCTATGACTTCCCCTTCTTCGTACAGCCGAGCGGCATTCCCATTGACCAGTTCGCTGGGCTGAATTTTCAGACGTTTGCCGTGCTCGTGGACGGAGCCGGGCGGGTATGGAGCGGAGCCGTGGGGGGGCTCAATGTGTCGGAAGACCAGGGCGAAAGCTGGCGGCATTTTACCACTGAGCAAGGGCTGACGGGCAACTGGGTCATCTCCATCGAAGAACAGGAAATTCCTGGACAGGAGCCTGCTATCTGGGCTACCAACTGGCCTGCGCTCGAACAAGGCGAGCAGTTCGGCGTGGTTGTCACCCGCAATGGCGGCGAGACGTTCGAGGCATCGCTGCTGGGCGAGCGGGTGTACGACTTTGCCTTTCGGGGCGAGACGGTTTACGCGGCTGGCGAGAACGGCTTGTTTATTTCGGATGATGGCGGCGTAAGCTGGCGCACTGTCCGGGATTTCTACGATCCTACGCAGCCCGACCGCACGTTTCGACCTGGCGCGCGGATTTTTGCGGTTGCCACCACCCGCGAGGCGCTGTGGGTAGGTACTGAAGATGGCCTTTTTCGCAGCACCGATGGTGGCGCGACGTGGCGGGTTTTCCGCGCCGAGGTGCCGCTGAGTCCCGACAACCTGCCGCCTGTGGTGCCCGCCGATGCCGTGCCTGAGGTAGAAGCCTACGCCTACCCCAACCCGTTCTCGCCCGCCAGCGATCGCTTCATCCGCATCCGTTATAAGCTGGAGCAGCCGGAAACCGTCGATATTCGCATCTTCGACTTCGGCATGAACCTCGTCCGCGACGTGACGAGCGAATCGCAGAACGAAGGCGAGCGCGAAATCTCGTGGGATGGCACCGACAACAACGGCGCGCGCGTCGCCAATGGCACGTATTTCTACGCTGTCGAAACCGGCAGCGAGACGTTCTGGGGCAAGATTCTCGTACTCGAATAAGGTTACAGGTTTTCCGGTTACAGGTTAGCAGGTTTTCCCTTGTTCGAACCTGGAACCTGAAGCCAAACAAAGTGAGGCAACCTGATAAACCTGCAACCGACATAACCCATGAAAAAGCTTCTTCTTCTCCTGATAGCGCTGACGTTTGGTCTGAGCGAGGCGTCCGGGCAGGCTGCCGGGGCATTCTCGCGGATGGGCTTCGGTGCGCGCGGCGTGGCGATGAGCAACGCGCTCGTGGCGGATGGCTTCGGTGGCACAAGCCCATACTACAACCCGGCGCTGGCTCCCTTCATTCCAGGACAGAGCCTTGAAGCCTCGGCGGCGTTTTTGACCCTCGACCGCGATCTGCAATTCTTGCAGCTTTCCGCTCCGCTGCGGCCTCGCGCTGGGATCGCTGCCGGGCTGATCCACGCGGCCGTCTCGGACATTGACGGGCGCGACGACAGCGGCTACCACACGCAGAACTATTCGACCGACGAGTTTGCGTTCTTCCTGGCGTTCGGTGTAAAGATGAGCGAGCGGCTTTCGGCGGGCCTCGGTCTTCAGTTTTACCGCGCCGACTATTTTGAGGGCGTCAGTCCGGTCAACAGCATCGGCATCGACCTGGGGTTGAACATGCAGGCAACCGAAGCGCTGCGGATTGGCTTTGCCGTGGATGATTTGCTGGCGCGGTATTCGTGGGACACGTCGGATCTCTTCGGCAGTGCCGGGCGCACCACATCGGACCGTTTCCCGACGCGCATCCGGCTGGGCGGCGCGTATCAACTGCTGGGCAGTCAGTTGCTTGTGACGGCGGAGTATGAGTCCAGCATCACCTCCTCCGAAATCCGCACCCGCGAAGTACGACTTGTGGGTGACACACCGCGCGAGGTGTTCGAGTCGGAACGCCTCGCGTTGCACGAAAGCCAGTTTCGGATTGGTGCTGAGTATCAGCCCCTGGACTTTTTTGCTGTGCGCGCCGGGGTGGACGCGCTCGGTGCTGAAGAGATCGCCGGGGCACGGCCCAGTGGTGGCTTCATGATCGAGCAGGAACTCGGCAGTCTTGTTGGGCGGTTCGAGTATGCCGTGGTGCTGGAGCCGTATGCGCTCGGCACGATGCACCTCCTGACGTTGCGCGTCTTTCTTTAAAAGCGGATACATCGAGTTCTATGTTTTGCACACGTGTATGGGCCCTGGTTCTGATAGCGTTTGGATTGGGAAGTGGAGCGTTGAAGGCGCAAAGCGTACCGCTGTCGGTTTCCGCCAGAGTGGGGGTAATACAGGCAGGCGGTGCTCGGGTCAGCGAGGCCGGGCTGGCATTGTATCCCGAATTGCAACTTGAAGCAGCGCTGGGTACGTTGGCTGAGGGCGCTATCGCGGCACGGGCTGCGCTGTATGGCGGGTTCTGGCTCAAGTCTGCTGTTGAGTCGACGCGTCTGTGTGCAACCTGCGCCGCTGCTGGATATCGTGGGTATCAGGCGGGTGCCCGGTTGCGGCTGGCGGCCCATCGCGGTTCGTTTCCGTTGGTGCTGTCGGCTGGTGTGGCCCGGCAGATGGTTGCCGTTGAAGAAGTCGGCGTATGGACCGATCAGGGGCCAGCCGCTGACCAACGGGCGCATTTTACCCTTGCAGAACTGGGGCTGGGTGTAGACTTTGCACTTTCCGATGGCTGGCGGGTACAGGGAGAGGCGCTTGGCTTTCTGCCTGTAGCCGCCCACGAAAACGACCCACTCAACACAGGTCGCTATGCGCTGCTCTTTGGCGTTGCGTATGCCCTCTAAAACAGAAAACGGCAATCCTTCTGCTTCATGCGAAAACTGACAGTTCTCTTTTTATGGATCGTGCTGGTCCTCCCCGCGCAGGCGCAGGAGACAAGAGTGAGCACGGGGTTGAGCTATCTGCGCATCGGTACGAATGCCTCCGCCAGTGCGATGGGCGATGCCCAGGTCGCTTCGAGCCACGATGCCTTCTCGACCTACTGGAACCCCGCTGGGTTGGCCGCTGCTACCACCAACAGCGTCGCCGCCTCGCACCGTATCTGGGTTCTGGATACGCGGATGTATGACCTCGCGGCTCGTTTTCAGGCAGGCGAAAAGGGGGGCATCGGTCTTTTTGTGACGGCGGCAGACAACGGCGATTTCGAGGAGCGCGAGCAGCCGACACCGGAGCCAGATGGTTTTTTCGGCGCGCAATTTCTCAGCGTGGGTGCTTCCTATGGACGTAGCTTCGGCCCGGTGCGTGCAGGCGTGACCGCTAAGTTTCTTTCCGAACGCATCTTCGAATCCTCGTCTAATGGCTATGCCTTCGACGCGGGTGTGCAGGCCGGTTTGCTGGACGAAAAGATTCGGCTGGGCGCGGCAGTGCAGAACATTGGCAAGATGAGCGAACTGGCGAATGTAGCCACACCCCTGCCGCGCACGGTACGGGGCGGGCTGTCCCTTTCGCCGCTGAGCATCCTGGCCGAAGAAGACGCCAGCAGCGTGCTGGATCTCTCCGTCGCCGCCGAAGTCTCGCACCTGCTGGAAGAGGAACGGACGCAACTGCACCTCGGCGTCAGCGCCGAAGTGGTGGAGATGGTGCGGGTGCGGGCCGGCTACATCACCAACGACTCGCTCCGCGACCTGACTTTTGGCGGAGGGCTGCACGTCAGCACCTTTGTTTTCGACTATGCGTTCCTACCCTTTGAGGATGGCTTCGGCGGCCCCGGTCATGTGCTCACGCTGTTGTATAATTGGTAATGTTCACACCAAACACGGTCGGCTTCTGACGCTTGATATCGCTTCTTAATGCTCATTCATCACTAGGAGGCTCGTAATGCGTCTGCGGTTTGCTATGTCCTGTTTTTGGGGCTTTGTGTTTATTGCTGGATTATTGATTGAGATAGCACAAGCCCAGCCTTTGCCCGATAGTTTGCGGCAGCCTGTGTCCGTGGCTGTGGTCGCGTCGCCAGAACTACAGCCACGCATTCAGCAATACCTGGAATTATATTTGATTGAGGCAGAGGCCAAACTGGTAGAACAGGAAAAGGCCATCTGGAAGCTGCATGTGCAGGCCGCAGAACATGACGATGAGACATCCGTCGTTGCCTTATCACTTGTGGCCATGCAGCCTGCTACAGTATCACTGTTTGACTTGGAAGAACCGCCCGACGAAAATGCTTCAGCAGGTAATCCGGAAAGTGGGGACTGGGTGAAAGGATATATGCTCAAAGAAAGCTTAAAGCAGGTGAGCATGGTCAAGCAGCACGAGGTTGTGGTGGTGGCTGAGGACGAACTGGAAGCAGGATGCGCCGATCTCATTCGTCGCTTTCAAGAGAAGCAACTTTGGCCAATTCGCAAACGCTTTTTGCAGGGGCAGGAATAGAACCAAACAGCCGAGTGTGGTTGCAAAGCTGATACTCGCAAGTTCGAACGCGGGTGAGTCCAGATGTCAAAAAAATCGTCATTCCCGCGAAGGTGGGAATCCAGAAAAGGGCTTGTCTTGTAGCAATCACTCATCCCTCAATCGCGCCAGCACAGCCTGTTTGTAGCTACGGCTGATGGGGAGTCTTTTTTCGCCGACTTGCACTTCTTCGCTTGTGAACGCGGTAACCTGATGGGCCGGAACGAGAAAGGAGCGGTGGATGCGCAGAAAACCGTGGGGCGCGAGCTTGTCGGCGAGGTGGCTGATGCGTTCTTTGGTGATGAGCGTCCGCTTCGTCGTGTGGATCTGCACGTAGTCGCTCATGCTTTCGATGTAGCGGATGTCGGCGAGCGGCACCTTCACCACCTGGCGGTCTACGCGGACGTTGAGGGCGTCGGCAGGCGTAGCGGATGGAGTTGCAGTGGCGGCGTGAAGCGTACGGAATTTGTCGAGGGCGCGGAGCAGGCGAGGGAGCGAGATCGGCTTGAGCAGGTAATCGACGGCGTTGAGGTCGAAGCCTTCCACGGCGTAGTCGCGGTGCGCCGTGGTGAAGATGACGGCAGGCGGATCGTCGAGCGCTTTCATCAGATCGACGCCCGTGAGTTGCGGCATCTGGATGTCGAGGAAAAGCAGATCAACCTCATGCTTGCGGAGCAGGCCGAAGGCTTCCAGGGCGTCATGGCAGGTGGCGATGACCTCCACGTCGGAGAGCTTGGCGAGGTGCGTGCGGATGACCTCCACGGCCAACGGCTCGTCGTCCACGATGAGGCAACGGATGGTCATGTCGGATCGTCGAGTTTCAGGTGCAAGGTGATACTAAACTGGCGCGGTGCATTGTCGAGAGCGAGCCGGTACGCGCCGGGATAGAGCAGGTCGAGCCGTTTGCGTACGTTGGCGAGGCCGATGCCGCTGTTGCTGTCGGAAGGTGGTGTGTCGGGCGGTTTGGTATTCGTCACCGCAAACGTCAGGTCCCGGTCCGCCAGCGTGAGTTGTATTGCTACCCGGCTGACACCGCGATCTTGGCTGGCACCGTGCTTGAAGCTGTTTTCCACGAATGGCAGCAAGAGCAGCGGCGCGATGTAACGGGTCCCCAGTTGGTCGTCGGTTGGCTCAGGCGTCTCGAACGTCACCTCTACGCGGGGGCCGTAGCGTAGCTTTTCGAGGGCGAGGTAGTTGTGCAGCATGTCTACTTCGCCCGCGAGCGGCACGCGGGGCGCATTGCAGCGGTAGAGCATGTAATCCAGCATCTCCGAGATATGCAGCACCACGTCGGGGGCATACTTGGAGCCAGTGAGTGTCAGGCCATAGAGGTTGTTGAGCGTGTTGAACAGAAAATGCGGGTGGATCTGGTCGCGCAGCAGTTTGAGTTCGGCTTCCTTCAGCTTTAGCTCGGTTTCCAGGCGGGCGCGCTCGGCGTCGGCGTGGGCGGTCTGCATCGTGTACCAGCGCTCCAGCAGGTTTGCCGCCACCGCTACAAACACCACGAAATACAGGCCGACGATCAGGTTCAGGCTGTCCCGCGTGGCCTCTTGCATCGAGCCTGTTTCATAATGAGCTACAAAGATGAAGCTGAGGACCACGAGGAGCAGATCGAGATAGATGGACGTGATGAGCGTGTAGCAGGCGTACAACGCAAAATGCCCGTAGCGCCGGGTGAGCAGGTAGCGTGGAATCAAAAAGTAGAGGATGAAATACGTCGTCGCGATGGTGACTGGCAACAGCAGGAAGACAAACAGCAGGTTCTGCCGGTAGTCGGTGTTGGCGCGTCCGAAATAAAACGTGTAGAATAGAAGCACGGCCAGCCAGAACACGACATGCAGCACCAGCCGAACAGGGGGGCTGATACGGCGAGGTTGTAGAAATTGAAAGGAGGACGGCTGCCTCATAAGCTAAATTTGCTACTATTCAGCAGCCCCTCCTGGACAGGAGGGGTGTCCAAAGGACGGGGTGGTCGATGATAAAGATTGCTGAAATCGCAACGCTAGTGTCTTGTTCAAAGTAAAGATCAACCACCCCTGTGTCCCCTCCTGTCCAGGAGGGGAGCTTCAAGGCATCAATATAAACGATACGCAGCAGCCAGAGAGCCTACCGCCCGGTTTTGGTCTGATCCTGTAGGCGAATACCTTGTTTGCATCGACGAAGGCCGCTGGTCGTTGTTCAACCGTTGCTTGCCGATAGGGTTATTATATCCCGTGCAAAAGCAGGTGTTGGTCGATGATTTTATTTTTACTTGCAGAAAGGCTATAGCTTCGTTGGTGTTCGCCTTTGCTATCCATTTGTGGAGTAACCGATCATGCATTATATCAACGCGGGCGGTCCGTTCATGTGGCCGCTGGTTCTCATAGCCCTGGTGCTCATGGGGCTCAGCATCAAGAAGGCCATCGACCTTTTTCAGCGCACCGACCAGAGCGCAGAAGATCTGAAAAAGGGTCTCCAGGCCATCTGGCAACTTGGTCTCTTTTGCTTTTTCTGGGGGCTTCTGTCGCAGGCCGTTGGCTTGTACCAGATGCTCTCGGCCGTAGAGGCTGCGGGCGATGTCTCTCCGGCGTTGCTGGCGGGTGGGTTAAAAGTGTCGCTGATTGCGCCCATCTTCGGGCTGATCATCCTGGTGGTGTCCCTGGTCGTCTGGTTTTTATTGCAGCTTCGGTATCGCAGCCTCATAGTGGAAGTCGCTGACTGAGCATGCATTGTTACGTTGTCGGGAAGGCATGGCAAGGCGTCGGGTTGTGCAGTACCTTGCGGCATGCTGTTTACCCGATCCGACAACCGTGCTCCATGAATCCCTTTGACAACCTTTCCGACATCCTGGACAAAGAGGATGTCTCCCAGACGCAGAGCGAAGCCTTCGTCGATCTGGTGGTGTGGACGATGTACGTCGATGGCACCATCAAGTATCAGGAAAATGCGCAGGTGGACGAAGTCATCAAGCGCCTGAATGCGGTCGCCGACATGTCGCTGACGCCGTACCTCAACAAGTCGATAGCCACCTTCCGCGATGTGTGGCACGACGAGACGCAGGCCGAGCGCGCGCTAACTGACATCGCCGCGCGGCTGGGCAACGACACACTACGCCAGGCCGCCTACGATCTGAGCGCAGTGATGGCGCGAGCAGATGACGACCTCGCCGAAGAGGAGCAGGCGTTTCTCGATCAGGTGAAACGGTATTTCGGGCTCTGAATGTATGGCTGACAAGGTAGCCACCCTCCAGCAAACCCTGCGCGACCTCGGCGATCCTGAAAGAGCAACCCATTCGCAGCGTTATTTCAAGACAGGGCCCGGCGAGTACGGCGAAAGCGATGTGTTCCGGGGCATCCGGGTACCGGTGCTACGCGCACTGGTCAAAGAACAAGACGACCTCTCTCTGGACGAAATAGAACGCCTGCTGCATACCCATTTTCATGAAGATCGGTTGCTGGCGTTGCTGATCCTCGTGCGTCGATACAAGCGCGGTAATGTAGCCACGAAACAGGCGGTCTACGACCTTTACCTGCGCAATACAGCTTACATCAACAATTGGGATCTAGTCGATTCCTCCGCGCCGCAGATCGTTGGCACACACCTGTTAGAACGCACGAGGGATCTCCTGTATGAGCTCGTCGAATCCGACGATCTCTGGGAACGGCGCATCGCGATCCTTGCTACGCAGGCGTTTATTCGGCAGGACGACTTCGAGGACACGCTCAAGCTGTCTGCGCTGTTGCTGGAAGACGACGAGGACCTGATTCACAAGGCTGTCGGCTGGATGCTGCGTGAAGTGGGCAAGCGGCATCTGGAAGCGGAGGAGGCCTTCTTGCGGGTACATTATCAGCAGATGCCACGCACCATGCTGCGCTATGCCATCGAGAAATTCCCGGAGCCGAAACGGCAGGCGTATCTGAAGGGCATAGTCTAAATACAGTGATGAGTGGTTTATCTCTACACCAGTGTGTGTGTTCTTTTTCTTGATAAAAAGAACCAAAAATCAAGACTCGACCCGCTGGGCCTGACCTGCCCTTCGGCCCGCTGGAAAATGTCCAAACTCGCTGCGCACCCCAAGGGTACTTCCTGCGGGGCGCTCAGACAGGACATTTTCTGGGTCGCGGGCCTGCGCTACGGTCCGGGCGGCCCATCGGCTCAGGTCGGATGTTCAACGATTTCAACAGCACCGTCTAGCCCTCATCGATACAGCCAGCCCGCGCCCGTGTTGAATAGTACGACCGATTCGTTGGCTTGAATCACACCCTCTGCCACGAGTTGGCGCAGGGCCGCCAGCGTTGCGCTGCCTTCCGGGGCTGCGTCGATGCCCGCCTGTTGCATCAGGTATGCCGTGTCTTGCTGGATGGCTGCTTCTGAGACAGCAATGGCTCCACCGCCGCTCTGCCGAAGCGCCGAAAGCATCAATTTACCACCGAGCGGGTCGGGGACGCGGAGGCCGCTGGCGCTCGTCACCGGCTCGGGCCACGCTTCCGTCGAGGTAGCGCCTGCCTCAAAGGCGCGGACGACCGGGGCGCAGCCCTCCGCCTGTACGCTGAAGAGGCGCGGCATCGGACCGTGGATCCAGTCTGATTCCAACAGTTCCTGAAATGCTTTCCACATGCCGATGAGGCCCGTTCCGCCACCCGTCGGATAAATGATGCAGTTAGGCAGCTTCCAGCCCAGTTGCTCGGCAATCTCAAGGCCGAGGGTTTTCTTTCCTTCGACGCGATACGGTTCCTGGAGGGTAGACAGGTTGGTGGCTCCCGTTTCTTCGGCGTAGGCTTTCGCTGCTTTCCCGCAGTCGCCGATATGCCCGTCGATAAGGTGCAGGTTGGCTCCGAAGTGGTGCATCTGGGCAAGCAGCGTTGGTGGCGTTGAGTGCGGGGCGTAGATCCGCACAGGCATTCTGGCTCGTGCCCCATAGGCTGCCATGGCAACACCTGCATTGCCGGCGGTAGGGAGGACGAATTGGGTCGCTCCAGCCAGTATGGCCCGTGTTATCGCTACCGAAAGCCCGCGCACCTTGAACGAGCCACAGGGGTTCTGTCCTTCGTCCTTCATCCACACATGGGGCAGTCCGAGCCCTTGCGCAATAGCCGGTAATGGCAGCAGCGGCGTACATCCTTCACCCAGACTTACGGCATCTTCGGTGCGCGTGAGGGGGAGCCAGGGGTGATAGCGCCACATGGTCCAGGGCTGCGAGGCAAGAAGCTCCCGCATGGTGAGGGTGGGCAGCGTTTCATACCGGACGAGCCACGGATGCCCGCAGTCGATGCAGACCGTGGGGAGGCCCGTGGCGTCGTGGGTAGCGGTACAGTTGGAGCAGGCGAGGGACCAGGAGGAGACCATGCTGGGTGGGGGCATGAACAAGGAAACGTAAAACGTATGATGTAAAACGTAAGGGTGCCTGCTGCTGGTTCAGCGAAGCACCCTTACGTTTTACATTTTTTGCTTTATGCTTGCAATAATGTGGACAATCCGGGGTGAAGCTGGCATATGTCCCGTAATCCCCCAGCCTAAGCAGCCTGGGCCTGGCGCTCGGCGTAGTAGGTTCGGCATTCGGCTTCGCGTCCTCGAACGACGCGCTCGCCCTTGAGTTCACCGCGCGCCTCCGTGACGACCGTGTACTGCCGCTCCAGGTCACCGTGTTCGGCGTAGATTACCACCCAGTCGTCGGTCTTCTCTAACTCGTGGGCGCGGGCAGTGTTGGAGAACAGCGCCGTGAAGCGCCACGGTCTGCGCTGGGTGTTGAGTACCGGCAGCCACGCCTCGCCTTCCGGGTTGAACCGGCGGGGTGCAATGCGGTGCAACTCGTTGCGGGCGCTCCGGTAGCGGTATTCGAGATCCACGTTTAGCAGGTCTGCAATCGAGGGGGCTTCCTCGTCGCGACCCGGCTGCGAGGTGCGAAGGCGGTGGGCGCGGCGGCGGGCCTGGCGACCCAGCATCATGTTGAGCTGGGCACGTAGCGCCCGGACACGTCGGCGGCCAAACCCTTCGACGCCTTCGAGCCGTCCGTCGTGCGCGGCCACTTCCAACGCTTCGAGCGTCTCGATGCCGAGTTCGTCATAGAGGCGCTGTGCGAGTTCTGGCCCGATGCCGGGCACACGGGTAAAGAGCCGCTTCGGCTGAAACGCATTGCGGATGTCATCGAGCAAGCGCAGGTGGCCTGTCTCCACGAAGCCTGCAATCCGCGAGGCGAGGCTGTCGCCGATCCACGGGAGCGTTTTCAGGACGTCAACGCCGTCATTTTGCAGCATCTCAGCCAGCGGCTGTTCGTGGTGGCGTACGGTCTCTGCGGCGAGGCGATAGGCCTGCACACGGTGCGGGTTGGCGTCGCGTTCGTTGAGGCGGTTGGCCAGGGTATCCAGCGCATCTGCGATATCGGTATTAGAGGTATTGTGTGTATGCTTGGCTTGGCTATCCATAGGAGGTTCCTCGGGGTCTGTTGGCAAAAGCCGCTCGACATACGCGGCAGCCGTACGGGCCGCCAGGCGGATGCTGCCCGCCGAGGCATCGGCAGGGAGCGGTGTGCAAAAAGGGGCTGCATCAGGCAGCAGGGTGAGGAGTTGTTGGCGGGTGTCGTGGTATTGGTTGGCGTAGCGTTGTACAGTGTTGGCATCAGCCCAAAGCAGCAGGGCGAGGCCGGTTTCATGAGCAATCTGGCGGAGCGTCTGGGCGAAGTTGATGTAGGCGGCTTTCATGGTGTCGTTCGGCTGGGTGATGGGTGGGCCGAATAGGCGTAGCTGACATGCTTTCATGTCCTTGTTATACCTAAAGATAAAAATAGATAGTGACAGGGGTGTGTCACCTGATTTGAGTCAAAAAAGCTTCCCGGAAAACCTTTGAAATTGGGCTGAAATCGCTGCTTTTTCAAGCACAAAATCAAGAAAAAGTAGCGGCAAAAATGGAGCATAAATGACAGGTAAATGGGTGCCTTGAGCCTTACCTTTTCAGCAGGTTGAAGCGCTCGCTTTTCCTCACAAAAGTCTGCCTGCCCAATGGATCTCTTCACGATTGCTGCTGTCCTGCTCACGCTTACAGCCGTCTTCAGCTACGTCAATCACCGGTTCATTCATCTGCCCACGACCATCGGCGTCATGCTCATTGCCCTGGTGTTGTCGCTGGGGCTGATCGGGCTGAATGCGCTGGGCATGGATCTGGAAAGCCAGGCGCTGGCGTTGCTTCAGAACATCGACTTCGACAAGGCTATCCTCGAAGGGATGCTCAGCCTGCTGCTCTTTGCCGGGGCGCTCCATGTCAACATCAACGAACTGCTTGATCTGAAATGGGTCATTGGCTTGCTGGCAACGGTAGGGGTGCTGGTTTCCACATTTCTGATCGGCGGCGTAACGTGGCTGGTGCTCGGCTGGCTCGGCCTCGCGCTGCCGTTCATCTACTGTCTGCTCTTCGGTGCCCTGATCTCGCCGACCGACCCGATTGCAGTGATGGGGATTTTAAAAACGGCAGGAGCACCCAAAAGTCTGGAAATGAAGATTGCGGGCGAGTCCCTGTTCAACGATGGCGTGGGGGTGGTGGTCTTTCTGGTCATCTTAGAAATTGCAGTGGGGGTCGAAGAGGTGACCGTTGGGCACATCGGGCTGCTGTTCCTACAGGAAGCCGTCGGCGGTGCGGTATTTGGGCTGGCTATCGGGTATCTGGCCTACCGGATGCTGCGGCGGGTAGACAACTACCAGGTCGAGGTACTCATTACGCTGGCGCTCGTGATGGGCGGCTATGCGCTGGCGTTGGCGTGGCACCTCTCCGGCCCCATCGCTATCGTCGTGGCGGGCCTGCTGATCGGCAATCGGGGACGGCTCCTGGCGATGTCGGAGGAGACCCGGCACCGCCTCGACATCTTCTGGGAGCTAATCGACGAGATCCTGAACGGCGTGCTGTTCGTGCTGATCGGGCTGGAGGTGCTGGTGCTGACTTTTACTGGGCAGTATCTGCTTGCCGGATTGCTGCTGATCCCGCTGGTGCTGCTGGCGCGGTTCATCGCCGTCGGCATCCCGCTCTTTTTGCTGCGGCCTTTCCAGGAGTTGACGCCTGGTGTGACACGGGTGATGACGTGGGGCGGCCTGCGTGGTGGCATCTCGGTGGCGCT
>Ga0102947_1000307_pt1 | contig 17998 bp, 20 predicted proteins | sample SalPon2A_A_D2_MG_FD_78210 | JGI IMG/M metagenome (GOLD analysis project Ga0102947, IMG submission 78210) | Soil microbial communities from South San Francisco under conditions of wetland restoration - Salt Pond MetaG R2A_A_D2_MG | ecosystem: Environmental > Terrestrial > Soil > Wetlands | place... | reverse complement strand
ATTTCCTGCACGCGCTCCCGCCGGACGCCTTCGCCCTGGAACTTCCGGGGTCCATATCGCCGGGTGACTAGGCCCCATCGCCCTCTTCTCCTACCCACCTGACGACCTCGCCCAATCTGAGTGAGCGGCAAGCTGTTATCCCGCCTCTCAAACAAGGAGGGTGACACTATGTAGTCACTCACCATTCTTTCATTATAACTGCCGCGGCAGGCCGACACAGGGCGTTAGCGGTTTTGCTTTGGCCGAACGCTAGCGCCCTGTGTCGCTGCCCTGAGCGGCCGTCTGTTAGCGCGCATGACCAAGACCCGCCTCTTAAACACTACAGGAGTGTTTCTATGAGAAAGCTCATCGTATCTACGTTTGCGTCGCTTGACGGCATCATGCAAGCACCCGGCGGACCAGAAGAAGACCCGACTGGCGGTTTTACCCTTGGCGGTTGGGCGTTCGGTTACTGGGCCGAAAGCATGGACCTCTCAGCATCAGGTTTCGACGGCAAAGATCGAGAACTGGTGCTCGGTCGAAAGACCTATGAGATATTTGAAGCATACTGGCCATACCAGCCCGATGACCATCCGACTGCGAGGACGCTCAATGCAGCGAAAAAGTATGTTGCTTCGCGCACATTGACGATGCTCCACTGGAACAACTCGACCCTGCTCCACGGCGATGTCGTCTCGGCCATCACCGCTCTCAAGACCCAACCCGGCCCTGACCTTCAGATTATTGGCAGCGGCCATTTGATTCAAACGCTGCATGCCGCGTCCCTGATAGATGAGTACAACGTGTGGACTTTTCCAGTGGTGCTTGGGCAGGGCAAGCGCCTCTTCAGCGAGACCGCCAGGCCATCGGCGCTGCGGCTCGTTCGCTCTCAGGTTTCGACCACTGGCGTCGTGATGAGTACCTATGTCCCAGGTGGCGATATCCGGCCCGGTTCGCTCGCAAGTACCGAGCCGAGTGAGAAGGAGTTGGCTCGACGCGAAAAGATGGCGAATGAGATGTGGTGATGTGAAGAGGACGGTGCGCGCTAACGCCTGAAGAAAGCATGCCTATCGGGCCCGGACACACAGCAGGAATGACGATGCCCAAACATCCCATTTTCACGACAGCCTTTGCAAAGGTTTATCCGCTGTATGTTCAAAAAGCGGAGCGCAAAAATCGTACGAAAGAAGAAGTGGACCAAATCATTTGCTGGCTGACGGGCTATGACCAGGCGGGATTACAGCAGCAAATCGAACAGGAAAACGATTTTGAAGCCTTTTTTGCTCAAGCCTCAGCCCTTCATCCGCATAGTTCGCTTATCAAGGGCGTAGTGTGCGGTGTTCGCGTAGAAGAAATCGAGGATCCGCTGATGCAAAAAATACGCTATGTAGACAAGCTGATTGATGAACTCGCAAAAGGAAAGACGATGGAGAAGATTCTGCGGCAATAACTCGTTTCGCGCTAAGGAACTACAGCGGCTAGAGGGTCTGTCATGCGCCCGCACAATCCGGTCTGGGTTCCGGCCCTCGTTCCCTTCGAGCGGTAGCGCGTCCTAGCGCAGCGTCTCTGGCTCCAGGCAACCCTGCGCGACACCATTATGAAGGGCGTTCATGTCACGGCCTTTTCGCTCTATGCGCCTGATCTCAGCTTGGACTTTGTCCCCCGCGTCTGCTTGGCGAGTCGTGCTTCTGCTTGTGGGAGGGTTTTCTCGTACGCTTCCACGATAAGAGGCTTTATCGTTTCGAAGGTCTCTTCGCCCGGATTGAGTACGCAGACCCACGACATCGGGCTGTACATGGGGTGCGGCATCAGGCAATCCAACTGGTGGTAGTCGTGGCCCGTCTCTACGACGCCCCACTCGCTCGGGTGCGGAGGTGGTGGACCGAAGAGCCGTGTGTAGGTGTCACGACCGACACCGATGTTGAGACGGTAGACGCCCTCGCGGTCGAGATCGGAAGCCGAGTCGTATTCGTCCTTCGTGACGAGGGTGGCGAATGAGATCTGGCGGTCTTTGCTGCAGAAGAAGAAGGTGCCGCCATCTGCCTCAACGTGCTGAGAGCCGGGGCAGAGCGCGAGGCTCCGTTCAGTCAGTTCGCGCTGGTTCATGTCGCTAGCGCTGGGGTTTGGAGCGTGCATAACCAGGAATCACCGGTAGACGAGCCAAGCGAGCCAGTCGGGGACAAGAGGGGGCTATGATGAATGATCAATTCATTGAGACCCGGCTCCCAATCTCTGAGGGCTTGGTCGTATGCGTCGAACCAGTTGGTTTCCAGTGTATCAGGCCAAACATGATAACCTGCTGCAAAGCCAGATAGGACAGACGCTACGACGCTGCCGATACGCTATCCATATCTGGGTATACAGCACCCTCTCTCTGTCTCAGGTATCCCGCCAGCACCAGCGCGATGCCGGAGACAGCGAGCGCCTCGAAGACGGCGATGCTATCGCTTACCCCGAGGAACGTCCGGGGGAGGTGTACAATCCAAAACCACGAGAAAACCATCAATCCCGAGAGGAGCGCTGCCAGGCGAGCCGTTTGTGGAATAAACAAACCGACGCCCCCGGCGACGAGCGCCATCCCGGCGAAGTACGTCCAGAACACTGCGTCGCCCGGAAACCATGCCGGGATCAGCGAGGCTACAAACTCGGTGAACAGGAAATGCTGGATGCCGGTGAGGACCAGAAACAGCCCCAGGCAGATGCGGCCCACGAGGATGAATTCGCTTTTCAGGTTGATGGCTTTCATGAGCGACGTATTGCCGTCCATCTCCATTTTCGGAAAGGTGGCGGCGATGGCTAATGTCCCGCCGACAAACGTTAGGGCTTTGCCTGCCTGCGTCCAGGCTCCTGACAACAAAGAATCGGCGGCCACCACGGGAATGTGACGGAGCAAGGCCCATAAGCAGATCAATACGCTCGCCAACACGGCGGCAGGGCGCGCTTTCTTTCTGGAAAGGATGGCGACACCGATCACGATGAAAAGTGCTCCCGTCAGATAGGCCCAGATCAGCTTACCCGGAACCGACGCTGGCCAGGCCGGAGCCCGCCCTGTAATGAAATCCTGGAAGATGAAATGCTCTATTCCTAATCCGATGAGGGCAAGGGCAAAGAAGGTGCGGCCAATGGGAATGAGTTTATCCATGCTTCTGTCAGTGTATGATGCCGCCTGCTGAACGTCTTTTCTACGCCGCCTGCACAACATCCTCAAGGTGTGTAGCGATCAACCACTGGTTGCCCCATCGCTCCTGCACACCCGCCATGCGATCTCCATAGGGTTCATCGGTGGGCGCTCGTAAGGACAAGGCTCCTGCCTGAAGCACCCGTTCGTAGACAGCGTCGGTATCTTCTAGATACAGGTGGAGCATGGCCGGCATCGGCTTATACGCAGCCGTGGCCTCGCCCATCATAACGCCTGAATCACTGATCCGCACCTCGGCATGCATGATGGAGTCATCCGGTCGTTTCATGCGGCGGATTTCCTCCCCCTCAAAGCATTGCTTCATGAATTGGATCAACGCAGCCACGTCTTCGACGATCAAGTACGGCGTGACCGCGTGATAACCATCAGGAATCGGTTTTACAGGCATTTCTGTTTCCTCTGCGCTTGTTGTATTTGTACTACTGCACGGCCACAGCATACCGTAGCGACGTGTCAGGCTTATGTCATAATCCGAAGATAAACCCTCCCAGAGACCTACCTTGAAGGTGCTTATTCAATCTGCTTCAGGCTTCGGTACTGGTCTCGTTGTTGTTTATCCAGTTTTTCTGTGGCATACCGAAGCATCGTACGAGGCATCGTTGCGGCATGCTGGTCCAGAAAGCGTAATAGTCTTTGGAGATCCTGTTTGCCTGCCTCACGTAGCCAGCCTCCGACTGCTTTGTGGATCAGGTCGTGCTCATCCTGGAGCAGTATTTCAGCAATGTTATAGGTGTCATCCAAATCCCCTTTGCGAATGAAGTAGGAAGTGCTTGCCATAGCGGTGCGACGTTCCCATATATTTTCAGATCGGGCCAGTTTGTATAAAATGTCGCGCGGTTTTTTAAAATCGTACAGGTATCCCCCAATTACACGCTTGGCAGCCCGATCCACAAGGTCCCAGTTGTTGATGCGGTCGTGGCGGTCGATATAGAGATCAAACAGGTTTTTACGTTGTGCTTCGGTTGTTTTCTTGTATTGTGCCTGGAAATCCATGATGCTCATAGCACCCATCCTCGCTTCATAGTACAGGCTTTCCAGTAGCGCCTCAATCTCTTCAAGCGACATATCAGTATGTTCTTTGGCGAGGTCGAAAACCTGTTTCATACGAACACCGAGAACCTGATGATCGCTGGCGTCGGTCTTTAAATAGCGTTGGATTTTTTGCTGCTCTTTCGCTGATTGATACGTCTTTAGCTTATTGATAAATTGCTCTGCCGTCATTTTACTTTGTCCTATTTGCTTATGCAGTCTACCCGGCTTTCGGAATTTTTATCTTTCTGCTACTGGGATAATTTTTGCCTGTATACATACCCACATTCCATTTTCTTGTATGTAGGTATTTGTAAGAAGCGCATGGCCTGGCACGGTTTTTCCCTCCACACCTTTGGAATACGCAATCTCCGATAGCACCAGCGCCGTGTTGCCAAAGAGACGAATTTCTTCATCGGTTACAGAATAAGGCTTGTATTCATGTTGGATGTCTATAGCTAAAGCCTCGTCTTTCAGATAGGCTTCGCGGTTGCTGATGGTCCCCTTGCTATTGATAGCGACAAAATCCGGGTGGATCATTTCTTCAGGAGCGGCAACGTCTTCGTGCATAACGTGCTGTATAAACTGCGCCTGTAGTTTTCGTAAGCTGGCCCTGTCGAGGTGGTACTCCCATTCCACCCACTGCCAGGGCGACACCGTTGCGACGAACACCTCCGATACCACGGCTGGATCCGTGGCAACCAGCGCTTCGGCGTCGGCCAGGCTTTCGGCGCGCAGGATAACGGCTCCGCCCGTATTGTTGGTAAACGGACCGGCCTGCATCATTTGGCCGTCGGCATAGCGTTCCATCAAAAACCGGCCGTGCTCGCGCAAATGCTGTTCGCTGACGCAGGTCCCGGTTCAAAAACTACCAGATAGACCTGATCGCGCACCGTGGGGTCGGCAGGGGATTGGGCGTTTACAAACGTGATCGGGCTTCCCGCAAGCAACACCACTACCGCGAGGCAAAGCAAGAAGAAAGAATATCCGGTGGGGCTGACGTATTCGCTCATCGCTTTGGCTTGATGTTTTGTCGGTTTTGCTTCGTACAAAGAATGCCTGACCGCTTAGGTGCCGGGGCTTATCGCCACACGCCGAGGAGTACAGCCATCAGGACGAGCTTGATGAGCCAATCCCCTGCGTGAATGGCAGCCAATCTCAAGGGCACGTCTTCTCCCAATATGGACCCCAGCCATTGCGTAGCGGCAAAGCCAATCCACAGCAACACGCCAAGTCCGGCGGCACCAAGCCATCCCGAAATATTGATAAGCCCTATAAGAATGGCAAGGGCAAAAGCCGTCACGAGACCCGACACAAAGAAGCCGAGCATCTTCCAGGGGTCGGGCTTTTCAGGTATTTCGGCGGCGCGCCATTCCTTCTGGAGCCGTACCATGGCATTGCCGAACACGGCGTACCACGCGCCGCTTGCAATAAATGCTACGACAGCCGTTATGAGGACGGCCAGGTAGTTTACGTCAAACATCATCTCGCTTATTTCTGGGAATGGTATGCCATGGCGGCGCGGATAAGCTCTTTCAGGGCGGCCTCGTCGATCTCATCGCCTTGGTAGAAGTCAATCGCGCGCGACGTTTTGGATCGAGGCCAGCGTTAAATAGGCCTTCCGGGTCTTCCAAGTCTGCTCCATTAAAGAAGTTGACCTTTACATGGTTTTTGAAAGCGCCGATGGCACACACATTGCCATGGTGCGTCCAGACCGCCGTGTTCCACTTCCACGCCTCGGTGAGATCAGGGTCTGCGTCATTAATAACGTTTCGTAGCTTCGCGAGCATATCACCGCGCCAATCGTCTAGCCTTGCGATTTGCTGATCAATTTGTTGAGAGGCCGTCATGAGGTCAGGAAGGTTGAGGCGTTGTGTTTCGAGGATGCTGTGGTCGATGATGCTGTGGTCGATGATGCCTTGCTGTTCAGCACCCTGGGAAGCTAGAGCACCCTGAGATGGGCGTCTCGCCGGATTCGGACTTCCATTTTACCAGAGCACGGTTGCACGCTACGGGAGCGTGACCGATACACCGACCACGATGTGCCGGCCCGACGCGGGCTCGACGAACCGACCCCCGAACGCGTTGACGATGACGGCCCCGGCGTAGCGCGCGTCGCCCACGTTGCGGACGGTGACGAATGGCGTGATCTCGGCACTGCCGAGCCGGACGCCTTCAAGGCCGAGGCGGACGTGCGCGACGGCGTACCCGTCGGCGACCTGCTCGCCAGCGCTGTCGGCGGCGGTTGACGAGGCGGCTTCGCCGTCGAGCCCGAGCACGAGTCCGCGCCCGGACCACGTGAGCGTCCACGTGGCGAGGCGGTCGGGAAAGCCGGGGACCACGTTGCCCTCGGGCGTCTCGCTGCCATCCGGGCCGTTGGTGAATGTGCCGCGGGCAAGCGTGACGGCCACGGCTCCGGCCAGACGCCCCGGCCCCAGGCGGACCGCCTCCGCCGTGACGGCGGCCTCTATGCCCGCGTGCCGCGCCGCGCCCTCGTTCCGATACGCCGTCACGTCATCGACCTCGAACGGGAGGAGGAGGTCGCGTGCCCAAGCCACGAACGCGGCCACGTCGACCCAGACGGCCCCGTCACCGACCCCACGCGCGGCGCGTCCACCGGCCTCGACGCCCCACGTCCGCTCCGGGCGGAGGTCCGGGTTGAAGCCGGGCTGGCCGTCGAGCCGATTGCCCAGTTCGACCGTTGTCGGGGCGTCGAGGGCACCGGCGGCGTTGGCGTAGAGCGTCGCGACTGGCAGCGCGTACGCGACGCCAACCGACGGACTGATGGCCGCGACGGTCCGCCCGCCGCCCACGACAGTCTGCCCGGAGCGTGCCGAAGGATCAACCGAGTAGCGGAGGACGTCGACGCGGCCGGACGCTGTCAGGGTGAGTGCACCGACCGGGACTGCTAGCCGCCCGAACGCGGCGTTCGCGACGACCGTCTCGACCTGGTCGGTCAGGATATCGGGGCCAGGCTCGCCGCCTTCGTTGGTCCGCTCCAGCCGGTCGTCGCGCTGGAGCTCGCTCTCGACGCCGACGCCCCACGCGACGCGCTCGCCCCCTTCGACCGTCGCGCGGAGGCCCCCCGACAATCGCCCGAGCGTGATGTAGCGCGGGATGATCGGGTTGTCGAGCGACCGCGCACCACCCTGGATCGTCACGGCGTAGCGGACGCCCGCCGTGCGCTGGCGGACTGTGAGCGCGAGGTGGCCCTGCGCGAGCGACTTGCCCGTGTTCTGCTCGATGGCGACGGCACGCGTCTGACGCGGGTCGGCGGCGGCCTCGTCCAGCGTGATGCCGCCGGGCGACTCGGCCACGGGCACTGCGGCACCGAGGGCGACCACGTCGAGCGACCCGGTCCCGAGGGCCGTCGACGCCGAGAGCCCGCCCCGGAATGCCCGCTGGGCGCCGTGCTCGCGGAACCCGTCCTGCGTGAGCGCCGAGCCCCAGAGCGCGAGCCGCCGTCCCTCCCCGAGGTCTGGACGAACGCTGACCTCGGCCTTCGCCAGCCCGTAGGCCCCGCCCAGAAGGCGGACGCGCGCCGGCCCCGGCGAGGTCGCCGTCGAGAGCGCGACGACGCCGGCCGAGCCGCTCCCCCAGAACGTGGAGGCTGGCCCGCGGACGACCTCGACGCGTTCGACGAACGCCGGCTCGACCACATTGAGCTGGCCCTGCCCGTCGGCGAGCGTGAGCGAGATGCCGTCGAGCACGATGTGCGTGCCGCGGACGCCGAATGCCGCCCGCCAGCCGAGCCCGCGGACGAGCACACGCTCGCCGGTCGAGGGGTTGCCGCGGTCCGAGATCCACAGGCCGGGGACGCCGCGCCCGAGTGCGTCGAGCGCCACAGCCGGGTCGGTCGCCTGCTCCGCCGTCCCGCGCCCGCGGACCGCCAGTGCCAGCGGTGCCCGGCCGGGTACGAGCGTGAACGGCGACGCCACCACCTCGATGGCCCCAAGGTGGTGGACGGCCGTCGTGTCCGGCTGTGCGCGAGCGGCAACCGCCAGCACGGCGAGCGTCAGCGCGGCGAGGGCGAAGGCCGAGGAGAGCCGGGTCATTCAGCCGACCTCGGTTCCAGGCGCCAGACGGCACCGTCGGTCTGGTCGGTCAGGACATAGAGGAAGCCGTCGGGGCCGGGCTCGACCTCGCGGATGCGGACGTCGAGGGGGATCCTCTCCTCAGCCGTGACCTCTTCGCCGGTGAGCTCCAGCCGAACGAGACCCTGCAGGCTGGAGAGGAACAGACTGCCCGTCCAGGCCGGGAACGCGTCGCCGGTGTAGAACGCCATGCCGGAGGGCAAGATGGTGGGCGTCCACTGGTGGACGGCGTCGGCGAACTCGGGGTGCGTCGGTGGATCGGGGATGTCGGTGCCATCGTAGTTCATGCCCCAACTCACGATGGGCCAGCCGTAGTTGAGGCCGGGCTCGATGAGGTTGAGCTCGTCGCCGCCGCGCGGGCCGTACTCGGCCTGCCAGAGCGCCCCGGTCTCGGGGTGGACGGCCAGGCTCTGCACGTTGCGGTGGCCGTACGACCAGATCTCGGGCTTCGCCCCGTCCTGCCCGACGAACGGGTTGTCATCCGGGATCTCCCCGTTGCGGGTCAGGCGGACGAGTACACCGAGCGTGTTCCCGAGGTTCTGGGCCGGGTCGAACAGGAACCGCTCGCCAGTCGAGACCACGAGGTAGCCGTCGACGAACGCGATCCGCGCGCCGAAGTGCCTGGGGTCGGTGGTGAACGGCTCCTGGACCCACAGCTCCTCGAAGTCCACGAGGCGATCGCCCTCGAACTGGCCCCGCCCGACGGACGTCGCGGCGCTGCTGTCGGGGCCGGGCTTGGTGTAGGTGAGGTAGAGGAACTGATTCGTCTCGAAGTCCGGGTCGAGCGCGACATCGAGCAGGCCCCCCTGGTCCTGAGCGAAGACGGTCGGCGTGCCCGCGACGGTCACCGGCTCGCCCTCTCCCGTGACGATGCGGAGGCGACCGGCCCGCTCGGTCACGAGGAGTCGGCCGTCCGGGAGGAACGTGGCCCCCCAGGGATGGTCGAGCCCCCCTTGCACCTCGACCACGAGGACGGGCCCGTCCTCTATCGCGACCTCGGCCACAGGTGGGGTGGCGGATGGCTGCGCGCATGCGGCCGCGGCGAACGCGAAAATCAGAACGAGGAGACGGGGCATCGCAGGCGGGGTATGAAGGGCGGTTGGACAGGTGATGGGCGGTGCCGTGCCGAGCAAGAGCGAGACGTCGAGGGCCGACCTCGTGCGGCGGGCGTGGGCGGTGATGGCCTGCGAGCAGGCGGCTCGGTCGAGCAGCGGAGGATGCGCCGTGGCTTGGTGCGCACTGACACCGTCGAGCACTTCGAGCACCGAGGGACCGTGCCACGCCTCCCCCTCAAGTGCCCGTTCGAGTTGCTCTTCGAGCCTTTGGAGTTCAGTCTTCATATCTCTCCGATTTGCTGGCGGTATAACGTAGTAGAACTAAGCGAAAGCCATAGCAACACCTCATTGTAGCACCGAGACACCCGCGTTTGCAATGCCTGAGACCGTCGCGTCATGACTTAGGCAGGTCTGGTTGTGGTTGGCACCTTACCAGACGCTGACGGACTCTTTTCGTTGGCTAAATCTCAACAAGCTCTGAGGCGTTGCGTTTCGAGGATGCTGTGGTCGATGATGCCTTGCTGTTCAGCAGCCCTTTAAGGTTCGGGCTCGTCGCTCACCTTCGCAAAGGTGGCAATCCAATTGGCCTCCCAGGTCTGGCCGCCATCCTCCGAGAAGGCCTGCTCAAGCTGGAACGCCTCCGGCGTGATGTCCGAAAAGATGAAGCGCACATAGATGGCGCGGTCGTTAAAAAACTCCTGGTTGTAAAACTCGCCACGGCCGTTCTTGAACCCGCCCACCATCGGCGGCCCCATCAGCCCATCGCGGCTGTTGGCCCAGCGGATGTGCCACTCGTTGGCCTGTGGATTGAAAAGCCGCAGGCTCATGCCCCGGATCTGACCTGCCGGGCCAGAGACGTTAAGCTCTCCGAGGTTGGCACGGCCCTCCCAAACGGGTCGGACGATGGACGTGCCTTCGTATGTGACCCAGGTGGTGTCGCCAGTCAGAGGGCTCACCAGCCGTTTGATGTGCGCCTGCCACGTACCAAATTCGAAGTCGAAGTCGTGTTGGCCGTCCTGTTGTTGTTGGGCAACAGTGGAGGGGGCAAGGAGAAAGAAGCCCGCAGTGAGAAGGATAAGGCGATACAGAGGCGTAAGGGATAAGCCGATTAAAGAAGGAGGGGAGTGCGCGATAAACATAGTGTCACTGGATTCTCGACCCAGAGGTAGGTTCGACGAGCAATACATTGGTGTAGTCCTCAATCATCGACAAAGCCTCTTGCTCCAGCGTCTCTTTCCAAAGCGCACTTTCATAGAAGGCGTCCTTTTGCGTTTCACGCTGCCTTTCATTCTCAAATGCTCGCAGCCAGACAAAGGTGTTCTCTTCCTCCATCGAACGGAACTGCCCCAGGATGTGTATTCCGAACTGCTCTTGGGCAGGAAGCGCCTTTTCCTCAAAGAATGCGATGAACCGTTCACGAAGCCCTGGATGGAGCTTGTAGATGCGCACTTCGATGATCATGCTCGTTGAAAGAAAAGGGATGGTGTCATTGCGACGGGGTCAAAATCCCTACATGTTTATATTTTCGGAACACAAAATCGTTTGTTCTTAACCCTGATTTCCCTTGATTCCCCGAAAGATGGGCCATGTCACCGTGAACTTCTCTAACGATCTGCTTTAAAGGCTGCTGCTACTGAAGTGCTTGTTCCTGTTGCAGCAGGCGCTGCTTCACATGGCTTCCCCACCTGTAGCCTCCGACGTTGCCGTCTTTCCGTATGACGCGATGGCAGGGGACGACGAGCGCGACTTTGTTGTACGCGCACGCCTGGGATATGGCACGGACAGCCTTGGGGCGGCCCAGCATTTCTGCCACTTCACCATAGGATCGCGTCTCGCCGTAGGGAAGCGTCTGGAGCGTCTTCCACACGCGCCGTTGGAAGTCGGTGCCTTGCAAATCGACCGGCACAGTTGGATGCGCATGCACACCGTCGAGATAGCGGATGACAGGCTCGGCCCAGGCACGCATGGTCTCGTCATTGCGTTCGATGGCCGCATTCGGGAATTCATTCGTTAGCTCGGCCACCAGCGATGCCTCTTCCTCACCCAGGGCCACCGCACACACGCCGTGTGCCGTAGCTGCGACGAGCACCCGCCCGAAGGCTGACGCCAGCGTCGTAAATCGGATGGTCAGGCCCTCACCGCCTCGGCGGTACGTGCCGGGCGTCATCCCTAGCCCGGCCTCGGCCTGCTCGTAGAGGGCGCGACTGGAGCCGAAACCAGCCTCGAAGGTGGCTTCGAGCACATCATGCGTTGCGCCCACCTTTTCCTTAAATGCTTCCAGCCGTCGGGCGTTTTGGTAGTCTTTCGGCGAAAGGCCCACCAGTCGCTTAAACGTGCGTTGCAGATGATACGGGCTGAGCCCCACTTCATCGGCCAGCGTGTCGAGCGTGACCGGCTCATCGCGATGAGCGTCGAGGTACGCGCGGGCTTGTTCGACGGCCTGCTCGGCGGGCGTCCCAGCGGTGTGCCTCGGATGGCAGCGACGACAGGCGCGGAATCCAGCAGCCTCCGCCTCCTGCGGCGAAGCATAGAACGCGACGTTATTGCGGTGCGGGCGGCGGGCCGGGCACGAGGGGCGGCAGTAGATGCGCGTCGTTTCGACAGCGTAGACGAACAGACCATCGAAATGGCGGTCGCGCCCGTCTACAGCCACCCAGGCTTCTGCTTCTGTGAGGATCAAATCGCCTGCGATGATGGCGGCATGGCCGTTCGCGTGGGGCTGCGTGGCTTCAGGGGAGGACGTAGGCATAGGATGTGTACAGCGTGCTTTCGCTTTAGCGGATCTCGCAAGAAAACATACGGGGTCTACCGATCCGATGGCTACCCGTTTCTTGCGCTCAAAGTCACGCTATCTGAACATCTCCATCCTTGGAGATGCCGTGGCTTGAATGAACCTGTTTTCTGCTGTTTTCTGGTTTGGCCGCAAAAAGCGGATAGCCTGTGATGCGGCAGCATGGGTAGGTTGCGCTTCGTCGTTGTGCCGCAGTTCCCGAAAGGTTGCAGTGCATCGTCATTGGTACATCCGCAAAAGCCGGCCCACTAAAATATGTTCAAGAACGTTGTATTCCTTGTGTCATGGATGCTGGCAACTGGCGGCACCCTCTTGCCGCTCCATGCACAGCCGCATATGCCGTTGGCTCTGCAACGCCTCACTGCCCCGATTATGCTCGACGGAGTGGTCGACGAACTAGCCTGGGCGACCATCAAACCCTTGCCCGTGGTGATGTACCAGCCCATATATCAGGGCGCTATGACCGAGCGGACGGAGATCTATGTGGCCTATGACGATCGGTATCTTTACGTCGGTGCTCGCCTCCTTACCGAGTACCCATCCACCATTAGCGCCGACTCCTATGAGCGCGATGATTGGGATGCAGAAGGAGACTTTCTGAACCTCGTCCTGGATACCTTCAACGACAACGAAAACGCCGTTAGCTTTTCGACCACACCCAACGGCATTCGGCTCGACAGCGAAATCACGAATGATGCCGAAGGGGATTGGCTGAACACAAATTGGAACATGGTCTGGGACGCGGCCACCTCGCGCAGTGACGAGGGCTGGTCCGCCGAGATGCGTATTCCCTTCTCCAGCCTCCGGTTCAAAGCCGAGGGGGGCCGCGTGGTGATGGGCCTCAGCATAAATCGATTCATCAGCGCCCGGAATGAGCGGCATATCTTTCCCGCTATCCCACCGACGGCTACAACAGCCCTTTGGAAGCCGTCGCTGTGGCAAGACGTCGTGTTTGAAGACCTGACACCCCGCCATCCGCTCTACGTCTCGCCCTACGTGCTGGCGGGCCTGCGCCAGACATCTGCACCCATAATGCCCCAGAACCCGGAGCAGGCCGACGATCAACCGCGTGAGATCGGCCTTGATCTCAAGTACGGCCTCACGAACAGCCTGACGTTTGATCTCACCGTCAATACAGACTTTGCCCAGGTCGAAGTGGATGATGAACAGGTCAACCTGACCCGGTTTTCACTGTTTTATCCGGAGAAGCGGCTTTTCTTCCAGGAACGCTCTGGCCTTTTCCAGTTCGAGTTAGGCGACGGAGGGCGTCTCTTCCACAGCCGTCGCATCGGACTGACCGAGGATGGCCGGCCAGTTCGCATCCTCGGGGGTGCCCGGCTGACAGGACATGTGAAGGGCTGGGACCTTGGGCTGATGGGGATGCAGACAGCACGATCTACCGCGCTCCCCTCTGAAACCTTTGGGGTGCTGCGCCTGCGCCGGCCGGTTGTGAATGCCTACTCCTATGTGGGTGCGATGATGACGAGCCGGATGGGATGGGGCGGTGCCTCTTCGGTTGCCTACGGGCTCGATGGACGCCTGCGCCTCGTGGGGAATGACTACCTCACGGCCTCCTGGGCGCAAACGTTCGACGACGATGAACGCACACGCCGAATGCCCTTCTTGACCTCTGGGCGTCTGTATGCAGCCTGGGAACGGCGGACGAACATCGGTTTGGGCTATGCGATGACGCTCACCCACGCTGGTCGCGCCTTCGATCCCACCGTCGGGTTCTCGAACCGAAGGAGCTTTACGCTTACCGAGCAGCAGGTCTCCTACGGCTGGTTTGCCCGTGACGCTTCTCGCATTCGCCTCTTCCTGCCAGCCCTGCGCAATGCCGTGTATGTTCGCACCACAAACGGGAGCTTGGAGTCGGCGCATCAGGAACTGGCCTGGACCGTCGAATTGAAGTCAGGTGCCCGCGTAGCTTTCACAATGCAGAGGCAATACGAGGATCTGTTGAGCGCTTTCGCCCTGTCTGATGCCGTATCGATACCATCTGGCAGCTATGCTTTCTACATCGCCAGCGCGGCTTTCGAGACGGCCTCGTCCCGGCGGCTGCGCGCCTACATCGATGTGGAAGCCGGTTCGTTCTTCGATGGACGACGGAGCACCATCCGGATCCAACCTACCTGGGTTGCTTCGGCACACCTTCGGATTGGCCTGGGTTATGAAGTCACCAGGTTGCACTTTCCCGAACGTGAGGAGCGACTCACGGCCCATCTGGGACGGCTACGGGTGAATGCGGCCCTCAACACAAAGCTCTCGACGCAAGCCTTCGTGCAGTACAACAGCACGGATGCCCGCTGGAGTACAAATCTTCGTTTCCGCTACAACGTCCGTGAAGGCACGGATCTCTACGTCGTCTTTAATCGGCAGGTCATAGCAGATGAACAGCTAGCGCAGCCTACTGAGGTTCCGATGGAGAGCCAGGCGCTCCTTGTCAAATACACGCATACTTTTCGCTAGCTATCCGGGGGTAGCCCGGCCTCATCCTCTGAGAAAATACATGGCCCAGAAACCACTATGAATAGGTCCACTTTTCCCATGACTCGCACCCCGTCTACTAAGCAGAGGCTCTTCCGGTGGGCGCGACCGAGGATTATCGACGTGCCGGCTTCGGAGTTGCTCGGCAGCCACAGTCCATTGCCCGATCACCGATACATCGCCTTGGCCGTTCATTGGAAAGGTTGCTCTATCGGAAGAGCCGCTCTGGAGATGCAAGGACGAACCGGCGTCATCCGCCTGTTCCACATTGACACAGCCTGGCGCGGGCGTGGGATTGGACGGCGACTGTGGCGGAAATTGTTGCTACGGGTCCGTTTTCAACTCGTCAGCGATATCTACGTCCGGGTAACAGTCGCCGATGCTGGGTTCTACGCCCTGCATGGGTTCCGCCCGGTCGATGGACAAGGAGACACACAGGATCTGTCGAATCTTATCGACATGACAGGTCTTATCGACATGACAGGGCTGGACAAAGATGGTAGGGATCGCTGAACGGGCCTCCTCATGCAACGGCGTCTCACGTTTCCATTTGTGAACGTACCCTTCGATGGGATCACCGTGAAGCTGTAGATGACTCGTTGTGTGTCTCTCTCTATGACTATTTGCCTCTACGGCATCATGTGAGTGGGCTAACAGAGCTGATTCTTCGCTCCACAGCATATCGATTAGGAATGGTCGCGGAAGGTGATGAAGTGAAGTTCGTTCTTTTTCTCCACCGCAGCGATATCTACCGATTTTTCCATAGATTCGGCACGCAGACTAGTACCGTCTCTACCCATCATTATCAGTGTGCCACAGTACTCAGTGGCCATCTGGGAAACGATCCGCTATGAGATTCAGGTTTATGTTGTGCTCAAGAAACGCCTTCGCCCCAGCGAGTACCAGTGCAAATCCACCTGTTGAATCGAGTGCTTGTTTGACGACCTCATCGCCATCTCCGCTAAAGCCAGAGTTCGTGACACTGACCAAAGTGGTATGATCTGCTCGAGGTGTGAATACCCATTCAACTGTGGTCGTGCCATATGCTCCCCACTCGATAAGTATCCGCTTATTCTCTTCAATCGCCTTTATGCTAACCAGTACAGAATGATTGTACATTTCCCAATCCCAGCGGATTTGTTTACCCACTTGTAGCCTATCGCTGCCTTTGGTAAACCAGAACTTGGACGTAAAGGCAGGATTCACGAAAGCCTCAAATACTTCTGAGACAGGTTTGCGGATCAACATGGCGATCGATGCAACGGGTATATCTTGGAGTTCCATAAACACCTCAGTTAAGTGGTTGGGGTTACCCATGCGCTATGTAGCGCATTGTATCTAGAAAACGCCGGGTTGAGACACGCTTATCTTGACCGTGTCTGGGGAAGGCTGAAGCCACATAAGGCCTCGCTGGTACCACCATGCGCTGAACCTGCCCATTAAACCAGTCCGCTCATCGATGCCGTGGCGTGTTCTCAGCCCGAAGCCATGCGCTACTAACGTTCTCTTCGATGGGATCACCGTGAAGATGCAGATAGATCTTAGCCTCTCTTCTGCAAAACCTCGGGGATAGACGAACGACGCTGGAGGAAGGGCGATCAGACGCGTCTCTTCCAGCGTCCGTCGTTGTTCGCCGCCCTCTCTCATGGCATCAACACCTTCGGAGTATTACCGTCTGTTGATCGATATAAGAACAGGTTGTTGCAAAGGGTACAAGATTGCTCCTTGTCCTTATTTTCTGAAAGCGATATCCTTTGTTCTTAATCCCCATTTCCTTTGATTCCACGAAAGATGATCGATCACACCGTGAACTCCTCTACAAAGCTTGATGCGCTCGACTGGCGCATCCTGGCGGCGTTGCAGCAAGATGGAAGGCTGTCTTATGCAGCCCTCGGACGGCAGGTGGGGCTTTCGGCCTCCGCCGTGACGGAACGGGTTCACCGGCTCGAAGCCGATGGCGTGATTGTCGGATACACGGCTGTCATCAATCCGAAGAAAGTCGGCCTCTCCGTGACGGCGATTATCCGCTGGCGGGTGGCAGCGATACACTGCGCCCAGGTTCAGCAGACCCTCAAAGAGACGCGGGAAATCGTCGAGTGTCACAAAGTGACCGGAAGTGATGGGTTCGTGATGAAGATTGTTGCCTCATCCGTGGATGAGCTTGATGCCGTAGTAGGTCGCCTCTCGACGCTGGGCGATGTGGTCACCTCCGTTGTGCTGGCCTCTCCGGTAGAAGGCCGTGGCTTTATTGAACAGGATTAAGGTTTCAGGCGGAACCAGCACGCGCCGGATGGCAGGGCTATTTGTTGATTAAACTATCCAGCCTGAAAGCATTTTCAGGGATCAGGTTGGGAAGAGGTCGATTATCCAGCAGAGGTGCCAGGGCAAACCAGCTCATATTCGTCCTCGCATACATGATCCGGCTTATCTCCCCCGTGCTCAGGTCATAGTGGAATTGATGGTACTTCCCGCTGGTCGACATCAAGGCTCGCCATCCGGTCGGGGGGTCCGTTTGCAAAAAGGCCCCCTCAGCATCGACATAGTCTGTCTGGATAAAGCTCAAGGGGAATTGCACCACAACGGCGGTGTCGCTCATCACCGCCGTAAAAACCGGCTCGGCGAAATGAATCCAACTGGTGTCGCCCGCTACCGTCCCGCCCCACGACACGCGGATCGGGCTTCCTCGCTTCAGGGCGTTTACCAGATCCTCCACACGCCCGGTGATTGGCTGCCCGTTGAAGTCATGTTGATACACAAGCTGCCACGTCTGAACGTCTTGTTGAACCTGCCGATCGGAACAACCGGTCATGACAAAAATGATGCATAGATACCCAATATAGGTCTTTATGCATGTGACGCAGGCCACGGCGAGATCGCGTTGCTCGGGTTTGGTGATCATGGCAGCGGCTGGCAGTGTCAGATGCTATCGATGAGGCAAGATGTAGGCGGTGCATCGCTACGATGCTAAGAACTGCTTCAGGCCCGTAAGCATCGTGGTCCAATTCTCTTCGGAATGCGCCTGTGCTTCTTCGGTTGGATTGTTGTCCTGCGTTAGCACGACGCGGGTTTGGTCGCCCTCGCTCGACAATTCAATGGTTACGGTGTGATAGTTCTCTGGTTTGTCAGGGAGGCCAGAAAGCGGGCTGAAATGGCTGTACTGGAGGATGCGCTGCGGCTCGAACCGAAGGATCTTGCCTTTGTCCTCGTACGATGTACCCTTCCACTCGCCTTTCCAGGTGATCGGGCTACCTTCGTACCAGTCCGTCACCACCTGCGTGCCGAACATGTATTGCTGGATGGCTTCGGGGTTCACCAGTGCCACCCAGACGTCGTCCACGGAGGCGTTGATGGTAACAGAAGTTTT
>Ga0102947_1000306_pt1 | contig 18042 bp, 17 predicted proteins | sample SalPon2A_A_D2_MG_FD_78210 | JGI IMG/M metagenome (GOLD analysis project Ga0102947, IMG submission 78210) | Soil microbial communities from South San Francisco under conditions of wetland restoration - Salt Pond MetaG R2A_A_D2_MG | ecosystem: Environmental > Terrestrial > Soil > Wetlands | place... | reverse complement strand
ACCCTGGAACAAATTCCTGGGGAATGCTATCAGAAATCAATGCAGAAAATAAATACAAATAACCCTAATATTATAACTAAGAAAACACCTTTATTGGTCTAAAGATTGGGGAGTATTACAATTTGGCCTGGGTATATCCGCTCCGACCTTATTTGTTCGCTTTAGCCTTTATCTCATTAGGTTTTAGTTTTTACCGAAAATACCGTCCAATAAAAATAGATTCCAATAATTGTAATACTTGTTCAGAAGAAAATATGGGCTTTTTCCGATCAAAACTCTGACTGTGGCTCGTAACCGCTTTCGTGATTATAACATTTTCCATAAATTATATCATTCTATGATTTCTGTCAATAAAAACTATTGCTTCGGGCTAACTTTACTTTTGCTGTTCATTGCACTAAAAGGACACGGCCAGGGGCCTCCTATCTTTACTGATACCCCAATTATGTTGGGCTTGGAAGGTCGGGGCATACGTACCTTTGGAAATATTGTCTCAAAGGAGAACGCAAATGTCTATATACAACCGATAGTTTTCCCATACAACATAAGCACGAAATGGCAGATAGGCGCTTTGGCCCCTTTCGTGTCCATCGCGCCCGATGGTCTGGATTCACAATCGGGCCTTGGGGATGTCAGGATTTTTACAAAATATCAGATCTATCAAAAGGATGGCAAGGCAAAAACGTTCCGGGGACTGATTAAGCTTACGGAAACATTTCCATCGGGAAATTCAACGGAGATTCCGTCCCTGGGAACGGGAGCCTATCAGACAACCATCAGCATCGTCAATGGATACGTGACTACGAAATATGGCGTTTATGGGGAATTCGGTTACAATATAGCAGGTAATGGCCTGCCCGATAATTTTATCTATAACATTGCCTTAGGATATCCTTTGTTGCCCCAAAAATACCCGCCCAACCAATTGAACCTGTTTTTGGAGCTTAACGGCAATTATGTTTTCGGCCAGATAGGGAATACACTGTATTTGTCCCCTGGTATTCAATATATTGCGGGTAGGAAATTGCTTTTTGAATCAGGAATACAGATGCCTTTGGATGATTCGGCTTCTGAGGGCCAAAAAACCAATTACATTTTAAGAATAGGAACAAGAATATTGATTTTTTAAAAACAGGTAAAATGAACAAACTACTAATTATACTATTTATTGGCCTGAGCGTTATTTCAGGACGGGCACAGGACGGGCTAATCGAATTGAAGGGAACCATAAAGATAGAAGTTGATGGACTGTCATGCCCTTTCTGTGCCTACGGATTAGAGAAAAACCTAAAAAAATTGGAAGGAGTCGAAACGATAAAAATTGACGTAGAAAATGCATTTGTCCTGCTTACCATTGCTGAAGGTAAAAGTGTCGATGAAGCAACCATCCGCGAGAACATAAAAGATGCGGGATTTACTCCGAGGGCGATAACCAAGGACAACGATGGGTAGGCGCTATTTGCTCACATTAATTGTAATCGTGTTGATCGGCTGCAATGAAGAAACCAAAGAATGGGTATTTCACGGTAAAATCGAACTGCCTGAAAAATCCCGACCGCTCGCTTTAGCCAAGACCGGAGAAGAAATCTGGCTATCCGATCCCGAACATTTCAGGCTCCTCAAAATTGATTTGAAGGGTAAGGTACTTGATTCGATAATGGATCTAAAACGACCCATGAACCTTGATTCCGATAATGGCAATCTGTACGTTCCAGAATTCCTTACCGATACCATTTGGGTTATTGAAAAGGGCATTAAAATGCCCTTTTCAATAAAGGCAAAGCCAGATGCCCCTGCAGGGCTATTTGTAAAAGGGGATACCATTGCGGTAGCGGATTTTTACAACCACAGAATAATTCTTCAACTGAACAGTAAAGTATATTTTATTGGAAAAGAAGGCCATAAAAAAGGTGAGCTATATTATCCAACAGATGTGAAGATTTTTGATGATAGAATCTATGTGGCAGATGCCTATAATAATCGAGTACAAATATTTGACTTTAGCGGCAAAGTGCTACAAGTTCTAGGGGATCAATATGGACTACGTGTAGCCTCCGCCATAGATTTAACCGAAGACTATATTGCTGTAACAGATCAAGAAAACAGCAGAGTACTTATATACCATATTGATGGAAGTCTTTTTCAGACATTGAACAGTAATATCAACTATCCTACGGATGTCTTATTTGATGGGAGTACATTATACATTGCAAATTTTAAGGAGAATTCAGTATCAATCTACCGGAAAAATCAGTAGTATTTATTGGACCTTATTATCAGTTTCATAAAAAGAACCATTTTTAGCACTCTGCTGGTTTACTCTTTATGTACCTTCAATTGGCGGTTATATAAACCTCTTAAAGTATAATAATTGTGATGCACTATTGATTTTTGGAAAGGCTATAAATAATGGGAAGGAGCTTTGTTTTAAACTTTCTGAACAGGTGAAGAACATATAACTCTGGGTATAGCCTTCGCGAACATAAAATTCCTTAATATTTTCCAAAAGTTTGTAGTATATGCAATTAATTGTAACCATGCTGATCTTAATATTCTATTGAACTTTGGCCATAGCAAACACTAGTATTAAAATAGATGTGAATTATATTTGCATTATAATCTATCATTATCCGATATGCTGAAGAAATTCGATGAAGACAGACAAGATTTAAAGCCATACGGTTTGACCTGCGAGTTATGGCAGCCCAAGCTAATGGAAAGACCGGATCGACATAATGAGATTGAAATCAATTATTTGCCCGAAGGATCATTGACTTATTTGATCCATGACCAAAAGCTCAAGATTAAAAAAGGTAGGATGATTGTTTTTTGGGCATTGTTTCCGCATCAGATCGTTGATTTTTCCAAAGACGCCCCTTACCACGTAATTACCATTCCTTTTTCCACGCTACTCAGTTGGAATCTTCCAAAACGATTTTTAGAAATGCTATTTCGGGGCGAACTCAAAGCTACCACCTACAAACCTTCAAACCCTGTGTTAGCAAATCAACTATTCGAACGTTGGGCCGATGAACTTAATAGGGATATTGTGGTTCTGAAGGAAATTTGTAGTCTGGAAATTGAGGCCTATTTAAAGCGGTTTGCTTTCCGCACCATGAATGCCACCTCTTCCATAGAAAAGGTAGAGCCGCTACCTATAAATTTGGTGGAAAAAATAGCTGTCTACATAGCGAACAATTTTAATAGCCCCATAAAAGTCGTAGATGTGGCTAAGGCAGTTGAGCTACACCCCGACTATGCAAACTCCATATTCAAAAAAGCATTTGGCTATACTATTTCTGATTATTTGCTAGAACAAAGGGTGTTGTATGCCAAACGAAAACTAAGCATTACCCAAGACTCGATAACCTCAATTGCCTATGAGTCAGGGTTTAACTCCATCAGTAGATTCAACGCATCTTTTAGGAAATTTAGCGGGATGACCCCAAGGGATTTTCGGAAAGAACTTAGTACATAGTTTTGAAGGGACAAACTATGTGGCCAATTTTCTCTCGTTGAGTATTTTAAGCCAACCCTCATAGCTCTTTTTTACAAGGTCATTATCTGAAGAAGGTTTATAAACCTGTACATTTTCTGTTGGTTTAGGTAAATCGTCAATATCTTTCCAGAGTCCCGCACCCAAGCCTGCAATAAATGCCGCCCCTAATGCAGACACATCGGCAATACCGATATTGACAACCTTAGTTTCTGAAAGATCGGCCAAGAATTGCATTAGAAAAGTATTGGCCGAAATACCACCATCAACCTTTAATTCATTCGGTTTAATATTGCTCTCGGCTTCCATTACGGATAGAACATCCTTGATTTGATACGGAATCGATTCCAAGGCTGCACGCACAAAATGTGTTTGGTTCGTTTTGAACGTGATCCCATGAATTGAGGCTTTCCAATCCATTTGCCAGTGGGGCGCCCCGAGGCCGCTAAAGGCCGGAATCAAATAAACGCCTTCATTACTGGTCAAGCTTGAGGCCATACGCCCAGTCTCCTCGCTGTTCTCAAAAAGTTCCAATTGATTTTTAAGCCATTCGATGGTGGCCCCGCAACTTACAATCACACCCTCTAAGGCATAGTCGACTCTCCCCTCTATGCTCCAGCAGATGGTGGTAACCATTCCCTTTTCTGACCGTACCAACTTGTTCCCAGTATTCCATAAAACGGATGAACCTGTTCCTATAGTAGCCTTCGCAGTACCTGGGCTAAAACACCTTTCGCCGAAGGCTGCGGCATGGGAGTCCCCAATTAGTCCTGTTATAGGAATCCCCTCCATAAAATGACCATTTAAAGTGGTCGTGCCAAAATGCGCCGAAGAGTGCTTTACTACCGGCATCTTTAATTTCGTAAGGCCAAAATTTTCCAGTAAGGTGGTATCCCATTTCAGATCCGAAATATTAAAAAGTAAGGTGCGGGAGGCATTGGTTAAATCCGTCGCGTATTTCGCACCATTGGTAAGTTTGTAAAGTAGCCATGTATCGACGGTACCGAAATGGCACCGCCCTTCATCAATAGCCCGTTGTACAGTTTTGTTGTTCTTGTAGAGCCAAATGAGTTTGGTCCCGGAAAAATAAGGGTCAATTTTTAATCCGGTTCTGATAGCTATTTCGGCTTCCATTCCTTCTTCCTGAAGTGCATTGCAGATAGCAATAGAACGTTTACATTGCCATACAACGGCATTGCACAAGGGTAGTCCATGTTCGTCCCAAAGCACAAAGGTCTCTCTTTGGTTCGATATGCCACAGCTAACTATCTTTTCCTTATGCCCTGGATATTGTTGCTCAAATTCACGAAGACAATGAGCAACCACTTCGAGCACATTTTGATAAATTTCCTCCGGATCCTGTTCAACAAATCCGGGTTTTGGGTAATAGGAAGTCAAAGGCACGCTCGCCTTGGTAACAAGTTTTCCATATTGATCAAAAATAATCGCTTTGGTACCGCTAGTACCCTGATCAATAGCTAAAATATAAGAGGTTGACATATTGTTTGGTTCTACGTTTCGATAGATTAATCTTCGTTTGGATGGTTTAAGCGATCCAAAATGACCGCTATTAAAATGACGAACCCTTTAATAATCTGTTGCCAAAAGGGAGATACATTCAACAAGACCAAACCACTATTCAAAACCCCAATGATCAATGCCCCTTGCACGGTGCCCATGATGGTACCCCTACCTCCCGATAAGGAAGTGCCCCCAATGACCACAGCGGCAATGGAATCGAGTTCATAACTCATACCAGCATTGGGTTGGGCAGAATCTAATCGGGAAACGAGAATAATACCCCCTACAGCGGACAAAATGCCAGCAATGGCGTATACCCAGACTTTGACCTTCTTGATATTAATGCCCGATAGACGTGCGGCACTCTCATTGCCGCCAACCGCATAAATGTGCCTACCAAAGACCGTTTTCTTAGTAATTACGATGGCAATGGCCACTACAATGACCATAATCCAAACCGGCATGGGAATGCCCAAGAACCAACCCGTTCCAATAAATGCAAAAGTGTCTCCAAAACCAGTTATAGGAAAACCACCTGTCCATAACATAGTGGCGCCACGGGCAATGGTCAACATGGCCAATGTTGCTACAAAAGGGGGGACCTTGAACTTTGTAATCATCCACCCATTAAAAGTCCCAAGTCCACCGCCAATGAGTAACCCGGCGAAAATGGCTCCGAAAACTGTAAACTCCAAGAAGATGTTCATCGATGGAATCTCTATTCCGTTTTTTAGTAAGCCTGCGGTTATCGCCCCTGCAAAAGCAAGCATAGATCCTACGGAAAGGTCGATACCCTTGGTCAAGATGACCCAGGTCATACCTACCGAAATGCAGACATTAATGGAAATTTGCCGCATAATATTCCATCCGTTCTCGGGAGTCAAAAACTTATCGGAAAGTATGGTCAATACAATACATAGTACCACAAGGGCGATAATTGACTGAAATCTGAACAAGGTGCTTTTAACATCGGTCATTTTAGTGATATTCTAGCTGGTTTTATAGTATTGCGGCTTGCATGATCAGTTCTTCGTTAGCAGTATCTTGATTGAATTCGGCATTTATCTTCGTATTACTTAAGACCAAAATGCGATCGGAGATAACGATGATTTCTGGTAGCTCAGACGAAACCACCACAATACCCAAACCTTTTTTTGCCAAATCATTGATCAGATGGTAAATTTCATTTTTAGCGTTCACATCGATCCCACGTGTGGGCTCATCAAGAAATAGGACTTTAGGGTCCGTCGCCAACCATTTCGCCAACACCACTTTTTGCTGATTTCCCCCACTTAGATTTTTTGAATACTGTTTTTCAGAAGGGGCCTTTATTTTCAGGGTCTCAATATATTTTTTTGCGAGATTTGATTCGGATCTTGAACTCAGCAGCCCGTTCTTTACAACTTGTCCAATACTCGCCATACTCACATTCTTGGTTATTTCCATCTGCAAGACAAGGCCGTCTTCTTTTCGGTCTTCCGGTACCAAACCTATACCGTTCTTAACGGCGTCCATGACAGAGCGTATTTTTAACGCTTTATTTTCAATATGAACAATACCTGACATTTCCTTTGGGTGCAACCCGAAAATGGTTTCCAACAGCTCCGTTCTGCCTGCGCCCATTAGTCCGAAAATTCCAAGAATTTCTCCTTTTTTTACCGTAAAATCGATATCCTTAAAGACATAACTTGATTTGTCAAACTTCCTAGGAAGGCTCAATTTTTCTACCCGAAGCACTTCTTCCCCAAAAGGTGCTTTTTCTTTTTGAAAGACATTTTTAATATCACGCCCCACCATCAAACGAATGAGGTCATCCTTCTTGGCCTCAGCGCTATTTTCAATGGTTCCTACCATTTTTCCATCTCTCAGCCCAATGAACCGGTCGGCTATCAAAAAGAGTTCATCCAATTTGTGGGAGATATATAAAATGGACACGTTCTGCTCTTGAAGGGATTTTATAACTCTGAACAACGACTCGACCTCCGAGTCGGAAATGGCCGATGTGGGCTCATCCATGATGACCACTTGTGCCTCTTCCAGCAAAGCCTTGGCGATTTCAACCAATTGTTGTTCGCCTACTCTTAATTTTGAGACCAATGAGTTTGGATCTAAATCACAATTTAACCGTGTCAAAAGTTCTTTGGTTTTGTTACGCATCAATTGTGAATTGAGAAACCCAAATGCATTTCGGAGTTCCCTACCTAAAAAAATATTCTGTGCAATGGTCAAATAGGGAATCAGGTTCAGTTCTTGATGGATGATGGCAATGCCCTTTTGCATAGCCTCTTTTGGATTATTAAAATGAACCTCTTCATTATTGAAAATGAGTTTGCCCTCATAGTCTGGATAGACTCCAGACAAAATTTTCATCAATGTTGATTTGCCGGCACCATTTTCACCAACAATAACATTGACCTTACCGGTATGTACCTTCAAGCTTACATTGTTCAATGCGATTACACCCCCGAATGTTTTGGTAATACCGTGGGCCTCAAATAATATATCGGGTTGGTTTTTCAATTTAATCGTTGAATTTGATTATGAGAGGAATCACTTTAGGCCCATTTAATGGAGGGTCCGTACTATCGATGGTAACGGCTCCCTTAACATATAAAGCATCGCCTATTTTCGCCTTTTTCTTAAAGGGAGGCACAACGGTTTCGCGAACAATATTGTTCAATTCAACAGAAATGGAATTGAAATCCATCGTATTTTGATAATCATCGATATTGGCCATGCCACTGCCATCCCGAATGGCGTTACCGAATACAAAATCGGTGGCAATCCTCAATTCCTTATCGCCTTCGAGCATGACCGTAACATACTCCTCCTCGATTGCGGTTATCGTTGCATTACCTTCGATGATAAAATGGTATTCATCACTGATACCCAATTTTCTTCCTTTCTGTTCCGCATAATTGTCGAGGTCGTCGGAGATGTTAACCAAAAAATCGGAAGCATTTATCGCTGGAAGCGTTTCAATTTTGTTGGACATAAAATCGCTGGCATAGGATACGGCATTGAATATCAAATCATTTTTGCTTTTTTTGATTTGATCCAACGGTTCAATGTTGACGGAATTGTATAGGGCAAGTCCGAGAATCACAACCAGTATGCTATATTTTATTCCTTTTTTCACAATCAGTTATCTGAACCATAAGCACCGAACTCATCGATATTTTCTTGGGTAACCACTTTTACCTGTAGCGGTGTCTTTTTGCTAAAATCCCGTTTCCCCTTTAAGAATTTATCTGCCATTTCTGCCGCCGTACGCGCCATTTGATTGGGCGATTGCATGGCAGTCGCCCTTATTTTTTTATCCTGTATAGCATCCATGACATCTTTTGCACCGTCAAACCCGAAAACCATTACACTATCTTCTTTTCCAGCTGCGACCAAGGCCTGATAGGCACCCATGGCCATGGCATCGTTACCACAAAAAACGGCATCGATATCAGGGTTGGATTGCATTACGGATTCCAGCACTTCCATCGCCTTGCTTCTGTCGAAATCGGCACTTTGCTGTGCGACCATTTCAAGTTCGGGAAAGTGGTCTACCACACTGTGGAAACCTTTGGAACGATTCCAGGTATTGTTGTCGCCGACCAAACCCAATAGCTCAACATATTTCCCTTTTTTGTTCAGTTTTCGAACAAAATATTCCCCCAGTGCAACGCATCCTGAAAAATTGTCGGAGGTGATTTGAGAGGTTGCCACCTCCAACGAATTTATTTCCCTATCCATACAAAAAGTGGGCAAATTTGCTTGTTTTGCCCTTTTTACATTGGATACGGAACCTTCTGAATCCGTAGGATTAAACAAAATAGCATCGAATCCCGCCGCAATGAGATTTTCAAAATGTTCGGCCTCTTTTGAAGTGTTGTTCTGCGAATCGAAAATGGTGGCTTCGTACCCCAGTTCCCGGGCCCTCTCCGCAGCAGATTCCCCAAGCACTACAAACCAAGGGTTGTTCAAGGTCGAAATGACCACGGCCATTTTTTTTGGTCCCTGTGCCTTATCTATTCTAGAATTACATCCTGCAAAAGACAGTGCTAAAATTGTTACTAAATAGACTGCTCTCTTTCTCATTCTACTTTGGGCATTACGTTAACGAAAACACGTTGGTATCGCGTTAAATTTGGAGATCCATTGTCGATTACCTGAAGTACAATATGAACGGTCTTCACCTTGTCCGTATCCGGAGCTATAAAACTCACCTCTTGGGTGTTTTCATTTTCAAGTGGCATGGTTTCCCTTCTCCCTACATTCAGTGTCCCAACTTCTTTATACACCATCCAATTGTAAGATAGGCGATCCCCGTCAGGGTCGGTCGAACCTTTGGCACTTAAGGTTACTTTGTCTCCCGATGTGACCAATAATTCGTTAGGCTGGTCCAATTTGGCCATTGGGGGATGATTGGCTTTTTTGTAATTCGAAGTATTGCTCCAATCAATTCGTGCCGCGAAATCGTTCTGGTAGGCCTCTCGCCATCGCCATATGGTGGCCTGGTTGCTGGTGTGATGGGATTCTGTAATTGGGCTATACACCTCATCGTCGGCATTGGTCCAAATTGGTCGCGTTTCCGGTTCGTACATATATTTTTTAAAGGGAGGAATGTATAACTCATACCTGCCGCCCCAACCCCCGTGGTTTGGATGTTCGGGATTATTCAACCCATTATTGACCAAGCCTAGGAACGAAGGGGTATCGCCTTCCATTAAATACTCCGTATGTGGATGTTCCGCACCTAAGGGACCATGATTGTTTCGTATATGCTCATCGAGCCACGGATTGTCGACTATCGTAAAATCCGGACCTATAAAACGCCCATGGAATTTATCGCCGGAAATGCCGGTCCAGGTGGCGTAATGGTACTGACCTCCACCGTTTTCCTCATAGCCGGGACTAACCACATAGAAAAGTTCGGGAAAGTTTTTGCGAATCCAAGGTCCGGTATCATCTTGGTCTGAAATCGTGTACACCCTGATTTTTGAAATGATTTTATCCAGTGCTGCTTTGGTCTTGGTACGTTCCATCTTCCAGAGCGCCTGTGCCAGAACATTGGCTCCACCCCAGGCCTGAACATAAATGGGGCGGTCGTCATCCTTCTCAAGCACTTGAATTAACCAATTGGACCCTTCGGAATCTTGACCTTCACCAACCCCGGTCATCCCAAATTTTGGCACTCCTATCTTAATGATTCCTTTAAGATATTCGTATTCCGGATAACCCGATTCATGTTGCTCCAAATTCTTCCTAACCTTTCCATACGCATCCACAATTTCATGAATGCGCCATTCCGCCGTTTTATCCCTCTGCCAGCATGAAGTGGTAGCCACAATGCCTTCTACATCCCACATATTCGAATAGGTTAAAAACCGTACAAGAGACTGTGCATCATCAGGTTCATTTTCAATATCGGTCAAAACGAATACCCTTGGTTTTTCGTCAAAATATTGTGCGTTTATCAATGATAATGAAGAAAATAGCATACAAAACATGAAAAAATACTTATTACTGCTGTTTCTAATTCTCATGGATATATTATTTAGGAAGAATGGTTACAATAACCCTTTTATATCTCGATAATGCGGGAGCACCTCTATCTGTCACTTTTAGAATAAAATGTGCGGTTTCTGGTTTGCTTACTTCTGGAGCTTCAATGGAATGAACAAAATAAAGATTTTCAGATAAGCCAAACTTTATTTCTTCTTTGTAACTACCGGCTTCTGGGTACTGAAACCACCAATAACTTAAGCTATCCCCATCTGGATCCGTAGTGCCACTGGCGTCCAAGCCAAAGATATCGCCAGACTTTACCGTAATCTCCTCCGCATGGCCCAATGCTGGTATGGGTGGATGATTGGCTTCTGCATAACTCTTTATGGTCCAATCCATCCTAGCGGCAAAATCATTCTGGATATCATCGCGCCAACGCCATAAGGTCACCTTATTGTCTGTAAAGGTTGAGTCGTGTTTGGTTATAGACCTTCCGTATGTATTGGCCACTCTAGGTGTAAAAGTATCTGTAGCATTCGTCCAAATGGGACGTGTTTCCTGTAAGGTCGGTACACCAGTAAAATCTTTGGCACCTAAATCAGGAATGTATAGTTCATAACGACCTCCCCAACTGCCCCAATTCGGTTTTTCCGGATTGTTAAGTCCATTCGGAATCACTGAAAGCCAAGATGGAGTATCGCCTTCCATCCCATAGGCAACATCGGGATACATAACACCCAAAGGACCATGGTCCTGTTGAATATTTTCAACTAACCATGCATTACTTATGGTTTGATTATCTATGCCCTCTACGGGTCGACTAATTGCTATCCAGGTTGATTCAAAGTAGTTTCCCGGACTTACAATGTAAAATAGATCGGGAAACTCCTTACGTATCCATGCTGCGCTATCATCTTGATCAGAAATGGTGTAAACCCTAAGTTTAGAAAGAAGGCGTCCCATTTCTTTTTTACTTTTGATCTCACGAATTTTATAAAGGGCTTGCGCCAAGGTATTAGGCCCACCCCAAACGGAAACATACAAAGGCCGGGGGTCTTTTCTCTCCAGCACTTCAATGAGGTAATCAGAACCCTCGGAATCGTTCCCTTTTCCAACGCCTTCCATGCCATAGTTAGGTAGTCCCTGTTTGACAAGGGACAGCAAGTCCTCTTTAGGAGGGAAATTTTTATTATGTAACATCAGGTTGCCGTGTACTTTTCCATAGGCATCTAAAATAGCCTTTATGGACTCTGGTGCTACACGCGCTTTTTGATGTACAGAAGTAGTCGCAATTAAACCTTCAATATCTATTTCGTTCGAATAGAGCAATAGCCTAACTAAGGTTTGGGCATCATCTGGATCTGCCTCGATATCTGTAAGTACCAATAACCTATGCTTTTGCGAAAACCCATTTTGAGATATCATTGTTATCAATAGCAGTGAAAGAAGTAATAGCTTTTTAAATGGTATCATAATAAATTTAATTTTTGAGTAATTCTAATGCCGATGCAACTATTCCTTTTTGTGAAATTCCATAATGTTCAAAAATTTCACCTTGGGATCCTGTTACCGTATATTCATCTGGGATAGCTTTAATTTTAAATGGATTTCTGGCTCCTTTTTGAAATAAATAGGATGCGCAGGCCTCTCCCAATCCTCCATTGATCATATGTTCTTCTACTGTCATAATCGGTGTACCGTTAGCAGCGATGTTTTCCAGTAAATCGGTATCTAAGGGCTTTATGGTGTGCATGCTTACCACCGTAGTTTTTATACCATGTTCTTCTTCCAATGATTTTGCCGCCAGCCAAGCTGGGTAAACCGTTTCGCCATTAGCGATGATAGCAAAATCTTGACCCTCTCGCACCACACGCCCTTTTCCAAACTCGAACCTTTGGTCCGCTTCGTTCAAAAATGGCATTGGCTTTTTTCCCAGGCGAAGATAAATGGGTTTATTGAATTCCACCGCTTTGCGTACCGCCTGTTCGGTCTCAAAATTATCAGCGGGAGCGACAATCGTGATATTATTAATGGCGCGTAATGCCGCATAATCATGCAAACTGTGATGGGTCGTACCCAGTGCGCCGTAGCTAACTCCAGCACTAATTCCTACTAATTTTACTGGGTTGTCCGAATACGCAACGTCATTCTTTATCTGTTCCAGCGCCCGGGCGCTTAAAAAGCAGGCAGGAGAAACGGCAAATGCCTTCTTGCCCGCCGAGGCCAATCCTGCTGCGACCCCCACAAGGTTCTGTTCCGCAATACCTACTTCGACAATTTGGTTCGGGTATTTTTCAGCAAATGGCACCAATTTGCCGGAGCCCCGAGAATCACTTGTCACTGCTAGAATTGCCTTGTCGTCAACTGCCAATTCTTCAAGAGTATTGGCAAATACCACTTGGTTGGCTATTCCCATTTTTAAATATTTTTCCACTATCTTATCTAATTGCATAGTTCCCTAAATTGAAGCTTCCGCCACCGTTAGTTCGTATTGTGCCAATTCATACTGTTCAGGATTTGGTACGCCATGGTGCCATTTGATATTGCCTTCCATATAGCTTACCCCCTTACCCTTAATGGTATGTGCTATAATGAAATTCGGTTTTCCTGTTTCGAAAGGTCCGTTGTTCAAGGCTACTTCCAATTCCTGTAGATTGTGACCATCGATTTCTTTTACCGCCCAGCCAAAAGATTCCAATTTATCTCGGACGGAATTGGTGTTCATCACCACCTCGTTCGCCCCGGTAATCTGTTGCTTATTGTAATCCAGAATGGCGTACAGGTTATCCAATTTATAGTGAGCGGCGGATAAAAAGGCCTCCCAATTGGAACCTTCGGGCAATTCCCCATCTCCCAACAGGGTAAATACCCTATGGGTTTTGTTATCTAGTTTTGCTGCAATTGCCTCCCCTACACAAATGGGCAGGCCGTGGCCCAAGGCACCGGTATTTTGCTCTACCCCGTTCACTTTTTTCGTCGGATGCCCGATATAGTGCGATTGATATTGGCATAATGTTTCCAAGTCCGATTCTGGAAAGAACCCACGATCGGCCAAGGTCACGAAAAGTGCTTCCACACAATGGCCTTTACTTTGTATATACCTATCCCGAGCGGGATTTCTGAAATCCTCAGGACCAACCTTCAAAACACGGTTGTAAAGTACATTCAGTATATCGGTACACGAAAGGCTACCACCCGTATGGCCGGCCTTTGCCTTATAAATGTACTTCAGGAGGCTTTTTCTGAGATAAACGGATTTTAACTTCATTTCCCTGTCTGTCATAGCGTAACTATTTGTGGTTGTATATTTCCCAACCCATATAATTTCCTAGGGCTTCTTGCAATATCGCTCCAGTCTTTGAGGCGTTCATAACCACGTGGTGCTCAAAACCATTTTTACATATATAATTCATTAATCCTTGAAGGTTTTCAATTTTGGCCACTGCCCTGTTACCAAAGGTTTTTAAAGGGTCATCAGTAAGCTCTCCTTCGCCAATATATACCTTCATAATTCCTTTCGGGTCATCGGTACTGATTCTACCATAGGTAAGCGGATTGGCAGGGGTTCGCCCATCCAATGCCCCAAAGGTGTTTTCTACCCCAACGGAAGTTCCTAAAATCGGCGCATTGCTAATTTCGATATCCGGCAAGAACGATTTTGCCCAATTGCCACAATGAAAAAGCACACATTTATTGGGGTCATCGGCATAGTTATTGTTCCAATCGACTAGCGCGCTCGGCGATCCGGATGCCAGCTGCATCGCATACATACTCAAGGTTCCTGTTACATCGACTTCACAGGCCGATGGCAGCATGTTCTCTGACATGATGCTCATACTGGTACATACATTGCAACCAAAATTCTGCTGTAAGGAGGTCCAGCATTGTATTGCCGTAGCATCCAGTGCATATTCCTCCACGAACTGATTGAGCACAACGTCCAATTTCGCCATTTGAATCATAGCAGCATCGGGGGTTTTCCCTTTTGGGGCATAGGCATTTATAGCTTCGAGATGTTGTTTAACGGCAGTATCATCTTTTGTGAGCTTGTCCGCTTTGCCTAGAATCTCGGATAGGTCTACCGTTGTCACGGTAATGCCATTACGTTGTAAAATTTTCTCTGAATAGCGCACCGTGTTGAATGCGCCAGGTCTCGCACCTACGGCTCCGATTCGAACATTTCGCAATCCTTTTACCACTCTACAGGTTGCCACGAAATCCATCAAATCTTTTTGAAACAGTTCTTCGGAAGGAAACATAACATGTTTGCTGGTCAAGGAATATTTGATTCCGTATTGATATAAGTTGTTACAAACGGAGATTTTACCACACCAGGAGTCACGTCTGTTGACGACGTTCATTTTGGAAAGCTCATCCGGATAAGCTTGTACAAGTACAGGAACGTTCAAGTTGGCTAATTTCAAGGTGTCGGCTACTCCCTTTTCATCCCCGAAATTGGGCAATAAGACCAGTACCCCGGCAATATCCTCGCTATGCTATTTGAACAGTTCGGCACACTTTTGGGCGTCCGTAAAAGTTTCGACACCTCCAAGTTTGGTATCGGTAGTGTCCAACAAGACTGCTTTCAGGTTGAGTTTTTTGAAAACATCAAGAATTTCATTTCTTGCTTTTTCCACCAAACTGTCAGGAAAAAAATCCCTGTTGCCTATTATTATGCCTAGTGTAATTGTTTTATTCATATTTTGCTTTCCATTACTTATTTAGATTTTGCGCAACGAGGTTATGCATGCCAAGTTAAAAATTCAACAGCACAATGTACTACTAGTGTTCAAACAAAAACCAGCTGTATTCAAATTAAAATCTATCATTTACCTAGATTTCCAATTAAATCGAATAGTTTTGACTATACCAACTGAGCTTTGGTTATTTCTAACTAAAAGTCCACTTTAAGTTTTTGCTCAAAAGATTAAAAAAAATCTAAAAACCTCGGAATTCAACTAGTTTCATCCCCTATATAGTTGGTTTTAACTCAATAGCGAGGCTATTTTTACTACTTCAAAGCCAAAACATAGAACCTATAGTTATTTGAGTTATAATCACTAGCGTTGCGTTATAAGTCAAACATATTCAATTGGATATAATCATGTTCTTTGAAATTTTGTAGATTGGTTTTGCTAAACAGCTGGTATATAGGCTTTTTGTCAAATATGTTGATGCTCAGAACCTGTAGTATTTCGTAGATCGACTGTTCGATCTTGAGTTCCTTTTTGAGGATTATGATGGTCACATATACGGTGATGGCTATCCATATCTGGGTCTTGACCGTATTTCTGGTCGTTCCCCAAAAGGATTTTATCTTCAGGTGCTGTTTTATCCACTTGAAGAAGGTCTCGATGAACCATCGGTGCTTATAGAGCATGGCCAGTTCCATGGCCTTGAGCTCGAAATTGTTGGTCAAAAAGACCAATGTCCTGCCCGTTCCACTGTCATGGTACTTTATGCGCCTGAGCTTTTCCGGGCAGTCCTTGGACGTATAGAACCCGGTAAGCCTGATGGTCTGGTCACATTTCAGTCCCTTCGCCTTATCGACCTTTGCGGAATACACCCGCTCGAATTCCATATTCTTCTTCGCCCTGATCAAAAAATATGCGCCGGATCTGTGTATCCGGTAAAGTCTTTCGAAGTCGAGTTAGCCCCTGTCCATTACATAAAAGGCACCGGCCAGGAAGACGATCATGTCGAGTACCTTGACATCGTGTATCTTGCCGTCCGATATATGTATGAAATCGGGTATCGAGGTTTTGGCGTCCATTTTTATGTGCAACTTTACCGTGGCCTTGGCCTTGCGGAACTTCGCCCAGGGATAAAGGCTCAGGCTGAGGTCGATGGTCGAGGAGTCGATGATGAAGACGTTGTCCTTTATATCGACCTTGAGCTGGCTGTCGCCCTTATAAAGTTCCTTCGCCCTGGATATGAGCGAAAGCGCAAGGTCCCGATAGATCCGCCAGTCCCGTTTTTTGTTCGACAGGCTCAGGGTCGATTTGCTTATTGCCCTGCCGATACCTAGATGGTACAGTTTTTTCGTATTGGCACCAATGCACATGACCGTGTCGGACAGGCTTTCCCGATGGGTCAGTTGGCCGAAGGCCATACAAAGGAACTGGTTCCAGCAGCTAAAGTGACAGGTCTTTCGGTCGCCACCGTACTTTTTGACGAACTTCAAAAAGTCGTTACGCGGGACGAACTCGAATATTTGGGCAAAGACATATTTTCCTTGGTTCATGGATAGATCTGTGTTTACACAAAACTATCCTTCAAATCGTTTGAACCTCAAAACCGGCCATAGGCCCCATCTACAAAGTATTTCAACGAACTTAAATTTTCAATAACGCAACACTAGTGATTCATAATATTATATAAGTAACATGTCGGACTTACCTTAGTACTTCTGAAAGGCTGATGAATTTAGATAAAAACAGTTTTCTAGGATAGTTCTGTGACAATTGCTTTTCTGTTACCGAGGTGTCACATTCCCGGTCTGGTTTAGTAGTTCCGTTAATCCACTTTCTACGGCACTAAAATTTTCTAAAAATATAGCGAAATTTCCTTAAATATCCAGCACCCTACGGGTGCTTTTGTGGATAGGGAGAGAAAAGGTATGGTGTTCCGAGCCAAGGTCGGTTTGCGACCTCGTATGTTTGTCCATTGAATTTAAGAATCCAGCAATTCTTGTTTGGTATTGGCCCACTGTAATTATCTCACATTCAATGGTCAATCAGAGGAACTTGGCGAGCATGATTTGCGCCCTTGATAATTCAAAAAGTATATCGCTCCGTAGACTATCATCCCATCAAGCATCTTCTTGACCCTGAACAGTATCTTAGGAACGTCCCTAGAGGTCATATCCTGTATTCAACTACGAGGTTAGGTCATGGAAGGGTATCTTCATTAAACAAGGTTTTAAGGGAAGACAATTAGCCACTTTCCAGTTTATTGATTTTTTGAAATAAAGTTTCCCAAGACCTGAAACTTTCAAAGCGGAAATTCATTTCGTACATAGATCATATTTGAAGTTTTCCGCTACAACGAAATTTGTGGTTCCATAAAACTTGAACTACCGATATTATTTATGCCAATCAACTTAATACCAATTATGTCCGGTTTACAATATCATACAATTTAGGGAAACTACGAGAATCAAAATACAAAAACAAAAAGGTCGGGGAAACTGAAAATAACAGGGTTCAATAGTAATTTGTTCAGTCCAATAAATCGAACGATTTTTAGGACTAATCTTTTATTTGAAATATACCATTCAAGCTGAACTATTTAAAATACCTCTTGAATATAGATTTTCTTCGTATTTTTAGGCTAGTGAAAAAGCATAAAATTTACGTTCTTTAGCTACATCTTGACTGTTGGTGTCCATAAAGGGATTTTTTCAGGATTTCAACGTCTAACTCATTGAAAATAAGATATTTGATAGAGCTCTATGAGTGCTGTCATCCCGACGAACCACTTTTTAAGTGGCATCAAAACACTGTTAGCTGACTGGTTGACAGTGT
>Ga0102947_1000304_pt1 | contig 18105 bp, 15 predicted proteins | sample SalPon2A_A_D2_MG_FD_78210 | JGI IMG/M metagenome (GOLD analysis project Ga0102947, IMG submission 78210) | Soil microbial communities from South San Francisco under conditions of wetland restoration - Salt Pond MetaG R2A_A_D2_MG | ecosystem: Environmental > Terrestrial > Soil > Wetlands | place... | reverse complement strand
AGCGCGTAGGTCAGCAGAAACAGACCCGGATGGAGCGGCAGGTGGATGATGCCCATATTGGTAGCCTGGCTGGCAAATTGGAAGATCATGGCCAGCCCGCCGTAACAGACGAGCGTTGCCAGCACTCCAGCTACCGCTAACATCGTCAGAAAGCTACGATTGACCAGCACGGTGATGTGCGCCACCGAGGCACCGAGCACCTTGCGGATGCTCACCTCTTTCATACGCCGCGCCATGTTCTGCGAAGCCAGCCCGAATAGCCCCATGCACGCAATCAGCAGGGCCAGCGCCGCGATGTAGGAAAAGGCCTGTGTCAGGTTGGTGTAGGACTGATAGTGGATATCGAATACCTCGTCCTGGAAGAAATGCTCGAACGGCGTGCCGGGAAAGAGCCGCTTCCACGTGGCCTCCATCGCGGCAGCGGTCTGTGCGCCTGCGCCCGCCTCCACGCGCATCGACAGATAACGATACGGCGCGTCTTCGGATTGCAGGAAGAAGGCCGACGGATCCTCAATCATCGGATGCAACAAGAAATTCTCGACCACGCCCACGACGGCGTAGGTGGTACCTTCCACCCGGAGCGTCTGCCCCAGCGGCTCCTCCCAACCCTGCCGCCGTGCAAACGCTTCGGTGATCACAACGGCATGTGCGACATCGCTGTTGACCTGTTCGTCGAAGAGATGTCCAGCGACCAGCCGTAGCCCGATGGCGTCGAAATAGCCCGGTCCAACGATGTGCTGAAACGCTTCCTTCTGTTTTCCTTCTACTTCTATCATCAGATGGTTCACCGACTCGCCGACCTGATGTTGCGATCCGGCGACCTGCTTTACAGCGGCCAGTTGCAACGCTTCGTTCTGCAGCAACTCGTACTGGTTGCTGTTGTTGAGGCGTACCACCAGTGTGTGCTCGGCAGTGTAGCCCCAGTCCTGATTCAGAATGTAGCGCCCGTTCATCGTGAGGTAGACGCCGATGAAAACGGTGACAAACGCCAGCGTAAACTGAAACGTCAGAAAGGCCCGTGTCAATCCTTTCTTGTTTGCCAGCCGCTGCTTGCCGCGCAGCACGGTGACAGGCTGAAATGCCGAGATATAGAAGGCCGGATACGCCCCAGAAGCCAGCCCAATAAAAGCAAGCAGGCCAACAAGAAACAGCCACAAGCCAAGGTTTTTTGTAAGAGACAAATCAATCAGGTTGACGAAAATAACATTGAACAGCGGCACTAGAAACGCCTGCGCCACAATCAACCCCAGCAGCAGCGACAGGAAGCAGAGCAGCAGGTTTTCCGCCATAAACTGCCCGATGAGTTGCCGCCGCGTGCTGCCCATCACCTTGCGTACACCGATCTCGCGCAACCGTCGCGATGCCGAGCCGAGTGAAATGTTGACATAGTTGAAGCATGACAGCGCCAGCATCCCTATCGGAATCGCCGCGAGCATCAGGATGAAAAGCGGATGTGGCGCTTCAGAAAACCGATCCTGTACCAGATAGGCATCGGAGGCTGGGTGCTTCAGGTTGTCAAAGAAAAAAGACGTGACGGCCCAGTCTTCATTGACGGCATTTTGCATGGCTACGTACTGCCTCATCTGCCCGGCGAGCGCATCAATGTCCTGCGGATTCGTGACTTGAATGAACGTCGCGTCCGTGAAGGTGGACCAGTCCTCTAGGCTTTCGGTACCAGCCGTGAGTTGCTTGTCGTAGCGAAGCAACACGTTGAACCGCATCGCTGCATTGTCCGGAAACGGCGCGGCTACGCCCCCCACCGTGAACGTCTCCACCTGGTCGTTGCCAAAGGTGATCGTGATCTGCTGTCCGAGCGGATCATCCTCGCCAAAATACCGACGGGCAGCCTCATCGCTCAGAATGACAGCACTTGGATCGGCAAGCGCCTCTGGCGTGCCCTGTTGCAGCGGGAAGGTGAACATGTCCAGAAAGCCGTCATCGGCAAACGAAAGGTATTCATCGAATACGTTTTCCCCGTGCTGCACGAAGCCACCCTGCGTGGCGAGGCGTACGGCCCGCTCCACCTGTGGAAACGCGGCCGCCAGCACAGGCCCCATCGGCGCCGGCGCGGTACCCCAGCGCTGCTGCTGCCCGTCGCGCTCTACCGTGTGCTGCACCACAAAAATACGATCCCCGTTTTCGTGGAAGCTGTCCAGTGACAGGTAGTTCTGCAGGAACAGATACACCACGATGCTGCACGCGATGGCGATGGACAGCCCGAAGACATTGATAAACGACGCGACCTTGTTCTTTAGCAGGTTGCGATAGGCAAGCTTGGCATAGTTTTTCAACATGAGGAGACCCCAATAGGATTTCTGATACAGTCGATCTGGTAACAGCCACGCCACCTGCCCGCGGTACCACCAGCGTGCCCACCAGCGGCCCCGCTCGGCAGCGAGTTCGTGGTAGTATTCCTCGAAGTCGCCCAGCGGCGTGTGCCAGTCATCTTTGAGCAGCCAGTCCAGCAGAAAGGCCGCGAGCCGGGGCGGGCGGTCGTGAATGGATTTACGCATCGGGGTCACCCTTCCAGCGCCAGCCGCGTTACGCCCGACCACATGGCCTGCTCCACCTCACGGATCTGTATCAGCGCCTGCCGTCCCTTGGGCGTAAGCTGGTAAATGCGCTTGTGGCGTCCGCCACGCTCGGGCGTCGGGTCGGTCAGGTATGACGAGAGCAGGCCACGCTTGACGAGCCGCTCCAGCGGTGTGTAGATCGAGCCGAGTGACCATTTGTAGCCCGTGCTCTGCGAGATCTGTTTGCGGATCGGCAGGCTGTAGGCGTCATCCTGCAATTTCCAGATGGCGAGCAGGACAAACTCTTCGGAGCGAGTAAGCAGGTTCATCAGCGTGAGTATATGTTCCAGATCCTGGAATATACCTTTACGAAGCGGGCTCGCTATGTTGCACCCTTTGGAGATTTTGTTTTCATCGGTGGCTATCAAAATGCCTGTTCTCGGAAGTGCAAGAAGCCAGATATTAAACAACCGTTTCTATCCATCCAGCGACCCGGCTATGCTTCCACCAAAGACTTCCCTTGCCTTCCTCACTCTGTGCCTTCTCCTTTTCTGCGGATGTGCCACCAGCCAAGAGGCCGATGTCGAGCGGCTCCTGGCGTTGCACGAGCAGCAACGCACAGCGCATTTGAATTACGACGCCGAGTTGTTTGCCGCCATGTTCCACGATCCCATCACGCAACTCAACCATGGACGCATTTCGCAGCAGAGTCGGCAGGAAACCATAGAGCGCTTCGGCGGATATTTCGGCAGCGTACGATTTCTGGAATGGGAAGACATCGACCCGCCTGTCGTGCGCGTTTCTGAGGATGGCAGCATGGCGTACGTCATCGTCCACAAGCGCGTCCGGTTGACGGTTGAAAATGAAGCAGGAGAAACCGAAGAGGAAGACACGATCTTTGCGTGGATGGAAGCGTGGGAGAAAATAAACAGCGACTGGCAACTCATGGCCGTCGCCTCGACAGACCGGCCCGGCGATGAGTGATACACGCGTCCGATTCCTCGTCCAATTATGGCTTAAGCGAGACGACAGGGCGGCATTTGAAGCCTTCGAGCGCCGCGCTGCTGCCGTGATGCAAAAGCATGGCGGGCGCGTCGACTACGCCTTTCGCCCGGCCCATCCAACGCCGGACACGCCATTTGAGATACACCTTGTTAGCTTCCCGAATGCCGAAGCGTTCGCCGCCTACCGGGCAGATCCTGAAACCCAGGCGCTGTCAGACGAACGAGAAGCCATCATCGCACGGACGGTCGTTTATGAAGTGGACAAGCTACCTGCCTATTTAGCCCCTTAACAATTTGGCCTGTCTTCCGTAGAGCAGCGCGTCTCCCAACTGTTCCACTTCTGTTTGACGGCCCATGTCGAAACGCCTTCTTGCCCTGCTGTCTGTCGCTGTTCAGACGCTTCGTTCCAATCCGCTGCATATCCTGCTCTCCACGCTCGGGCTCGTCATCGGCGTGGCAGCGCTCGTTGCCATCCTTTCGCTCGGCGACGGATTGGAGCAGTACGGGCGCAATCAGATCTCAACGACGACGAGCCTGGAAGCCATCATGGTCGCGCCGAAAACGAGAGACTGGATCGATGGCGTCAGCATCGCCCGCGACTCGGTTGCCACCCTCAGCATCAACGATGCTACCACCCTCGGCAATGCCCTCGCTGACAGCGCCGACCTTGTCATGAAGCGCCGCGCCAACGTTGCTGTTGGCCACCCTGATTCAACCAATCGAACGGGTGCCTATCTCGACGCCCTCGCCCCTATAACGGTAACCGTAATGGAGCCAGAAATCGTCGTGGGTCGTTTTTTTGATGACGAGGATATTGCCAACGAGGAGCCCGTCGTCGTGCTGTCAAGCTCGCTGGCCACACGGCTGGTTCCGGACGACGCCATGGACACGCTTCTCGGACTAACGCTCACCATCGACACCCTGGAAGCACAAGTGATCGGCGTGATGCAAGCCGGGCCGACGCCCGTGGCCTATGGACCGTACAACACCTGGACGAAGCGCGTCCCCAAAGCCGAGCCGCCGGATTTGCTGGTGCGCGCCCACCGCGTGGAAGAAGTACCCGCGCTACGGGACCGCGTGGCGGGCTGGCTCGACGCCAACATGGAAGGCGGCAGTGACGCGTTTACCATCGTCACCAACCGGGAGCGGGTGGCACAGGTGCAGCAGGGCGTGAAAATCTTCAAGCTCATCATGGGCTTCATCACCGGCATCGCCGTGCTCGTGGGCGGCATTGGCGTGATGAACGTGCTGCTGATTGCCGTCACCGAGCGCACCCGCGAGATCGGCATCCGTAAGGCGACGGGCGCGCGACGTAGCGATATCGTTTTTCAATTTCTGGCCGAGTCCGTCGTGATTTCGGTGACAGGCAGCCTGCTGGGCCTGCTCTTTGGCCTCGCGACGGTCGCCGTGGCCGTCCCCATCATCAAGCAGATCGGTGAGGCTCCGTTTGAGGTGGCGTTTTCGTGGACGTCGCTGGGCGTGATTATGATCGTGGCCTTTGTCGTCGGCATCGGCTTCGGCACCTACCCGGCCTGGCGCGCCGCCCGCCTCTCTCCCGTCGATGCGATCCGGCATGAATAACAAACCAACTCACGACTGACATTTAGTTATCAAAGCATATTCGTCTGTACTAAAGGCAGGTCAATCAAGGATTTATCCATCCTACCTGTCTTTAAAATATGCGAAGTATGCGCCTATTTGTACTGGTCGCGCTGGTGTTCACACTCGGCATCGCTCCCATCCATGCCCAATCGATCCTCTATGTAGATGCCAACGCACCCGATGGCGGCAACGGCACTTCTTGGGATACCGCTTATACCGATCTGCAAGATGCACTCGCCGAAGCTCGCACCAACGCAGGCACGGTCGATGAGATCTGGGTGGCCGACGGGACGTATTATCCGGTGGAAGCAGGCAGCGATCCGCTGATCAGTTTTGAGATGATCGACGGCGTGTCGCTCTATGGCGGATTTGTCGGGACAGAGACGGCGCTGACAGAACGTGACCTGGAAACCCACCCCTTCTCAACATTGAGCGGTGAAGCGGCGCGGCCTAACCACGTTGTCAAGGCAGAGCATGTAGCGGCAACCCTGGATGGTTTTAAAATAACCGGCGGGTGGCCCAGGGCAGAAAGCGGCGGTGGACTTCACATTACAGGCAGCACACTCACGTTGCGCAACCTCCTTATCACCCAGAATGGATCTGAATCCACACGGCAGGGAGGCGGCCTGTATATGGAGATGAGCACCGCCACCATAGAACAGGTGCAATTTATAGACAACGAAGCATCAAGCAGAGTCGATTTTAGAGCCGCTGGCGGTGGGGCTTTTATCCTTTCCTCCAACGTGGTCTTTCGCAATGTCGTCTTTGAGCAAAATCGCAATAGGTACCTTACCCACGCTGGCGGTGCCTTATTCGTTCAAGACAGTCAAGTTGATATTTTTGCTTCTCTGTTTCTGAACAACAGCATCGGTACGAATGAATTATTCAATGCACCAGGAGGTGCTATTTTTAGTAAGAATTGTATCCTTCGCATCAATTCCACACGTTTTATAGGCAATAGCAGCCGTGCCGGATATGATGCCTACGGTGGTGCCCTTGCTCATGAGGTGGACACTGAAATTGCTTCGAGCATCATCCTGAATTCTACTTTTCTCGGGAATAGAGCAAGCGGAGATGGAGGACTCGGTGGTGCGATTTATCATAAAAGCACCAACGCAGCAAATCCCTTCCTTATTGTTAACTCCATCTTCTATGACAATTATACAGGTGGCTACTATTCAGGAGTTGGAGGGGCTCTCGCTGCCTATGGAAGGCGAACTTTCCTGATCAATAGTGCCCTCGTTGGTAACACTGGAAGTAGCCAAATACTAGAACCATCTGCTGCTGCTGCCGGGGACATAACTTTGCAGAATTCAATTGTCTGGGCTAACGAGAATCAACCTTTTCTTGCGCTTGCTCAAGACACAATGGCCGTGTATCACTCTATCGTGGAAAACGGCTATGCAGGCGAAAAGGTCATTGATGCCGACCCGCTTTTCGTCCGGATGCCCTCACCTGGCGCTGATGAACACTGGGGCACAGACGATGATGACCTCGGCGATCTCCACCTCCAGGCAGGCTCACCCGCTATCGATGCTGGACGCACCGCCTGGCTGCCACCCGATACCTTCGACCTCAATGAAAACGGCGATATCACAGAGCAGCTTCCTGTTGATTACGAAGGAGCACCACGCGTGCAGGGTCTCACGGTAGATATCGGCCCCTACGAGAGTCCATTTGCTCCTCTTGGCGTACCAACCGGAGACGAGACCCTGGTTCGGTACGACGCCTATCCCAACCCGACCCACTCTTTCATAACGCTCGACCTCGTGCTTTCCAAACCGACGGTGGCGACCTTCACGCTGTATGATGTACTGGGGCATCGCCTCCGCATCCTGCGCGAGGTCGCGCTAGAGCCAGGACTAGCAACAATTCACCTTACTGATCTGAACGTTGCAGCAGGCATCTACTTCGTCGTCATCGAAAGTGAGGCGATGCGGGAGGTGGTGCCGGTGACAATTGTGCCCTGATTGCTCAATACCCATACGACCGCAGCAGCGTATCGCGGTTGCGCCAGTCGCCGCGCACCTTGACGAAGAGTTTCAGGAAGACGGGCTTGCCGAGGAATTCCTCAATGTCTTTCCGGGCGGCGGTGCCCACCTTTTTCAGCGCACTCCCGCCCTTGCCAATCAGGATGCCCTTCTGCGAGTCACGCTCCACCACGATCTCGGCATCGATGAGGTCTTTGCCGTCCTCGCGCTCCTCGTAGGTGACGATGTTGACCGTCGTGGAATACGGGATCTCCTGCCAGTATTGCTCGAACACCTTCTCACGGATAATCTCGGTCACAAAAAAGCGCTCCGGGTGCTCGCTGATCATGTCTTTCGGGTAGAACGGCGGGCCGAGCGGGACGCGCTTTTTGATCTCCTCCAGCAGCACATCCAGGTTGAAACCCGTCAGCGCCGAGATGGGAACGATCTCCTCAAAAGCCCGGTGCGCCATGTACGTCTCCACCAGCGGCAGCGCCTCTTCCTGCTTGATCTGGTCCATCTTGTTGATTGCCAGGATCGCCGGGCGGTTGCCGATCTGCTCCAGACTCAGTTCGTCGGCTTTGTCGCGGGTGGCGTCCACCATAAACACAATGAGGTCAGCGTCGGTGATGGCCCCGCCCACGCTATTCATCATGGTCTCCTGCAACTTGTAGCGCGGCTTGATGATGCCCGGCGTATCGAGGAAGATGATCTGCTCGTCTTCCTCCGACAGAATGCCGAGGATGCGGTGCCGCGTCGTTTGCGCTTTGGGCGTAACGATGGATAGCTTGCGGCCCAGCAGGGCATTCATCAGCGTGCTCTTCCCCACGTTGGGTTTACCAACGAAGGCGACGTAACCAGAGCGATGATCGGGCGAGATGGGTTCCATAAGATGGTTTCAGGTTCGGGGTTCAAAGTTCAAGGTTGAGGGCCAAAAACCTTGAACCTCGAAAAATGTGCAACTTGAAATCAGTAGCCCTTCACCAGCAGGCGCATGTCGCGGACGGCTTGCTCCATACCGGTGAGGATGGCGCGGCCCATGATGGCAAAGCCAATGGACACTTCGTGGACGTGCGGCACGGTACGGGCGAATGTGGGATAGTTGAGGTAATCGAGGCCGTGCCCGGCATGGACCTGGAGGCCCAGTTTGTGCGCTTTCTCAGCAGCGAGGGCCAGGCGTTGCGTTACCTCCCGCCGGGCGTCGGGCGTGGGGGCATTGGCAAAATTGCCGGTGTGGAGTTCGATGGCGTTGGCTCCGACGTCTACCGTCGCCTCAATCTGGTCGAGGTCGGGATCGACGAATAGCGCTACTTCGCCAATACCTGCGTCGAAGAGGCGGGGGATGACGTCAAGCAGGCGGTCGCGGTTGCCGAGCACGTCGAGGCCGCCTTCGGTGGTCACCTCTTCGCGGCGTTCGGGCACGAGCGTCGCCAGGTCGGGCTGGGTTGCGCAGCAGATCCCAATGATCTCTTCGCTGGTCGAGCATTCAAAATCCAGCTTGCCCTGCACGGTTTGCTTGAGCAAGTGCACATCGCGGTCGGTGATATGGCGACGGTCTTCGCGCAGATGAAACACGATGCCGTCGGCTCCGGCAAGTTCACAGAGGGCAGCGGCGTGGACCGGATCCGGGAAGGTCTCTCGACGTGCATTGCGCAACGTCGCTACATGGTCGATATTAATAAGCAGGTTCGTCAACAGCCTCTAACAGGTTGGATGAACGTGAACGTTTGGAAAAATGCATGCCCTTCGAGCAACTCTGCCGTACCTTGATGGTCTGCCTGAGATGTCAGGGCGGTGCGAAATACCTCGAACACGCTTCTGGGACGCTTTGTTTTGCAGACGAACGGAAACGTCCAGGCCTTCCGTATGGCAACCATAACAGCAGGACAGTTGCATTTCGGGGAGGATTACCTGTATTTTCGCCCCGGCGTACATGTGACTGCGCCACCCACCACGCCTATATCCTTTTCATCATATCTGGAGCACGACGCCCATGGCTTCGAGTAGCCAAGGTCTCAGAACCGCCATTCAGGTTCTGCTTGCCATTGTTATCATCGCCCTGTTTTACTGGTTGTACGTATCCATTACAGCCCCCTATGCGGCTGTAGAACGTGCCCAGGAAATCACCGATATGACCCGCGAGCGCATGGAGAAAGTACGCACCTCGCTGATTACCTACGAACGAAGGGAGGACGATTTTCCCAGCACGCTTGATTCGCTGATGTTATGGGTCCGTAGCGATTCGTTCATGGTCGCCAACCGCGACAGCCTCCTCGGGACCGAACTCAGCCTCGACTCGCTGACCTACTCACCGCGCACCGGCAACCGGTTCCTCTACAGCGTCAACGACACGGGACGTGTCGCCATCTATCTGCTCAAAGACCCCGACTCGGAGGATTATATCGGCTCAGAGCTTCCCGATGTGACCCAGCTCAACGCCGCCAGTTGGGAATAATCTCATTTTGGATTTGGGGTTTTAGATTTTGGATTGGGACATTAGGTCTAAGGAATCCAAAATCCCCCATCCAAAATCCAAAATCTTATGGACGGACACGCACGCGCAGGCATCGACATCTACGGCAAGAGCCTGCGCTATGCTGAAATCGAACAACGGGGTAGCCAGTACCACCTGCTGCGGCTCGGTAGCCTCGACTTCGATTTCGACGTCACCGACGCGGTCCTGGACGCTACCGCGCAAACTTCGCTGGAAACCCTCACCGACGCGCTCACGGATGCGCTGGAGGGATCGGTGGCTTCGCGGCTGTACGTAGCGGTCCATCCACCCACGTGCTATTCGTTTTTTACGCCCCTGCCGAAAAACCTGGAGTCGGAGGACCGCAAGAACCGGCTCCTCAGCGAAGCCGCCCTGCTCACACGCTCGGCATCACCCCAGCCACTCCGGCTTACTGCTGATCCTGTCTTTACCGAAACGCTCGAAGAAGAGGGCCGCGATGTGGAATGGTTTCACGTCCTCGCCCTGAAGGAACGGCTGCATACCCGCTTCGACCGTATCTTTCGGATGATGCCGCAGGCGCACTACCGCATGACACTCAGCATGCACGCCGTAGCAAAAGCAATGGCCTGGGTCGAACGCCGCAACGAGACTACGGAGCAAACGGATGCCCCCTTCACGCTCGCCATCGGCTGGTATCCCACCCACGTCGAGTACACGCTCTGCCACGACGGTCACTGGTACTTCAGCCACTTCACTGAGGCGGAAGAGCCTGCCAACAGCGTCTACTTCGCCCTCCTCCTCCTCGACCGCCTCCACCTGAAAACCACCTCGGTTCATCAGGTCTACCTCTACGGCGGACATCGCAATCTGGGCGATTTCGAGCTTCTCCACGATGTCTTCCCGACGCCGCCCGACCTGCTTGATCCGACTCAGCACATCGATCTCCACGAGAGTCACATCGCAGGTTCTTTCTCCCGCGACGCCTACGCCCCTTGCATCGGGGTGGCGCTTTGAAGCTGTTAGCTACTAGCCATCAGTTCTCAGCGAAAGATGCTCTCAACCCTGGCTACCTCCTTTCTCTCTTCCCAACTGACGGCTGACAGCTAAAAGCTGATAGCTCAACCCCATGTACCAATACCAGCAAACCCGTCGCTTTTTCGCTCAGATTGCGGGGGGACTGGAGGAAACCGGGAAAGCCGAACTGGCCGACCTTGGCGCAACCGACATCGCCCCGGCCTATCGCGGTCTGTATTTTGATGCCGACGACGCGACGCTCTACCGAATCAACTATCAGACGCGCCTGCTCACGCGGGTGCTGGCTCCGCTGCTGACGTTCGACTGCCACAGCGACCGCTACCTCTACAAAACCGCCCGTTCTCTCGACTGGACAGATTTTCTCTCGCTCGATACCACCTTTGCGATCTTCGCCAACGTCTCGCATAGCAAGATCACCCACTCGAAGTACGCCGCCTTGCGCCTGAAGGACGCCATCGTGGATGACTTTCGGGATCGCACGGGCAAGCGCCCCAGCATTGACACGCGCAACCCGGATGTGTGGCTCAACCTGCACATCGAGAACAACCAGGCCATCATCAGCCTCGACACCTCGGGCGGCTCGCTGCACCGACGCGGCTACCGTACCGAGACGGGCGACGCGCCAATGCAGGAAACGGTGGCCGCTGCTGCTGTGCGCTTCTCCGGCTGGAACGGCGAAAACCCGCTCTACGACCCAATGTGCGGCGCAGGCACCCTGCTTGCCGAAGCGCTGATGCACTACGCGAACATTCCCTCGGGCTACCTCCGCGATGACTTCGGCTTTGCGCACCTCCCCGACTTCGACGCAGCAACCTGGCAGGCCGTCAAGGCCGAGGCTGACAGCCAGATCCGCTCCATCCCGCCCGGTCTGCTTGGCGGAAGCGACATCGACCCCGACGCAGTGGCGGCAGCACGCACGAACCTGCACGCGCTGCCGGGTGGAGAGGCCGTCAACCTGGAAGTGAAAGACTTCCACCAGATCGAGAGCCTGGAAAACGTCACCATTCTGAGCAACCCGCCCTACGGCCTGCGGATGGGCCGCGAGGAGGACATGAGCGACTTCTACCAAGCCCTCGGCGACTTTCTCAAGCAGCGCTGCACCGGCTCGACGGCCTACCTCTACTTTGGCAAGCGCGAGTGGATCAAATCCATCGGTCTCCGCGCCTCGTGGAAAAAACCGCTCGTCCACGGATCGCTCGACGGACGGCTGGTGAAGTATGAGATGTATTAAAGGGTTACAGGTTGGCAGGTTTATCAGATTGGCTCCCGCATCTTCCTTCTCTTCCCTCCTGGCCCTTCCCCCTTCCCTCAAAGAACAACCCTTTCTGCTCTCCGTTTTAGGCAGAGCTTTTCAGTAAGGGAAGGGAGTTTTATATGGAACGGTCCATCGGGTTGGCACTGCTGGCGATCTGCGTACCGCTCGCTCTTGATTATTATGTGTTTCGCAACTGGTGTCGGTTTGCGAAGCCACGCCCCCGGTTTCGCTGGACGCTGCCCGTCTATCGCGTGTTGATGGTGCTGATGCCATTGACGCTGCCGGTCTATTTCCTGTTTTCGCGGTGGTGGGAGGTCGATCCGAAGCTGCTCCGCGCCGTGGTCATCGGTGCCTGGCTCGTCTACTTTATTCCGAAGCTTGTCATTGCGGGCGTGCTGGTGTTGAAGGATGGCGCACGGTTCGTTTCGTGGCTCTTTAGCTGGTTCCAGCAGCGGCTACACCGGCCCGACGACGAGGAAGAGCTAGATTTAACAGACATGAAGCGAACCAGCCGCCGCGACTTTCTGCAAAAGGTCGGCTGGAGTGCAGCGACGGTGCCGTATGTTTTAGTCGGCTACAGCGTCTTCCGCACGCTCTACGATTTCGAGGTTTTCCGGGTCGATGTGCCAATAGCCGGGCTTCCGCGTCAATTCGATGGCCTGACCATTGCCCAGCTATCGGATCTGCACGCGGGTTCTTTTTTCAGCCAACGCCCGATGGAAGAAGCCGTCGCTACGGTGCAAGCGATGCGGCCCGACGTGATTATGATTACCGGCGATTATGTCAACCACGATGCGGCAGAAATGGCTGTCGTGACCCCGTCGCTGCGCCGGTTGAAGGCCGATCTCGGCATCTACGGTTGCCTCGGCAACCACGATCATTACGCCTGGATCGACGATGTTATCCAGCAGGTGCGTGACACACCGGTGGATCTGCTCGTCAACGAAAACCGCTCGCTCGCCATCGACGGAGCGGGGCTCGACTTGATCGGCGTGGACAACACCGGTTTCTACCAACATTTCGCCAACATGCCCCGCGCCCTCGACGGCCTCGACCCCGAAAGCGGTGCGTTCCGTATCTTGCTGGCGCATACGCCAACCTACTGGGACGACTACGTCCGCGCCAACCATCCCGACATCGACCTCATGCTAAGCGGCCACACGCACGGTGGACAGATTGGCTTCGAGATTGGCCCCCTGCGCTACAGCCTCGCCCGCATTGCGTATCCACGCTGGGCCGGTCTGTATAAGGAGCCTCGCACCGATGGACAGGGGCAACAATTTCTGTACGTCAACCGGGGCGTCGGCACAGTCGGCCCACCCCTACGGCTCGGCATTCGGCCCGAAATTACGCTACTGACCTTGAGGAAAGCGTAGGTTCTCAGTTTCGTGTTCCGGGTTCTGGGTTACGAGTTAAAAACGGCTTTCCCTAAAACACGAAACACGGAACTCATAATCCCATGAAACTCCTCCACCGCATGATTCTGCGCGCTTTGCCCGGGCCGTTTTTGGCCTGGCTGGGAACGCTCATGTTTTTGCTGGTGATGCAGTTTCTAATCCGCTACCTGCCCGACATCGCCGGGCGCGGGTTGCCGCTGGGCGTCATCATTGAGTTGATCGCCTACAACCTGTCGTATATGGTTGTGCTGGCGGTGCCGATGTCTACGCTGCTAGCTTCGCTGATGGTGTTCGGGCGGCTGGCGGAGTCGAAAGCATATGCGGTAGCGAAGAATGCGGGCATCTCGATCTGGCAACTGCTGTGGCCTGCGCTGATCGTCGGCCTCTTTTTGACGGCGTGCATGACGTATTTTAACAATGTGATGCTGCCGGAATCGAACTACCGGGCACGCAACCTGTGGCAGGACATCCGCAGCAAGAAGCCAGGATTCGAGTTGCAACCTGGCGTTTTTTACGAAGGCATCAACGACTACAGTATCCTCGTGCAGGATCTGCCGCCGGAGTCGAACGAGTTGTTCGATGTGCTGATTTTCGACTATACCGATGGCACGCGCCGCCAGTCGGTGATCAAAGCCAAACGGGGGTCTATCGAATCGCGTGGGCTGGCGGTGGATGTGGAATTGTATGAGGGTGAGGTGCACCGGCTGCTGCCTGCTACCGATAACACCACCAAGGAACGCTACGAGCGCATCGCCTTCGACCGCTACCGGCTGACGCTCGACCTGTCGGACTTCGTCTTCGAGCGCAGCGACCCGCGCCAGGGCTACCGCTCTGACCGCACCACGCCCACCTTCGAGATGATCCAGTTCGTCGATTCCCTGGAAGCGGACATCGCCACCAAAACCGCCGACCTCGACAGCATCGCCATGAAGCTGCTGCCGGATTCTACCTGGCAGGTCGCTGCCACCGATCAGCCGACGGCCCTTTCCAGTCCTGCCTCACCCGATACGACGGCCGCGCCCGTACAACGTATCGCCCTCACAGATCTGCCTGCGCCAGAGCGCCAGCGGGCCTACAACCTCGCGCTCGAAAACGCCCGCACCACCCGCACGCTGATCGACGATGCCCAGCGCACCATCGTTTACTTCACAAGGGAAGCCAATAGCTATCGCGTGGAGATCCACAAGAAGTTTTCCATCGCCGTGGCCTGCCTCATTTTTATGCTCATCGGGGCCCCGCTCGGCCTCAGCATCCGGCGCGGCGGCCTGGGCACCGTAGCGGCCCTTGCGCTAGGCATCTTTATGTTCTACTGGGTGACGCTGGTGCAGGGCGAAAAGCTGGCCGACCGAGCCTACCTGACGCCGTGGGTCGGCATGTGGATCGCCAACATCATCATGCTCCTGCTCGGCCTCTGGCTGATTATCTACGTCGCCCTCGACCTGCGCGCTACGCCGCGTTTGTGGTCGCGACTACGTTCTCGATTTTAGATTTTGGATTGCGGATTTTGGATTGGCTGCTTGCCGTTGCGGCGACGCATGGTTTTGATGGATGCGACAGTCATAGCGAGGATTTCGTCGGCTTCTTGGATGAGTGCGTGTAGGTTTTCTTCGGAGACAAGCCTGGTTTCCATCAGCAACTCCATCTAATAGATGCTTTCATCGGTCTCTTCTTCCACGATGCCTAACTTGGCAATCACATCGGCTCTGGATTTACCTCGGCAAGCTGCTCGGTAATTGGCACCCACTGAGGGGGCCAATCTCAGCAACTGCCGCCCAATCACCGATGCTGTACTCGTTCTGGGCAACGTTTCTACAAGCCGAATCACACGCAAAGCAAATTGCTTTGTCCTACCTTTAAATGCCGCTTCCGTCATGTCTTTGCTCCCAACATGTGCTTCCCTTTCACATAAGACGAATCTCGCTCCCCGGCATAACCTCGCCCTCCAAAATCCCCAACCAAAAATCTAAAATGCTCTATCTCGTTCCCACGCCGATTGGCAATCTGGAAGACATCACGCTGCGGGCGTTGCGGGTGCTGCGCGAGGTGAATCTGATTGCCTGCGAGGATACCCGCACTTCTGGCGTGCTGCTGGCCCATTATGACATTAACACGCCGAAGACGAGCTACCACGACCACAACGAAACCCGCAAAGCGCCGCAGTTGATTGAGCGGATGCAGGCCGGGCAGGACGTTGCGCTCATCAGCGACGCCGGCTCGCCCGGCATCTCGGTCCCTGGCTTTTACCTCGTCCGCGAGTGTGTGCGTCACGATATTCCAGTAGAAGCGCTACCTGGAGCCACTGCGTTTGTCCCGGCCCTCACCGCGAGCGGACTGCCGTGTGACCGGTTTGTCTTCGAGGGCTTTCTTCCTGCCAAAAAAGGCCGCCAGACCAAGCTCAACGCTCTGGCCGACGAACCACGCACGATGGTGTTCTATGAATCGCCGCACCGGCTGATCAAAGCCCTGACGCAGTTTGAGGACGTGTTCGGGCCGGAACGCGAAGCCGCCGTGGCGCGTGAGGTGTCCAAGAAATTCGAAGAGGTCCGACGTGGCTCCCTCCGCGACCTGCGTACCCACTATGAGGCCCAATCCAAAGTGCGCGGCGAGATTGTGGTGGTGATTGCTGGCGCGTAAGGGCAGGGAAGAGAGAGAAAGGAGTTCCAAAATCAAAAATCGCAAATCCAAAATGAAATTCTATTTCCTTCTGCTCTTCGCCTTGCTAGCCCCGGCGGCCTGCGCGCAGGACCAGCCTGAGCAAACACCTGACTTCGATCCGGCGGGTGCGGTGCTGACGGAGACGGAGCAAAGCGTGCAGGCGCTCATTGAGGACGACGGCATCTACGTGGTGCATTTCTGGGCACCCTGGTGCCACAACTCGAACAACGAGTTCAAAAATGGCTTCTGGCCGGAAGTGATTGAGCAGCAAGAGAATGTGGAATTTATCTTTGTCACGGTGTACAACGACGGGCATCTGGGCGAAAGCACGCTGGAACGGTACGGGATTCCCGACCGGGTACATCGGTTTGCCCAGCCGGACCACGGAGCCAGCAACATCCGCTCGAACCGCCGCCGCACGTTCCTCGGCCTGCCGCTCACCTGGACACCCACGACCTGGATCTTCCACCGGCGCGGCAAGCTGGCCTTTGCTGTCAACCACGGCGAAGTGAACGGAGAAATGCTTACCTTGCTGCTGGACAAAGCCCGTACGGATTGGTCGCACTAATCATCGTACGCTGGTCGTTATAGCAACTCTGCTTAACCCGGTGCGTTAGACCGGCCTGTTACACAGTAGCCTTGCCTTTTACAAACCGTTTTTTATCGCTTCTATGAATTGGAAACGCACGGATCGCCTGGTGGCGGCGGCAGTCTTTGTTTACGCGCTCGTGCTCTATGGGCTCACGGTCGCGCCGACGGCGTCGTTCTGGGATGCGGGCGAGTTCATCGCCATCGCCCACGGGCTGCAAGTGTCGCATCCGCCCGGCGCGCCGTTCTACATGCTGGTTGGTCGCCTCTTCTCGATGTTCGTGCCGGTGGAGTATATAGCCCTGGCCGTCAACCTCGTCTCTGTGTTTGCCAGCGCGTTTACCATCCTGCTGACCCACCTCATCATCGTTCGGCTTGTACGCGAGTGGCAGGGGGATGAAGCCACCTGGACGACCCCGCAGCGCATTACGGCCCTGGCGGGGGGCATCATCGGAGCCTGCACGTTTGCCGTGACGGATTCGTTCTGGTTCAACGCTGTCGAGGCCGAAGTCTACGCCATGTCGATGCTCTTTACGGCAGCCGTGGTGTGGCTGATTATGAAATGGAGCGAGCAGGCCAAGCATGAGGAAGCCGCGCTCGCGGGCGGGCAGCACCCGTTCGGCTTGCAGGCCAACCGCTACCTCGTGCTGATCGCATACTTTTTTGGGCTGGCCATCGGCGTCCACTTGCTGAACCTGCTCGCCATCTTTTTCATCGCGCTCATCTTTTTCTTTACCGAATTCGACCGAGAAAACTGGACGGCGGCAGAGCGCTGGAAAGGCATCGTAGCAGCCGGGGCGATCTCTTCGGTAGCATTCCTGCTTATCTATCCCGGCATCATCCAGAAGCTACCGGAACTGGCCGGTGACACGGGCATGCCGATGGTGTTCTTGCTCGCCGTATTCGCCCTCGTTGTCTTTGGCGTTTACTACACGCAGAAGCGGCAGATGCAGGTCAGCAACCTCGTCATGGTGTCCATCCTGATGGTGCTGATCGGCTACTCGACCTACGCGCTCATCTTTATCCGCAGCGCCGCCGATCCGCCCATTGACGAGAACGACCCCGAGACAGCGGAAGCCATCGTCAGCTACCTGACCCGCGAGCAGTACGGCGCGACACCTTTGCTGAAAGGAGCCGCTTTCGACGATAGAACCGGCCAAGTGACGGGGCAAGAGGAAAAGCTCTTTCCCCGCCGGTACTCTCCGCAACCTATGCATTGGCGCACCTACGCCGCCTACGACTCCGACGCCCACTTCTTCTGGTCTTATCAGGTGGGCCACATGTACGTCCGCTATTTCCTGTGGAACTTCGTCGGCAAAGAAAGCGACCTCCAGGATTCGCGGGCCATCACGGGCTTCACGTTCATCGACGGCGAATACGAGCACCTACTCCAGACGCCGAGCGAGCAGGCCAGCCGCAATCGCTATTTTGCGCTCCCGCTGCTGCTGGGCCTCTTCGGTGGCCTCTTCCACTTCTCGCGGGACTGGCGGCGCGGCTTCAGCGTCCTCGTGCTGTTCTTCGTTACTGGCATCGGGATTATCCTGTACCTGAACCAGACCCCGATGCAGCCCCGCGAGCGCGACTATTCGTACGTCGCCAGCTTCTTCGCCTTCAGCCTTTGGATCGGCATT
>Ga0102947_1000303_pt1 | contig 18196 bp, 18 predicted proteins | sample SalPon2A_A_D2_MG_FD_78210 | JGI IMG/M metagenome (GOLD analysis project Ga0102947, IMG submission 78210) | Soil microbial communities from South San Francisco under conditions of wetland restoration - Salt Pond MetaG R2A_A_D2_MG | ecosystem: Environmental > Terrestrial > Soil > Wetlands | place... | reverse complement strand
CCAAGAGCTACTAATTTATCGGCTACATCAAAATTGAAAGTGTCCTTTGTAGGATGAATCAATAAGGACTTCATATGGTTTTCTGGCGTAATACTATTGAACTGACTGGCAATTAATTTTGTCTGTATAGAATCTCTTTCTTCAATCTGAAATTGATTTAAAGCAGCACCTATATAAAAATTGTCTTTAAAGGCAGATCTTAACGTTTCTTTCTCGGTCTCTTTTGGTTTTTCAACTTGTTTATTACAACCATAAAAGGTAATTATAGATAACAGAAATAGTATTGAAGTTTTTGTTAGTTTGCTCATGACTATTAATTTTAGTCTATAAATATAAAGATTATTGTGCAATCGATTGCGTAATTTAAATAAAAAAAGACTGAATAAAATTATCATCAGTCTTAATATTTAAGAATAATTAATTTACAGCCAACGTGCAAAGAAATCCATCATTTCTTCTTTAAGATCATAATGCATCTTGATGTACTGTCTCATATCATCTTTAAGTGGATGCTGTTGCTGCATAAGGCGTCCATCAATATTTTCGTTATAATCTGCTATCAATAAATTGCTCATTTTACGTTTGCAGCGATGCATCAATTTCGATATTTCGTTTCTCTCAATCATAATACGGTTTTGAAAATTCTCAATTTTCTTCGTAGCACGTTTATCAAATTCTCTGGCTGCTATTTCTTCTAATTTTTCTTCAAACGTATCCATTTCATTAAAATGAAAACGTAGTTCTCTTTTCCAAGTTTCTAAATTGAACTTTAAATCGCTTAAATAAGATACTTTAGTTGCTAACATGTTATTTAAATTTAATTATTACTTACTAATTGGTCTTGAACATTTTTTGGTACTGATTCATAGGATGAAAATACTGAACTAAAGGTTGCTCTTCCTTGTGTTAATGAACGTAAATCTGTTGAATATCCATACAGTTCTGCTGCTGGTGTGTGACATTTAAGTATTTGGTAATTGTCTGTACTTTCGAAACTTAAAATAATGGAGCGTCTAGACTGCAAATCGGTCATTACATTCCCAACCATATCTTCAGGTATTTTTACTACAAGTTCTTGAGTTGGTTCTAATAATCTCGGGTTTGCATTTAGAAAAGCTTCTTTAAATGCATGAGCTCCAGCTATTTTGAAAGAAATATCGTTAGAATCTACAGGATGCATTTTACCATCATATACCATTACTCTTACATCTCTTATATATGAATTGGTTAATGGTCCGGATTCCATGACTTCCAGAATACCTTTCATGATGGATGGTAAATATCTTAAATCGATAACACCTCCAACAATACAATTATAGAACACCAATTTTCCGCCCCATGGAAGGTCTAATTCTTCTTTCCCTCTAATATTAAACCCTTCAGGTTCTTCTATGCCTTCAAACCAAGGCTCTATTTTTAAATGTACTTGTGCAAACTGCCCAGCTCCACCTGATTGTTTTTTATGCCTGTAACTGGCATTTGCAGCACGCTGTATAGTTTCACGATAGGCAATTTTTGGTTGTTCAAATTTTGCTTCAACACCATATATATTTTTAAGACTCCATGCAATAGTAGCCAAATGCAGCTCTCCTTGACAACCTACCAAAAGTTGTTTAGTTTCTTTTGAATAATTTATAACTACTGTTGGATCTTGGCTATGAATTTTTTTTAGAGCTTCACTTAACTTTTCATCATCAACTTTTTCAACTGGTGACGTAGCTCTAGTAATGCGAGGTTCAGGGTATTTAATAGGTTTTATGGTTACAGGAAAGTTTTTAGAGCTTAAAGTGTCACTGGTTTCAGTGAATTTAAGTTTCAAAGTTGCACCAATATCACCAACAGTTAATTTTGAAACCGATTCTCTTTTTTCACCATCCATGATGAACAGTTGATTGAGGATTTCGGTTTCGCTATTTCTAGAATTTACTAGTTTGTCATTTAATTTAACTTCTCCAGATTTTACTTTGAAAAAGGTCACCTGCCCTAAATTAGGTTGGTGAAATGTTTTAAATACAAACAATGATGTTGGCGAGTCTTTAGAAGGTACAATTTCTTTGCCTTCAACACTTTGAATAGATTTTAAATCGGCTGTAGCAGGCACCACGTTATCAATAAATCCCATAAGACGCCCTGTTCCCATATCGTTCAATGCAGAAATACAAAACACGGGAAAAACCTCATGGTTAAGCATCCCTGCTTTAATACCTTTTCGCATTTCGTCTTCGTTGAGTGTTCCTTTTTCAAAAAACAATTCTAAAAGTTCCTCGTCATTTTCTGCCGCTCTTTCAACCAATTCGTTGTGGAGTTTATTAGCAGTTTCTTGTTGATCTTCTGGGATTGGTAGTTTTTCTGGTTTTCCTCCATCAGGTGAAAACTTATACATTTTCATTTTAAGAACATCTATAATGCACTGCGCTCCATCTACCTTTAGAGGATATTGTATTTTAACAACGTTATTTCCCACCAATTGCGATAAGCTTTTATAGCTTTCCTCAAAATTTGCTGTAGGATGATCTATTTGATTGATAACAAAAAGTGTTGGTTTTTGAAATCTATCAATATAACTCCAAATAATTTCGGTGCCAATTTCACAACCATGCCTGGCATTAATAACTGTTACAATGGTATCTGCGACTCTAATTGAAGAAATTATTTCTCCTATAAAATCATCCAATCCTGGCGTATCAATAATATTGATCTTGTAATTACGCCATTCTGTATGGAGAGGCGTGGCGAAAACTGAAGTTTGTCTTTCTTTTTCTATTTCGTGGAAATCTGAAACTGTATTATTTGATTCTACAGTCCCTCTTCTGTTTATTAAACCTGCTTCAAAAAGCATGGTTTCAGCAAATGTAGTTTTACCGCTGCCATGAGCACCTACAAAGACAACATTTTTAATATGCTTGTCATCGTATACTTTCATTTATTTAATTTTTAGTTGAATGGAAAAACTACTAACCACGTTAAAATAAAAAAACGCAACTTTTTGAGTTACGTTATACGCTTAAATTATATGTGAATAGTAGATTTTCATAATCGATTAATTAAAAAATTTAATCTGGAATCAGCTTTCAATATACTAATTTTTTCTGAAAAATACGCATGTAAAAACCTATAAATTTAAGTTAAACTAATCAGTATTTATTGGATTTCCGAAAATATCGAGTTCTATTACTTTTTTTCCAAAGTTTTTAACCTCTTCAAATTGGGTCTCTTTATCACCTACAACAACATATATCATGTCTTCTTCATTTAAATACTTTGAAATTATTGACTTATAATCATCAAGAGTCATGGCTACCAGTTCAATTTGATCATCTTCTATATAACTATGCGGCTTGTTATATTTACTTATAGTTTGCAAAATGTTCAATTTTGCTCTTAAACTTTCATATTGTCTAGTATTGTTTTTCAACAATTTATTCTTTGTTATATCTACATAATCTTGATTGAATTCTTCGGAATAAGTTGCCAGCATATCTTTAATAATTTCTAAAGATTTTAATGTTGCATTGGCTCTAACACTTGTACCAATCAAAAATGGAGACACTTCTTTGTTTTCAATAATAGTAGAAAATGCACCATAAGTATAGCCTTTTTCAATACGAAGCGTTTGTGTTAATTTTCCACTTGAGCCACCTCCCAAAACTTCATTAGCAAAGTTTAAATTATTTGCATCTTCGTCTTGTGCTGATAAAGTAAGTTTTCCAATATACAAAACAGATTGTTTTGAGTCAGGAAGATCGACAAAATATAATATATCTTTTGGGGTTGCTTCAGGTAATTTGAATTCTGGTATAGTAACTTCATCAGACTGCCACTCGTTTAGTGAGCTTAAAACACGTTCTGTTTGTTCTTTATTAATTGCTCCTACAATATGAAAATTGGCTTGTGAAGGTAAAAGATTATTATAATATTCTTTTACATCGTCCATAGTAATGTCTATAGTAGATTCTAAAGTTCCATTATTAGGAATTCCAAAAGGATGATCTTCTCCATATAACTGTTTTGAAAAAGCTATATAAGCAATAGATCTTGCACTAGCTTCCCTTCCTTTTAAGCTTGTTTCTAATGCTTGTTTAAGTCTATTAAATTCATTATCATCCCAACGTGGTTCAAGAATTATTTCTTTTACCAAAGCCATTGTTGCTTCAAAATTTCGTTTTAAGCAAGAACCTGAAATATGAAAGTCTTCTGCATTACTATCCATACTAATGCTAGCACCTAGCAATCCTATGGCTTCTTCCAATTCTGCTGCTGTTTTAGTAGCTGTGCCTTGCATCATTAAATCGCTTAACAAATCTGCGACTCCTTCTTTGCCTTTAGGATCTAATAGATGACCTCCTGGAATGGTGATATCAAACTCAATCAAAGGAACTTCGTTATTTTCTATGCCATAAAGTGACATTCCGTTATTTAAACTTCCTGTCCAAATATCTGGTGATTTAAATAAAGGTAATTCACCAAAAGGAGGTTCGCTCCTATCATGTTTGGATGGTGTTTTTTCATAAACAGCTTCTTCTCCTTGACTCACTTCTTCGTTGGCAACGTCTTGTTTTACTTCTTCTATCCAAACAGTAGCTTTTTCTGCATCGGCTACTGCTAAATCCAATTGTCCTTTTGGCACAACACTTGTCATTACAAAAGGTCTATCTTTAATGTATTTGTTATAAACTTGAATGACATCTTCTTTTGACACTTTATTGTATAATTTTGCAGTTTGAGTAATATAACCTGCATCTCCTTTATATTCATTGTCTATGGCTAATTGAAACGCTTTGTTTAATACCGTACTAATACCTTGATAAAGACCGGTTTCAATTTCAGCCTTAATTCTATTAATATCATTATCAGTAATTTCATTTGTCTCAAATTGTTTTAAACCTTCTTTTAATGCGTCATTTACACTATCTAAATCTATACCTGCATTAGCTCTGATCCTAAAAACAAACTCTCCTGCCAACTCACTGCTACTTTGATAAGAGCTTACATTTGGTGCTAATTTTCTATCTTCAACTATGACATTATACAAAGGAGATTTTTTGCTTCCGGATAAAATTCTTCCAAGCACGTCAAGTGCATAAGTATCTTCATGATATTCCTCAACTGTTGGCAAAACCAACCGAAGTTCTGGAAGTTTGGCGAAATTGTCTTCAAAAAACAAAGACTTTGTTTCTTCTAAACTTACAGGCATTGGCTTAAGAGGTTCTACTTCTGGGCCTTTTTTAATTTCCCCAAACCATTTTTCTACAGACCCTTTTGCTTCATCAAAATTGATGTCTCCTGCAATGACCAAAGTTGCATTGGCAGCACCATAATATTTTGTATAAAATTCCTTAACATCTTCTAAAGTCGCAGCTTGTAAGTCTGGTAAAGCACCTATTGTTGTCCAACTATATGGATGACCTTCTGGATATAAATTTTTTCTAATGATTTCATTGGTGTAACCATAAGCAACATTATCAACTCTCTGCCTTTTTTCGTTTTTAACTACTTGTTTTTCTCTTTCAAGAGCAGCCTTGGTAACCGTATTAATCATATAACCAAAACGATCGGAGTCAATCCACATAATTTTCTCAAAAGCATCTTTTGGTACAACTTCATAATAAACAGTAAAATCGTTATTTGTGCCTCCATTACGTTGTCCTCCCCATTCTGGAATGGTTTTTCTATTGGCTCCTACTGGTACATTTTCCGAATCGTTAAAACTCATGTGCTCAAAAAAATGTGCAAAACCAGTTTTACCAGACTTTTCTCTATTAGAACCAACGTGCATTATGGTTGCAACTGCGACAATAGGATCACTATGGTCCTCGTGTATAATAACTTCTAGTCCGTTTTCTAAAGTAAACTTTTGATAATCAATTTTAAATTCAATTTTAGATTCTGACTTTGATTCCGTAGAACACGATAATGTAAAAAATATAATTGCCAATATAGATAATGTTTGAAAGTACTTCATTTTGTATTAGTTAATTAAATTAGTTTCTGTTTAAATATAAAAATTCTTGATGAAAAGAAATTTTGAATTATGTTAAAAATTGAAAGTAAAACGAGTAAAGTATTAATATCTTTGCATTTCAAAAAATTAAAAAATGCCATCTATTTTAAATGTATTTAGAACTATTGCCTTTTTAGAAGGTGTTTCCTATATATTGTTGTTATTTCTTGCTACACCTATAAAATATTTATTGGAAGAACCTAAATATGTAAAGCTTTTAGGCATGCCACATGGTTTATTATTTATTGCTTATGTTGCAATTGCCTTTTTATTGAGAGGCGAACAAAAGTGGAATGTTAAAGATTTTACTTATATTCTATTAGCCTCAATTATTCCTTTCGGAACGTTTTATATTGATAAAAAATACTTAAAAACCATATAGATTTTGGAATCTCTAAAACATCTCTTGTACGATTATTTAATTTCTGTTGAAATGCCAGAAGTTACAGCCAAATATGTTAATATGTTTGCGCTATTGCTGGCACTGGTTATTATAGTTTTTATTGTAGACTTTATAGTTAGAAAGATTTTACTATCAATGTTCACGACATTTTCTAAAAGAACAAAATCAAATTTTGATGATATTTTAGTCCAAAACAAACTTCCTAGAAATATTGCCCATATTATTCCTTTGCTTATTGCACTAGAGTTTATACCTATTGTGTTTTCAGACTTTGACTATTTTGAAAACATTGTAGAAAAGAGTTTACAAGTCTTTGCTATTGTTCTTACACTTTGGATAGTTAGGAGTTTATTAAACAGTTTGCACGATTATTTACAAACACTTCCAAGATTTAGTGATAAACCCTTAAAAAGCTATATACAGGTATTTATGATCTTTGCCTGGGCAATTGGTATATTATCCGCTTTTGCAATTATTACTGGTATTCCATTTCTAAAATTTCTTACAGGATTGGGTGCAGCTTCAGCAGTAATTTTACTCATTTTTAGAGATACTATTCTTGGATTTGTTGCCAGCATTCAAGTTTCTATTAACAATATGGTTCATATTGGTGACTGGATTACTTTTGAAAAATATGGAGCAGATGGAGATGTTATAGAGATTAGTTTAGCAACTGTTAAAGTTCAAAACTTTGATAAGACCATAACAACAATACCAACCTATGCGCTTATTTCAGATTCTTTTAAGAATTGGAGAGGCATGGTAAATTCTGATGGAAGGCGAATAAAAAGAGCCTTGAATATTAAACAGAACAGTGTTAAATACCTCACTGAAGAAGATATAGAGCAATTAAAAAAAGTTCAGCTTATTGAAGCTTATCTTGATAAGAGGCAGTCAGATATAAACACTTACAATGCCGAAAAAGATATTGATAAATCCTTACTGCTTAATGGCAGGAATCTTACCAACCTTGGTGTTTTCAGAAAATACATTGAGGAATATTTAAAACATCATTCTGCTATTAACAAGGACATGATGATTATGGCAAGACAATTGGCTCCGACATCGCAAGGTATTCCATTAGAGATTTATGCCTTTAGTAGTGATAAGCGTTGGGAAAATTATGAATATATCATGGCAGATATTTTTGACCATGCTATTGCAGCTGTTGAATATTTTGATTTGGAGATTTTTGAACTTCCTAGTAATTCCAGCTTTCTAAACAATAATTAAAGATTAAATATTATTGGCTAGCCAATCACCTACTTCACTGGTTTTATAAGCTTTATTGTTACCTGATAAGTCTTCTGTAACTATGCCTTTTGCTAATGACTTATCAACCACATTTCTAATAGCTTCGGCCTCATCTTTTAAACCAAAAGCATCCTCAAACATCATAGCTGCAGACAATACTGTGGCTAACGGATTTGCAATATCCAATCCAGTTGCTTGAGGGTAAGAACCGTGAATTGGTTCGTATAGAGATGTATGTTCGCCAACTGAAGCAGAAGGCATCAATCCCATTGATCCTGAAATTACCGAAGCTTCATCAGTAAGTATATCTCCAAATAGGTTTTCAGTAATTAAAACATCATAAGAGTTAGGCCATTGTACCAATCGCATGGCAACAGCATCCACAAACTCATAACTTACCGTTACTTCTGGATACTCTTTTTCTAATTCTTGGACAGTTTCTCTCCACAAACGTGATGTCTCCAGTACATTGGCTTTATCTACGCAGCATAGTTTTTTACTACGTGACATTGCCATTTCAAAGCCTTTTCTTGCTAACCTGATTACTTCATCTTTTGTATAAACACAATTATCGTATGCTGTTTTTCCTCCATCAAGTCTTCCTTTTTCACCGAAATAGATTCCTCCTGTAAGTTCTCTTAAGAATACCAAATCTGTACCTTCAATTCTTTCTCTTTTTAAAGGAGAATTATCTATTAATGAAGGAAAAGTAAATGTTGGTCTTACATTAGCAAACAATCCTAATTTTTTACGCATTTTAAGAAGTCCTTGTTCTGGTCTTACTTTTGCACTTGGGTCATTATCATATTTAGGGTGACCAATAGCGCCAAACAATACAGCATCTGCTTTCATACAAATATCATGAGTCTCATCAGGGTATGGTTCTCCAACGGCATCAATAGCAGCTGCTCCTGTCAATGCTGATGTCCATGTAACATCATGATTGAATTTTTTTGCAACAGCATCACATACTTTTACTGCTTGATCTATGACTTCTGGTCCAATACCATCTCCTGCTAATAGCGCAATGTTTAATTTCATTATGTTTATTTTGAATCTTAATTTGTAATAATATTTAGCATTTTTTCGGTTGCCTTAATTGCCGAAACTGTTTGGTCAGAATCTAGACCGCGAGTTTTAAATTCTTTTTCTGGGCTTTTCCACGTTATAATAGTTTCGCACAAAGCATCTGAATGACTACCTGGAGGAATTCGAACAGCATAATCTATCAATTCCGGTAAAGTGGTTAAATGTGTCTTTTTATAGATTTCTCTAATAGCATTCATAAAAGCATCAAACTGACCGTCACCTTGAGCATTTTGTTCGTGAGTTTCACCATTTATAGTCAATGCTATCGTTGTAGAAGGCCTTAATCCTTTGGAATGTGTGAGCACATAAGAATCTACATGAACCTTTTCTATGTAGGAATAACTATCCAGAACATCCGATATGATATATGGTAAATCCTCTTTTGTAACGACTTGTTTTTTATCACCTAGCACAATAATTCGTTCAGTAACTTTTTTTAAATCTTCATCATTTAACTGAAGACCTAATTCTTGTAGATTCTTTTGAATGTTTGCTTTTCCAGATGATTTTCCTAGAGCGTATTTACGTTTCCTACCAAAACGTTCAGGCATCAGATCATTGAAATATAGATTCTTTTTGTTATCACCATCTGCATGAATTCCTGCAGTTTGAGTAAACACGTTAGCACCAACTATAGGTTTGTTGGCTGGAATCATAAAACCAGAAAACGTTTCTACCAACTTACTTACCGTATATAAAGCTTTTTCATTGACTGCAACTTCAACATCAGGCAGAAAGTCATTAACAACAGCTACAACACTTGCTAAAGGTGCATTTCCTGCACGTTCCCCCATTCCATTGAGTGTTAGATGGATTCCATCTGCACCAGCTTTTATGGCTTCCATAACATTGGAAACACTCATATCATAATCGTTATGCGCATGAAAATCAAAATGTAAATTAGGATACTTCTTTCTAATCTCTGATATGAAACTAAACGCCTCATTTGGTGTTAAAACACCCAAGGTGTCTGGCAACATAATGCGCTTAAGAGGTTGTGTAGATAAGAACTCTAAAAATTCATAGACATAATCTTTGGAGTTTCTCATACCATTACTCCAATCTTCTAAATAAACATTGGTCTCAATATCATGCTCTTTAGCTTGATTGATAACTTCTTCTATTTCTTTAAAATGTTGATTTGAAGTCTTTTTAAGTTGATGAGTTAAATGATTTAATGAACCTTTAGTCAATAGGTTTTGAACCTTTGCTCCTGCATTAATCATCCATTCTATTGATACACCTTTATCCACAAAGGTTAAAACTTCAACGGCATGAATATAATTGTTTTCTGTTGCCCAATTTGTGACATCTTTGACTGCTTGAAACTCTCCTTCTGAAACTCTTGCAGATGCAATTTCAATTCTATCAATTTTGAGTTCTTCCAATAAAAGTTTTGCAATGGTTAATTTTTCTGAAGCTGAAAAGGACACACCAGATGTTTGTTCGCCATCACGCAAAGTGGTATCCATTATTTCAATTCTTCGTTTTGACATCTTAACTGTAGTCCTTTAATAAAAATTAAGTGGACAAATTTATAAAAAACTAATTTTTTTTAGGTGAGGAATGCGCACTTAAGATACGATGCTCACGCACTTTTATATAATTGATAAGATTATGACTATATATTGAATTTAATGTAATTTTACTTACAAATCTGATAGGGTTATTATGAAATAAATATTATGTTCAAGTTAATTATATGAAAATAATAATGGTTTTAAGTATTAAAAATTCTATTCAATAGAGAATTGAAGTGATTTAATTTTTGAATCCTCTCCATTATTGACTTCTACATTTAAATCTTTATCGAAAGGATGGTTTAAATTATTTCCTGCCAGATCTTCTAATTTTGTATTTACAGAAATTATATAATTGCCACTTTCCCAATTTAAATTTGGCCGAAACTTTAAGGCAGATTCTTTGTTTGTAAGTGTAAAGTCACCACTAACAGTTTCTCTATTAGGATTTAAAATCTTAACTGTTTCGAGAGCCAAAGCAAAGTCTAAAGATTCACCAAAATCTATTGTCAACTCATTTAATGTATTTGCTTGAGGAGATGAAACTATCCATTTATTTAAGTCAGGAATTCTTGAATCCCTTTCTTTGACAACAATAGTTTTACTATAGTCTTTATCTAATAGATTTCCGTAAGCGTCTTTAAATTCTTTTGAAACATTAATTGTGTAACTTTTTCCGTCAACAATTGGCAAACCCAATTTTTTATTAGGTATTAAATCAGTTTTGATACGTCCAGGATCCAACCAAAGGGTTAATTGTGTATGGTCTTTGTTCCATAATTCGGTTTGAAGCTCAAGAAAGACAGAGACTTCTTCTTGTTTTGTATGTTCAGTTACTTTAATATATTCTAATGCAGACTTTACTTCTTGCATTGGTTTTGAAAACACAAAATACATTTTCAATAAATTCTCTGGTACTGTATCTTTTGTTGGATAGATAGCTAATAATTCAGGTTTTATGTGTTCAACTGATTGCTTTATTGTAAAGGCTTTAAGCAATTGGTTTTGATATTTAATTTCATAGGCTTTACCTTTTGAAAACGGAACAACTGGCGTGAAAATAGTAACACCATCTTTATTAATGATTTCTCCCAAAACAGGTGTATCGGTGATTCCTTTTAAATAAATCTTTATGCTGTCAATATTTAGATTCGAAGTGAAATTTACTTTTACAGCATTATCATTTTCATATAAGACATTCAAATCAGAAATTGCTTCTTGTTTTTTACAACTAAAAAATTGAACTAAACAAAAAAAGACCAAGATAAACTTGGTCTTAAATATATTTTTTTGAGGATTTACATCCATTGTTTAGTTCTGTTTCTCAAAACTAAATCTCCTTCTCTATCTCTAATTAGGAACAATACATTGTCTTGATCTAAATCGTCCATTTGAATAACATTAACAAAAGGCAAATTGTCATAAGTAACACCATCTGTTGCAGCAAATTCTGTAACTTCTTCAGTAAGAGATTCTTTAAAATTCACAATATCATCGTAATTAAAGCGCATTACTGGTCGGTTGGTATTTGACATGAAAAACTTTGGTTTTCCATTTTTTTCAAAAACTATCATATCTACTGGTGAATTACCTCCTCCCAATTCTGCTACAGTCCTACCTTTAATGTGCTCATTTCCTTTTAAATCTTTTAAAGGAAATAAAACCAGTGGAGTGCAGGTATAACTTGCCAATAAGTAATCTTCATCTTCAATATTGATAACATTAAATGCTTTGATTGGCGCATAGGTTTCAAATCTTCCATGAGCAGCATGCCAAATTTCCAAAGAAGCAAACTCTTGGTTCTTGTTGAATGGGAAAGCTATACTTCTGAAGGTAGACTTAAACTCTTTATTTGACAAACCAGAAACCATTACTTTTCCCTTATGGTACATCATGTCTGCAATAGCCCAATTTCTTATAGGGTTTCCTCTTCTATCAGTTTCATCAAGACCAACTGGATCTGTTAATTCAACTTTAGAATAGCTAGCATTACTTAATGAAATATTTTCAAACTCATCATCTATTAACTTTAAAAGAACTGGAGTACCATCGGTTATATTAACTGAAAAATAAACAGATTTTGAAACTGGATTTACAGCCATATCAGTAATTTTGATATTATCTTTGGTCGTTCCTAAAGAGGCTGCAACTTTGTTGTCAAAATCATTTATCATGATTTCTTCAGCCTTATCATTAGTTTTAGAATCTTTAGTGTCAATTGCATAGATGGCTGCGTTTTTTGAATCACCAATAAATAAAATTCCATCTGGGCCAAAGCTCAAAGCGTTAATTGATGCTATTTCTGTATCTCCAATTATAAAATTTTCTGTAAGTGGGTTGCGGTCTTTTTTAATTGCGGAAAGAGTTAATAAAACCAATCCAAATAGTGAAATGCTAATGAGTATTTTTTTCATTTTATATTAGTTTTATCTAAAAATATTATATAAATAAATATACGTCAAGTAATTAACATCGAATTAACGATACTTTAACAGCAAAAGGAAAATTAGAAAAATTGTTGCAATAAAAACCATAAACTTTTCTTAAACATGCCTTGAAGGATTAAAAATTATTTAAATTTAGAATGATGTCTTAATTTTTAATTATGAGAAAAGTTTACTTCTTATTTATTCTTTTAACTTTATTTTCTTCTTGCATTAAATCGCAAAATAATAAGGAAACCTTAAAAATTATTGGAGGACCATGTGAAGGATGTGAAGCTATATATGAATATGGAGACAGACATCTTAAAAATGTAGATACATTACCAGATTTTAACCATTCAGATCATAAAATAAAAATAAGTGGCACAGTCTACCAAAATGATGGTAAAACTCCTGCCGAAGGTGTTATTATATACATTTATCACACCAATGATAAAGGCATCTATCCTTCAACTAGCGAATCAAAAGGTTGGGAACGTCGTCATGGTTATTTAAGAGGTTGGGTTAAAACAAAAGAAGATGGAGAATATACGTTTTATACGTTAAGACCAGCATCATATCCTAATACAACCATACCACAACACATACATGTTACAGTAAAAGAGTCAGATAAAAATGAATATTATCTTGATGATTTTCATTTTGATGACGACCCCAACTTACCTAAAAGAATGAAAACAAAAGAAAGCCCCAGAGGAGGATCTGGTGTTGTTAGTTTACAAAGCAATGGTTTATTAAGTGAAGCTTCTAGAGATATCATTTTAGGATTAAATATACCTAACTATCCTAAAAAATAATCTATGCCATAGTTGGTAAATTTAAATCACTATCTAAATCTTTGTTTAGTTTTTCAATAAAATACGCAGAAAGTAAAGGTGATTCTTTTTCTATATTTTGATGCACAAAAAAATCAATTTCATTAATGCCTTGTGCTTTCCAAGTCTTTAAACGTGAAACCCAATCGTCCAGACGCGAGTAATCGCTTTTGTGGTTTGCTCCTACATATCTCACAAAGGCTGTTCCGTTAGTTAATCTCATATGAAGCAAATCTCTTCTTCCAGCAGTATCTACAATAATGTTTGAGATTTGATTTTTTTCCAACAAATCATAAAGTTCATTGGCAACTGCATCATCATTATACCAATTGGTATGTCTAAACTCAATTGCCAAAGATATTTCATTTGGCCAGCTTTCAACAAAAGTTACAACTCTATCAAAATCTTTTGGTGCAAAATTGTTGTGCATTTGCAAGAAAATAGTTCCGAGCTTTTCATTTAGATTAGATGCATTATATAAATAATTTTCAACAACATCTTTAACCTCATTTAACCGTTTCCAATGACTAATTTCCTGATTTAATTTTGGAAAAAACTTAAACCCTTCAGGTGTTTTTTCTTTCCAATTTGCAAATTGCTCTGCAGAAAATATTCTGTAAAAAGTAGCATTGAGTTCTATAGAATTGAATTGAGAAGAATAATATGTCAATTCATCTTTTGTACCTCTTGGATAAAATCCTTTAAGATCGGCCTTGTTCCATTTTGCACATCCAACATAAATTTTTAAGGGATTGTTATCGTTGTTTTGCTTCAGAACTCTTTGATTTTCAGGATGATCTGGCGGTAATGTAAAGTCTATATTTTCCGGATTATCAACACTTCCAAATTTCATAATTAAAGTTTTTATAAATATAATAAATCTAAATTGTTCATAACGCAGTTAACAAGTATCAACCTATCCTCTTTTTTAAAAATCTATAATCTATATTTTTAATTAAATTTTAAATGTTATGGACACTCGAGACACTAATTTAAAATCTATCCGTCCAGAAGTTTCTCCAAGTTTAATTAATGATAACATGAGTTCTGATGAACGATTTCAAAATTTGGTACTTCGACCAATTACAATGCTTCAAGGTAATTTGATCATAGAAGTTTTTAGAAATTATCTGACAAAACACAAGAACACATTTTACAATCTTACTTTGGAAAAGCGTGTTGCATACATTAATAATTCCATAAATAAGGATATTAAATTCAGAAATTCTTTAAAAGGTATGATTATAGGGCTTTTTACGGTTGAGGAATATATGCTTTATATAGAAAATTCTTCTGCTTTAAATAAGCGAATGATGCACATTGTTAAAGAGCATTTACAGAATAACATTCAGGTTTTTGAAATGCCTGAAATGCTAACAGCTATATAAGCGAAACTCCATTGAGGTCTGTTGTAAGCACATCACTCATATAATTAAAATATGGGCGAATTAATTTGAATGCTTCATTTACTTTTTTAAGAAAGTCTGCCTCCAAAACTTCTTTGTCTGTATATTTTTTCACAAAAATATACTGTTTCTTTTTTATTAAATCTATTGCTGGATGGTTCTTATCAAAATCTCTTGGTGCAGATTTTACTTCGTCTCCAACTAAATCTCCCCAAACATTTTTAAAGGCCTCATTATTCATAATGCTTCGCATTTCCGTGTCATCCATTTCAAATTCTTTTCTCATACGAAATAAATCCTCTTTATTTGGTTCCCAAAACCCAGTAGCAATAAAAGACTCATTGTTTGGTGCTATATGCAAATAATATCCTCCTCTTAAATGTGGTTTTTTTCTGTGAAAGGATCCTCCAAAATGTGTTTTATAAGGTAATTTGTTTTTTGAAAACCGGACATCACGATAGATTCTGAACATTTTTAAGCCATCAACATCATCATGTGTTTTTATCATATCAAATAAAGCATTGTAAACTTGCTTTACTTTTGCTTCAATAGATTTGAATTCTTTTTTATGTTCGTTAAACCAATCTCTATTGTTGTTCTTTTCTAGCTTTTTAAAAAACTCTAAAGCTTCTTTGGGTATAGTAACACTAATCATAAGGTTTTGTTTAGTATTTAAAGTTATAAAAAAGTCCCGACAATGTCGGGACTTCAATTAATCAATCAAAAAATTATTTATTCAATCAAAATAAATTCTTTCTTTACTAGACCATTGGAATCTTTATCATAATATTCAACAACAAAGTTTCCTTGGTCATCAAAATATCCAATTCCTGTATAGTCATCAGACTTATAGAGATAATTATTATTTCTGCTGGCTCTTATAGCATGTCCAAATAAATCTCCGTCTATGTCGTCATTTAAAGACACGTTAAATCCTTTGCTACTTTTTTGGAATGTGTATTTTTGATCATTAAAAGTATAATAGCTTACCTCTGTTTTTGTATCATAGAATACATCATTATCACTATCTACTTCTATTGTTTTAGTAACTTTTGTTGGAGTTTCAACAATTTCCTGATTAACTTGATGCTTGTCTTTTGCATCTAATTTAATCTTTTGTTCTTCTTTGGTTGTAACTTTTACTTTCTTTTCTACAACTTTTTCTCCGTCATTAATTGTTACTGTTTTTTTTTCTGTTTCTTCAGAAACATTTTTTGGTTTTTCTTGCGCAAAAGCAATACTTACTAAAAAGAATGTCCCTATAAAAAATAATTTTTTCATCTTGTTTGTTTTATTAGTTATTAAATAAGTTTTAATTGTTTTTTTATTATTACTATTCTGTAGCATCTTCTATTTCATCAGCAACTTCGTCTGCTGCATCTTCAATTGCATCACCTGTATCTTCTATTGCTTCTTCAATTTTCTCTTCTGGAGATTTTTTTTCTCTGCAGCCAGTTAACACAGTTGAAAGTGTAAATAGTATGGCTAATGTTAATAGTATTTTTTTCATGATGTAATTTTTAAGATTCGTAATATCAAATAAGTCTTATCTCATTTTCTATTACAAATATAGGAGAGAGTAAGGCTGTTGGCGTTACAAAGTTTTTGATATGATTTACACAATTTTCATAATCCATAATTGTAAATCATTAAAAAATCAACAACTAAAGTTTTTAATTGAATTTTATTTTATTTAGAATGAGTCCTGAAGCTGGAGCAATATAATCCATAACCTCTGTGCTTTCTGGTTTTAGTGAATTTTCAATATAACTTAAAGAAATATCTCCTTTGCCAAGTTTTATTAATGCTCCCATTATGAGTCTAATTTGGTTTCTTCCAAAACCTTTTCCTTTAACTCTTAAAATGAAAGATTTCTTTGGAAAGAAATTTGCAGTATACTCAAAGTTTTCTACCAATTTACATAATTCAATTTCTCTATTGTATTTACCATTGTCTGTTGCTTTGTAGCAATAGGTTTTGAAATTATGTTTTCCTTGAAAAAGTTTGGCTCCTTTTTTCATTATTTCAATATCCAATTCATCTAAAATAGTGGTCAAAATTGGTGCACAAAACGGATGATTTTTTTGTCCATGCGAAAACAGATAGATATATTCTTTTATTTTTGAATGTTGAATAATATTAAAATCTTCATTTACTTCTTCAATAGATAAGGCTCTAATATCTTGCGGCAGATTGTAGTTGAACAATTCCAGAAAAGCTTTTTTATCTTCAATAGGTTCATTTAAAAAAAGTTCAAATGCAGCTTCATTGGCAGAAACCATGGAGTCCGTTCTACCAGATGCTAAAGTCTTAAATGTCTTTCCTTCAAGAATATAATTGAACGTTCTATCAATCATTAAATGGATGGTTTTCAGTTTCGGTTGCTTTTGCCAACCATGAAAACGATAACCTAAATATTGAATTTTAAACAGATAATAATATTTCTTCAAAAACAAAATCTTTAAAATTATAATCAACTTACAAGTAACCTTTTTTACCAGAAATGACAAAATTTTTATACATTGTAATTAATTACTAACTAAAAACTAAATTAATTATGTCTGAAAATTCAACAAATAAACCTCCTTTTTGGTTTTGGCTCGTAAGTGCTATTGCGCTTATATGGAATGGCATGGGTGTTAATGCTTATATACAACAAGCGTATGATACTGAAAGCTATCGTGCTATGTACTCTGAAGAACAATTAGAAATTGCAGCCAATATGCCTGCCTGGTATACTGCATTATTCGCTATAGCTGTTTTTGGTGGAGTATTTGCTGCTATTGGGTTATTATTAAGAAAAAAATGGGCAACTACATTATGGATTATCTCTTTAATAGCAGTTATAATTCAAATGGGATATGTATTTATTAAGGGTTATGCATCAAGCATTCCAATGACTATTATGATAATTGTTTTTGCCTTTATATTTGTTTGGTTTTCAAAAAAATCTGCAGCTAAAGGATGGATTTCTTAAGCAAGAAATTCAATAAAAATCTTAAAAGCATTAATTATAATTAATGCTTTTTTTATTGATGTCTGGATTTTAAAATCTCTACAATATCTTTTAAAGAATACTCTTTTGCTTGTAAGAGAATTAAATAATGGAAGAGTAAGTCAGCACTTTCATTGAGAAATAAATCTGAATTGGAGTCTTTGGCTTCAATAACCATTTCTACGGCTTCCTCGCCTACTTTTTGGGCAATTTTGTTGATGCCTTTAGCAAATAATGATGCAACATAAGATTCTTCTGTGTTTGAATTT
>Ga0102947_1000302_pt1 | contig 18203 bp, 19 predicted proteins | sample SalPon2A_A_D2_MG_FD_78210 | JGI IMG/M metagenome (GOLD analysis project Ga0102947, IMG submission 78210) | Soil microbial communities from South San Francisco under conditions of wetland restoration - Salt Pond MetaG R2A_A_D2_MG | ecosystem: Environmental > Terrestrial > Soil > Wetlands | place... | reverse complement strand
ATTTAAAATTCTGAATAACAATTCAGAAAAAAGAAGAAGCTAGCTTTAGTTTTTCACTGGTCACACAACAACTACAACAACACAACGACCATTGTTTAACATTACTCTGTTATTATTAATTAGAGTAATAATTAAAAATATTTATGATTCCAAAAACATTTAGAGAGGTCATTGACCTAGGTGAGGGTAGAGAAATTTCTATCGAAACCGGAAAATTAGCAAAACAAGCTCATGGTAGCGTTGTTGTGCAATCAGGAAAGTGTATGTTGTTATGTACAGTAGTTTCCAATTACAAACAAAGCGATGTAGATTTTCTACCGCTAACCGTTGATTATAGAGAAAAATTTGCGGCAGCCGGACGTTATCCTGGTGGTTTTTTTAAAAGAGAAGCAAGACCTAGTGATGGCGAAGTATTAACTATGCGTTTAGTAGATCGTGTATTACGTCCATTGTTCCCAAAAGATTATCATAGTGAAACACAAGTCATGATTCAGTTAATGTCCCATGATGACGAAGTGATGCCAGATGCTATGGCTGGATTGGCAGCTTCGGCAGCCATTCAATTATCCGATTTCCCTTTTGAATGCCCAATATCTGAAGCCAGGGTTGGTCGTGTAAATGGCGAACTTATCATCAATCCTACTAGAGCTCAACTGGAAGAATCTGATATTGACATGATGATTGGTGCTTCTGCTGATTCCGTTATGATGGTTGAAGGTGAAATGGATGAGATTTCTGAAGAAGAAATGGCTGAAGCTATTAAGTTTGCTCACGAAGCTATTAAAGTACAATGTGCTGCTCAAGTTAAGTTAGCAGAAGCATTTGGAAAGAAAGAAGTTCGTGAATATGAACCAGAACCTGAAGATGAAGATTTAGCAAAGAAAATTCATGACTTGGCTTATGATAAAGTATATGCCATTGCTAAAGCTGGATCTGCAAAACATGAAAGAAGTACTGCGTTTTCAGAAATAAAAGAAGATATTAAAGCCACATTTTCTGAAGAAGAATTAGAAGATATTGGAGATTTAGTTTCTAAATATTATAGCAAAGCTGAAAAAGCTGCTATACGTGATTTAACCTTAAAAGAAGGCTTACGTTTAGATGGAAGAAAAACTGACGAAATAAGACCAATTTGGTGTGAAGTAGATTATTTACCATCTACTCATGGTTCGGCTATCTTTACTCGTGGAGAAACACAAGCATTAGCAACAGTAACTTTAGGAACAAGTAGAGAAGCAAATCAAATAGATATGCCATCTTTTGAAGGTGAAGAGCGTTTTTATTTACATTACAACTTCCCTCCTTTTTCAACTGGAGAGGCACGACCAATTCGTGGCACATCACGTCGCGAAGTAGGACATGGTAATTTGGCACAACGTGCTTTAAAAGGTATGGTACCTGAAGATTGTCCATATACAGTAAGAGTAGTTTCAGAAGTATTAGAATCTAATGGTTCGTCATCAATGGCAACGGTTTGTTCTGGTACAATGGCACTAATGGATGCTGGTGTTCAGCTTAAGAAACCTGTTTCCGGTATTGCTATGGGATTAATTTCCGAAGGTGATAAATATGCTGTATTATCAGATATTTTAGGAGATGAAGATCATTTAGGTGATATGGATTTTAAAGTAACAGGTACTGCAGATGGCATTACAGCTTGCCAAATGGACATTAAAGTAAAAGGATTATCATATGAGATTTTAGTAAAGGCTCTTAAACAAGCACGTGATGGACGTTTACATATTCTTAAGAAATTAACCGATACTATTTCAGCTCCAAATGCTGATGTTAAACCTCATGCGCCGAAAATGATAACAAGGGTAATTCCTAATGAATTCATTGGAGCGTTAATTGGTCCTGGTGGAAAAGTCATTCAAGAATTACAAAAAGAAACCAAAACAACCATTGTTATCAACGAAGATCCTGTGACAGAAGAAGGTATTGTTGAAATTCTAGGAACAGACCAAGAAGGTATTGACGCAGTATTGGCAAAAATTGATTCATTACTATTCAAACCAGAAGTTGGTAGTGTTTATGAGGTAAAAGTGATTAAAATGCTTGACTTTGGCGCTGTTGTAGAATATACAGAAGCACCAGGAAATGAAGTGCTTTTACATGTAAGCGAATTGGCTTGGGAGCGTACAGAAAATGTTTCTGATGTTGTAAAAATGGGTGACGTTTTTGACGTGAAATATTTCGGAATAGATTCTAGAACCAGAAAAGAGAAAGTATCTCGTAAAGCTATTTTGCCAAAACCAGAAGGTTTTAAAGAAAGACCTCCTAGAGATAATAATCGTGGACGTGATAATAGAGGTTCTCGTGATAATCGTGGAAGAGACAATCGTGGACGTGATAACCGTCGCGATGACAGAAGACCAAGGGATGATAAAAAAGGGGATTAATTCTCTTTTTAAACAAGTAATAAAAAAACCTCTCAAATTTCATGAGAGGTTTTTTATTTTATAATATTTTATGTCCTTATTGATAAATCCTAACTAATTATTAATATTTGGATTTAAAGAATAGCTTTGTATTAATCCGAGCTGTATTTTGTAATTATTAAGGTCCCCATTAATAATTATCTTTTTTTTGCCAGTAGCAACCAAAGCGCCAATTCCAGCTCCAAGAGTTCCAAGTCCAATGGCATTCATCGCAGCTTTCTCTTCTTTTGAAAAACTAAACCAACCTGCTTCGTCATCACCACTTGCAATACCCATGATTGCACCAAATGTTGCACCAGATAAGGCACCAATCCATACTCCTTTTCCAACTCTTCCTTTTTTTCTAATTCTTATCTCTTTTATTTTTTCTGCACTTAATGTATTTAAATTATCAGACGTAATACCATCGGATAATTTTACTCCAGAACTGTCTGCAGCATATAAAACGCCTTTAGCTTTTGACCCGTCCAATAATTTTACCCAAGCTTTATAAACTTTTATTTTATCCGATTTGTTTTGAGCAAAACTATTTGTACAGATAATTAGCACAATAGATAAAATGATAATTTTAATTGGCTTTTGTGATTTTTCCATGATTCAAATTTTAAGTAGTTATTTTTATTGTTAAGTTAAGCTTACAAGCAATCCACATTTACCTTCTTTATGTAGCCAGAAAAAGTTATTCCAGAACAAGGTAATTCGTCTGTATACACGCAAGACTCTCCAGACTCATTTAAAAAATCACTAATACATATGTATAATTCTTGAGTAATAGGATAATATGTTCTACATGTCCCATCAGATTCTGCACATGAACAAGCATCGTAAGAGTATACAGAATACAAGAAACTGTTACAACCGGTAAGGCCAGTATTAATTTTGGGTGCGTCAAAATTTTCAAAAAACTCCTCTAGCTGTTCTTGTGAGCATGAGCAAATAAAAAATAGTAGTATCAGTATTTTTAGTAATGTCTTCATAATAAAAATTTTAGCACTTACAAATATTGTTTTAAATGAAATATTGTTTATCCTAGATCATATATTCTATAAATATTAGGACGATAAAACATAATCTCGGACATTAGATTCTTGTAGATGTTCTAAAAACCTAATTGTATTATTAATACAGAAATTTGAAATCAGCACTTCTGGATTTATATGTTTATTTTTTTTAAGTTTTAAAGTATTTGGTTTTGTTAAATAATGTCTAGCACAAACTACAAGTTCATTAGCCATCTTATTAAAATCTTGCGAAGTCCAAATTTCATCCAACGGATTAATTGTTCCATCAAAATCACTACCTATACAACATGTATCCCAAGCAGGCAGTCCTGAAGCATCCAATATTTCAGCGACATGCTGTATTTGTCTCCAGACTATTTCAGCTGATTTTTTTAAAGCTTTCTTTTTGTCAGTAAATACAATTGATTTCTTTATCAAATGATTTGGTGCTAATCTTTTCGAATCCATTTGAATTGCGAACAATCCTTTTGATTTCGCAATAAGCACTAATTCTTCATCATAAAAATTAATAGAGTCATTAGCAAAATGTTCTGGTTTTATAGATCCATTTGGCTTTCCTTTCAAATCTAACCCTGAAACTGCACCGTGACTTACAATTATAGGAATGCTATTGTTATATTCAGTCTCTAACAATTTGTAATATTGGAGCCTAGACTTAAGACTCATATGCTTAACATCTATTAAAATGCGTTTTTGATCACCATTTCTTAAAAGTTCATCTATAATCTTATATCCTAAAAGCGAAAAGCCAGAATCAAGATTTTTGTTCTGATCAACTAGTCCTTTTAAGGGTTCTAAACTTGGAGCATGTCCACAAAAATCATTGTTGAAATTGTGAGCAAATGTTATAAATACTGGTGGATGTTTTAAACTCTTTACTCTCTGGATATTTTTTAGTATTTCTTTTTCATTTAATTGTCTTCCATAATCTGCTAATCCAGAATTAAACACGTGTGCTCCTTCTATGGTTGGAATTACTAAAACCTTATTATCTTGGTTCAGATTCAGTTTTTCTCCAGTCGAAAAAAATTCCCAAGAATACTTTCCATTTTTGAAATTGAATACTTTATTACTATTGATTAAAAAATCATATTCTTCAATTAAATCATCAAAATAGCTTTGATGTTTTTGTATAAACCTTACCCTTTTGTAACCAATAGAAGTTATAAAACTGGCTATTCTAGCAACAATTTTATTATGGATATATGGATTTTTGAAAAATCCTTTCTCAAAGGGATAAAGAGACACAAAAGCAACTTTTACTTGTCCCTTTGACATCGTATAAAAATCTGCTTGAGAAAATTTAGTAATGCCACTTATTTTTTGAATAAGTTTTGAGAAATAAGTGGGTTGATTGTTAAACCAAATCGATGCTTTTTTTGATTTTGAAAAAGATTTTCCAAAAGTTCTTAAAGTTGGATGGCAATGCAAATCTGCAAATTTAAATTGAATCATAGTTTATGGTTTAATAATTACATATCTTCTTCAAAAAAACCTAAATCAAGTGCATTTGCTTTTATCAATTTATAATGATATTTCAATGCATTTGTTAGCTTATATGTCCTATATGAAAAACCATTTTCATTAGCATAGTCTTGAATAACTTTGGTAACCTCTTGAGCATATACTGAACTAATTTTAGGAAATAGATGATGTGAAAGATGAAAATTAAAATTTCCCATTAAGTTTCTTGTAAACCAATTGCTTAACGAAAGATCATTTGTAGTAATAAATTGATGTTCTAACCAACTTATATTTAATTTTCCTTCTGAATCTTGTATAGGAAATTCGTTTTTATCATTAACATGAGGTGTTAATAAGGACAGCATTGCAAAAATACTTCCGCTAACAAACATAAAACATAAAGCTGTTATAGAAACGTGTATTTCTACTCCTAAAAGAATAGGAATGAAAGCCATATAAAAAATGAAAAAAGATTTAAAAAAGAATAGTTTAATATATTCAAAAGTGGGAATCTTACATACTTTCTTTATTTGTCTGTTTTTAAGAAAAAAATCTTTAAAGTCTCTAATTAATATCCAATTAAAAAGATATAAAGGATAAAATAAAAAGATAAAGTAATGCTGGTATTTGTTTATTAAAGATGCTTTTTCATTTGGAAATATTTTTATTAATCCTGCCTGTTCAATATCCGAATCCCAACCAGGAATATTTTGATAATTATGATGCAAAAGCATATGTCTTTTTTTCCAAATGAAACTATTGCCACCAATACAATCGAATATCAAAATCAATGCATTGTTTGTACGCCTACTTTTAAAAATATTATTGTGAACAGCATCGTGAATAATGTTTACAAAAATTAAAACCGATGTAATACCAAGCAAAGAATAAAGTGAATAAAACAATATTTTACTACTTGAAAATTGAAGTGCAAGAACATATATTGTCAAATAAAATAATGGCAATCCTATTGCAAAATATTTTTTCTTATACTTTCTTGATTGAGGTAAACTTTTTAAAACGTGATTTATTTGTTTCCTCAATTCCCTGTAATGATAATTATCTTTTGAACTCTTTTTAAAAATAACATTCATGATTTTGAGTTTTTATTTAACTAATGTTTTTTGTAACTGTTTAACTGTTAGTGTTTCGCCTGTTGGACTCCAACCTGGCGGACCAAAAACATACATAAAGGCATCATGAAAATTTTTTGCAGATTTTACATCTTTCCAAATAGACTTGTATTCATGTGTAGCAATAACAAAAGGATTGTAAGAATTGGGTGAATGCACAACACCATAGTTTATATTTATTTTATGGTCATAATCTTTCCATGTACCAAAAATCCTGTCCCAAATATTTAAAATTGCACCATGGTTTTTATCTAAATATTCCACATTTGTAGCATGATGTACTTGATGTTGCTTTGGTGTTATTAAAAAGAATTCTAGAAATTTTAGTTTAGGACAATAGGATGTATGTAGTAGAAATTGCCATACCGATTCAACTCCCAAGCAAACCACTACCATCTCTGGATGAAACCCAATTACTGGCAACCAAACATAAAACAAAGGTTTATAGATCATAGCTGTCCAACTTAACCTTAATGCAGTTCCATAATTATAGTGCTCTGATGAATGATGGACAATATGTGCAGCCCACATAAATCTTACAGTATGATTAAACCTATGCAGCCAATAATGGCTCAAATCGTCCAAAATTTGGCAAATAATCCAAACATACCATGCCCAACTAAAAGATGCATAACCAAGAATATTGGTTCTTACACCATTCACTATTGGATTGAAGAGTTCGTAAGCAACATAGAAAAGCAAAGCAGAAATAAATAATTTAACCAATGGGTTTAGAATCATCGCACCAAAACCCATTAAGCTACTTGCTATAAAATCTTTTAGATTATAAATATGTTTATGCCCTTTAACTTTGCTATAAATAAACTCGGCTACTAATAAACTAATTAACAAAGGCGCAGCCCAAAACAATGGTTGTATCACTAATGCTTTCATGATTTATAAGATTTATGGTTATGATATTTCCTTATGAGATCTACTTTATAAAAAGACCCTTTGAGTTCTACTTTTATACATTGACCGTTTTTATAATGGTAAACACTAACGCTATTATTAGGTAACACAAGCTTGTATTTACTATTACCTAGCGAATTAATCTCAACCATTTTCTTAAACTTATCTGAATAAACTTTTTGAATGTTAGTGGGTTCGTTATAGAGAAGTGTAGCAAGATTATGCTTTATAGAATTTAGTGGAAGTTTTTCTTTTTTTCCATTATTTTTAAAAATATAGTTGTCGTTTTCTAATGTTAAGTATTGATCTAATTTTAATTTATTATTCATTTTTCTGTACATAGAAGAATAGACTAAAACATCATCTTTATAAACAGACTTTTCATGTCCATTAGCTTTAAAATTGAAGATTACCCTTACATTCACTTCAGAGTCTATAATGTAGCTTGTAACATTATCTTGAGTATTTCTTTTAATCTCAACAAAACCTATACTGTCATTATGCCTTGAAACACTAAACAAGATAGTTTCTGAAACATTTGAGCTTAATTCTGGGGTAGAAAAAGAAAATAATAGGAATACAAAGAGATACTTAAACTTTCTTAAAAAACTTGAGTAAAACCTTTTAAGATTAATTTTTTCTGAAAAATTATAACGATTTTTAAAAAAATAAATAAGATAAATTAAAGCCATGATATTTGTTATTAATAAATTCTATTTTTTGAAATTTCTATTCCTTATCATAAAATGGTTATCATTTTTATAGCATTAATGTTTAAATTGATTTTTGACATTTTTCCTTTAATATTTTCTATGCCAAAAAATGTCCCTGAATGAACTCCAATACAATTAAATTGCATAGTCTCATCTTCATTGGTTACTACTTGAACCGATTTCTTTTGACTAATTGCTTGGTTCAACTTCATACATTTCTCTTTATAAACTTTCAACATTGAACAACTTGGCATAGACCAGAACATTACGATTATGGGTTTTGAACTATTTTGTAAAGTTTTCATAATTAAAGGTTTTAAACTTTAGACTTTAGCTCTATAGTGAGCTCTCAATAGTTCAAATGTATTTTGAAGAAACAAAAGGAATGTCCAAAATTATTTAATACAGAAAAATCAGGATGTCCAAACATGATTTAGGATATCCGAGAAATTATTAACTATTAAGTTCTCTGTATATTGAAGGCGTTTGAGACGTGAATTTTTTAAAGGCAGTATAAAAAGTGGATTTTGAATTGAAACCACTTTCAAGCCCAATAGCTACAATGGTATATTGATCAAAACTATCATCACTCAACAATTTTTTAGCTTGCTCTATTCGTAATGAATTAACATAATCTGAAAAATTATAAGAACTATAATTATTTATTATTTTAGAAAGTACACTAACACTTATATTTTGTTCTTCAGAGAGTTTTTCCAAACTAAATAAAGGATCTAAATATCTATGTTTATCAATAATATGGTTTTCAATATTTTGAAAGGTTATTTTATGCTTATCATGAAAATTATTTCTTTCATTCAAAACAGCTCTTTTGAGATTTTTATCCAAATCTTCCTTTGAGTTTTCAACATAGTCTCTCAAAAAAATTCTGTCGTTTAAGATTTTAGAATGTATCAAACTTTGATATCCCAACCAATAAATTAATATTGAATATAAAACTTTTAATGGATCATAAACTACAGCGTTTCTTGTAAATGAATAATAAATAACAGCAAAAATCCATAGTACCATTAAAAAAAATCCAAACTTTAAAATATTTTTAATCCACTCTATATTATCAAACTTATAAATCCTTTCTAAAGCATTATCATCAAAGAATATTAACTTAATTATTTTGTAAAAAATAAATATTGAATAAACCGCATTAATCATCTCTTCTATAATAATGTATTCAGCAAAAAGGCCGTCTAAATTATTGGTGAAAACAATTATATTAATTCGAATTAATGTTTCTATTCCAAAAATAGAATATGTTAATTTTAGGAAACTAGGTAATTTATTACTTACTCTTAAATAGTAGATTAAGAAAGCATAAAATATAGGTACAACCAAAAAATGCCATGGAAACGATAAATAGAAATAAATAAATGTGTCATTAAAATAATCTCCATCAAAAACAAATTCTCTAACATTGTTAAGAGACAGACATAACACAACTACATTTAAATACTTTATAGAATTGTCAAATTTTCTTCTTGAAAAGAAAAGAAATAAATTGAATATTAATCCTTGAATAATTCCAATTAAAATAATGAACTTAATAATAGAATCGACATTCATAATTTAAAATTAACTCATTATTTTAAAATATGGTAATCAATGTAAAATATCATTGTGTTGCAACTCTATATTCTGAAGGTGTTTGAGACGTGAATTTTTTAAATGCAGTATAAAATGTAGATTTAGAATTGAAGCCACTTTCAAGCCCAATAGCTACAATAGTATATTGATCAAAAGTATCGTCTTCAAGTAATTTTTTTGCCTGCTCAATTCGCAATGAATTAATATAATCTGAAAAATTATAATTACTGAACGAATTGATTAGTTTTGAGAGGTGGCTTACACTTATATTTTGTTTTTCTGCCAAACTTTCCATACTTAAATACGGGTCTGTATAAAGTTGATTTGAAATTATGTATGAATTAATATCCTCAAACTCTTTTTGGTGCTTTTCATTAACAAAATCAACCCTTTCTTGTCCAGATTTAATCTTACTATCTGCAACTTGTAATGCCTTATTGGTAGATATAGATTTACGAAGTATTATTCTATCATTTACAACAGTATATCTATAAAATCCTTGATAACCTATCCAATAGAGAATTAGTGAGTCTGTAAATCTTAATAAAAGATATGCATCTCTATTTCCAGTTATATTAAAAAAGACAACTGCCAATACCCAACAAAACAAAACAACGCAGCAAAGTTTTAAAAATAATTTTATCCAGTTTATATCATCATATGTAAGAATATAATTATATAGTTTTTCCCTTTTAAAAACCAAAACAAGTGCATGACCAAAAATAAATAAAGAATAGATTAAATTAATAATTTCTTCAAAAGTCGAATATCTACTAATTATAGTAGTATCTCTATCTGGAATATAATAATATACGCAACCTATTAAGAATACTCTGAAAATTACTTCGAGGAAAAAGACCGCTAGAGTTAATTTTAAATAATCATTGACTTTATTTTCAACTTTTAAAAAGTGAACAAGAAACAAATAGAAAAATGGAAACATTAATACATACCAAGGAACTTCAAGTTGATTTATAAATAGAATCTTCGAAGAATATCCATTTTCCCTAATCCATGCCTGAAGATTATTTAATGATAAGAAGAGTACTGTAAGATTTAAGTATAGAATTGCTTTAGTTAGTTTCTTCCTAAAAAAAAGCGTTACGAGATTAAACAAAAAGCCTTGTATTACTCCTGCAATCAATAAAAAATTAATTATAGCTACAAGGTTCATGGTTGGTTGTAGAAAATATTAAAGTATGCTATAACAGCAATAGTTATAAGTATTGTTTCTAAAATTAAATATTTTTTTAACATTTTAACTACATTTTTAATATAATCAAGATATTTTGTACATCTTATTACATTTTGAAGGCTGTAAGAAGAATTATAGAATCCAAAAAGGTACTAATAATGTTAAAAAAGATAGAAAAAAGTAATTATCATCCTCACAATAGAAACCCAAGAGAAGATGAATCATCTTTATTATAAATAAATTTATGACAAACTGTCACCCGACAAGTAGACACCTACTTATCTAGTGATTTTATAATTCTTAACGAATACTGCACAAACCCACTTAATTCTCAAAAATTTAAGATTTTATTAAAAAGTCTGTAATTCTTAAAATCAAAAAAACATTTTTGTTTCTTTCGTATGGTCCTTGTGGCTCTATCGGCTGAAATATTTATAAATCAAAACTAACAATGAAAGTATTAGTGATTGGTGCTGGAAATATGGGTTTAACCTATTCACAAGGCATGGCAAATTCATCTTTTTTGGAAAAGCACAATCTAAAAATTTACGATTCAGATCCAAAAAAAATTACATCATTAAGGGAACAACCCTATTTTGATGTATATGACAATTTAAAAGATTGTTTGCCAAAAGCAGATATTATTTTTATTGCTGTAAAACCATACCATAGTGAAGAGTTGTTTCAGCAAATGAAACCCATGGTTAATCCACAGCAAATATTTGTATCTCTTATGGCAGGAGTTACCATTGAGTCTATTCAGAAAAACCTTAATGCAAAAAAAGTTGTAAGAACTATGCCCAACTTACCTGCAAAGGTTGGTAAAGGTGTTACATCTTATACAGAATCTAGTGCGGTTTCTCGTATAGAATTGATTATGGTTAGAAATCTTTTAGACACTACAGGCACATCTATTCATGTAGATACAGAAACTTTTATAGATGCTTCAACAGGAATTTCAGGTAGTGGACCAGCATACATATTTTACTTTATGCAGTCTATGCTAGAGGCTGCTCAAAAAATGGGGTTTTCAGATTACGATTCTAAAGTATTGGTTAGTAATACTTTTGAAGGTGCAATTGAATTATTTAACCAATCTAACATTTCACCAGAAAACTGGATTAATAAAGTAGCTTCAAAAGGAGGAACAACACAAGCAGCTATAGATTCTATGGAAGGTAATAATGTAAAACAGCTTATTAAAGAAGCTGCATATGCTGCATTTAATAAAGCCGTTGAACTTGGAAAAGAAGGTAAATAATATGGAAGAAGATATCAAAAGAGTTGTTGTAAAAGTAGGCACTAACGTTTTAACTAATAAAGACAACCGTATTTTGGGTCCAGTATTAAGGGAGTTGGTAAGGCAAATATCTGTTCTGTATGAAAGAGATATTATGGTTGTTCTAGTATCATCTGGTTCAGCCATTGCAGGAAAAGAAATTTTAGGAAACACCGAGATTATAGATAAGTCAATAAGACGGCAAGTTTATTCTTCTGTCGGACAACCACGAATGATGCGACATTATTATGGTCTTTTTCATGATTATGGAATGCGATGTGCACAAGTTTTGGCTACAAAACGTGATTTTGATCCTGGAAAACACCGTGAAAATATGATTAATTGTTACGAAGGATTATTGTCTGAAGGTGTTATTCCTATTGCAAACGAAGACGATGCTGTATCGCTAACAATGTCTATGTTTTCAGATAATGATGAATTAGCAAGTTTAGTAGCTGAACTCCTTGATGCAGACAGATTGATTATCTTATCAGATACAGATGGTTTATATACAGGACATCCTAACGACAAAAATTCTAAAAAACTTGATGAGGTTAAAGTAGCTCAAAATGTTGAAAAATATGTGAAAGCATCAAACAAAAAAGAAGGCGAAGGTCGTGGTGGTATGGTATCAAAGCTGCGTATAGCCAAAAAAACAGCAAAAAAAAATATTCCTACCTACATTGCTAATGGAAAACGTGAAAATGTTATTATAGATATTTTAGACAATAAAGAAGTTGGAACAAAATTTATTCATTAAATAAAACAAACATGAAACTTTTAAGTTCAGAATTAAAAAACAAAGTGCTCGATTCTATGATTTCAATTTTAGACAGGGAACGAGACAACATTATAAAAGAAAACCAAAAAGATTTAAACGTATTTAACAAAGATGATCAAGCCCTATATGATAGATTAGTGGTTAACAATGTTAAGGTAGATAGTATGATACTAGCTGTTAAAGAGGTAAGAGCCCAAGATGACCCTGTTGGAAAAGAAATATCAAGTATTACTCTTGATAGTGGGCTACAAATAAACAATAAAACAGCTCCTTTTGGTTCTATTTTAATAATTTATGAGTCCAGACCAGATGTTACAATAGAAGCTGCCGTATTGGCCTTTAAAGCCAATAACAAAATACTACTTAAAGGAGGTAAAGAAGCTATTAACAGCAACCTTATATTAGAAAAATGTTGGCACGAAGCTTTAGAAATTAATGGGCTCTCTAAAGACTGGATAAAATTACTCCATTTAAAGCGTGAGGAAACTCAAGCTTTTTTAAAAAACCCTAGTGAACCTTTAGATTTAATAGTGCCTCGTGGTGGCGAGCGTCTAATTAAATTTGTAAAAGAACACGCTAGTTGTGCAGTATTGGTAAGTGGTCGTGGAAACAACTTTTTATATGTTGATGAAGATGCTGATTGGGATATGGCCTTACAAGTAATACTTAATGCCAAAACCCATAAAATTTCGGCATGCAATACGCTAGACAAAGTATTGATAAATAAAAACATCCCTAACTATCAGGCTAAACTAAAAGATCTTCAGCAAGCATTACAAAAAGTAAATGTTGAAATTCTTGTAGATGAAGATATTGCTGAAGTAATACAAAATGAAAACAAAATACCAAATCAAGATACTTGGTATGAAGAGTTTTTAGCCTTAAAAATTGTATTGGCAGAAGTTAACTCATTAAATGAGGCTATTCAAAAAATAAACACTTATTCAGGAGGACATTCGTCTGCTATTCTAACCGAAGATAAAGACAAAGCCAATTTGTTTATGGAACAAGTAGATAGTGCAGCTGTATACCATAATGCTTCTACAAGATTTACAGATGGAGGACAAATGGGTGTTGGAGCAGAATTGGCCATTAGCACAGACAAACTACACCATCGAGGTCCATTGGGTTTAAAACAATTGGTAACAAATAAATATTATGTATATGGTAATGGACATATAAGAGTCTAAAAAATATAAAAAATGGTTTTGTTGTGCTTTTTGTTATTTAGAAACGTTAAATGACGTTAAAAAATTGGAAATCCAAATATTTTTACTATCTTATGAGCTATGATTTATTCGGACAAAGAAAAATATTCAGACTTTTTAAATGACTCTTTAACCTATCTTAAACAACAAGGTTTTGAAAATATCAAGGCAGATATAGAAGGTTATGAAACTCCTAAATCCTACTCTAAAGTAGGAACCGATATTGTAATAACTCCAGATATTGTAGCTGAAAAAGAAGGCAAAAAACACATTTTTGATATTGGTTTAAAGTCTACAAAGCCGAATTTATTAAAATCAAAGTGGTTGTTTTTAAACACATTAAGCAACTTAAAATCTCATCATTTTAAATTAATTACAACTCGTGGACATTACAAATTCACCAATGAAATGTTGTCCAACATTAATTTGAAAGACAAAAAATTGATTAAAATCTAATCGTTTTTGTAACATTTTCTTGTTTTATTACGTATAACTACTAGTAAAGTAAAATTTACCCTCAATAAAATTAATAGGAGAAACTAGATGAGACAACTCAAAATTACGAAGCAGGTTACTAATAGAGAAACAGCTTCGTTAGACAAATACCTTCAAGAAATTGGAAAAGTTGACTTAATTACTGCAGACGAAGAAGTAGAATTAGCACAACGTATAAAAGCAGGAGATCAAATAGCTCTTGAAAAATTAACAAAAGCTAATTTACGTTTCGTGGTGTCTGTAGCTAAACAATATCAAAACCAAGGTCTAACTTTACCAGATTTAATTAATGAAGGTAATTTAGGCTTAATTAAAGCCGCTCAACGTTTTGATGAAACGCGTGGTTTTAAATTTATTTCTTATGCAGTTTGGTGGATACGTCAATCTATTTTGCAAGCGTTAGCAGAACAATCCCGTATTGTACGTTTGCCATTGAACAAGATTGGATCTATTAATAAAATTAATAAGACTTTTGCCTTTTTAGAACAAGCACATGAGCGTCCTCCAAGTGCAGAAGAAATTGCAAAAGAGTTGGATATGACTATTAACGATGTTAAAGAGTCTATGAAAAACTCTGGTAGACACGTAAGTATGGATGCTCCTTTGGTTGAAGGTGAAGACTCTAACCTTTATGACGTATTAAATAGTGGTGAGTCTCCAAATCCTGATAAAGAACTATTACATGAGTCTTTAAGAACAGAGATTGAAAGAGCTCTTGAAACATTAACGCCTCGTGAGGCTGATGTGATTCGATTATATTTTGGTCTAGGAAATCAACATCCAATGACTTTGGAAGAAATTGGAGAAACTTTCGACTTAACAAGAGAAAGAGTTCGACAGATAAAAGAAAAAGCAATTAGACGATTAAAACATACTTCTAGGAGTAAAATTTTAAAAACATATTTAGGATAACTATATTTGTATCCTATAACAGTAACAAACAGTTCACATAACTGTTCGTTTTTTGATTGATGAAAGAACCCTCGGCTGATTACCGAGGGTTTGTTTTTTTAGTTTATTTTTGCAATAAATAAAAAAAGTCCTTGATGAGTTCTAAATTAATTGCTCCTTCAATTTTAGCTGCAGATTTTGCAAATCTTCAACGTGATATAGAAATGGTAAACAACAGTGATGCCGATTGGTTTCATATTGATGTCATGGATGGTCACTTTGTTCCAAACATATCTTACGGTATGCCTGTTATAAAAGCTATAAAAAAACATGCAACCAAACCATTGGATGTTCACCTAATGATAGAAAAGCCTGAACGTTATATTGAAGAATTTAAAAAGGTTGGAGCTGATATCATTACTGTACATTACGAATCGACTATACATTTACATCGTACGCTATCACAAATAGAAAATGTAGGTTGTAAAGCCGGTGTTGTGTTAAACTTGACTACTCCAGTAAGTGTGCTTGAAGATATTTTGCCTAAATGTTATATGGTATTGCTTATGTCAATAAATCCTGGTTTTGGCGGTCAAAAATTTGAGCATATGACTTATGATCGAATTAAGAAGCTTCGTAAAATGATTGATAGCAAAAATCTGGATACTTTAATTGAAATTGATGGTGGTGTTAGTGATAAAAACGCAAAACAATTGGTTGATGCTGGTGCAGATGTATTGGTTGCAGGTAGTTATATTTTTAAGAGCAACAATCAGCATCAAACCATAAAAGATTTAAAAACTCTTATTAATCATTAGATACTGTTTTGGTTAAAAGACTATAGCTGTTCCAACATATATTTTATTAAATCTGTAGTTGTTACAATACCTACTAATTTGTTATTATCTACAACTGGTAAAGCATGAAATTCTTTGCTAGTCAGAATTTCGGCTACTTCTTTTACAGTTGCTTTAGAATTCACACTGGTAATGTTTTTTACCATGACTTGTTCTATTGTAAACATGTTGTAAACAACAGTATCAATTGTTTCTTCATCATCGTAAACAGCATCAGCAAAACTTATTCGAAGTAAATCCGTATAACTTAACATACCAATTATCTTATTATTTTTAACAACAGGAATATGTCTTATTTTGTTTTTTTTAAACAAATATTCTGCGGTCTCAAGGTTATCTTTAGTAGATAAAGTAATAACCTTTTTTGTCATTATCTCTGATATAGGTTTACTTTTTTTCATCTTTCTTGAATTTAATTCCACAACTAAAAGTAATTATGAATTAGCTAAAAAAGTATGACAAAAATCATGTTAGCTTTTATGTTCATTTTTTTGTATCTTTAAAGAAGTATTAACTTCGTTTAGAAGTTTATCCAAAACACACATCTTCCCCATCGTTTTGATATTTGCTTCTTAAACCTAAAAAAAACGCTATGAAAACAAAAACTTTAAGACAGTTATGTCTGCTCTTTGCAATTGGTTTGGTAATTACTGGTTGCTCAAACGAACCCATTGTCGATTCCGAAATCCAAAGTATTAATGAAGAAGTCGCCTTGCGTCAAGGAAATCATTTTAAATTTAACGCATCATTAAAAGGTTCTAATGAAGTTCCTGCCAATGATTCTAAAGCTGTTGGAGAAATTATTGTATCCATTAATAAAGATGAGACATCAATTCATTATAAATTGATTGTGGCCAATATTGAAAACGTTTTGGCATCTCATTTTCATGTTGCGCCTTCTGGTGCTAACGGTGGTGTTGTAGCATTTCTTTATGCTAATCCGAATCCTCAACCATCTGGTCCAGCAAAAGGTGTTTTAGCCGAAGGTGATATTACTTCAGAGGATGTTATTAATGCTTTTGCTGGAGACCTTAATGCGTTAATTTCTGCCATAAGAGAAGGAAACATTTATGTAAACGTACATACTACTGCAATTCCTTCTGGAGAAATACGAGGTCAGTTATAAAAAAATTGAAATTAATTCTTAAAAGCCTCTATTTTGAGGCTTTTTTAATACCCAGCAAAATTAAAATTTAGCATTTGTTTTGTTTTTTGATAAACTAGAGGAAATTGATTTCTAAAATCTATAGGACTTTCTATAAAAGCCTCAATGATTACAGCAATAAACTCATATTGATTGGTGTAACCATAATTTCGAAAATAATTTGAAGCCACCAGATTACTTTTTAAGTTTTCATCACTTGATAAAAGAACTACAAGTTCTTTAAAAGAATCACTAAAAATAGTTGAACTGACATCTCTTTCTTTTAAGCTATTTAGATGAATGGCATGTGCAAATTCATGTATTCCCAGATTAACTTTATCATCATAAACATCGAAGCCCTTTTTAAAATCATCCCACGATAGCGCTAACGTTTTTAGTTTTGGGTTAAACTCACCCTTATGGTTTTTTTGGTTCATTCTTGAATAAAATTCTCCTGGGTAAACTACAATTTTACTTATTAAACCTATATAGAAGTCTCTAAAACCAAAAGTTAGCATTACTGCTGTTGCAGATATGAGCACCCTTATTTCATCATTAATTTTAAGCTTATTCCTACCAATAAAATATTTATCTGAAATAAAAGATTTAACACGATGCTGAAAGTACTTTTTTTGTTTTTGATTTAATTTATTATAAAATGGAAAATTTTCTTTTAAGAGAGTTTGTTGTTGCTTGGTTAGTTTTTTGATAAAAGGATGGAAATGAAAATATAAGGGTTTTTTATATTTCATTACATAAAGCATTTCAATCATTTTTAGAGCATAATGCAAAAACATGTAGAAAAGAACAGCAAATAAAATCCCAAGAATTATCTTACTGCCAATTGTATATCTTTCTATTAAAAAATGAAATTGCATAAATTAATAACGCCTTTTGTAGAGCAAAAGTACAAACTTACAAATTCAAATAAGTCTGGATTGAAAAATAAGATTTTTGAATATTTATAGCTTTAAAAAGGATTGTATATCCCAAAACGTTCCGTTTTGAAAATAAAAAATCCAAACTTACAAATTCAAATAAACTTGATTTGACGTTTGGATTTTTT
>Ga0102947_1000301_pt1 | contig 18231 bp, 6 predicted proteins | sample SalPon2A_A_D2_MG_FD_78210 | JGI IMG/M metagenome (GOLD analysis project Ga0102947, IMG submission 78210) | Soil microbial communities from South San Francisco under conditions of wetland restoration - Salt Pond MetaG R2A_A_D2_MG | ecosystem: Environmental > Terrestrial > Soil > Wetlands | place... | reverse complement strand
GACGACGTACACCCGGGTGGCGACGATGGGGCGGCCGATGGGCACCGGCACCGGCACCGGGTCCCCCGGCCGGAAGACCTGGCAGGTGGTGACGCAGGCGTTCTCGGTGGGGCCGTAGGCGTCGATGACCCTGGGAGTCTGCCGCGGCGCCCCCCCCTGCGCCGGGCCGGGCGACAACGCCGCCAACGCCGCCTCCATGTGGGGGGCCGACAGGACGTCGCCGCCGGACATGAGCAGGCGCAGGCCGACCAGCGCCCGCGGCTGGCTGTCCACCATTTGGTGGAACAGGGCGGCGGTGAGGAATAGGGCGGTGACGCCGCGCTCTGCCACCGCGGTGGCCAGCGACTCCAGCGACGGCGGGCCGGCAGGTAAGACCTCCAGCCGACCGCCGGTGGCGAGGGGGATCCAGATCTCCAGGGCGCTGGCGTCGAAGGACAAAGGCGCCAGGTGCAGCCAGACGTCGTCGGGGCCGGTGGCGTAGGCCGGCTCGGCCACCAGCCGCGCCACCCCGCCGTGGGTGACGCCGACGCCCTTCGGCGTGCCGGTGGAGCCGGAGGTGTAGAGCACGTAGGCCAGGTCGTCCGCCGCCGGCGCGGCGAGGGGGCCACCGGCGGCGGCCTCCCGGGCCGCCTCGTCCAGGGGTAGCGCCAGGTCCACCGACCACAGGTCCCGGCCGGCGCCGCGCAACCACGGCCCCAGGTGGTCCCGGGCGTCCCGGGCGAGGTCGGGGTGGGCGAGGACGAGCTGCGGCGCGGCGTCGTCCAGCAACCAGGCCAACCTCTCCAGCGGGTAGTCGGGAGACAGCGGCACGTAGGCGGCGCCGGCCAGGGCAACGCCGGCGATGGCCAGCACCGCCTCCGGCGAGCGGTCCAGGTAGAGGCCGACCCGGGAGCCGGGCCCGAGGCCGGCCCGGGCCAGCCGCCGGGCCAACGCCTCGGCGCGCACGCCGAGCTCCGCGTAGTCCATCTCCAGGCCGTCGGCGGCCAGCGCCACCTGCCCGCCGTGGCGCGCCACGGTGGCGCGCAGCAGCGAGGCCAGGTCGATGTGGCGGTGGACCGGAGCCGGGGAGCGGTTCCACTCCACCAGCAGGCGGTGGCGCTCGCCGGCGGAGAGGAGATCGAGGTCGGCCAGGGGGGCCTCCGGCGCCGCCGCCAGCCCCTCCAGCAGGCGCCGCCAGTGGCCCAGCGTGCGGCGGGCGGTGGCGGCATCCAACAGCGCGCTGTCGTAGAGCAGCGAGCCTTCCAGGCCGCCGTCGGCGGCCTCCTCAAGGGAGAGGATCAGGTCCTGCTCGCTGGTGCCGCGGTGGACGACGTCCACCGACGCCACCTCGATGCCCGGCAGCGCAACGTCACCCAGCGGGGCGTTCTGCAACACCAGGGAGGTCTGGAAGAGCGGCGAGTGGGACAGGCTGCGCCCCGGGGCCAGCGCCTCCACCACCCGGGCGAAGGGAGCCCCGCCCTGGGCCAGGGCGTCGAGCACCCGGTCCCGGGTGCGCTCCAAAGCCTCGGCCCCGGTGGGGTCGCCGGAAAGATCGACGTCCAGGACCAGGGTGTTGACGAAGAAGCCGACCATGGCCTCGGTCTCGGCCCGGCCGCGGTTGGCCACCGGCGAGCCGACGGCCACCCGGGCCTGCCCGGTGTAGCGCGAGATCAGAGCCTGCCAGCCGGCCAGCAGCACGGTGAACAGGCTGGCGCCGTGGTCTCCACCCAGGGCGCGCAGGCGCCCCACCAGCTCCGCCGGCAGCGCCACCGCCAGGTGCCCCGCCCGCAGGCTGCGCTCGGTGCCCCGGGGGCGGTCGGTGGGCAGCTCCGCCGGCTCCAGGCCAGCCAACCGCCGGCGCCACCATTCCACCGCCTTGGCGGTGGCGTCCTCCTCGCCGTCCTCCCGGGTCGCCTCCCGGGCGGTGAAGTCGCCGAAGCGGGGGGCCGACGCCACCGTCAGCCGGCCCCCGGCCAGCGCCCTCCCGTACCAGCGGCCCAGGTCGCGAAGCAGGATCCCCAGGGACCAACCGTCGAAGACCAGGTGATGGACGGTGAAGAGCAGGCGGTGGCGCTCGTCGGCCAGGCTCACCAGGGTGACCCGGAAGAGCGGCGGCCGGGTGAGGTCGAAGGGGGTGCGCGCCTCGCGGCGGGACAGGCGGCGGCCCTCGTCGCGCCGCCGGTCCGGCGCGAGGGCCCGGAGGTCGATCCGCGGTAGCGCCGCCTCGACCCGCTCCGCCACCACCAGGTGGGGGTGGGACGACGCCGCCTCCCCGTCGTCCCCGGGGTTGGCGACGGCCATGCGCAGCGCTTCGTGGCGCACGGTAACGGCGGCCCAGGCCGCGGCCAGGGCGCCGGTGTCCAGCGGCCCCTCCAAGATCAGGGCGCGGCAGATGTTGTAGAGGGGGGTGCCGGGAATCAGGCGCTCCAGGAACCACAGGCGCTCCTGGGCCGCCGACAGCGGCGCCCGGGACCGGTCGGCCCGCTGGGGCAGGGCACCCCCCGGCCCCCCGTCGGCCCCGCCGCCGCCGCGTTCCAACGCCTGTTTCAGCCGCTGGCGCAGCAAACGTCGCCGGGCGTCCCCGGGGGAAGGCTCAGGTTCCTCCACGGCCCCGGGCTCCGCCGGCCGGGGGGGCCGGTCGGAGCTCTCTCCGTTGAACGTCATGAGGTCGCGGAGTCCCGGTCACTCGACCAGACGCTCCACCTCCTCGTCGCTCAAGCCTTCCAGCTCGGCCAGCAGCAGCTCCTCCACCCGGCCGGCCAGCGCCTCGATGGTGGGGGCCTCGTAGAGGGTGCGCAGCGGCATCTCGACGCCGAGCAGCTCGCGCACCCGGTGCATGTGACGGGTGGCGTGGAGGGAGTGGCCGCCGAGCTCGAAGAAGTCATCGCGCACGCCGATGCGGACGTCGCCGATCAGCTCGCCCCAGATCCCCACCAGCACCTCCTCCATGTCGTTGCGCGGTGCCACGTACTCGGCACCGCCGCCGGCGCCGGCCGCCAGCTCGGCCAGGGTGCGGCGGTCCACCTTGCCGTGGCGGGTGCGGGGGATGGCATCGACGGCGACGATGGCCGAGGGCACCAGGTGGGCCGGCAGACGCCGGCCGAGCCAGTCCTGGAGCTCCCCCGGGGGCGGCACCTCAGCGCCGTCGGCGGCGCACACCGCCGCCACCAGCCGCTTGCCGTCGGCCCCCTCCCCCAGGGTCAGGGCCGCCACGTCCGCCAGCGCCGGATGCTCAGCCAGGGCGCTCTCGACTTCCCCCGGCTCGATGCGGAAGCCGCGGATCTTGACCTGCTGGTCGATTCGGCCGACGAAGTCCAGGCACCCGTCCCGGCGCCAGCGGCCCAGGTCGCCGGTGCGGTAGGCGCGGGCGCCGGCGGGGACGCCACCGCGGCCGGCGAAGGGGTGGGGCACGAAGGCGAGGGCGGTGCGCGCCGGCATCCCGAGGTAGCCCCGGGCCAGGCCGGCGCCACCGGTCCATATCTCCCCCACCGCGTTGTCCGGCAGCAGCCGGCCATGGCGGTCCAGGACGTACACCTGGGTCCCCAGGATGGGGCGGCCGATGGGCATCGGCGAGGCCACCGGGTCGCCCGGGCGCACCACCTGGCAGGTGGTGACGCAGGCGTTCTCGGTCGGCCCGTAGGCGTCGATGACCTTCCCGCCGTCGCCGTCGCCGCCGCCGGCGACCGCCGCCAACGCCCGCTCGACGTGGGGCGGCGACAGCACGTCGCCGCCGGAGAGGAGCTGGCCCAGGCCGGCCAACTGCCGCGGGTGGCTGTCCACCATCTGGTGGAAAAGGCCGGCGGTGAGGAACAGCGAGGTGACGCCGCGCCCGGACACCGCCTCGGCGAGGCCGGCCAGGGAGGGCGTGTCGGCGGTGAACACCTCCAGGCGGCTGCCGGCGGCCAGGGCGGTCCAGACCTCCAACGTGGTGGCGTCGAAGGACAGCGGCGCCAGGTGCAGCCAGACGTCGTCGGCGGTGGTGGCGTAGGCCGGTTCCGACGCCAGGCGGACGACACCGCCGTGGGTCACCGCCACCCCCTTGGGTCGGCCGGTGGAGCCCGACGTGTAGAGGACGTAGGCCACGTCGTCGGCGCCAAGGTCGGGCAGCGCCGCGCCGCCGGCGGCATCCTCGGCCGTCTGCGACGACAGGTCCACGATGCGGCGCGGCGGGCCGTCCGCCAGCCGTTCCTCCGCCAGGTCGGCGCGGCGCCGGCTGGTCAGCACCAGCGCCGGGCGGGCGTCGGCCAGCAGCCAGGCCAGCCGGTCCCGCGGGTAGTCGGGGGCGAGGGGCAGGTAGGCGGCGCCGGCCAGGAGGACGCCGGCCATGGCCACCACCGCCTCCGGCGAGCGGTCCAGGAAGAGGCCCACCCGGTCACCCCGGGCGATCCCCGCCGCCCGCAGCTCGTGGGCCAGCGCCTCGGCGCGGCGGCCGAACTCGGCGTAGGTCATCTCCAGCCCGTCGCCGTCGGCGAGAGCCACCCGCTCCCCGTGGGCGGCGACGGCGGCGCGCAGCAGGCCGGCGACGCTCTGCGCCGGCAGCTCGGGCTGCGCTGCAGGGTTGCGCTCCTCCACCAGGCGGCGGCGGTCTTCGGCGGGGAGGAACGGCAGCGTCGAGAGGGGGCGCTCCGCGTCCTCCAGCACCGCCTCCAGCAGGTGGCTGTAATGGGCCACCATGACCTCCACCGTCTCGGCGTCGAAGATGTCGCCGTTGTACTCCCACAGCATCTCGATGGCTTCCGACTCGTCCGCCGCCGCGGCGCCCCGGCCCACCCCCTGCTCCCGGGGCAAGATGGAGATGACGCTGAGATCGAACTTGGCCGAGCCGTTGGACAGGCCCACCGTGGTGTCCAGCTCCAGGCCCGGCAGGTCGTGGCTCGCCAGCGGCGCGTCATGGAAGCTGAAGAGAGCCTGGAACAGCGGGTTGCGGCTGCCGTCCCGGGCCGGGCTCACCGCCTCCACCACCCGGTCCAGCGGCACGTCCTGGTGGGCGAAGGCGGCGCGGGCGGTGGCGCCGACCCGCTTCACCGCCTCGCCGAAGGAGGGGTCGCCGGTGAAGTCGCCGCGCAGCACCAGGGTGTTGATGACCATCCCCACCAGCCGCTCCAGCTCGCGGAAGCGGCGATTGGCGATGCCGGTGCCGAGGCAGAACTCGGCCTGGCCGCTGTAGCGGTGGAGGAGGACGAAGTAGGCAGTGAGGAGGGTGGTGAAGATGCTGGCGCCGTGGGCCCGGGACCAGGCGCGCAAGCGGCGGGTCAGCTCCGCCGGTAGGTGGCGGCGCAGGACCCCCCCCTGAAAACGCTGGCGTGCCGGCCGCGGCCGGTCCAGGGGCAGCTCCAGGTCGGCCGGCGGGTCGGCGAGCTGCCGCCGCCAGTAGTCGAGCTGGCGCTGGTAGTCGGCGCTGCCGTCCCAGCGATGCTGCCAGAGGGCGAAGTCGGCGAACTGCACCGGCAGCGGCTCGACGTCGGCCCGGCGCCCCGCCCGGCGGGCGGCGTAGAAGGCGGCGAAGTCCTCCAGGAAGACGTTGAAGGACCATCCGTCGTGGATCAGGTGGTGCTCGGCATGGAGGCAGCGGTGGTCGTCGGTGGCGAGTCGGAAGAGGGCCCAGTAGACCAGCGGCAGGCGGCCGACGTCGTAGGGCCGCGTGTAGATCGACTCCATGCCCCGGCTGCACTCCGCCGAGCGCCGCTCGGCGGGCAGGGCCGCCAGGTCAACCCGTGGCAGGCGCACCCGCCAGGTGGAGCCGGGGCCCGGCGCCGGGTGGATGACCTGCACCGGCTCGCCGTCCCGCGCCGGGAAGGTGGTGCGGAAGGCCTCGTGGCGGCCGACCACGTCCTCCAGGGCGCGGTGCAGGGCGGCGACGTCGAGGTCGCCGCGAAAGTCGAGGCGGGCCTGGAAGTTGTAGGCCAGGCTCTCCGGGTCGAGGCGCTGCAAGAACCAGATGCGGCGCTGGGGGAAGGCCAGGGGCGGCTCCCAGGGGCCATCGGCGGGGCGAGGCTCGGGGCGGAGCGGGGCGACGTCGTCGGCGATGGCCTGGGCGCCGTCGCCGTCCGCTCCCATCGCCTCGACGTGGGCCGCCGCGGCGGCCACCGTCGGCGCCTCGAACATGGCGGCGATGGGCAACTCGACGCCGAAGATCTCGCGCAGGCGGTTGACGATGCGGGTCAGCGCCAGGGAGTGGCCGCCGAGCTCGAAGAGGTCGTCCTCCACCCCCACCTCGTCGAGGCCCAGCATCTCGGCGAAGACCGCCGCCACCCGCCGCTCCCGCTCGTCCCGGGGCGCGACGTAGGGGGTCGCGACCTCCGGCCGGGCGGCGCTGGGCTGGATGCGGGCCAGGGCGCGGCGATCCACCTTGCCGTTGGTGTTCAAGGGCAGCTCGGCGAGGTGGACGAAGGCCGCCGGCACCATCCACTCCGGCAGGCGGTCGGCCAGGAAGCGGCGCAGCTCGGGAACCGGGGCGGCGGCGCGGTCGGCGGCGACGTAGGCCACCAGCCGCTTGTCGCCGGCGGCGGCCCCGGCCTCGGAAGCCGCGCCGGGCAGCGCCAGCACCGCCACCTGGCCCACCGCCGGGTGGTCGGCCAGGGCGGACTCGATCTCGCCGGGCTCGACCCGGAAGCCGCGCAGCTTGACCTGGTCATCGACCCGGCCGAGGAAATCGTAGCCGCCGTCCGGGCGCAGGCGGGCCAGGTCGCCGGTGCGGTAGAGGCGCTGTCCGTCCCGGCCCGGGGTCGGGTCGGGGATGAAGCGCTCGGCGGTGTCCGCCGGCCGCCCGAGGTAGCCCCGGGCCAGCCCGTCGCCCCCCGCCGCCAGCTCCCCCTCATCGCCCCCGGGGCGGCCCGAGGCGTCGAGGAGCACCACCCGGGTGCCGGGGATCGGCCGGCCGATGGGCACGGCGGTCCCGGGCTCGTCGCCGGACACCCCGGCTCGCATCACATGACAGGTGGTGAAGGTGGTGTTCTCCGTCGGGCCGTAGCCGTTGACCACCCTTCCCGCCCCGGGGGCCACCGCCGCCAGGGCGCGCAGGACGTGGGGCGCCGAGAGCACGTCGCCGCCAGCCAGGAGCTGGCGGACGCCGGCGAACGCCTCCGGGTGGCTGTCCACCATCTGGTGGAACAGGCCGGCGGTGAGCCACAGGGTGGTGACCCCGCGCTGGCGGATGAAGCGGGCCAGCCCGGACAGCGACGGCTTGCCCGGCGGGAACACCTCCAGGCGGGCGCCGTTGGCCAGGGCGCCCCACACCTCGAGGGTGGCGGCGTCGAAGGAGAGGGGGGCGAGTTGCAGCACCACGTCGTCGGGGCCGAGGCTGGCGAAGCGGCCCTCGGCGCCCTCGACACCGCCCACCGCCGACTCTCCCGGCTCCCCCAGCGGCACCACCAGCCGGGCCACGGCGCGCTGCGGCACCGCCACCCCTTTGGGCCGCCCGGTGGAGCCGGAGGTGAAGTTGACGTAGGCCAACCGGTCCGGGTGCTGGCCGACGGCCGGCGGCTCGGCGGCGGGCAGGTCGTCGCCCTCGCCGTCCTCGAAGGGGAAGAGGGCCGGCAGGTCCATGGCGGGCAACTGCTGCGCCACCCGGCGGTGCGCCAGCAGCAGGCTGGCGCCGGTGACCTCCAGCATGTAGGTCAGGCGCTCCGCCGGGTACTCGGCATCCAGCGGCACGTAGGCGCCGCCGGCCTTGACGATGGCCAGCACGGCGACGATGCGCTCGACCCCCCGCTCCAGGGCGAGGGCGACCTGGCTCTCCGGGCCGATCCCGGCGCGGTGCAGGCGGTGGGCCAGCCGGTTGGAGCGCCGGTCCAGTTCGGCGTAGGTCAGGGTGTCATCGCCGCAGGCGACCGCCACGGCGTCACCGTGGCGGGCCACCTGGCGGGCGAATAGCTCATCGAGGGGGGCCAAGAGGGTTCGGGCAAGCATCGGTCTCATCTCGGAAAGGAAACATTTAAACACACACTCAACCGCGGATTCCGGCGCGCCGTGGAGCACGGCGGCGGGCTGCTGGAGGAGGCCGGGGGCCGCGATGAGGAGTCGAAAACGGGGGTACGGCGACGCCGGAGCGCTCCCGGGCGCTGTTGTTGCCGCACGGTTCCAAGGTGCGGCCGGAAGGCGGATTCGGGACACTCCGGGACATCTCGCGAGAGACGGTGAAAAAAGCGCCGGCGAATTGTCCCCCCTGACACCACGGACCGCACTTAGGGAGTTGCGAGGCCAGTGTCTCCAAGGACCGGCGTCTCTACAACTGTCTCTTATTTGATCTGTAGCAAGAAATCGATTGAAGGCGCGTGCGGGTACCACCAGGAACACCATGGATTTCAAGAACCGGAATCAACCCGTGGCCTTGAACGTCCAGCATCGTCATTCCACGCACCCACAGCCGACTCGAATTTAGGGGAGAAGCGACCACCATGACCCAACCCTCCGTGACCCACGCCGCCGGCGAGACCCAGCCCTGGGGCTACCAGCTCATCGTTGACTGCTTCGGCTGCGACTTCGAAGCTTGCACCGACATCGACAAAGGCTACGAGTTCCTCGACCAGATCTGTGTCCACCTGGACATGACCAAGCAGACCCAGCCCTACATCTTCAAAACCTGCGAGACCGCCTTCCCGGGCCGGCCCGGCTACAGCGGCTGGGTGCCCATCATCGAGAGCGGTATCCAGATCCACACCTCCGCCCACAACCGCTTCATCAGCATCGACGTTTACTCCTGCCGCCCCTTCGACCAGGACGACGTGGTGGCATTCTGCAAGAAGTGGTTCGGCCCGGAGCACATCGACACGGCATTCCTACTGCGCGGCAAGGACATCCTGAAGCGCAGAATGCCGGAAGCCGCCGCCGCGGTTTGAGTTTATGCCACGGCCAACCAGTCCCCAGTTCACCCGAAGCACAGCAACTTCAATCATTCCCTTGGGAGATTTGCGCATGAACATTTCGACTCACCTGCGTCGCACCGCGGTCCTCGCGGTCGCCGTCCTTCTAGCCGCCACCTTCGTGGCCCCCGCCCCGGCCCTGGCCGACGGCGGCGTCGTCTACACCAACATCGCCACCGACCCGGCCACCGGCCTGGACTGGAACCGCACCCCGTCGCCGCGCCTGGCCATCAAAGACGCCCTGGCGGCCCAGTCCCCGATCCCCAACGCCGACATCTTGCGGCTGCGCGCCGAAGCCACCCCGCAGAAGGCCTGGGGCAGCCCCGGCACGGCGATCTTCGACTACGACAACGACGGTGACCTGGACATCTACGTCACCAACGGCCCGGGCTCGGCCAACAGCCTGTTCGCCAACCAGCTCGCCGACAGCGGCAACCTGACCTTCATCGACATGGGCGTCGCCTCCGGCACCGGTGCCGCGGCCCAGGACAGCGCTGGCGTCTGCGCCGGTGACATCGACAACGACGGCGACCAGGACCTCTACGTCCTCGGCACCGGCGAGGCCAACATCCTGTTCGAGAACAACGGTGACGGCACCTTCTCCGACATCACCGCCGCCGCCGGCGTCGCCGGTGACGGCCGCCACCCGGTGGGCTGCTCCATGGGTGACATCGAGAACGACGGCCTGCTGGACATCGTGGTCGCCAACACCTACGACAGCTGGGACCATCGCATCGCCGTGTTCACCCCGGGCTCCTCCCTGACCCCGGGCCCCCACTTCGAGAAGATGGAGCACAACTACCTGTTCAACAACGTCGGTGGCAACGTCTTCAACGACGTCTCGGCCTCTTCCGGCATCGAGAACGTGTCCAACATGGCCGGCCCCGGCCTCACCGGTGGCGCCTTCACCTGGGCCATCGCCTTCGTCGATTACGACCAGGACGGTGACGCCGACATCCTGTCCGCCGACAACCAGGGCAGCGCCCCGTCGAGCCGCGCCGAAGAGCGGGGCTGGAACCGCCTGTTCGTCAACGACGGTGCCGGCAACTTCACCGACATGACCATCGAGGCCGGCCTCGACAAGTTCGGCGGCTGGATGGGCATCGACTTCTCCGACCTCAACTGCGACGGCAACCTGGACTTCTTCTCCACCAACCTGGGCTACCTCGGTGGCGGCCAGCCGGGCCAGTGGTTCCTGGGCGACGGCAACGGTGGCTTCACCAACCCGGGCCAGGGCGACCTGGTGGTCAACCCGTTCGGCTGGGGCACCAGCCTGTTCGACTACGACAACGACGGTGACGCCGACATCATCTACCACGGTGGCGTCGACATCTTCACCATCATCACCGCCGTCCCCGGCATCGTGCTGACCAACGTGGGCACCTGCTCGGGCACCTTCGACTACGACCAGGCCGCCGTGCCCTTCGACCACCAGGTCCGCACGGTCCACGGCATCGCCGCCGGTGACCTCAACCACGACGGCTTCGAGGACATCGTCTCGGTGTCCAACTTCGACTTCGTGCGCGGCTTCTACCTGCCGTACGTCGGCGTCTTCTTTCCCCCCTTCGGCTCCCCGTTCGACTCCGTGGCGGCCTTCGAGGCCGGCACCAGCAGCCGTCCGAACCCGGGCTTCGCCACCTGGCTGAACCCGGTCATCAACCCGGGAACCCTGTCGGTGGAGATCAACAGCGCCGACAACGGCAACAACTGGGCTGAGATCAGCGTCGCCGGCGGCATCGGCCGCATCGCCAACGCCACCGTCAACCGTGACGGCGTCGGCGCGGTGGTCAAGTTCACCCCCCAGGGTGGCCCGACCTCCCAGCGGCCGATCATCGCCGGCGCCAGCTACGGCTCCCAGGACGCCATGGCGGCCAACTTCGGCCTCGGCTCGGCGAGCTACGGCGTCGCCGAGGTGCTGTGGCCCGGCGGTGTGCGCAACCGCCTGTACGGCGTCTGGAAGGGTGAGCAGCTCACCCTGCCGGAGATCCCCTGCTCCTTCGACGGCAACTGGCCGAACAAGGGCACCTACATGTCCTGCGTGTCCGGCGCCCTGGCCCAGGCCCGCGCCGCCGGCCTGATCCGCCCCCAGGACAACTTCCGCTTCTTCCTCAGCGCCATGCTGGCCTACGACGAGGCCAACAGCTAAGAAGTTTCGGAAGCCCGATCCGGAAAACCGGGCCGGGCACACCGGCCCCTTCGACGCCCGCCGCATCCCGCGGCGGGCGTTTTTTTTGCTCTCCCCCGCTCCGTTCTCCCCCGCTCCGTGTCCCTCCCAGCGCTGACCGCTGCACGTAGTAAGGATGTAGAAGTTTTTGCAGCATCTGTATTTCGAATGAAATTCGTAGCAAAGGTTGACGGGCCCCGTTCGGGGGCAACGCCGACCGCGATGCCAACCCTTTTAGGAGATTGACCCCATGAACCGTTCCCATCAGACGGGGAACCTGCGCGCCGCCGTGGCTCTGTTCGCCCTGGCCGCCCTGCTGCTCGTTCCCACCACCTTCGCCCACGCCGACGGCGGCGTGACCTACACCGACATCACCGCCGACCCGGCCTCCGGCCTGGCCTTCGAGCGCTTCGGCTCACCGGTGCGCCAGGCGGTCCTCGACGCCACCATCGCCAACTCGCCGTACCCGACGGCGGACATCTTCCGGGTCCGCGCCGAGGAGACCCCCAACAAGTCCCACGGCAATCCCGGCACGGTGATCTTCGACTTCGACAACGACGGTGACCTGGACTTCTACGTCACCAACGGCCCGGGCCACGCCAACAGCCTGTTCGCCAACCAGCTCGCCGACAGCGGCAGCCTGAGCTTCATCGACGTGGCCGCCGCCGCCGGCGTCGAGGCCACCGCCCAGGAGGGCTCCGGCGTCTGCGCCGGCGACATCGACAACGACGGTGACGCCGACCTCTACGTCACCAGCATCGGCGAGGCCGGCCTGCTGTTCGAGAACAACGGCGACGGCACCTTCAGCGACATCACCGCCGCCGCCGGCCTCTCCGGCGCCGACCGCAACCCCACCTCCTGCGCCTTTGGTGACGTCCACAACGATGGCCTGCTGGACCTGGTGATCATCAACACCTACGACGACTGGAACCACCGCATCCCGGTGTTCACCCCGGGCGGCGCCATGACCCCGGGCCCCCACTACGAGGGGATGGAGCACAACTTCCTGTTCGCCAACGCCGGCGGCAACACCTTCGTCGATGAGTCCGCCTCCTCCGGCCTGGAGAACGTCTCCAACATGGCCGGCCCGGGCCTCACCGGCGCCGCCTTCTCGTGGGCCGTCAACGTCGTCGATTACGACCAGGATGGGGACGTCGACATCATCATCGCCGACAACCAGGGCTCGGCGCCGGCCAACCGGGCCGAGGAGCGGGGCTGGATCCGCGTCTTCAACAACGACGGCTCGGGTCACTTCACCGACGTCACCATCGCCGCCGGCCTGGACATCTCCGGCGGCTGGATGGGCATCGACTCCGGCGACCTCAACTGCGACGGCGAGCTCGACGTCTTCGTCACCAACCTCGGCTACCTCGGTGGCGGCCAGCCGTCCCAGTGGTTCTTCGGCAACTCCGACGGCACCTTCACCAACCCGGGCATGGGATCGCTGGGCATGACCCCCTTCGGTTGGGGCACCTCCATGATCGACTACGACAACGACGGTGACGCCGACATCCTGTACCACGGCGGCGCCGACGTCTTCACCATCATCAACGCCGACAACCCGGGCGTCATCCTGACCAACCAGGGCGACTGCTCCGGCACCTTCGACTGGGACCAGGGCGCCCTGCTGCGTGACCACCAGGTGCGCATGGTGGAGGCGGTGGCCGCCGGCGACCTCAACCAGGACGGCTTCGAAGACATCGTGACGGTGTCCAACCTCGACATCGTGCGCGGCTTCTTCCTGCCCTACGCCGGCGTCTTCTTCCCGCCCTTCGGCTCGCCCTTCGACCCCGTCTCCGGGTTCGAGGTGGGAACCAGCAGCCAGGTCAACCCCGGCTTCCAGACCTACGTCCACCCGACCGTGCTCAACGGCACCCTGGGGGTGGAGATCAACTCCGCCGACAACGGTAACCACTGGGCCGAGGTGACGGTGCGGGGCGGCGTCGGCGAAGTGGCCGGGGCCAGCGTCAACCGCGACGGCATCGGCGCCAACGTGTTCTTCACCCCGGCGGGTGGCAAGACCTCCATCCGTCCGATCTTCGGCGGCTCCAGCTACGCCTCCCAGGACTCCCTGGCGGCCAACTTCGGCCTCGGCCAGGCGGCCACCGGAGACGTCGAGGTGGCGTGGCCCGGCGGCGTGCGCAACAAGCTCTATGGCGTCGCCCACGGCGAGCGCGTCACCTTCCCGGAGATCCCCTGCTCCTACGACGGCGAGTGGAAGAACCAGGGCCAGTACGTCAAGTGCGTCACCCAGGCCCTGAACGCCGCCGGCCAGGCCGGCCTCTACGACCCGGCCAACAAGGACCGCTTCCTGGAAAGCGCCATCCTGGCGTACCAGCAGGCGCAGTGAGCCGGTAGCAACAGCAAGATGTGAAAACGCCCGCCTCGGGAAACCGGGGCGGGCGTTTTTTCTAAAACGGGGACAGGTTATTTTTTTGCGGCCTCGATTAAAGTCTTGCCGCCCCCGCGGTGAGAGGAAAAAGTAACCTGTCCCCGTTGTACGCCGTTTTACGCGGCTTGTGGTGCCGGGTAATAAATAACCTGTCCCCGTTTTACCGGGTAATAAATAACCTGTCCCTGTTTTACCCGGGTAAGAAGTAACCTGTCCCCGTTTTGCGGAGGGGACCACAACACCGCAACCGAGATGATCACCCCGATGAGGGGCGGGCCGGGTGCTCCTGGTCTGGGGTGCTCGGGAGCGGCCTACGGCCAGTCCATCTCCTGTGGCATGGTCGATCCGTGGCCGCGGACGTGCAGCGGAGCCCCCCACCCTCCAACCGAGAAGCGGAGCGGCCCCAGACCAGGAGCACCCGGCCCGCCCCGTTCACCGCAACTACCTCTTCAACGCAACCAAACCTCAGACTCGTTCAACCCACGTACTCGTTCAACCCACGTACTCGGCCAGTCCCGGGAGGAGGGGCTGGGAGAGGTCCACCCGGTTGCCGGAGGGCACCCAGTCCGTGGCGTCGGCCCAGTCGCCCCGGCCGGGGCCTTCGTCGTAGCCCAGGCCGTGCCAGAGGCGGTCGGCGAAGTCGGGCATGACGGGAGCCGCGATCAAGCCGGAGAGCTTGGCGGCCAGCAGTTCCAGGGCGATGCCGGTGCGGCGCTCCTCGCCGCGGACGGCGGCCACCTGGTCCCAGTGGCGCTCGCCGGCGGCGAAGCGGCGCGCCTCGCGCACCAACTCGCTCATCACCCGGGTGGCGCGCTGGGGGGAGAAGCCCTCCGCCGTGTAGGCGTCGCCGGCCTGGCGCAGCAGCTCTTCCAGGCGGTGGTAGAAGCGGCGGTGCTCGTCGGTCCAGTCGCCGGTGGCCGGCACGGTGCCGTCGAAGCCCTCGGCCATGCGCCGGGAGAGATCCTCCAGCCAACCCTGCCAGCCGTCCAGCAGCTCGCGGCGGGCGGTGGCCCGGAAGTCCTCCAGGGTGAAGTTGGACTGCTCGCGCTCCGGGCCGCTCCAAGCCAGGTAGAAGCGCAGCGCGCCCCGGGGCGCCTCCCGGAACAGGTCCCGGGCCATGATGCGGTGGTCCCGGGTGGTGGAGAACTTCTGGCCGTCGAGGCGGTAGAACTCGTTGCTGACGAAGGCCTCGGGCAGGCGCAGGTCCGGGTCGAAGGCGCGGAACATGGCGGGCAGCAGCATGGCGTAGTAGAAGCTGTTGTCGTAGCCGAAAAACTGCACCACCCGGGCCTCCGGCGACTTCCAGAAGCGCTCGTAGGCGGGGCGGTCGTCGCCGTCGCCTTCACCGTGACCTTCCCCGCCAGCCTCGTCCCAGCCCTCGCCGGTCTCATCATCGACGTGGTGGGCGTAGGCGAAGTAGCGCGGCGCCATTTCCAGCCAGACGTAGATGCGCTGGTCCTCCCAGCCCTCCACCGGCACCTCGATGCCCCAGTCCGTAGGCAGGGTGACGGCGACCTCCGGCGGGCCGTCCGCCAGCACGCCTTCGACCAACGCCCGCAGGTGGTGGTTCATGGACACCCGGCGGTAGTAGTCGCGCAGGAAGTCGGCGTGGTCGGCCAGGGGGAAGACGAGGTAGCGCAGGGTGCGCTCCACCGGCTCGGAGCCGCACTGGGTGCAACGCGGCTCCACCACGTCACCGGCGGCGTAGACCCGGCCGCAGCTCTCGCAGGTCTGGCCCATGACGCCGTCGCCGCAGTGGGGGCACTTCCCCTCGACGTACGCCTCGAAGAGGTAGTGCTCGCAGCCCTCGCACCAGGGGAACGGCCCCTCCCGCTCCTCCAGGGCGCCGTTGTCGTAGAGGCGGCGGAAGAACTCCTGGGTCAGGCGAGCGTGGTGGGGCGAGGCGTTGGGGCGCGGGAAGGCGGTGAGCTCGATGCCCGCCATCCCCAGGCTCTCCTCGATCAAGTCGGTGTAGTGCTCCGCCGCCTCCTCCGGCGCCATGCCGACGCCGGCGCCGTGGGTCTTGACGTAGACCGAGTTGTCGTCGCTGCCGAAGACGAAGTGGGCGTCGACGCCGCGCAGGCGCTGGGCCCGGGCGTAGACGTCGCCCCCCTGGTAGGGGCCGGAGATGTGCCCCAGGTGGAGATCGCCGTTGGGGGTCGGCGGGGCGGCGGTGACCAGCTCCCGCTCGATCTTGCGCGGTGCTTTCGCCACCGCTTCCGCGGTGGCGCCGGCCGGGGCGGCGGCGGCCTGCGGGGGGGCGTGGTCATGATCGTGGCCGTGCTCAGCGTCGTGCTCGTCGCCGTGGCCGTGGTGATGCCCATCGCCATCGCCGGCCCAGCGCTCTTTGTCCTCCCAGTAGACGGTGAGAAACAGCATCTCCTCGTCGCCGGTGTTGGTCAGGACGTGGTTGTGGAACGGCTCGTGGAAGGTGACGTGGCCCGGCTCGACGTCGAAGCGCTGGTCGCCGATGGCGAAGACGCCGGTGCCCCGGGCGATGAAGAAGGTCTCGCACTCCTGGTGGGCGTGGGGCTTGGTCGACTCCCCCGGCGCCAGCACCGCCCAGGCGGCGCCGAAGGGCGACTCCACCACCCCCTCCCAGGGGTAGAGGACCTGGAGATCGACGTTGTAGGCGTTGACGAAGGTGTCGGGGTCGAGCTTACGAATCTGCATCTGGGCTCCCTCAGGTCGCCGGCACCGGCTCGACCGGCTTGGGCACGTCGGCGTCCACCGCCTCCAGCGGGTCGGCGCCCTCCAGCTCCGCGACCAGGGAGCGGTAGATGTCCTCGGCGCGGATCGGCAGCAGGGAAAGCACGGTTTCGCTGATGCCGTGGGTCGGCTCGCAGTAGCCCTGGAGGTAGACCCGGGGCTGGAAACCGTCGCGGGTGACAATGCTGTAGTCCCGGGCCATGGCGTAGCCCTCCTCGGGGTCGGCGGCCTCCTCGAACCAGGGGGCCAGCGGCTCCAGGGCCGGGTGGCGGCTGGACCACTCGAAGCCGGTGGCGAGGATGACGCCGTCGGCCTCCATCTCGACATGGCGCTCCGGGTCCAGGGCGTGCTGGAACTCCACCACCGCTTGGTCCTCCTCCTCCCGGATGCCGGTCAACTGCATGTGGGGGCGGAGGCGCGCCCGGTCCCGGCCGAGGACCTTCTCGTCGTAGAGGAAGCGGTAGATCTTGCGGATCAGCGGCATGTCGACCACGGCGTAGTTGACGTCGCGGAAGCTGTCCACCACCTCCCGGCGCACGCCGTCCGGCAGGTCGTAGATGAAGTCCACCATGTCGGGGAAGAAGATCTTGTTGGTGAAGTCGCTCTCGTCCACCGGCTTGTAGCCGAAGCGGCGCATGGTGCCGGTGACGTCGGCGTTGGGGTAGTTGCTGACCAGGTGGTCGAACAGCTCGGCGCCGCTCTGCCCGGCACCGACGATGACGAAGCGGTAGGGGGCTTGCTTGTCCGGGAACTTCTCACCCATCTGCATCAGGAAGTCCCGGGCGTGGAAGGCCCGGCCGTCGGGTTGGATCTCGATCCCCGGCGGCGTCCAGGGGCGGCCGCCGGTGGCCACCACCAGGTTGCGGGCGCGGTAGCGCTCCAGCTCGCCGGTGGCGGCGTCCCGGGCGGTGACCTCCACCAGCTCGACACCCTCGCCGGAGCCATCGAAGACCGGCTCCACCGACTCCACCCGGCGGCCGCAACGCAGATCAGCGGAGAGCTGGTCGGCCACCCAGGTCAGGTAGTCGTTGAACTCCAGGCGGCCGGGGAAGAGGTCGCGCAAGTTGAGGAAGTCGAAGAGGCGGCCTTTGTCCTTCAGGTAGCAGAGGAAAGAAAACCGGCTCTGGGGGTCGCGCACCGTCGCCAGGTCTTTGAGGACGGTGATCTGGATGGTGGACTCTTCGAGCAGCAGGCCGGGGTGCCAGCAGGGCTCCGGCTTGGCTTCCAGGAAGAGGCGGGAGACGTCCCGCCGGCCGGCTTCGGCCTCTTCTTGCATCAGCACTCCGAGGGACATGTTGGCGGGGCCGAAGCCGACGCCCACGAGGTCGTAGACGGGGGGCTGGTCAGGTCGATGGGTCATCGGGGATCCTGGTCTTTTTTCGGGGGGATTTTTCGGGGTTTTCACGGGGTGCGGGGGTATGGCGACTCCCGATGTATCCGTGCGGCAAAACGGTGGGACCGGGACAGGTGGAGGGGTACGGGGAGGGGCACGGGGAGGGGAGGGCTGACGGTGAGCGTGGAGCTTTGCTTGCTGCGGGGCGACGCGGTTGAAGGGGCAGTGGCAATGACGGGGAGAAGCCCGGGGTCTGCCCCGGGGCCGCTCCGCTTCTCGGACGGAAAGGGGGGGCTCCGCTGCACATCCGCGGCCCCGGATCGGTCAGGCCCTACAACGGGACTGGCCACCGGCCGCTCCTGAGCACCCCGGGCAGACCCCGGACTCCTCCCCTCACCGCCCAGCATCTCGCCGCGCCCCAGGGCAAGTCTTCTGAGCCTGCTGGACCATTCCACCTCCCAGCGACCCGCGCGCCCGCAAGGCCGCTCAACCTTTCTCGACGACCCCAGACGGCAGGCCCCTTGAGGCGGGGGGCTAACCGATAAGAACCTCGGAGTAGGCAGGAACACGGCGGCGCCAGGGACAGGAGGAGGTGCGTGGGACGGAGAGCCTTGGGGACCTCCAATGAGCCCGAAAGGTCGGTGGTCTGCCGGGAAAACTCCCCCTTTTTGCTGATGGGCGGGTGGGGGGAGTTGTTGGGGGAAGGGGAAGGCAGGTGGGGACTGGGGGTTGAGGGGGGATGGGGCGGGGAGGCAAGGGGGAGCTGGGCGGACGGGATGACGTCAGCTTGGGT
>Ga0102947_1000300_pt1 | contig 18367 bp, 14 predicted proteins | sample SalPon2A_A_D2_MG_FD_78210 | JGI IMG/M metagenome (GOLD analysis project Ga0102947, IMG submission 78210) | Soil microbial communities from South San Francisco under conditions of wetland restoration - Salt Pond MetaG R2A_A_D2_MG | ecosystem: Environmental > Terrestrial > Soil > Wetlands | place... | reverse complement strand
CGACGTCGCCCCGCATCCGCTGTTCGAGCGCGAGGGCGTGAACCTGCGCTGCCGGGTGCCGGTCAGCATGATCTCGGTCACCCTCGGCGGCGATGTCGCCTGGGTGCCCGGGGTGACCGTGGGCGATGCCTTCCGCCTCCCCGCCGAACCACCGACCGGCGCCACCGTCTGGGTGGCGGAGCTGATCCGCCCCCGGGCCGACGCCGACGCCGCCGACAGCGCCGACAGCGCCGACAGCGCCGACAGCGCCGACACCGTCGATAGCACTGAGAGCCCATGATCGAGCTTCACATCGAAACCGTCTTCTCCCGCGAGGAGATCGCCAGCCGCATCGGCGCCCTCGGCGAGCGCCTGGATTCCGAGCTGCCGCCGGACCCGCTCTTCGTGTCCCTGCTGGGTGGGTCGGTGATCTTCCTGGCCGATCTGCTGCGGGCGGTGGAGAGGCCCGTGCGCTACGAGCTGGTCCACGTCGAGACCACCGGCGGCGGGGACAGCGACACGCCGTTGAGCCTCCACTACCCGATCCCGTTCCAGGTCAAGGGCGAGGACGTCCTGCTGCTCAAAGACGTGGTAACCAGCGGCGTCCCCGAGTCCTACCTGGTGGGGCAGCTCCGGGAGCACGGGGCCAAGAGCGTCCGGCTCTGCGCCTTGGTGGACATGCCCGGGGAGCGGCGCACAGAGATCGAGTGCCAGTACCGGGCCCTGGTCACCGAACGGCCGGGGCGCCTGGTGGGCTTCGGGCTCAAGCATCGTGGCCAGTACGGCAACCTTCCTTACATCGGGCGCCTGACGGCGGCCGGTTGAAAACACCCGCCCCCTGCGCCGGACCGGGCCGGGGACGACCGCCCCGGGGCCGAGTGCCCCACTACCGGGGAATCCTCCGGCGGGGTGTACCGTTTGTAGTGACGAGGTAATCTGAATTGAACTCATCGACGCTCAAAAACCTATTCCTGTGGATGGCCATCCTCCTGGTCGCCATCCTTCTGTGGAACACCCTCCAGGCCGGCCAAGCCCAGCCGGAGGAGGTTCCCTACAGCCAGTTCCTCACCGCCCTTGACGAGGGCCGGGTGGCGGAGGTCACGATCACCGACGAGACCGAGATCCTCGGCACCTACCAGGGGCCGGCCGGCGACCAGGGGGACGCACGCAAGTTCGAGACCGTGCTCCCCTTCAAGTCCGACTCGGACTTCACCCGCCGTCTGGAGGAGGCCGGGGTGACCATGACGGCGGAGCGCAACGAGACCAGCCCGCTGTTCACCATCCTGCTGACCTGGGCGCCGGTGCTGCTGCTGGTGGCGCTGTGGATCTTCTTCATGCGCCAGATGCAGTCCGGCGGCAACCGGGCGATGTCCTTCGGCAAGTCCAAGGCGAAGCTGCTCAACACCACCGGTAAGAAGGTGACCTTCAGCGACGTCTCCGGCGTCGAGGAGGCGAAGGAGGAGCTGCAGGAGATCGTGGAGTTCCTCAAGGAGCCCCAGAAGTTCCAGAAGCTGGGTGGCCGCATCCCCAAGGGCGTCCTCCTCATGGGCCCGCCGGGAACCGGTAAGACCCTCCTCGCCCGGGCCATCGCCGGCGAGGCCAACGTGCCCTTCTTCTCCATCTCCGGCTCCGACTTCGTGGAGATGTTCGTCGGCGTCGGCGCCTCCCGGGTACGCGACCTCTTCGAGCAGGGCATGAAGAACGCCCCCTGCATCATCTTCATCGACGAGATCGACGCCGTCGGCCGCCACCGCGGCGCCGGCCTGGGCGGCGGCCACGACGAGCGGGAACAGACCCTGAACCAGCTCCTGGTGGAGATGGACGGCTTCGAGTCCAACGAAGGCGTCATCCTGATCGCCGCCACCAACCGCCCCGACGTCCTCGACCCCGCCCTGCTGCGCCCCGGCCGCTTCGACCGCCGGGTGGTGGTGGACCGGCCGGACATCAACGGCCGCCTCGGCATCCTCAAGGTCCACACCCGGGAGATCCCGCTGGACGACGACGTCGATCTGGCGGTCATCGCCCGGGGCACCCCCGGCTTCGCCGGCGCCGACCTCGCCAACCTGGTCAACGAGTCCGCCCTCATCGCTGCCCGCCGCAACAAGAAAAAGGTGGAGATGGAGGACTTCGAGTTCGCCAAGGACAAGGTGATGATGGGCGTCGAGCGCAAGACCATGATGCTCACCGACGAGGAGAAGACGGTCACCGCCTACCACGAGGCGGGCCACGCCCTGGTCGCCGCCTTCACCCCCGGCGCCGACCCCCTCCACAAGGTCACCATCATCCCCCGGGGCCGTGCCCTGGGCCTGACCATGCAGCTCCCCACCGAGGACAAGTACACCTACAAGAAGGAGTACGTGAAGGCCCAGATCGCCATCCTGATGGGCGGCCGGGTGGCGGAAGAGCTGACCATGGACGACATCACCACCGGCGCCGGCAACGACATCGAGCGCAGCAGCGACATGGCCCGGCGCATGGTGCGCGAGTGGGGCATGTCGGAGCTCGGCCCGCTGTCCTACGCCGGCAAGGACGAGCCGGTCTTCCTGGGCCGGGACATCGCCCAGCGGGCCGACTACTCGGAGGACACCGCCATCCGCATCGACCGGGAGGTCGAGCGCATCGTCCAGGAAGGCTACGAGCGCGCCCGGGCGATCCTCACCCAGCACCACCAACTGCTGGAAGACCTGGCCCAGGCCCTGCTTGAGAAGGAGTCGCTGGACGGTCGCGAGGTCTACAAGCTGGTCGAGGAGGCCACCGGCGAGGACCTGACGCCGGCGCGCCCCGAGCTGCCCAACGAGAAGATGGACATCACCCCGGAAGGGCCCCAGCCGGCGATCCACGACGGCCCGGAGGCCGCCGAGGCCCGGGACGACGAGGGCGAAGGCGCGGACGCGGACGCGGACCCGGACGCGGACGATGTCCGGGCTGAGAGCGACGTCGTCAGCAGTGCCGACGCCCCCAGCGCGGCCGAGCCGGAGCCAGAGGCCGAGGGGAGCGAGGCCGACGAGCGCGAGGTGGCCTCGGCCCAGCGCCGTAGCGCCGAGCCCGCCACCGGCAGCGACTGAATCCCCGACCCCCGGCCCATGGCGGCAGGGGCCGGGCGAAGTGGCCGGGCCAAGTCACGGCCTCACCGCCGGCCGACCTGCCCGGGAGGACGCCGAGGTGCGCCCTCGCGATACACTCTGCGACGGGCCGCCCGTGCCCACGACGCCGCTTCTCGGGGCTCCCCGATCCGCCGGGCAAGGGATCGCCCGGGGGACCGGTCGAGTCACTGGCTGAATGACTTGGCGCGGGCTGTGAATACCCACTAGATCACCTATCACCGGATCAGACCACCGGATCCGTCGATCGCCGGGAGCCTCTCGCCCCGGGCCCGGCGGATCGCCGCGACAGAGGCGCCACCGACTTCCCCATGACAGCTTCCCGCACCGAGCCCGCCACCCGGAGTTGGGCCCTCTCCTTGCCGGGCGGGGGGAGCCTCGCCCTGGAGAAGGCCCCTGGGCGCGCCAAGGTGATGGGGATCGTCAACGTCACCCCCGACTCCTTCTCCGACGGCGGCCGCTTCCTCGACCCGGGCCGCGCCGTCGATCACGCACTGGCACTGGAAGCCGAGGGAGCCGACCTGCTGGACCTGGGGGCCGAGTCCACCCGCCCCGCCGGCACGACCTACGGCGCCGGCGCCGAAGCGGTGCCGGCGGACGAGGAGTGGCGGCGGCTGGAGCCGGTGCTCACCGCACTGCGCGCGGCCACCCGCCTGCCGATCTCGGTGGATACCCGCAAGGGCGAGGTGGCGCGCCGCGCCCTGGCCGCCGGCGCCGACCTGATCAACGACGTCACCGCCCTCACCGACCCCGCCCTGGCCGACGCGGTGGCCGAGGCCGGCTGCCCGGTGGTGCTGATGCACAGCCGTGGTGACACCGCCGACATGCAGAGCCGGGCGGTCTACGACGACGTCGCCGGCGAGGTGACCAGCGAGCTGGCCGACGCCCTGGCCCGGGCCGACGCCGCCGGCATCGAGCGCTCCCGGACCGTCCTCGACCCGGGCCTCGGCTTCGCCAAGACGGCGGCCCAGAACGTCGAGCTGCTGGCCCGGCTCGACGCCCTGCGGGAGCTGGGCCGGCCGCTGCTGGTGGGGGCGAGCCGCAAGAGCTTCCTCTCCCGCGCCCACCTCGGCCTGGCGCCGGAGGTCGGTTGGGCCGGCGCCCGCGCCGAGGCGCCGGCGGAGCGGTTGGCGGCGAGCCTCGCCGCCGCCCTCTGGTCGCCCTGCGCCATCGTCCGCGTCCACGACGTCGCCGCCACCGTCTCCGCCCTGGCGCTGTGGCGCCAATTGGCGGCGGCGGCCGGGGACCGGGAGGGCCAGCGCCCATGACCTACGGTGAGCTGGTGGACCTGGTGGGCTGGCAGGACGTCGTCGACATCCTGGCGGTGGCGGTGGTCATCTACTACCTGCTGCGCCTGATCCGGGGCACCCGGGCGGTGCAGATGCTCCTCGGCCTGGCGTTTCTCGGCGCCGTCTACTACTTCGCCCGGGCCATCGAGCTGCCGACCCTGGAACGCCTGCTGGAGAGCCTGCTGATCCTGCTGCCCATCGCCGCCATCGTCCTCTTCCAGCAGGAGATCCGCCGGGCGCTGGCCAATTTCGGGCGCAACCCGTTGTGGGGCTTCGCCAAGCAGCAGAAGGTGGAGAAGACCTTCAACGAGGTGGTCCTGGCGGCGACCTCCATGGCGTCGCGCCGGGTCGGCGCCCTCATCGTGCTGGAGCGCCTGGAGGGGCTGCGCAACTACATCGAGAACGGCATCTCGCTGGACGCGGTGGTGACCTACGACCTGCTGATGAACCTGTTCAGCCCGGACACGCCGCTCCACGACGGCGCGGTGATCATCCAGGAGGACCGTATCGCCGCCGCCGCCTGCTTCCTGCCCCTGACCTTCAACCCGGAGCTGTCCACCGAGCTGGGCACCCGCCACCGCGCCGCCCTCGGCATCACCGAGGAGACCGACGCCCTGGCGGTGGTGGTGTCGGAGGAGACCGGCCAGATCTCGGTGGCCCGGGAGGGGGTGCTCTCCCGCGACCTCGACGGCAAGGACCTGCGCAACACCCTCTACGACTACCTGATCACCGACCTCTACCCCCGTGGCCCCCACCGCGGCGGCGGCCGGCGGGGGCTATCGAAGTGAGCTCCGAGCGGCGCCAGATCTGGGGGCTCCGGGTACTCTCCCTGGGTCTCGCCATCGCCCTCTGGTTCGTCCTCTCCTTCGAGCAGCGGGAGGCGCGCAGCGACAAGTTCGTCGAGGCCAGCGTCAGCTACATCCGCGCCGAGCGCACCGTCATCCTCGACCCGGTGCAGCGGGTCCAGGTCAACCTCTCCGGCCCCCAGGACGTGGTCAACAACGTCGCCCCCGGCGACGTCGGTGTCCAGGTCGATCTGCGGGAATCGACAGTGGGCAAGATCAAGGTCAACCTCACCCCCGACAACGTGGTCAACCTGGCCCAGGGGCTGGAGGTGGAGAGAATCAGCCCGTCCGTCCTGGAGCTGACCCTGGACCGGCAGGGAATCCGCCGCCTGCCGGTGGAGGCCCAGATCGTCGGCGAGCCGGCGGCCGGCGCGACGATTGGAGACGTCACCGTCCGTCCACCCCAGGTCGCCGTGACCGGCCCGGAGTCCCAGCTCAGCAGCCTTGAAGCGGTGCAGACCACCCCCATCAGCCTCGACGGCCACGCCATCTCCTTTGAGGAGACGGTGACCATCGTGCTCCCCGACATCCTGTCGGTGAGCGACATCGAACCGCCCCGGGTCAACGTCCGCGTCCCACTCCAGGTCTCCGCACCGCCGGAGAGTGGAGCCAACGGCACGGACCGCCCACCCTCCCGGAGTCCCGGCCCATGACCATCACCGACACCGCAGCAGACCCCGCCGACAGCAAGAGCGGCGGTTCCGTAGACACCGGGACCGACCCCGCCGCCGACACCCCCAAGCTATTCGGCACCGACGGCATCCGCGGCCCCGCCGGCGAAGCGCCGCTGGACCGGGACACGGTGGTGTCGCTGGCCGTGGCCCTGGGCCACAGCCTGGCCGAGACCGAGAGATCGCCGGTGGTCGTCCTGGGTGGCGACACCCGGGAATCGACCGCGGAGATCTGCCGCTGGGTCGCCGCCGGACTGGCGGTGGCCGGCGCCGACAGCCGCTACCTCGGCGTCGTGCCGACACCGGCCGTCGCCTGGGCCGCCCGGGAGATCGGCGCCGCCGCCGGTGTGGCGGTGTCGGCGAGCCACAACCCGATGCCGGACAACGGGGTCAAGCTGCTGACCGGCGGGGGCACCAAGTGGGAGACTGCGGCCGAAGCCGCCCTGGAACGGCGCATGGAGCCGGCCCCCGCCGACCTGCCGGAGGTGGACCTGGTGCCGGACCGCACCGCCATCGACGGCTACCTGGCCCACCTCGCCGAGGGCCTAGGCGTCACCGCCGGTGGCGAGGACCACGCCCCGGCCGAGACCCCGTCCCCGTTCGCCGGCCTGAAGATCGCCCTGGACACCGCCAACGGTGCCGCGGCGCCCTACGCCGAGCGCCTGTTCACCGGCCTGGGGGCCGAGGTGGTCATCCTGTGTGACAGCCCCGACGGCCGCAACATCAACCAGGGCTGCGGCTCCACCCATCCGCAGCGGTTGCAGGCGCTGGTCACCGACGCGGCATGCGACCTCGGCTTCGCCTTCGACGGCGACGCCGACCGCTGCCTGCTGGTGGACGAAGCCGGCGAACTGCGGGACGGCGACGCCATCCTCTACCTCTGGGCCCGGGCGCTGGCCGCGGACGGGCACCTGGAACCGCCGGCCATCGTCGCCACGTCGATGACCAACCTGGGGCTGGAGACCGCACTCAAGGAGGATGGGATCTCGGTGGTGCGCTGCGGCGTCGGTGACCGCCAGGTGGTCGATACCCTGGAGGCCGAAAACCTGGTGCTCGGCGGCGAGCAGTCGGGCCACATCGTCAACCGCCGCCAGTCGACCACCGGCGACGGCCTCCTCACCGCCCTCCACCTGGCCCGCCTCGCCGCCGCCGAAGGCCGGCCGGTGAGCGAGCTGCTGGCCGGCTTCCGGCGCTTCCCGCAAATCCTGGTCAACGTCCGGGTGGCCTCCAAGCCCGACTTCGACAGCCTGCCGGCCGTGACCGAGGCGGCACGGCGGGTGGAGGAGGAACTGGGCGAGGAGGGCCGGCTGGTGCTGCGCTACAGCGGCACCGAGCCGCTGGCCCGGGTGATGATCGAAGGCCCGGACCAGGGCACCATCGAGGCGCTGGCGGAGAGCCTGGCCCAGGTGATCAGCGGCGAGCTGGGCGAGGAGGGAGCATGAGCCGGGAAGCCAACCGGGTGCAGGCCCCCCGCCTGTCGGTCAACATCGACCACGTCGCCACCCTGCGCCAGGCGCGGCAGGCCGCCTACCCCGACCCGCTGGAAGCCGCCCGCGTCGCCCGGGAGGCGGGGGCCGACGGCATCACCGTCCACCTGCGGGCGGACCGGCGCCACGTCCAGGACGGGGACGTCGAAGCGCTGGTGGGCACCGGCGCCAAGATCAACCTGGAGATCTCCACCGAGGACGAGATGGTGGCCATCGCCGAGCGTCTCCGGCCGCACCAGGTGTCGCTGGTCCCGGAGCGCCCCGACGAGGTGACCACCGAGGGCGGACTGGATCTCACCACCCAGGCCGCCCGGGTGGAAGCGGCGGCGGTGCGCCTGACCTCCGCCGGGGTCGCCGTCTCCCTCTTCCTCGACCCGGAGGTGCGCCAGGTGAACGCCCTGACCGACCTGGCCCACCGCGGCCGCGAGATCGGCGCCCGCCTGGTAGGCTTTGAGATCAACACCGACGCCTACACCCGGGCCCGGGGACAGGCGCGGGAGCAGGAGCTTGACCGCATCCGCGAGGTCGCCGCCCTGGGCGCCGAGCGCGGCCTGGCGGTCTACGCCGGCCACGGCCTGACCACCGCCAACGTCGGCCCCATCGCCGCCGTGCCGGCGGTGGAGGAGCTCAACATCGGCCACTGGCTGGTGGCCCGTTCGGTGATGGTGGGGATGGCGGAGGCGGTGCGCGAGATGCTGGCGGCCATGGGCGGGCCCGCCGCCGCGGGCTAGCCAACCACCCTGGAGCCCGCCGCGGCGCCCTGTACGTGCCGCTCCTACGTGCCGCTCCTAAGTGCCGCTCCTACGTGCCGCTCCTACGTGCCGCTCCTACGTGCGGTGCCCTACATGCCGGTGCCTGCATGGTGCAGGCGCAGCAGCCCTGGTAGCAGAAACCCCAGCGACCGCCGCAGCAGGTGTTGGCGGTCTAGCGCTCGACCTCGAACTCCCCCTCCTCCACCACCTCCTCCGGCTCCTGGCTGATGAGTACGGTGTACTCGATGGGGAGCATCACCCGGTGCAGGTTCTCACCGAAGCGGACATTGATTTCGTAGTAGCCGTGGGGGCTGATCGCCAGCAGGGTCCCCTTGGTGCCCTTCATCCCCATCTGCTCGTTGCGGATCATCACTGCCGCCGGTAACTCCATCTCGCCTCTCCCCTCTTCGGGCCCCGTCGGGGATCCCGGTCATGGTCGGTCGGGCCGGCTACGCTCAATCGCTGTAGTGCCCGGATTCCTTGTATTCCTTGAGCTTGCGCTGCAGGGTGCGCAGGCCGATCTGCAACATCTCGGCGGCGTTGGCGCGGTGGCCGCCGGTGCGCTCCAGGGTCTCCAGGATCGCCTGGCGCTCGATCTCGGCCATGGAGCGGGGCTCGCCGTCGGCGCTCTGCACCGGCGCGCCGGAGACCGACACGCCGCCGCCGTCGGCCAGGTCCCCTTGCAGGTCGGCTCGCTCGATGATCTCCCCCTGGTGGAAGATCACCGTCGATTCGATCAGGTTCTTGAGCTCCCGGACGTTGCCCGGCCAGGGGTGACGGCGGAGCACCTCCAGGGCGTCCGGCGACAGGCTCTTCGGCGCACGGCCGTGCTCCTCGCAGAACATCTCCAGGAAGTGCTCGGCCAGCAGCGGCAGGTCGCTGGGCCGCTGGCGCAGCGGCGGGATGTCCAGGGTGACCACCTTCAACCGGTAGTACAGGTCTTCCCGGAAGCGGCCCGCCTCCACCTCCGCCACCAGGTCCCGGTTGGTGGCCGCCACCAGGCGGAAGTCGACCTCCAGCAGGTCGCCGCCCCCCACCCGCATGATCTTGCGCTCCTCCAGCACCCGCAGCAGCTTGACCTGGAGCTCCGGGTAGAGCTCGGAGATCTCGTCCAGGAACAGCGTCCCCTGGTGGGCCATCTCGAACTTTCCGATCTTGCGATCGACGGCGCCGGTGAAGGCCCCCTTCTCGTGGCCGAACAGCTCGCTCTCCAGGATGTCGCTGGGGATGGCGCCGCAGTTGATGGCCAGGAAGCGCTCCTTGCGCCGCGGGCTGCCCTGGTGGAGGGCGGCGGCCACCAGTTCCTTGCCGGTGCCGCTCTCGCCGGCGATGAGCACCGTGGAACGGGTCGGGGCCACCACCCGCATCTGCTCGAACAGCTTCTCCATGGGCGGCGCGGAACCGACGATGGCCTCGAAGCCGAAGCGCTTGTCCAGGCGCTGGCGCAGGTCCGTGACCTCCTCCTGAAGCTCCCGCTTCTCCATCAGGTTGGTCACCCGGGTGCGCAGCTCGTAGAGGTCCATCGGCTTGGTCAGGTAGTCGTCGGCACCGACCCGCATCGCCTCCACCGCGGACTCGATGGTGCCGAAGCCGGTGACCAGGATGACCGCCAGGTCGTACTCGGCCTCCCGCACCGCCTCCAGGAACTCCAGGCCGTCCATCTCCGGCATGCGCAGGTCGGTCACCGCCAGGCGCACACGGTCGCCGTGCTCCTCCAAAAAGCCCAACGCCTTTTTCGCCTCGTCGAAGGTCCGCACCTCGAATCCCGCCTTCTCGATGGCCAGGGCCATCGACTCGCGGGAGCCGGTCTCGTCGTCGATCACCAGGATCAGGGGGGTTTTAGACACGAGCGCCATTTTGGCACATAACCGGGTCGTATGCGAGACCTGAATCGACCGATCAGGAGTCCAGCAACTCACCCACCTGGAAATTGCCGATGTTCTTCTTACTATCGATGATGGCGGTCTTGCCGGACAGCGCCGGATTTGTGTTGGAACCGAGGTTCGGCGTCCCGTTGACCACCGTCTCGAGCACGCCGGTGGGACCGGCCACGCCTAGCCCCGCCACCACCACGTAGTCAGCCGGGTTGGTGATCTTCTCCAGCTCCTCCTGGTCGTTTTCGCGCACGACTTCGTCTCCCATCTGGCGGGTCGAGGCCTCGATGACCCCGGTCCGCACGTCCGCTTTGAGCGCCCGCGAGTAAAAATCCTTGGCCCGGACCAGGGTACCGCCGGACTCGAAGCCGTCATCGACGATGGCGATGGTCTTTGGCCGCCACTGCTGGAGCAGCTCGATCTCGGTCGGCGACAGGATGGCGTCCGCCTTCGTCCCCTTCATGAACTCCTTTGATTCTTTCTTCACCCCTTGCGGCCGGGTCGTCCACAAGCGGGGTCGCGGGGCGCCGACCAGCGCCAGTGAAGCCACCACCCGGGTGGCGGCGTGGACACCGCCGGTGGGCAGCCCCACCACCAGGTCCGGCACGAAGCCATCGGCCAGGAAGGCGCGGGCCAGCATCATGGACGCCGTGTCGTACGGCTTGCGGCTCGCCTCGCGGAGCTTCGGATAGGCGACACCCTGGGTGACTTCAGCGAGTGCGTACAGCACCGTGGGATCGATCCCCCCCTCCAGGGTCAGCAGGGCGCGCAGGTAGGCGGTCCGCCCGCGCTTCCGGTCCTGCTTGACAAAGGCCGCGAGGTACGCTTCCTGAGCAAAGGCACCGGCCTCCAGGATGGCCCGCTTGAGGGCCACCGCCTCGGTCAGCTTCGGCGCCTTGAGGACGGCGTCGCTGACCCACTGCCCGAGGACGTCGAGGAGCTCCCGGACCGCCGGCAGGTCGGTCAGCTCCTGACGCCCCGTCATCCTGGCGACCAGCTCGACGACGTCCTCCAGCGAGCTGTCCCGGGAGAGCTTGAAGCGGGCAAGGGCTTCACTCTGGTCGGCGTTGAAACCCTTCGCCAGGGGGATGTCGTAGCGGGCGATGGTGGCCGAGAGCTGGTCGGTCTCCTCGAAGATGCGGCCCAGCTTCAGCCGCGTTGCCGCGTAGTCGCCGACGTCGTAGGTACCCTCGGCCACCTGCCGGAAGTCGTCTTCCAGGGCCTCGACCCGTGGGGTCAGGCCGAGGGGGAAGTCCCCATCCCGGACCGCCCGACCCAGGCCGACCAGGGCGTCCCGGGTCCGGCGCTCCAGGGCCCGCAGCGCCGTCTCGGTGGGGCTGTAGGCCCAGTTGACCAGCCGGCTCCAGCCCTGGAAGCGGCTGAACGTCAGTCTCTGGAGGGACGGGGAGGCGACCGGCAGCCAGCCCTGGGCTGGGCGATGGCCCAGTCGCCGTGCCCGGGCCAGGGCCCTCCCCGGGGGCTGGGCAAGGCGCTGCGCGTGCCGGGAGGGCTGGGAGCTGACAACGGCCCTCCTCGCCTCTGGCGGCACCGCGACAAGCCGGGGCGATCGGTCCCTACGGGTGGACGGCACAGGCTACCCCCTGGTCGATCAGGAGCTTACGCTCCAACGTAAAAGATTTGGCGATCATATACTGCCGCCCGTCCGCTTTCGTGGCATACATGTACCACGGTAACAATAGGGATCGTCATGGCCGCGAGACGGTCACTGCCAGTGCCGGGAAGCTCACTTGCGCTGCGGGATCATGCTGCGGGGGGGGTGCTGCGGGGCCGGAGTTCAGAACCTTTTCACTGGTGCGCTCCGGCGATCTCATCGTCGTCCAGGTCGACGAGGTGGAGCCGATGCTCAGCCGCGTCATGGAGCACTTCGAGCGAATCGTGGGGGAGCAGGGCTAGCAGCCGGGGCAGCCGGGGTTGCATGCTGGCCGGGTTTAGTGGTACATAATTACCATGGTACACACAATGATGAATCCCGGACGGAGAGGCCATGGCTGAACCCACGACCCGGATCGAACGGGTGCAGACCGGCGTGCGCATGGAGAAGCGCTTGGTGAAGGTGTTGAAGGCGCTGGCGGAGGTGTTGGATCTTTCCATGGGCGACCTGCTGGAGGGGATCGTCCTCCACGCCTTCGACGGCAAGGCGCCGTTCGGCGAGCCGACCCTGGAGAAGATCGCCGCCCTCAAGGAGATCTACGGGCTGGATCTGGACGCCAGCCACAGCCACCGTCTGCGGGAGGATCCGACGTGAGCCCGGCCCGGGCCCTCTCCCCCGCTCCCCGCCTCGGCGACGACGCCCTCTTCGACGCCTTCCACGACGGCACCCTGTCGCCCCACGGCTTCGACCACCGCCAGCACGTCCGCCTGGCCTGGGTCTGCCTGCGGCGCCGGCCGCTGCCCCGGGTGCTGGAGGGGTTCCGGGGCGGGTTGGAGCACCTCGCCGCCCACGCCGGCCAACCCGGCCTCTACCACCAGACCATCACCTGGACCTATCTCCTGCTGGTCGCCGAGGCGCTGGAGCGCACCGGTCCCGACGCCGCCTGGGAGGACTTCACCGCCGCCCACCCGGAGCTCCTGGCACCGCCGAAGGAACTGCTGGGAAGCTACTACCAGCAGGAGACCCTGGGCTCGGACCTGGCCCGGCGCTGCTTCGTCTTCCCCGACGCCCCGGCGGCGCGGCGACCGGGCTGAAAGCGAGAGCGCTGAGACGAGAAAGGGCGGCCGCCCCCGGGGAGGAGACAGCCGCCTTCAGATTCAAGCCCTTCCTAATCCTACTGCCGGAGGAAAATGACGTCGGCCATGCTGAGATGGGGCCGCCCTTGCCCGCGTTGGACCTCCAGAAGCGCTTTACTAAAGTAGCGAATCTCGTTTCCGTGACGATCCTTCCGTCTAGCTTCCACATACTCGAGATCCAAAGAATGGATGCTCCACGAGCTAACCCGAGAGAGCTCCCCGGCATCGGAACGGCCATCGTGATCGGTATCAATCCACAGTAACAAGTTGTCGAAAACCGAATCTGCGGCCGTAATACGGCCATCCTGGTTCCCTCCGTTTTCGACCTTGTCGAACTCCGCCAGAGCCCGGTAACCATGTCGAATACCACCCGGTGGTTGATCTGTTGCGTCGCCGAACAGCTCCGTGCCATCGTCGATCAGGCCGTTTCCACTTCGATCCAGAGCAAGGAAAGCATCATCCGATGCCCGTTCCGTCCAAGACATCAACTCCGGGTCTCCATCGGCATCCAAGTCAAAACGGACACCATCTACGGTGCTCGAAAGTTGATATCCACGTCCCCCAAGGTCGATGAGAATCGGGGTCCCCGATCCAGGTTCCGGTTCATCTCCCCCTTCCGCCGGATCGCCAGAGCCGCCTCCTCCACCATCGTCACAAGGTAGAAAGATATTGGCTACTACTGCACCGCCGACCAGCGTGCCGCTTGAGCTACAGGGATCTGATTGCTTGCAGTAGCAGGTCTTGGTCCGCGTCTGTTTCTGACTCCAACTCCCCGAGAAGCTCTTAATGCTAGCGGCTCCTTGACTGACATCTACGCTCACACTGGCCCCACAGAGACAACCTAGTTTGCACTTGGTGAAGGCACAGCCGACCACTCCGCCACAGGTTGCAGATTCTAGTGCAGTGACCAACTCCTGGTCTGTCGAAGGTGGGCTCGCCGTGTGGCAAGTGGTCAATGGATCGTTGTAACAATTGAGACAGGCCCCTTCATCGAGGCACTGCTCCTGCTTGACGTTCGACTGACAGGACGTTTCACAATCCGACTCACAGGTACAACTGATCTCAAACGACGCGCTGGCGATATGGTGGCCCTGTGTGTGATCATCCTGACCGACATTGTTCAATTTCACCGAGTCTGACTTCGACTCGGCAACACACGAGCTTGAGTTGACTGCTCCCGATACGCTACTCCAACCCGGGTGGTCTCCCAATCCAGGCCGGTGATCGTCCCTCCATCTAATTGACTCGGATAGCCCGGGCTTGCTGGGTGCGTGATCCCTCTCCCGATCCCCCTGGGTCACCTCTTCACCAAGGGGAGGGGTGGTTGGCTCAGCCAGAGCCAGATCGACGCCCTGGGTGATCAGATCCGATACCGTCACCGGCGTCTCGTCGGTTTCGCTTCCAAACCAGTGGAACGCGGCTCGGTAGGTTCGCTGGCGTCCTTGAAACGATACAACCACTTCATAGCTGGTCAGCGCTAGGTGGGATCTTCCACCGAAAAAGTCATCGGTCTGCGCTGAATCCACCATGTCTTGAAGGGTCGCCGACCTCAATTCATCGGTGACCGGGAACTCGGATCGATGATCCCAACTCGCCTCATACCAAATCCGGGATGAAGTAACAGCGCCCCCCTCGACCCGGCGTTCTCGCTTACGCGAAACGTCCACGACCCACCCAGCAGGCATGTCCACCACGCTAAGCCAGTTCGCCTGATCGTACTCCTCAGGATAGTAGGTGCGGAAGTCGCTCAACTCGAACTCAATCTTCTCACCGGAACGGCCGACCAGCCGGCTGAGTCGCTCATAGGCGACACGAATGAACTTTTCCAACACGGCAGCCCGGGTCACCTCCAAGCGGCCGTCCGGATGATTCAGTCCGCGCAGTTCTTTCGGCTGAGCTTGGGCTGGCTGGCTGTCGCTAGCGTTTTCGAAATCCCCATCCCCCGCCATGACAAGTCTGTCGGGCGCAGCTTTCGCAATGGGCGCGGCGGCAACCAACAGCCCCACCATGCAAAGCCAGGTGATAGACCAACGGACTACTTGATGACGGCTGACCGCACCGTGGCAGCGATTCCGCCCTTCAAAATCTTCGTCAAGGATGTGGTGATCGAGCCGACGCAAGGCCCCGGATCGGGTTGGCGGACTGGACGCTGTAATCACTGGTAGATACCTCCTTTACAGGCGAGACAGACGGATCTGCGGTGCGCAAGACCCTTCTTAGTGAAGATCTGCCTTTATCTAGAAACTAAGCGTGCGCTTCGCGTGATCAACCGGGACACTCGGACAGAAATCCACCCAGACAGACTCGTACCCCCGTTTTCGACATAGAAATTCAGGCAAGCACACAGGCGTCTCTCCATCACTGCGGACGCATGGGGCTTCCATAGAGTTCTTCCCAACCCTCGGGCGTGACGATGCGGCTTCCCCGGTCGTCGATGTCGACCAACTGGCTTACAACTTCGTCGAAGTAGTAGGGCTCGTGAAGTTCAGTGTTCGGTTCCTCGAGCCAGATCACCGAAGCCTGGTATGTCCGGTGGTGCTCTTCGAACCGCAGCCGCACTTGGTAGGTGGTGAGGGCGGGCGGGACGGTGTGGAATGCACCCTCATCGATCAACACACCCACGACCTCCAGCACGGACCGGCCTTCCAGCACCTGGCGCTGATCACGCGCCACCTTCTGGGAGTTCTGGTGGTTCTCCTCCCACGATGGCTCGAAGTGGATGATCGGCTCTTCCAACCAGGGAGCGTCGGCGCCACCGGAGGTGAGCTTGAGGTGAGATCCCACACTCAGGGTGATCAAGTCCAGCCAATGGTGCTCGCCGTAGCCCGCGGCGAGAATCGTCTCGAAATCGCTCAGCTCGAAGGTCAGCTCGTGGCCCGAGGCGCGTACCTTCTCGGCGTAATTCCGGTAGACCTCCCGCACCCAGCTCTCCGGATCCTGGGCGAGCACGGCTTCGCCGCGGGCCTTCAGCTCCGGGCTGGCGGCGGCGGCCCGGACTCGCTCCACGGTGGCCGGGTCGGGCTGGTAGGCCGCGGCCAGGTCGGGCTCGCCGACGTCGCTACCGGCGCCGGCGAAGGCCGCCCCAGCCAGCAGGCCGGCGAGCGCCAGGCATACGGGCCAGCGGAGTCGGGTGCACCGGAAAGCCGGTGCGGAGACTGGGATGAAAATTGAGCTGCGGTGCATGAATACCCCTTACCTCTACAATTTCGTGAACTCGCAATTAACTGTGCCGACCGTCCTCGCAACCGGGACACCCTGGGCACCATTCTGTCCAGAATCGCCGCACTTTCCACCACGCAAGGGGGAGTCTGCACGGGAAACTGTCCAATATGTTACTTCAAGCTGCTACTTATCATCTCATGGCGATACAAGTTGTGGGCCGGAAATGCATCGCGGGACTTCTGGCTTCGTCGAGGACGACCCGCCACCCCCCTGCTAAGATCCTCCCGGCCCCCTCCCTCCCATGAGCGACCTCTTCTCCCCCGCCCCCCCGACGCTCCTCAAAGGCACCCTGGAACGGGTGGTGTACGCCAATGAGGACAACGCCTGGAGCGTGGTCCGGCTGGTGCCCGACGGCGGCCGGGACACGGTGACCGCGGTGGGCAAGCTGCTGGGGGTCCAGCCCGGGGAGACCTTGCGCCTCCAGGGCACCTGGGAGGAGGACAAGAAGTTCGGGCGCCAGTTCCGGGTCGAGTCCTACCGCACGGTGACGCCTTCGACCCTGGAGGGGATCGAGAAATACCTGGGCTCCGGCCTGATCCAGGGCATCGGCAAGGGGATGGCGTCGCGCCTGGTGGAGCACTTCGGCCAGGAGACCCTGGAGGTCATCGAGCACCAGCCGGAGCGGCTGGCGGAGGTCCCCGGCATCGGCCCGAAGCGGCGCAAGCAGATCGCCGAGGCGTGGGTCGAGCAGCGGGAGATCAAGGAGGTGATGGTCTTCCTCCAGTCCCACGGGGTGACCACCCATCACGCCATCCGCATCTACAAGACCTACGGCCCCGGCGCCCTGGGGGTGGTCAAGAGCGACCCCTACCGGCTGGCGGTGGACGTCTACGGCATCGGCTTCAAGAGCGCCGACCAACTCGCCGCGGCGCTAGGGCTTCCCAAGGACTCACCCCAGCGCGCCCGGGCGGGGCTCGCCCACGTCCTGGAGGAGGCCGGCGGCCAGGGCCACGTCTACCTCCCCCGGGGGCGCCTGCTGGAGGACGCCGGGGCGCTGCTGGCCCTCGGCCGGGAGATCCTGGAGCCGGCCCTGGCGCAGCTCGCCCGGGAGGGGCTGGTGGTGGCCGAGGCGGTGGCCGGCGGCGCGGCGGTGGAGCCCGGCGAGCCCGGCTTCGACGACGACGAGGCGGCGGTCTTCCCCCGCCTGCTGCACAACGCCGAGGCCGGCCTGGCCGACGCCCTCTCGGCCATCGTCCGGCGCCCCGCCAAGCCGCTGAAGATCGACGTCGAGCGAGCGCTGGAGTGGTTCGAGGGCAAGCAGTCCATCGCCCTGGCCGATCAGCAACGCCAGGCGATCCGCTCCGGCATCCGCTCCCAGGCGCTGGTCATCACCGGCGGCCCGGGCACCGGTAAGACCACCCTGGTGCAGGGCATCGTGCGCATCCTGGCGGCGAAAAAGCAGCGCGTCCTGCTGGCCGCCCCCACCGGCCGGGCCGCCAAGCGGCTGGCCGAGGCCACCGGCAAGAGCGCCTCCACGGTCCACCGCCTGCTGGAGTTCGACCCCCAGAGCCGCACCTTCCAACGCGGCCCGGAGCGCCCCCTGGCGGCGGATCTCCTGATTGTCGACGAGGCCTCCATGCTCGACGTCTCCCTGGCCCACTCCCTGGTGCGGGCGGTGCCGGAGGGGGGGCGGCTGGTGCTGGTGGGGGACGTCGATCAGCTCCCCTCGGTGGGGCCGGGGCGGGTGCTGGCGGACCTCATCGACTCCACCGCCCTCGACGTGGTGCGGCTGACCGAGATCTTTCGCCAGGCGGAGCGCTCCCTCATCGTGGTCAACGCCCACCGCGTCAACCAGGGGAACCTGCCCTCCGTCCAGCCACCGCCGGGGGGCGACGCCGACTTCTTCTTCATCGAGCGCTCGACTCCGGAGCAGGTCCTGGAGACGCTGCTCCACGTCGTCGCCGAGCGCATCCCGGCGGGCTTCGGCCTCGACCCGGCCACCGACGTCCAGGTCCTGACCCCCATGAACCGGGGCCTGCTGGGCACCGAGAACCTGAACCGGGAGCTGCGAGCCCGCCTGAACCCCGCCCGCGCCGGCGCCCTGGAGCTGGCCCGGGGCGACCGGGTGTTCCGCCTCGGCGACAAGGTGATGCAGGTGCGCAACAACTACGAGTTGGAGGTCTTCAACGGCGACCTGGGGCGGGTCACCCACATCGACCGGGAGGAGAAGGCGCTACGGGTGGAGATGGACGACGGCCGGTTGATCGGCTACGAAACCTCGGACCTCGACGAGTTGGTCCCCGCCTTCGCCTGCTCCATCCACAAGTCCCAGGGCAGCGAGTACCCGGCGGTGGTGGTGCCGCTCCACACCCAGCACTACGTGATGCTGGAGCGCAACCTGCTCTACACCGCCCTGACCCGGGCCAAGCGGCTCGCCATCCTGATCGGCGAGCAGCGGG
>Ga0102947_1000299_pt1 | contig 18399 bp, 21 predicted proteins | sample SalPon2A_A_D2_MG_FD_78210 | JGI IMG/M metagenome (GOLD analysis project Ga0102947, IMG submission 78210) | Soil microbial communities from South San Francisco under conditions of wetland restoration - Salt Pond MetaG R2A_A_D2_MG | ecosystem: Environmental > Terrestrial > Soil > Wetlands | place... | reverse complement strand
TATCTCTTTGTCTTCTTGCATTTCTTCTGCACTAGATTGTGTTTCTATTCCAAAAAACATCAAAGTTGAAACTAATGGAACTGATGTTGATATATCTGGAGATCGAGATCAACTTCAGATCGTTTTTGTGAATCTACTTGTTAACTCTGTTCAATCAATTGGGGATAATGATGGAACAATTCAAATGAAGATCAGAAAAGAACCACAGTATGTAATATTTGAAATTTTTGATTCTGGAAAAGATATACCTGAAGGAATTTTGCCTAACATGTTTGAATCAATGACTACAACAAAACAGAAAGGTACTGGGTTGGGTCTGATAAGCTGCAAAAACATTATACAAAACCATGGGGGAATAATTTTTGCTAAAAACGACCCCAAAGTCTTTACAATCAAATTGCCTCTAGAATAATTTCATATTCTACTACAACCTACCTCGGGAAAAAGTCAAATCTAATTATATGCAAAATTGGGATTAATATTTTTAAGAAAAATAGTGTAAGCCTACGGGTGCTCTCTTGAATGTTGTAAATCTGAGGATAATTCAAGCCAATACCATGCTGGGGATAATTGATTTCAACCTAGCGTTAGAATTCACGCGATAAATGGGGAAAATACTGGGCAATCTTTTTGTTTTTTACTTAAAGATGGGGCTCAGAATTTTTCTAACTTTCACAACCAATCCCGTCATAGTTTCCATCAAATCCATGTGGATCTGGCTGTAGCACTTCAAAGTCTTTGTACTCGATATCACTGCAATCCAAATCTGGTGGGGGAGAGGGAATACAAACATCAGGATAAGATGGGTTGCAATCATGTTCTGGAACTTCGATGCTTAGTTGAGAGTCATTACTTTTACATCCATGCTTTATTGCCCATTCAGTTGATGCAAACTCGCTATCTCTACAAAACTCTGACTCTAAATGACCCAAATTTGCATCAAGTAACTCTTCATTGAGATTCATGCCATTGCAGTAAATCACTGCGACAATTCTTCCAAAACTTCCTTGTGTTTGCCCGTCATCTTCATCAACTAGGGCGTCTGAACCCACAGGACAAATATCATCCATAAAGTCTTGTGCCTCAAATCCTCCAGTATCTTTTAATTCTGGAGCGGAAGCTAAAGCAAATCTAATGGAATGCTCATTTACCCTTATAGTGTCACCATCAACTACTTGAGTTACTTGACCTGAAAAACACCTGGCATTACCAGAGCACTTGTCTCGAGTGAGTCCTGGACCTGTTGGTGTTGGCTTTTCAGGAGTTGTTACGGAAATTATTTTGTTTGACACCAGAAACTCAATTCCTTTTACAAAATCTGAGTCAGTAATTTTGTCTTCTGACCACCACTGTGCATTATTTTTAATCCAATCAGGTACCTTGCTTGCATTTTGGTCTTCAACCTCAAAGGCCTGAACCAAATGTAAGTCTCCTTCAATTTCTGCGTATACTATGTAGGTGCCAATTTGAGATTCTGAATTTAGTTCCATTGTAGCTGAAAATGTTCCGTCTCGAGAAATTGTTGTTAGAGTAAATTGTGTTTGGTCTGGTTGTGTGATAAATAATGTTAATGGGCCCGTATGCTTGATACCAAAATTTCCTTCAACTTGGACAAACTCTGGTTGGCGACTTTCAGGCAGTGTGTACACGGCAGTAATATCTGGAATGTCATCGGCTGGCATTACGCTGACCCTGATTATGTCATTACCGATTAGATATTCAATGGCTCGCAAAAATTCTGTCTCTGATATTAAATCAGATGACCACCATGATGCTGTGTTTTTAATCCAAGATGGGATTGTAGCAGATGTGATTCCTGGATCATGTTCATTGTAATCAGTCCATTGAGCTGAGGCTTGATTGAAAAATAAAGTAGATCCAAGAATAACAAATAGAATTCCTTCCATCATGCATTTATGATTCAACGATAAAACCTGCTTTTTTTAGCGTATTAATGATTCTGAGAAGTGATAAGATCTAAATTAGTAAATTTGATTGAAAATCTTGGTTCTTTGACTGTTATATGAAATTGGGTAATGACTAATACAAATATTTCAAAAAAACTGCAGTTTCTCTAGTCTTTTCTCTTTCTAACATCTGATTTTGGCGGATTGAGCGACCAGAAAAACAATGCAAAGCAGATTGGAATCATAATCAAAAGCAAGGCGACAACTGAAATCGTATAAAACATTGAATCAAGTCCCGGAAAGAATGGTCCTGGAAACACAGCATACAACCACAAAAACCCAACAAAAATAAGTAAAACCTTGTTGCGTTTTAGCAGTTTTTTCCATCCAAGTCTTTTTTTGTGGATGTAGCATTGTTTGCAACGAGTCCTATCATCAGTCATGCAATTAGTGCAGCAACTCTTGTCGCAAAAATAACAAATCCTGTCGCCAAATGCAGATCCGCAAAAATCACAAGTGTACAACTACCTCTAAGTTCTCTCCAATGAATTTATCTCTTGTTGGCGGATTTGCCAAATTTTATTAGTTGCACCATGCAGGATTCTATAAATGGCTGACTGCTGCATATGCAAGGTAAACAAGGCAACTCTGAAAATCAAAGACGGCAACAAAAAATACATTGGAAAACCCGTCTGCAAAGAGTGTGAAGGCTACCGTAAACTCCTCAAAGAGACCAAATAACTATTCAGACTCTGACTGCTTATTTTTTGCAACCCAATCCTCATACATTTTGATCAGATCATCAATATCACCCTCGCTTTCTGAATAAGTGACAATTACCCCAAATGCACCGCCCTTATGATGGCCACGGGCAAAGTACCCCCAAAAACTGTCTGGCATCTTTACAAAGTTCTTCTCATCATGAGATACTCCAATTAGATTGTTGCCTAGGGATTCTGCCACTTTTTTTGCGTCTTCTTTTTCAATCATGAACTTGCTGATTTGTATTCAAATAAAAATATGGTTTTAGGTAATTGTTAGTCTAGTTTTTGTTTGGAATTATTGCAATTATGCGCAATGGGGAGCCACTTCCATTTTTTATCTTCATTGGAAGAGCAATGACAAGGGCCCTTTTTGGTGGAAGTTGCTCCAAATTGGTAACATTTTCAAAAAATGGCATTCCTGCTTTTGCAAGAATTCTATGTGTTTCAAAATGAGTAGACTTTCCAAAATCAATGCTTTGTGTGTCAATACCAATTGCATTTATGCAACGATTTTGAGTAATCCAAGAAGCTGCATCAGGATGCAATCCTGGAAATCTTAACTCAGACAAGGCACTGCTTCCAATCTTTGATGTCCCAAGATATTTTTGTCGGTTGGGCCAATATTTGGAATGCCCTGTCTGAAGTAACACTATACATCTATTAGGAATTTTTCCATGGGTTTTTTCCCAATCCTCAAAGTCACGTTGAGTGATCTGATAATCTGAATCATTTTGAGTTTTTTTTGTTACGTCGATTACAATTGAAGGTGCAAGTAGCTTCTCAAGGGGAATTTGTTCCACTGTCTTTCCATTTTCTGCAAAATGGATTGGTGCATCCATATGAGTGCCACCGTGTTCGGGAGCTGTGAATTTTTTTGCAGCATAATAATATCCCTTCTCGGTTATCCCGCTAAACTCTTCTTCAAGATCAAACCCTTTTTCTGTTGGCCAATAGATGGTTTGGTCAGAATATTCATGAGTCAAATCAATAATCTTTCCGTTAAGAAATGAAAAATCATTTTCCATGCAATTATTTGGCTTATAAGAATTTAAACGATATTGGTTAAATTCAAAATTGTTATCTTGAAATAGGTTTTGATGTTATTTTTTAGGAATGGGGATTTGATATTCTGATGCACAAAAAGGGCAAACTAGAAAGTTTGCTTCTACTTTTAGGGGAACTTCGACTAATTGCTTGATGCAAGACGGGCACCTTGTGAATTTACTCATAACTATGAGTTTATTTTATGATATTTAGTACAATGTCATTTAAAATTCAATCAGACCAACTTTGTTTGAATTGGACAAACATTGTTCTATATTGCAAAAATATATTTTCTTTACCTTGGGTTCATTCTCAACTTAGAGTATGATTCACTAACCATGCCTGAAAAAGTTGTCACATGTAATACTCACAAATGAATATTAATTTTCTTTTGTAATAAATGATGTCTTGGACATAACTCCAAAAAACGTACTTGTGTTTGCAATCTTGTTAGGCGGTGTTGCACATGTCATAGCGTTCCAGGATGGTTATTGGCATCCTTTCATGTGGTTTAGTGCTGCATTGACTGTAGTCATACCTGTTATTGCACATGAATACATGAAAGTCAGGGCTTTGAAAAACAAAAGACGAAAAAAAATCTATGCTGATATTTAGATTTAGTTTCTGAATATTACTAAGGCTTTAATCTATCGGGATCTCTTGGATAAAGAACAACCTCTCTTACATTATCAATTCCAATCAATGTGGTCATTAGACGGTCAAGCCCCATCCCCCATCCGGAATGTGGTGGCATTCCCCAATCAAATGTCTGCAAGTGGTCTGCAAATGCGGTAGGGTCAAGCCCTTGCTCTTTGAGTCGAGCTTTGAGAACATCCGTATTGTGAAGCCTTGTTCCACCTGATGATAACTCGAGATATCCATACTGCAAATCAAATGAACGAGAAAGTTCAGGATTTTCGTCCTTTTCTCTAATGTAAAAGGGTTTTAGCTTCATTGGCCAGTCCATCAAAAAGAAAAACCCTGGATGTTTTTGCCCAATGATTCTTAGATGTGAATCTAGCAAGTCATCGCCAAACTCTACTTTTTCTCCTTCTGATTTTAGTTCCTCCAAAGCTTGAGTGTATGTGATTCTCTCAAATGGTGATTTTGGAACTTCAATTGTGTGGCCAATTACTTCTTGTTCTTTTTTGCAGTTCGCAGATGTGTGTTTATAGACTTCCATGACTAGAGATTCTAAAACATCCATCACATCATTGTAGTCCATAAAGGCAGCTTCAATATCCACTGAGGTAAACTCACTTAGGTGTCTTCCTGTATGGGATTTTTCTGCTCGATAAAAGTTTGAAATCTCAAATACGCGCTCAAGACCTATGGTCATTTGTTCTTTGTAGAGTTGTGGGCTCTGGGCCAGGTAGGCAGTCTTGCCAAAGTATTCCAATGAGAACAAATCTGCACCGCCTTCAGATGCGCTACCGATAATTTTTGGAGTTGTAATTTCTATGAATTTTTTATCAGAGAGTGTTTTTCGAAGGGATGCCAAAACATGGTGTCTTAATTTGAAAATTGATGCAGTCTTTTGGTTTCTCATATCTAGTGCTCTGTGATTTAGTCTGGTGTCGATGTTGCTTTCGACCCTTCCAATTGGATCTACGGGTAATGGATGAATTGCTTTTGCCAAAACATCAATCTCTTCTGCTTTAATCTCAAAATCAAAATCACGAGCCTTTGTCTCCTGTACAATTCCTTTAACTGAAACTACGCTTTGGCGATTAATCTCGTCCAACTGATCATTTAATTCGCCCTTGACGATAATTTGTGAAATGCCAGACACGTCACGCAATGTGATAAATGTCATCTTTCCTAGTTTTCGGAGGTCCTCAATCCAGCCTCCTAGAACTACTTCTTTTCCAATCAGATCAGAGGTCAGTTCTGAAATATCGTGAGTCTTGACAAATCCCAAACTTTTTCACCGTCTTTTGTTCTCAAATTCTATCTCAATGTCAAGGTTTCGGGCATCTTTGACTATTTGGATTACCGTTTCAGTGTTTATTGGAAACCTTGGCGTCCATTTTCCTGAAACAACTGCCTTTGTCTTTTGAATTCCTCCTGGTGCCCATACATTATTGATAGACAAAATCTTTGTTGGAAAAAACATGTCTTCGATAAATTTTTGGTCGTTTTCTTCTGCCTCTACTAGCCAAATCTTCCCCTGGAACTGATCCTGGATTAACCTGTAAAGGGTTCTGCTTTGTCTGATTATCATGATGTCTTCTTTTGAGAACGAAAGAACAAAGTTTCCATCAAATTCTCTGCAGGAATGCAGTGTAAATTTGTCGATATCAGGATTTGTCTTTGCAATCTGGGCCAATTTCATTGATGCATCAACATCTGCCTTTGTGATTTTTCCATCTTCTACTTTTTTTTCACATTGGGGGCAGAGAAGCAAGTTTTTTGCATCAAAATTGCATATTGGAAGATTCATGTGTTTCGACTTTTATCATTCTGCCAAAGTTGTTTATATCCTTTAATGAAAAACACAAAAGCAAGAACCGATCTAAGAAATTATGAAGTTATCAGTAAAAGATCTCACCGCAAGATATTCTTCATCAAACGGACCGGTTTATGCCGTCGAGGATGTGGATTTTGATCTTGAAGATGGCCAGTCAATTGGAATTGCAGGTGAAAGTGCATGCGGGAAAAGCACTTTGGGATTATCAATTATCCGAATGCTTGCAGGTGGTAAGGTTCAGGGGAAAATTATCTTGGGGGGTGAACCAATTTTAGATCTATCCGAATCAGAATTTAACCAAAAATACAGATGGAAAAAAATCTCTATGGTTTTTCAAGGTGCTATGAATACACTAGATCCCGTCTTTACAATAAAAGACCAATTCCTCGAGGTTCTAAAGCAACACAACTTTCAAGGAGACTTTCAAAAAACAATTGATGATGCAATGACTTCGGTAAGTCTTGATACTTCGGTTCTCAAAAGATTTCCACATGAGCTTAGCGGTGGTATGAAACAAAGAGTTGTAATTGCAATGGCGCTATTGCTAAAGCCAGAATTTGTAATAGCTGATGAGCCAACTACTGCACTTGATGTTCTAATTCAGGCACAAATTGTCAATCTATTGAAGGATCTCAAAAAGCAAGGAATGTCCTTCATGTTAATCACCCATGACCTTGCAATCCTTTCTGAGATTTCAGAAAAGATTGGAATAATGTATGCAGGACAGATGGTGGAGTTTGGCTCATCATATGAGATTTACAAAAATCCAAAACATCCCTACACTCAAGGCTTGTTAAAATCAATTCCTACTTTGCATGGGGAAAAACCATCATATATCAAAGGAAATCCTCCAAGTCTTTTGAATCCTCCAACTGAATGTCGATTTATTGAAAGATGTCCTTTGGCCATTGACAAGTGCAAAAAACTCCCACCAAAAATTAAAACTAAAACTGGGTATGTACAGTGCTGGTTGTATGAAGATGAAAAATTAGCTTGACAGATATTCATTGTCGATTTTCTTTAGATAAATTTCTTGAATCTCAGAAATTTCTCTACCTGTCGTGTTTTTGATTACTATTTTAGCATAATTTAACAGGTCTTGCTCTGTCCCTGTTTTTCCCATGTCCTCGATTTTCTCAAAAATAACTCGCTCAAACTCCATTGCGCCACGTAATTCTGCACTTAACTCTTCAATGTTCATTTTTTGATAGTCTTTTCTTTCTCTTTGATTTGCCTCATCAATCAGTTTTCTTACATCATCACCTTTCATGCCATCCTCCTAGATTTTATTCTAAAAAAATGTTAATTTTGGTTCTCTTTTTTATGCTCTAAGATGTGTTTTAGACCGTCTGGCATTGAAAGTGAATCCAAATCAATATCACAATATGGGCACTTCAATGTCTTACTGGCTTTCTGAATACTTTTTCACGATAGGAAGACATGAATCAATAATTCTCAAGACTTCTGTTCGGATTACCTTTTTGTCAATTGATATCCATATTCTAATTTTGCCTACTGCAAATGAGATAATCTGAACTTTTTCTCTCTCTTCCCAAACAAACTGGATTTGACCTAAATTCTCATCAAAGAAACTTTCAAGATCTGTCTTTATGGCAATATGAGAAAACTGATACTTTGTGCTTTTGGCGTCTAAAAATGGCTCTAAACCTTGCCTTCTTTTATGTGCGGTAAGCTTGCCTTGCTCGCTTATTATGCCCACGAATCTAATGTATGGGCTTATTGCAGCAATATTATCACAAATTAAAGTTAAATCTGCTCTGTCCAACTGCATTTGCTCGATGAATATGTTATTTTAATGATTATGCGTTTACAATTCTCATAATATCTAACAAATAGTCGCTAAAAACTTCGCTTTTGTTAAATAATGTATAACATGTGCTTGAATTGTGGATTTTGCAGCTATCTTCCCATTTGCCCCCGAATTGGGATATATTGGACTTACACTGGTGAGTTTTTTTGGATCTCTAATTCCTTTTGTTCCTTTACCTTCTTTTCTCTTACTTGCAACAATGTCTGTGGGTGATGCATTTGATTTACATCTACTTGCAATAATTTCTGCAGTCACTGCAACTGCTGCCAAAGTAATTGTGTTTTCTGTAAGTTATGAGGGCCGAAGAATAATTGGAAAGGCCTCTAGAAAGAGAATGCGCCCATTTGAACGGCTGGTAAAAAGATATGGGGCAGGTGCAGCATTTTTTGCAGCGGCTACCCCTATGCCAGATGACTTGATTTATGTTCCACTTGGTCTTGCAAAGTATAATCCAAAGAGATTCTTTATTGCGACTTTGACTGGGAAACTTGTCTTATCTTATGTAATTGTGTTTGCCTCTCACTATATGGGATTATCACTAGTTGAACCTCTCTTAGAAGATGTAAAAGATGTAAGTACAATCTACATTGGAATTGTAATCTTTGCTGCAATGATGACATCAGTTGTAATTTTGCTTTTGAAATTAGACTGGCAAAGAATAATGGGCCGATTTGCACCATGGACTCTTGATGAAAACAACAATGATGAAGAAAATTCTAAAGATTAATTTTAAAATTCCATAAATTCTCTGTTGCAGTACTGATTCCGATTCGGGGTGATGCCAAAATCTTTTTTACAGTTATTCCTTCAGTAATGAACAATTCTGATTTTCGAGTCAAATCAACTCCATATTGTTTTTTAGTTATATCAAGTGCTTGAGCTAATTTTGCAGGACCATTGGCAAGATTTTTGAGGTTGTCTTTACCTCTATTTTGCTTCATTGCTTCAATCCCATTTTCAGGATGTATTGCCCTAACCAACACTGCGCCCGCCTCCGTCTTTGGGTTTCGTGCAACTACGTTAAAGCAAAAATACATTCCATATGTGAAATAGACATAGGCTCGACCTACTTCTTCAAACATTGCTCTGTTTCGGTCAGTTTTATTCCTAAAAGCATGACTTGCAGGGTCATCTTTGTGCTTGTATGCTTCAGTTTCAGTAATGACTCCGGAAATTTTTTTATTTCCAATTTTTCGAATCAGTTTTTTCCCAAGAAGTTTCTTGGCTACAGTTACTGTATCTCTAGCATAAAATTCCCTAGGAAGAAAACTCAATATCTATTGGAATGTCTTTATCATTTTTTAATTCTCTGATCAGTTCAAACAATTTCTCGATGTCTTGTTTTAGTACTTCGATTAATCCTTGATTGTAAATTGTAGCTGCAGGATGAATCGTAATAAAATACAACTGATTATCTTTTCTTCCTATTTTTCCTCTATATTTCGTAATTTCAGTTCCACCCAAAATAGAACCAAACGCCGTGTTTCCTAGTATGCAAATTATTTTGGGTTTAATTATGTCAATTTCATTTTTGATATAATCTTGACATGTCTCTTTTTCTATTTTGCTTGGAACTCTATTGTTAGGTGGTCTGCACTTTACAGTGTTTGTTATATAAACATCTTCTCTTGAAATTCCTGCATTCTCCAAAGCTAAAGATAGTTTCTTTCCTGCAACTCCTACAAATGGTTCTCCTTTCAAATCCTCATTTCTTCCCGGAGCTTCTCCAACGAAAATCACATCCGAGTGAAAGTTTCCTTTCCCGGGAACAGAATTGGTACGTGTTTTGCTAAGTTCACACTTTGTGCATTTGATTACATTTTTTCTTACACTATCCAGCTTTGATTCCATCTAGTTTACACTCTTTATTGTTGCAGTTCCTCTGATTGTTGGTCCGCCATTTCCCATAATCATTGATTGCATTGGATCACCTTTTCCACAATTAGTTATAGGCCTTACAGTAAAGTCGTTTCCACATGCATCAATTGATTGGAAAAATTCAGGTGCTACTCCCATGATTATAACATCTCTTACCAAATCTGTCAATTGACCATTTTCAATTTTTTGAGCATATTGACTGGAGATGCTCCAGTTGTATCTTTTCATATCAATTGATGGAATTTTCATATTGGATACCAAATATCCATTTTTTACCTCTGAAATGATCTCCTGTGGATTCCAATCTCCAGGTTCAATGCAGGTACAGGCCATTCTGATTAGAGGCATGAATCGATAACTTGCTGCACGCATATTTGCAGTAGGCTCTGTTCCAAACTCTAGTGAAGTCTCTCTATTTTGCATGTGGTTTTTCAGAATTCCTTTTTCTACAAGTGTGGTTTTTCTAGTTTCTATTCCCTCGTCATCAAAATAATACCATCCAAGACTTTCAGAAATTGTAGGGTCATCAAATACACTAAGATGCTCCGAACCAATTTGTTCACCAAGTTTGTCTTTCCACCAAGCTCCTCCTGCCCATGCCATCTCTTTTCCCATTACTCTGTCTGCTTCAGATGGATGTCCTAAAATTTCATGAGTCAACAATGAAACAAAATCTGGGTTCATAACCAATGTAGTTTGTTCTTCTTTCGCGGGACGTGCATCTAAAAGTTCAGATGCTTTTTCTGAAATAGAATGTGCACTTTTTTGTATTTTATCCTTTTTAGTTATTTGCTCCATTCCTCCTCTACCGCCCTCAGTGATATTTACTGATTGAGTCAACCCAGATTGGTGTGCAATTGCAGCCATCTCAACTACAACATCAGAAAAGTTTTGTAAAATCTTAGATCCCTCACTGCTTACAAAATATTTTGAATTTTCAGTAAACCATGGATTGACTATGGATTTCCTAATTTTTACAGAATCTGAAATTATTTGGTCACACTCTAATCCGATTCTGATTAACCCCTCCAAGTCTGGTTTTACAATTACTGGAAACTCTTTTGTTATTTTGTTTATTTTTATTGGAGCAAGTCTTGATTGTATCTTTTTTGTCTCTGAATAATACTGTGTATTTTTTATGGTCTTCTCAATTGATTCTTTAATCTCTTCAAATGATTCTGGATTAGTAATAGAGAGAAAACCCCAAGAACCATTTTTTAAAATTCTCAGGCCAATTCCGTTATCTGATTTTTCTCTTATATGTTCTATCTCACCGTTTTCAATTAACACAGAATTTCTTGTTTGCTTTTCTGCTCTGGCATCACAATAATCTACACCTTTAGACCCCGCATAAGATATTGCCTTGTCTGCCATCTCTTGAGAAAAACTCATAAAAATTTGAGAATCTTGGGGTATGGTAAATCTTCTGTATGACTATTTGCTTGATATTGCGGGCATGGTAAAGTAATATTCATCCTCAAAACCATAGTCTGTCTGGCCTTTGTGTCGTAGGAATTCAAAATATGCAGTGCAATTTAAGTAAAATTCCTTGTTTTTTGGGCTATCATTTGATTCGTCCATGGATAATTATGGTAAAAAAATCCATTTTTTAGCTAGAGTGAGCAGTTTTAGTTCCCAAAGTTGGTTTTCTTTGAGCAACTTCAGGGGTTTTTTTTGGTATGGTGAATGTAAAGGTGGCTCCTTTTCCCTCTTCGCTGACAACTGAAATTTCTCCTCCGTGATTATCGATAATTCCTTTACATATTGCAAGTCCAAGTCCGCTTCCTCCTCTTTCTCTAGTCAAGGTGGTATCAACTTGATAGAATTTTTGGAACAAGTTCTTTTGCTTGTCTTTTGGAATTCCCATTCCGTTATCTTTTACACTGATCTGAATTTCTTGTGGGTATTCTTTCATTACCACATCAATCTCGCCTTTTCCATGTTCCACTGCAATCATTGCATTTTTTATCAAATTGGTAATCACTTGTTTTATTCTAGCGGCATCATGGTAAATTTGCACATTTTCTGCGTTATGTGATAGTATAATGTGATTTTTCTCCGCTTGAGGAATCAATGCTCTAACTGATTCTTCAACTGAATCTTTAATGTCTGCATCATCTTTTTTCATCCTCAATTTGCCAATTTCTAATTTCTGTACATCAAGCAAATCCGAAATTATTCCTAAAAGGTTTTCAGAGCTTGATTTGATTATGGATAATCTGTTTTTTTGTTCATCGTTTAATTTTCCTAGATGCTCTCCAAGTAAAATGTCTGAATATCCTTGAATTGGAACTAGGGGAGTTTTTAGTTCATGGGTAATCATTGCCAAAAATTCATCTTTAGCGAGCTCTGTTCTTCTGGCCAATCCTTCTTTTTCTTTGATAGTGTCTGACATTATGTTAAATGAATTTACAAGTTCTCCAATTTCATCTTCAGAATTGTATTTGATTTTCTCTCCATACATTCCTTCTTTCACTCTGGATAGTGCTTTGTTGATTGTATCAAGTGGTGAGAGGGATTGTCTGATTACTACTGGTACTAAGAAAAATGTAGCAATATCTACCCCCAGTAGAATTTGAATTATTGTTTGTTGATTAGAATTTTCTCCAAATATTCCGGTTGTTTCGTCTTGATATAGTAAAAACAAGTTAAATGCAGCAGCCATAATCAAAATCCCAATTAACATGTACATCTTACTAACTATTTTCATAATTTCAAAAGCTAGGCATGAAGTATAAAAAGAGGAGATGTTATTTCTTGAACAGTCATGTCTGATGAGTTTCTCAAGGTTGCCACTAATGAGATAAACCAAGAATTATCGGCCATCAGTCAAATTTTAGCCTCATGTCAAAACGATTCTGATGTATCAAAAAATTCAGGAGCAATTGAGGCACACATGCACAAAATCAAGGGATTGGCACCTATGATGGGCAAAGAAAATGTCGGGGAGTTGGCAAAAACTCTGGATATTATATTGAAAAAAATTATCGCAGGTAAAAACATGTCTGATTTCTTTGAATCTCTTTCTCTGTCAGTAAATGAAATGAAGATTGCAATGGAAAAACCGCATGACCTGGGAAAAATTCAGAAGGATATTTCCGATATTGCCGAGAAAATATCTGATTGAAAATTGTTTTTCATTTTTGAACGACTAATTGTTTAATATACTAATTCTGAAATTGGGTTAAATGGCAAATATTATGATTGCAGACGATTCTGATGCAATTCGATTAGTGCTTAAAGACATTTTGAGTATTGGGAATCATGCAGTTGTGGCTGAGGCCACCAATGGTGATGAGGCAGTAGAGTTGTTTTTCAACAATTCACCTGATTTACTTCTCCTAGATTTGGCAATGCCAAAAAAAGACGGGCTGATGGTTCTAAAAGAAATCATGGAAAAAGACCCTCATGCCAAGGTTGTGCTGATCACTGCAAGTGATGATCAAAAAATAATCAACCAATGCCTTGAGATTGGAGCAACTTTGTGTATCTCAAAACCATTTGATTTTAATTCTGTCCTAAAACAAATCAATGATGCTCTGGTTTAGGTTCAAGCAAACTAATTTAGGGCCAATTAATTCTAAAATAATAGAAGAGTTTTGTCAAAGATTGTTCTTGATACAAGTGTAATAATTAATGGGTTGTTTTGTGCCCAAGTAGAATCTGGGAATATTCGTGATTCAGAGGTAATAATTCCTCAGGCTGTAGTGGATGAATTGCAATCCCAAGCCTCTCAAAATAAGGAACAAGGATTTTCGGGGTTAAAAGAAATTAAAAATCTAAAAAATTTATCAAAAAATTTCAAACTAGAAATTATTATTGAAGGCATTCATCCTTCATTAGATGATATTAGATTATCTGGAAAAGGAAAAATCGATGCGATAATCAAAGACATTGCCAAAGAAAAACAAGCAACTCTCTACACATCAGACAATGTACAACACCTGGTTGCACAAACAGAAGAAATCACATCCGTGTATTTACAACCCTCAATAAAGGAAGAGGAATTAGAGTTTCTCAAATTTTTTGATTCTGAAACCATGAGTGTTCATCTTAAAGAAAACCTAACACCTCTTGCAAAAAAAGGAAAACCAGGCTCTTTTACCCTGACCCAGATTAGTGATGAGATTCTAACACGTGGTGATTTAGAGTTCATGGAAAAACAAATTCTAGATACTCCTAATACTTCCGAGTCAAGCACAATTGAAATCTCAAAAACAGGAGCATCTGTAATTCAATACAAAGACTATAGGATTGCAATAACAAAGCCGCCCTTTTCTGAATCCTTTGAAATCACAATTGTTCATCCTATTGTAAAATTAACTTTGGATGCTTATTCTATTTCCCCGGAATTAATGGAGAGATTTGCAGACCGTGCAGAAGGAATAGTCATCTCTGGTCCTCCAGGTTCTGGAAAAAGTACATTGGCATCTGGTCTAGCAAACTTTTATCATAGTCAGGGAAAAATTGTAAAAACTTTTGAGTCTCCACGTGATTTGCAAGTAGATCCTGGAATAACTCAATACAGCAAACTGGATGGAAGTTTTGATAACACTGCAGATATCTTGCTTTTGGTTAGACCTGATTATACTGTATTTGATGAGGTGCGACGCCGAGAAGACTTTCTAACCTTCTCTGATTTGAGGTTGACTGGTGTTGGAATGGTCGGTGTGGTTCATGCAAACTCTCCACTTGATGCAATTCAAAGATTCATTGGAAAAATTGAATTAGGAATCATTCCAAATGTGCTTGACACTGTAGTTTTTGTCAAGGATGGTCAAATTGAAAAAGTCTATGATTTGGAATTAAAGGTAAAAGTTCCTACAGGAATGACCGAATCAGATTTGGCAAGACCTGTAATTGAAATTAGGAATTTTGAGACCAATAAACTTGAGCACGAGATATACACCTTTGGAGAAGAAAATGTCATTGTCCCAATCGGAGAAAAAACAAAAAAAGTTGGAATTGAAAAACTTGCCGAAGACAAAATTCGAGAGACTTTCAAGAGGTATGATCCTCGTGTAGAAGTAGAGGTTTTGACAGATAACAGAGTCAAAGTGATGGTTGACAAACAATCCATCCCTGCAATTATTGGGCGTGGTGGCTCTAACATTAATGATATTGAAAAATCTCTAAACATACACATCGATGTTGTAGAACGTGATTCTACATCTACTTCTTTGTCTGGAGATTTGCCATTTTCGTTTTCCGAATCAAAAACATCTATTGTTCTAACTGCAAGTAGAGAGTATACCTCTATGCATGCAGATATTTTTGTAAACGACAAATATGTAACAACATCCCGAATTGGCAAAAAAGGACAAATTAAAATTCCTAGACGCTCAGATGTTGCAAGAAATCTTATGGAGTTGGCAACGTCTCAAAACGATATCCATATTTATCTTAAAGATTTTTAAAATTCTCTAAAATCTTAGGATTTGATTTTAGAAAAGTGATGAATTTTCTTAACTGCTTGATTGTCTTGGGGTTTAGATGGTGTTCTATTCCTTCTGCATCTTGATTTGCAGTCTCATATCCAACCCCTAAAATCTCAAAGAACTCTAGTAAAATTCCATGTTTTTGACGAATGGCTTCGGCCACTTGATTTCCTTTTGGGGTTAGATTGATACCATGATATTTTTCATATTCTAAAAACCCATTCTCGTCTAACCTTTGAAGCATCTTAGTTACACTAGGGGCACTTACATGCATGTATCGAGATATATCTAAGGTGGTGGCATATCCTTTGAGTTCAACTAACTCTGCTATAATTTCCAAATAGTCTTCCATGCGGACACTAAAACTTGTTCTTTCGGACTTGTGGGCCGCCTTTATTGAATCGAGTCTCTTGGTATTTTTCTTCAATATTGCCTTTTTTCATGCCTGTCTAGTATAATTGGATGTCTTTTTACAAAATTCAGGTTATCTGAATTTGACTTGGGTGTGTCTGGTTTTGATCTTTGAATCTTAACTAATTTTTTCTAAATGAATTACTGTATGGTAGACCACTTAAAGGAACGACTAGAGAAACTCAAAAGAATTCATGAGACCACTAATAGAAAAGCCAGTCTTTATTCTGAAATTGCAAAAATTGACTCATCTCACTCAAAATCTCTTGGCTGTCTTCAAAAGGCACCTGCTCCTGGAAAAAAACTACAAAAGGTAGGGTTTTTGATGCTCTGGGTACCTGAACCCACCGGAGTGACCTGCGCTATTGGCGGACCTATGATATTAGCAGGTAGATACCTTGATAAAAAATACAACGGTTCTACAATCCATGACATTGGACATCATACCAAACACACAATATCATCAATAAGTGATTTTAAGAAAACAATATTCTAATTAACCCCGATTATTTTGTTGTGAGTTTTGAACATGCATTTTGTTAAGTAATTTTCAAAATAATAAGATATCAGGAAGTTCACGGCAAGAGCTCTAATTAATGCCCCCTCTAGGCCTTCCGTGAACTACCATTTTATAAAATAGAATCAATTGAATACTAGTTAGTTTATTACAAATTATGGTTGAAAAGGAAAACGACATCGAAGAGTTAATTGATAGCATGATTTCTGGTGGAAATGATTTTGTTGATCAACTCAAGGGAGTACTCCCTGATTCTCTTGCAGAAACTCTGACAATGTTTCATGAATCAAATGTATCTAATCTAAAGAAAATAAAAGAACTAGTCAAGACCAAATAATAGATTTTACAATATTATTTTGATTAATTACTATGCAATAGATGATTTTTGCATATTTTGATTATTTTCAAATCCATCTTCCAAATCAAAAAACCTATCTTTTTCTCTGTCTCTTCTAATTTTATTTATCATGTGTATGGTGAGTACCATAATTGGAATTAGTTTTTTGAAATAAGAAAACTAGGTTGTTCATATGAACAAAAAATTTTTAAATTATGTTTTTGATCGGGGTATTCTGACATTACCTGCCCTATTAAGCCAAATTTACGCATAAAACCAAGTGAATAAGACATTACTCCAGTATTATTGTGGCCACTGCAACAATATTCTCAAAGAGTTAGACTCTGAAATTTCCACGAGTAGTGTTGAGCCTTGTCCCTTTTGTGGCACTCTTTTGAATGATTCATTGCAGCAACGAAGAATGCTGCATAAGATTAGTGCTCCTAGTATTGTATTTCAAAAGGCATCACAAATACCAAAACTCACATTTGATATTGACAAGATTGATTCTATTTTACATTTTATTACGACTAATCAAAAAATTTGTATTGCAGGAATTCACACTCAAAAAATTATAGAACGATTATGTGTGCGGGCTCAACTTCCTAGCAGATATGGTGGTCTTGACTCCAAAGTATTGTTAATTGATGGTGCTAACAGCTCTGATTTGTATCAATGTGTTGATTTTGCACAACAATATGGCTTAGACGCAAAAAAGATTCTATCTGGAATAATTTCATGCAGGACATTTACAGTATATCAGCTTGCAAATCTAATTGTACATGAACTACAAAATTCCATAAAACAATACGGTGTAAAAATTGTGATAATCACTCATTTGCTTAATTTTTTTACAAATGATCCTTATTTGAACTCACACGAGATGCAAAAAGTCTTACGAATCGTTGTAAAGTCTCTTAAGAAAATACAAAACTGCTTGGTTGTAATATCTCTTGGATTGCCAACTCAATTTGATGGGATGCTGTTACAATTATTCTCAAGAACTATCAAAATAAAACAAAGTTACAATACACTATCTGTACGTATCAATGACATGGGAGAGATTCAATCTGTACTGCTAGATGAGAATCTTCTGGAAACTATACCTCAGCATTAGGTGATTTTATGGGTAGGACAATTCCTTCATTTCGTATTGCATTGCATCAGGAAGAAAAAAAATGGAAAAAATTCCGCTCATCTCTTTGCAAAAAAGACCGAGAGAGTTTTGATGATTTGTTTGTCACTGCTAGATTATATGTCTCTGCATGCATGATGGCATGCAGGCCAATACGACTTGAGGCCATATTTATGGCGATAATTTTTCATCATTTCAAGCAGATTTTGAGCCTAGGTGAGATGAATTGAGCTTATTTCCAAACGATGATCTACTATCAAAGGAGATAGAATCATGGAAATCATTTGGAGATGGCCTTCGTGCAGAGGATAGAAAAATTTTCAACAAAATGATTCAACAATGCTATCAATACATCAAATCCATTAATTCCAAAGGCGCTCCATATACAACATCGTCGCTTATGATGTCGTTGATTCTCATACAACATCAAATGATACAATTCTTACTTTACAAAAAATGATATCTGGATGGTTGTTTGATGTTTATCCATTAAACGACAAGATAATTTTGTGGATTAAAAACAAAAAAACATACAGATTAGAAATAAACTGGACTCCATCACTTTATGTTACATCTGACGCTAAATCTGAGTTGAATAAACTGCTCAAAAACTCAGAAATTACCTCTTTGATAAAAAATTACAAGTGGACAAACAAAACAGAAAAAG
>Ga0102947_1000298_pt1 | contig 18400 bp, 12 predicted proteins | sample SalPon2A_A_D2_MG_FD_78210 | JGI IMG/M metagenome (GOLD analysis project Ga0102947, IMG submission 78210) | Soil microbial communities from South San Francisco under conditions of wetland restoration - Salt Pond MetaG R2A_A_D2_MG | ecosystem: Environmental > Terrestrial > Soil > Wetlands | place... | reverse complement strand
CGGCGCGAACAACGCCGGCGCCAGGGAGGCGGTCACCAGCGCCTCGTCGCGCAGACCCACCGCCTCGCCGGCGGGCTCGGCCAGGCGCTCCTGGTAGGAGGTGAGCGTCGCCTCCAGGGCCGGCCGGCTGGGGGCCAGGAACGGCTCCGGCAGGACGCCGATGACCAGCATCAGCAGGGCCAGCGGCGCCACGGTGGCGATCTCCCGCAGGTCCAGGTCCTTGAGCTTCTGGTTCTCCGGGTTGTCCAGCGGCCCCCACACCGACTCCAGCAGCATCTTCAGCAGGTAGACCGCCGCCAGGACGACCCCCAGGGTGGCGATCACCACCCACAGGCCGAGGGTGCGGTAGGAGCCGATCAGGATCAGGAACTCGCCGACGAAGCCGTTCAGGCCCGGCAGGCCCACCGAGGCCAGGGCGGAGAAGATGAGGAAGAAGGCGAACCAGGGCATCACCTTGGCCAGGCCGCCGAAGTCCTCGAACTTCTTGGTGTGGCGGCGGTCGTAGAGCATGCCGACCAGCAGGAAGAGGGCGCCGGTGGAGATGCCGTGGTTGACCATCTGGATCAACGAGCCCTGCCAGGCGATGATGTCGAAGGCAAACAGCCCGAGCATGACGAAGCCGAGGTGGGCGATGGAGGAGTAGGCCACCAGCTTCTTCATGTCGGTCTGCACCCAGGCCACCATGGCGCCGTAGATGATGCCAATCAGCGCGAGGGCCACCAGCACCGGCTGGTACTGGTCCGAGGCGTGGGGGAACAGCGGCAGGCCGAAGCGCAGGAAGCCGTAGGTGCCGAGCTTCAGCAGCACGCCGGCCAGGATCACCGAGCCGCCGGTGGGGGCCTGGACGTGGGCGTCGGGCAGCCAGGTGTGGAACGGGAACATCGGCACCTTGATGGCGAAGGCCAGGGCGAAAGCGGCGAACAGCCAGAGCTGGTTGGCCAGCGGCAGGTCGAGGCGCAGGAGATCCGCGTAGGCGAAGCTCCAGACGCCGGTGGCCTCGAAGTAGACCCAGGCCAGCCAGAGGATCGACAGCAGCATCAGCAGGCTGCCGACCATGGTGTAGAGGAAGAACTTGACCGCCGCGTAGATGCGCTGCTCACCGCCCCAGATGCCGATGATGAGATACATCGGCACCAGCATCACTTCCCAGAAAATGTAGAACAGGAAGAGGTCCCAGGCCACCAGGGCGCCGAGGATGCCGGTGGTCAGCAGCAGCATGGAGGCGGCGTAGCCCTTCCAGTGCTCGCTGATGCCGCGCCAGGAGCCGAGCAGCACGAAGGGGAGCAGGACGACGGTCAACACCACCAGCGGCATGGCGATGCCGTCCAGCACCACGTCGTAGCTCACCCCGAAGGCGGAGATCCAGGACAGCGGTTCGCCGTCCGGCCCGAGGTCGCGGATCAGGCCGAAGCCCCGGTCCACGGCGTAGTGGGGGGCGACCAGGGCGATGCCCAGCACCAGCTCGACCAGGGACACCACTAGGGCGTAGATCTTCACCGCCCGCTGGTTGTCACTGGGGAAGAAGAGGAGCGGCAGGCAGGCCAGCGCCGGGAAAAAGACCAGGCGGGTCAGCGTGTTGCCAATGAGTAGTTCGAAGAAGCTTTCCATGATGTCTTTCTCCCTCAGCCCGAGCTATCCATGAACGCGCGTAGCGAGAGTGCGACAGGTGCGCCAGATCGGACGACCCGGAGCGAAGAGCGCCCGAGGCGTGCTGTAGGCACGTTGAGGAAGCGATGAGTGAGGACCGTCCGAGATGGTGTGCATGGCGTGCTCGTAGTAGTGGGGATCATGGATAGCTCGGGCTAAAGGATGATCCAGCCCAAGAGGACCACGATGCCGAGGAAGAAGTAGAGGACGTAGTTTCGGACGTTGCCGGTGGTGGAGAAGCGCCCCAGGTCGCCGAGGATCTCCGCCACGGCGCTCGTCAGGTGGAGCAGGCCGTCGATGATGAAGCCGTCCACCACCTTCCAGAAGCCCCGGGAGAGCGCCGCCAGGGGGCGGATGATGAAGCGGTCGTAGGCTTCGTCCACCCAGTACTTGTTGGCGAAGGCCCGGTGGGCCGGGCCGAGGGCGGCGATCAGCCTCTCCTCCCCCTCCAGGGCGCGCTTGGCGAACATGGAGCGGGCCAGCAGGATGCCGGTGACGGCGATGGCGATGGCGAGCAGGATCAACGCCCACTCGACGCCCATCGACAGGTGGTGGGCCGCCTCGCCGCCGTGCCCGGCGGCCTCGTGGCCGCCTTCGCCCAGGTGGCCGCCGCCACCGACGGTGGCGATGACCGGCTCCAGCCAGTGGTGCAGCCAGTTGAAGTCCCGGCCGAAGGTCAGCACCTTGGAGATGCCGACCCAGCCGGCGGTCACCGCGCCCACCGCCAGGACGATCAGCGGCACGGTCATCGAAGGCGGCGACTCGTGCAGGTGGTCTTCCTGCTCCTGGGTGCCCCGGAAGTCGCCGTGGAAGGTCATGAAGACGGCCCGGAACATGTAGAAGGCGGTCAGCCCGGCGGTGGCCAGGCCGACGAACCAGAGGATCCAGTGGCCGTTGTTGGCCGCCGCCGCCAGGATCTCATCCTTGGAGAAGAAGCCGGCCAGGGGCGGTATGCCGGCGATGGCCAGGGAGGCGATGAAGAAGGTGCGGTAGGTGGTGGGCATCTGTTTCTTCAAGCCCCCCATCTTGCGCATGTCCTGCTCACCCCCCATGGCGTGGATCACCGAGCCGGAGCCGAGGAAGAGGAGCGCCTTGAAGAAAGCGTGGGTGCCGAGGTGGAAGACCGCCGCCGTGTACGCCCCCAGGCCGGCGGCCAGGAACATGTAGCCGAGCTGGGAGACGGTGGAGTAGGCCAGCACCTTCTTGATGTCGTTCTGGGCCAGGCCGATGGTCGCCGCCATCAGCGCCGTCGCCGCGCCCACCGCCGCCACCAGCAGGGAGATGCCCGGGGCGAGCTGGAAGATGACGTTGGAGCGCACCACCATGTAGACGCCGGCGGTCACCATGGTGGCGGCGTGGATCAGGGCGGAGACCGGCGTCGGGCCGGCCATGGCGTCGGGCAGCCAGACGTAGAGCGGGATCTGGGCGCTCTTGCCGGTGGCGCCGATGAAGAAGCAGAGCGCCACGAAAGCGGCCATGGAGAGCCCCAGGGCGTACTCGCCGGTCACCGCCGCCGGGTTCGCGGCGATGGAGCTGAAGATCTCCTGGTAGTTGAGCGTGCCGAAGGTGGAAAACAGCGCGAACATGCCGATGAGGAAGGCGAAGTCCCCGATGCGGTTGACCACGAACGCCTTGCGCCCGGCCCGCGGCGGCACCTTCTGGTCGTAGTAGTAGCCGATCAGCAGGTAGGAGCAGAGCCCGACCCCCTCCCAACCGACGAACATGACCAGGAAGTTGTTGCCCAGCACCAGCAGCAGCATGGCGAACATGAACAGGTTCAGGTACACGAAGTAGCGCTGATACCCGTCCTCATGGGCCATGTAGCCGGTGGAGTAGAGGTGGATCCAGAAGCCGACGAAGGTGACCACGAAGAGCATCACCGCGGAGAGCGGGTCGAGGAGGAAGGCGACGTCGATGGCGAGCTCGCCCACCGTCCACGGGTAGACCACCTGTTCGAAGGGGGACGGGGCCATGCCGGTGCCGTACTGCCAGAGGATGCCCAGGGAGAGCAGCATGGACAGCCCCGGCGCGCCGACGCCGATGGCGGTGTGGACCGGGCGCGGCGCCCGCGGGCCGGCGATGGCGTTGGCCACCGCGCCGAGCAGGGGCAGGAGGGGGACCAGCCAGAGGTATTGGATCATCTCGATTGCCTTCCCACTACCAACGCAGCAAGTTCATGCGGTTCAGGTCGATGGTCCGCCGGTGGCGGTAGATGGCGATGAAGAGGGCCAGGCCGACGGCGGCCTCGGCGGCGGCCACAGCGAGGACGAAGAAGACCAGCACCTGGCCGGTCTGGTCGTTGAGCATGCGGGAGTAGGCCACCAGGGTGAGGTTCACCGAGTTCAGCATCAGCTCGATGGACAGGAAGATGGTGATGCCGTTGCGCCGGGTCAGGGCGCCGGCGGTGCCGATGGCGAACAGCAGGGCGGCCAGCAGCAGGTACCAGGAGACGGGGACCATTTCCATCACGGGCTCTCCTTCTTGGGACGGGTCGGCATCAGCGCACCCCCTCGGGCGGCGTCACCTGGTCGGGGTGCTCGGTGTAGGTGGGGCCGGGGCCGCCGGCGGGGCCGGGCAGGCCCTCCTCCGGCACTGAAACCTGGGACGCCTTGCTCAGCCGCCCGGCCAACACCGTGGCGGCGATGACCGCCACCAGGAGCAGCAGGCCGACGAGCTCGAAGGTCAGCAGGTACTCGCCGAAGAGCAGGGTGGCCAGCGCCTGCAGGGAGACGAAGTCCTCGGTCAGCGGGCCGACCTGGGTGGTGCCGTAGAGGCCCCACAGGGAGGAGGCGACGATGCCCAGGAAGATCAGGGCGCCGATCCCCGCCAGCGCCTTCTGCACCAGGCCGCGCTGTTGGGAGATCTCCTCCCGGCCGATGTTGAGCAGCATGACGACGAAGAGGAAGAGGACGACGATGGCGCCGGTGTAGATCAGGATCTGGAGCGCCGCGATGAACGGCGCCCCCAGCAGCACGAAGAGCACCGCCAGGGAGATCAGGGTCACCACCAGGCTCAAGGTGGAGTAGACCGGGTTGCGGTGCAACACCACCACCAGGGCCGAGGCCACGGCGAGGAGGGCGAAGAGGAGGAAGATCGCGGTTTCGATCATCGGGTTGCCTTGAGTGCCGTCGAGGGGAAGCTCGATGTGGGGCCCAGGGGACGCATGGGCTCAGTAGATCCCCGCCAGGGTCATGGCGGCGACGAAGACGACGTTGATCAGCGACAGCGGCAGCAGCACTTTCCAGCCCAGCGCCATCAACTGGTCGTAGCGGAAGCGGGGGAAGGTCCAGCGCACCCAGACGAAGACCAGCATGAAGAACATCGTCTTGGTGATGAGGACCGCCATGCCGAAGGCGCCCAGCCAGAACCACAGCGGCAGGAAGAGGCCGGCCATGCCCGCCGCCGCCCACTCGGTGAAGCCGAAGAGATCCCAGCCGCCGAAGTAGAGGGTGGCGCAGAGCGCCGACAGGGTGGTCATGGCGATGTACTCGCTCATGAAGAACGCCGCGAAGCGCATCGCCGAGTACTCGGTGTGGAAGCCGGCGATGAGCTCCGACTCCGCCTCCGGCAGGTCGAAGGGGAGGCGGTTGGTCTCGGCGAACATGGCGATGAAGAAGACGAAGAAGCCGAGGAACTGGGGCACCACGTTCCACAGGAACCCCTGCTGGTAGGCCACCACCTCGGTCAGCCGGAAGGCGCCCACCGGTAGCAGCACGGCGACCACCGCCAGGGTCATGGCCAACTCGTAGCTGATGAGCTGGGCGGAGGCCCGGATGCCGCCCATCAGCGAGTACTTGTTGTTCGAGGCGTAGCCCGCCAGCACCAGGGAGTAGACGCCGAGGCTGGCCAGGGCGAGGAACAGGAGGACGCCGGCGGAAGCGTTGGAGACCACCAGCGGCACCAACCGGTCGCCCACCTCGACGGTGGGGCCGAAGGGGATGAAGACGAAGGTGGTCAGCGCCGGCAGCACCGCCAGGACGGGGGCCATCAGGTAGAGCAGCTTGTCCGCCGCCGCCGGGGTGACGTCCTCCTTGAAGAAGAACTTCACCACGTCCGCCAGCGGCTGGAACAGCCCCAGGGGGCCGAGGCGGTTGGGCCCCGGCCGATCCTGGATGTAGGCGGCGAAGCGGCGCTCCGTCCACACCATGATGGGGGCGATGGCTCCCAGGAAAATACCCAGGAACAGCGCCAGCTTGATGCTTGTCGCGATCAGGTCGAATGCCACGAATCCCTCCTCCAGGAGGTCTGCCTCAACTCCCGTGCCGGGCCGGCGCAGGGCGCCGGCGCCCCCACGGGGCGTCCTCTCCTCGCGGGTGCCGCCGCTCGCGCGGCGGTCCCGCCATCAAACCGAAGCCCACCCCTTGCGGGGCGGGCGGATGTGCAAAAACCAGTCTCCGCCGTCGCCCGCCTCAGCCGCTCACTTCCGTGCCGCTCTCGGAGCCACCGTCGGCGCCGGCGCCCGTCGCCTCGGGGACGTTGGGCACGCTGCCCGGCACGTTGAGCAAGCTGCCCGTGGGGGGCAGGTCGAAGTCGAGGCCGGCGAAGGCCGGGACCTCGTCCGCCATGCGGGTGAAGACGTCGTTCAGGGTCGCTCCCTCCCAACCTTCTTCGAAACGGTCCAGCAGGTCGGCCAGCACCTCGGCGGCGGGGCGGATCTGCCCGGCCGGCGGGAAGGCCGCCTCGAAGCGCTGGGCGCGCCACTGGACGTTGACGAAGGTGCCGCTCTTCTCGGCGTGGGTCGCCACCGGCAGGGCCAGGTCGGCGGCCCGGGCCAGGGCCGAGTCGGCCCAGCCGAAGACCACCAGGTAGTCGGCGCGGCGCAGCCGCTCCACCACCTCGGGGTCGTGGGCGGCGTCGGAGAAGTCGGAGTCGGCGACGATGAGCAGGTCGAGGTTGGCCGCGGCGTCGCCTTGCAGCAGGTCGGCGGCGGTCATGCCGTCACCGCCGAGGCCGGCCAGCTCGGCGCCCCGCCGGTTGGGCTGGGCGTCGCTGCCGCTCACCCCGCCGTGGGTGTTGGGGATGGTGCGGGTCGGGCCCTGGGTGGTGATCAGCGGCAGGTCGGCGACGTCGGTGGCGGCGGCCACCTTGGCCAGCAGCCACGCCTCCTCGGTGGTCAGGTTGCCGGAGCCGGCGATGGCGCTCCTGCCGGCCATGCGCAGCCGCTCCCGCAACTCGTCCAGCGCCTCGGTCCAGCCGACGGGCACGATCTCCATCTCGCCGTCGTCGCCGGCCTGGCGCTTCCTCGGGGCGGCCAGCCGCGGCAGGGTCTCGTAGCGCTCGAAGGTCTCACGGCCGTAGTCGCACATCCAGTAGTCGTTGACCGCTTCGTTGTGGCGCGGCTTGTAGCGGCGGATGTTGGCCCGGCGGTGCTCCATGGTGATGTTGCAGCCGACGTCGCAGCCGGTGCAGATGCTCGGCCGCTTGTCGAGGTACCAGACGCGCTCGGCGAAGCGGAAGCGGGTCGAGGTGAGGGCGCCCACGGGGCAGATGTCCACCACGTTGGTCGACAGCGGGTTGTCCAGCGGCTTGCCGGGGAAGACGCCGATCTCGGTGCGCGCCCCGCGGTTGAAGAAGCCCAGCTCACCGGTGCCGGAGACCTCCCGGGTGAAGCGGACGCAGCGCGTGCACTGGATGCAGCGGTTCATGTTGAGGAGCACGTTGGGGCCTAGGGGGATGCGCTCGCGCCCCGGGTAGGTGCGCTTGTCCTCGTACTGGAAGCGGGAGTAGGCCTGGCCGTGCTTGAAGGCGTAGTCCTGTAGCCCGCACTCGCCGGCCTGGTCGCAGATCGGGCAGTCCAGCGGGTGGTTGATGAGGAAGAACTCCATCATCCCGCGCTGCGCTTCCTTGACCTCCGGCACGTCGGTCCTGACCTGCATGCCGTCTTTCTCCACGTTCACCGAGCAGGCCGCGGCCAGCTTGGCGCCGCCGTCGAGCTGCACCAGGCACATGCGGCACTGGCCGACGATGGACAGGCGCGGGTGGTAGCAGTAGTGGGGGATCTGGACCCCCGCCTGCTTGGCCGCCTCGACCAGGTTGGTGCCGCGATCCACCTCGATGGTGCGGTCGTTGATGGTGACAGTGGGCATCTGCTAGCGCTCCGGGTGAATGATCGGTGTCGGGGTTCGGTCTGCCGTGGGCGTCCGGTCGGGGACCTGGGGGTGGCCGGCGCTCACGCCGCCTGCCCGTTGCTGAAGACGCGGATCTCGGGGTACGGGCAGGCGCCGTCGTGGACGTGCTGCTCGATCTCGTGGAAGTAGGTCTCGACCAGGGACTTCACCGGGCCCACCGCCGCGTCGCCCAGGGCGCACAGCGAGTTGCCCGAGATGTGGGTGCAGATGTTGGCCAGGAGAGATGCGTCCTGGGGACGGCCCTGGCCCTTCTCGATGCGGGTCAGCAGCAGTTCCATCCAGTTGGTGCCCTCGCGGCACGGCGTGCACTGGCCGCAGGACTCGTGGTTGAAGAACTTGGCCAGGCGGGCCACCGAGCGCACCATGCAGGTGGTCTCGTCCATCACCATGACCGCCGCCGAGCCGAGCATGGAGCCGGCCTTGGCGATCTGGTCGAAGTCCATGGGAAGGTCGTAGAACTCGTCGCCGGGCAAGATCGCCGCCGAGGCGCCGCCGGGGATGTACGCCTTCAACTCCCGGCCCCGCCAGACGCCGCCGCAGGCGTCCAGCAGCTCGGAAAACGGCACGCCGATGGGGAACTCGTAGGTGCCGGGGCGCTCGACGTGGCCGGAGACGGCGTAGAGCTTGGGCCCGGTGTTGCGCTCGTCGGTGCCGATGCCGGCGAACCACTCGCCGCCGCGCTCGATGATGTGGGGGACGTTGGCCAGGGTCTCGACGTTGTTGATCACGGTGGGGGAGCCGAAGGCGCCGATGACGGCGGGGAAGGGGGGCTTGACCCGGGGCTGGCCCCGCTTGCCCTCCAGCGACTCCAGCATGCCGGTCTCCTCGCCGCAGATGTAGGCGCCGGCGCCGGCGTGCATGTACATGTTGAGGCGGAAGCCGGAGCCCATGGCGTTGTCGCCCAGGATGCCGGCGTCGTAGGCGTCCTTGATCGCCTCCTCCATGATCGCCAGCGCCTCGGTGTACTCGCCCCGGATGTAGATGTAGCAGGTCGAGGCCTGGACCGCGTAGCAGCAGATGGCGCAACCCTCGATGAGCTGCTGCGGGTCGTGCTCCATCAGCAGGCGGTCCTTGAAGGTGCCGGGCTCGGACTCGTCGGCGTTGCACACCAGGTACTTTTCCTTGCCGGTGTCCTGGGGCACGAAGGACCACTTCAGGCCGGCGGGGAAGCCGGCGCCGCCGCGGCCCCGGAGGCCGGAGGTCTTGACCTCGTCGATCACCTCGCCGGGCTCCATCTTCAGCGCCTTGGCGAGGCCGGCGTAGCCGCCCCGCTTCTTGTAGCCATCGACGCTGCGCGCTTCGGGGTGGCCGACGTTACGGGTCAGGATGGGCTCGAAGGCCATGTCTACTCCAGCTCCTTGACGAGGGACCGCACCTTCTGCGGCGTCAGGTTCTCTCGGTAGGTGTCGTTGACCATCATCATGGGTGCGGTGTCGCAGGATCCCAGGCACTCGAAGTGGGTGTAGGAGCAGCGGCCGTCGTCGGTCACCTCGTCCTCGCCCACCCCCAGCTCCTCGGCCAGCACCTCCATGATCTCCGCCGAGCCCCGGAGCTGGCAGGAGAGGTTGGTGCAGACCCGGATGCGGTGGCGCCCCACCGGCTGCTGGTGGAAGAGGTCGTAGAAGGTGACCACCCCGAAGACCTCCGCCGGGTCCAGCTCCAGGTGCTCGGAGAGGGCGTCGATGGCGTAGTCCGGGAGCCAGCCGCCGCAGCGCCGCTGCACGATGTGGAGGGCGGGGATGAGCACCGCCTTGCGGTCCGGGTAGCGGGTCAGCAGATCGGCGATGCGCTGAATCGAGGCCGCGTCGAGGACCGGCTCGTCGGGAGGGGTTGCGGGCCACGGCTCGCCAGCGCTGCCGGCCGAGCCGGCCAGGGCGCCGGTGGGGGAGCCGACGCCGCCCGCGGGGATCTCGCCGGGCTGGGTGGCCGGGTTCCGTTCGTCGCTCATCGCGGGCTCCTGGGCAGAGACTTGACCATTGCGGGCCGCCGGGGGCCGAGATCCAGGCCGCCCTTGCGCCAGATGTAGGCGTAGCCCACGAGGATCATGGCGATGAAGACCATCACCGCCCAGAAGAGCGGCCAACCGCCGGCCCGTACGACCAGGGCCCAGGGGTAGAGGAAGGCCGCCTCCACGTCGAAGACGATGAAGTCGATGGCCACCAGGAAGAAGGCGATGGAGATCCGCTTGTGGGAGCGGTCCAACAGCGGCATGCCGGATTCGATGGTGGTCAGCTTGCGGCGGCCACCGGTCTGGTGTCCGCCGAGGGCGCCGATCGCGTAGGACAGGCCGACGATGGCCAGGCCGATGACGAGGGCGACGCCGAAGGCGAGGAGGATCGGGTAGTAGTCAGCGGGCATCGTCTCGGTCTCTGGGCTCCGGGGTTTTCCGCTTGCGTCTCGAAGTCGGGGTGTTGCTGTGTCGGGGTGTGCTGGCTGGCTGCCGGGGCGAATGTCCCGGCAGAGGGGCTCGGCCGGTCACGGTGGACCGCCCGGGCCTCGTGAAGGATGTCACAAGGGGCCGGAGGGGACAAGCTCCCGGGGGGTGGATTCGGTGACGCGCCGGGAGGCTCGGCCGTAGACCCCCACAGAGAAGGCGCGGCGGCGGGCCGGGAAGCTTGCGGGTGGGCGAAGTCGCCGGGACGTGCTATAAACCAGGCAAGGAATACAACCCAGACACCATGCTCATCGACCGTAATTCGAGGATCGTCGAGGGCCGGCTGGACACACCCGGCGGGGATGGCTCCCAGGAGCGCACCCTCACCGTGGTCGAGTCTTCCGCCGGCGCTGTCCGCACGCCTCCCATGGAGGCCGCCTGGCTACAGATCGTCGGGCCCGTCGATACCCGCCACCCGGGTCTCGACGACACCGGCATCTTCCCTCACGAAGGTAAGGAGGACTGAGGGTCCGACTCCGCTAGCACCGCTTCCGAGGCCGCCACCCCCGGCTCGCCGCCCACCGGCGGGCCCGGGGCCGGAGCGTCCAGGATCTGGCGCACCTTGGTGGCCAGGGTCTCGAAGCGGAACGGTTTGTGGAGCAACTCCACCACCAGGGCGCCGTCCCCGGCGCCCTGCCCCGCGGCGCCGTCGAACTGGCTCAGCGTCACGTCGCCGGTGTACCCGGAGATGAAGAGGGCGCGCAGCGGGCCGTTTCGGCGCCGTAGACGGCGCACCAACTCCGGGCCGCTGCGCCCCGGCATCACCACGTCGGTGACCACCAGGTCGAAGGGCCGGCGGGCGGCGGCGACCCTCTCCTCCGCCTGCGCCGCGTCGCCGGCGGTCTCCACCTCGTAGCCCCAGCCCTCCAGCAGGCCGCGCAGGGAGTCGAGAAACTCCGGGTGGTCGTCCACCACCAGCACCCGCTCGCCCTCGCCGGTGGGTACTTCGGCGGGGACGTCTTCACCCGCTTCCAGGAAAGTCGCCGGCAGTTCGTGGCGCGGAAGGAGGACGCGGAAGGCGGTCCCCTCGCCGGGCTCGCTGTCCACCAGGATGGTGCCGCCGTTCTGTTGCACGATGCCGTAGACCGTGGGCAGGCCGAGCCCGCTGGCGTCCTCCTTGGTGGTGAAGAACGGTTCGAAGATGCGGGCCTCCACCTGCGGGTCGATGCCCTCGCCGGTGTCCTCGACCCGCAACTCGACGTAGCCACCGGGCTCCAGAACCGGAGGCCGGAGGGGGGCGTCGTCGGCGAAGCTCAGGCACTGGCAGGTCAGGGTCACTTCACCACCCCGGGGCATGGCCTCCCGGGCGTTGACCAGCAGGTTGACCACCACCTGTTCGAGCTGGCTGGGGTCGATGTTGAGGGCGCAGCGGGTAGCGCACGGCCGGGTCTGGAGCCGCAGGTCGGCACCGATCAGCCGTTCCATCATCGGCTTGAGGTCGGAGATGACCACGTTGAGATCCACCACCCGCCGCTCCACCGGCTGACGCCGGGAGAACGCCAGCAGGCGCTCGATGAGGGTGGAGGCCCGGTCGCTGGTCTCCAGGACCAGGTCCATGCGCCGGCGGGTGGGGTCGCCCTCCCCGGTCTTCATCTTCACCAGCTCACACTGGCCGCGGATCGCCGCCAGGTAGTTGTTGATGTCGTGGGCGATGCCGCCGGCCAGGCGCCCCACGGCTTCCATCTTCTGGGCTTGGAGGAGCTGGCTTTCGCGGTCGCGCAGGGCCTCCTCGGCCTCGAAGTGGAGCTTCTCCCTCCGCCACAGGGCCCAGGCGGCGCCCATGATGAGGAGGACCCAGCCGGCGAGAATGCCCCCGATGGCCCCCATGCTGCGATGCTTGTTGCCGCGGATGTGGGCTCCCAGGTCGGCCAGAATGCCTCTGGCCTGGACGTCCAGGGATTGGAAGGCGCTCTCGTACTCGTCGGCGCTGGCCGCCGCGAGGTCGCCGTCGCCGCTGGTCAGGAGCTCCAGTCGGCGCAGGCTGAGGCGGGCGAAGCGCTCGACCATCATCCGCAGATCGGCGAAGGCCGCCGCCCGCTCGGGCTCCGGCGCCGGGTAGACCGGCCGCGGCGTCAGGCCTGACTCGTCCCCCTCGACCAGGGCCCGGGCCATGGTGCGGGCCTCGCTGAGCGGTTCGACCACGTCCCCGGGGCCGACCTCGGCGTCGCCATCTTCCGCGATCCGCTCCAGGGCCAGGTGGATGGCGGTGGCCTGGTTGTGGAGGTCGGCGGTGACGTGGAGGCGCTGCAGGTCCCGGGAGGTCCAGTGATCCTGGAGGCGCCAGACGGAGACCAGGAGGACGACGGAGAGGATGCCCAGGATCAACACCGTGGCCGGCGCCCGGCGCCGGGTGCTGGCGGGCCTGGCCGCGGTGGCCGGCCCCTGTCGCGGGACGTCGGCCCGGGAGCTCACCGGCGCTCGCTACGCAGCATGTAGCCCGTGCCCTTGACCGTGTGCAGGAGCTTCGTGTCGTGCTCGGCGTCGATCTTGCGCCGCAGGCGGTGCACCGTCACGTCCACCAGGTTGGACTGGGGGTCCTCGTCCTCGCCCCACACCCGCTCCGCGAGCTCCTTGCGGCTGACCACCCGATCGACGTGGCTGAGGAAGTACTCGAGGAGGGCGAACTCCCGGGGGGACAGGAGCACCGGCTCCCGCCCCAGGATCACCGTTCCGCTGGCCCGGTCGATCTTGAGGTCGCCCGCCTCCAGGCTGTTCTGGAGCTTCCGGTCGCGGCGCCGCAGCAGGCTGCGGACCCGGGCCAGCAGCTCCTCGAAGGCGAACGGTTTGGCGAGGAAGTCGTCGGCGCCGGTGTCCAGGGCATCGACCCGCTCGGGGACGCCACCGACCCCGGTGAGCATCAGCACCGGCACCGTGATGCCCTCGCCGCGCCAGCGGCGCAGCAGTTCCAGGCCATTGGGCGGGGGGATCTTCCAGTCGAGGATCACCAGGTCGTAGGTATTGAGACGCATGCGCCGGGCGGCGCCGACCCCGTCGGTTTCCAGGTCCACCGCGTAGTGCTCGTCTTCCAGCGCGCCGAGCAACGCGTCGGCCAAAACCTCTTCATCTTCAATTACGAGAATTCTCATGGAGGGAAGCTCATCCGGGTATTCGTGGCAACAACTTTTCGTAGCCTGAATCCTACCCCATCGAACCTTTGCACCCGAACCCAGCCTGGGAGCCAACTCAGGGAACGGGGCCTATCAGTCGGTGCCGGTCTGGGGTACGGGTGTATAGTTGTTAGTACGAAATTTCAATAACTAGAGAATGGCGCCCTGCGCCAATCGCCCGCAAGCCCGTTCGATGATGTGGAGGAAGGAATCTTCATGGAAGCTCACCAGGGGTCCTCGCTCGAGGACCAGCATTCGACTCTTCTGAAGGACTTCATCGCCCAGTGCCAACCGCTGGCTTGGGAGAACCGCAGTGAAATGATGTTGGACAAGTGGTTTGAGTGGCCTCCCGATGTCTTCGCCCTGACTTCGCTCATCTTCGACGCAACGGGGGCCTACCGCAGGGCCGCGTCGCCGCCGGGTCGGATGGAGTGGCCACCGTCGAATTGGCCCAAAGACGCCCGTAAGTTGGGCAATAGATGGCGCAATTGGGTGGCAGACGGGTTCCCGGATGCGAATCCTTTGGAGAAGTACCTGACGACGCTTCGGAAGCACCAAGATATTCAGCTCGATGAGCTCTACGATCCTGAAGAGGGTGAGGCCTGGGACTTGTGCGTCGCCTTGCTCGAGCTCCACGCAATTGCCGATGAAGCCATGCGCGGGGTTGGGATCGCGTTTTCTCCAGCCACGAGCCTGAGCATCCTGCCTGACAAGGGGGGGGATGTCTCTTCCAACGTATCCTTGTTTTACCTGCAGGCCAACTGGTTGTTGGCTCTTCGTGGCTCGTTGAGTCGCCTCCCGAAGTTTCGCGGCACGATTCTGCCCAAGTCACGGACCCCCCAGGTGGGGATGACATTGCGTTCCCTGTCTTTGCATCTGACCTTTCATGCGACGGAGGTGGATGTCGCCTGGAGGACGTTCCCGTGGCTGAATACCGACGAAAACATCCTGAATCTGATGTTGGTCCCATGGCCGTTCAAAGTCGCAGCAGGCTTCTTCAAGCCTATTTATCCTCGTGGCTCCTCAAATCTCGGCCACAGTCGGCATTTTCACTACAAACCGCAGGTCGAGGGGGGCCTGGATGTCCATTCCATCATTCAACACATGCAGGCTGTCAAAGACGAAGTTCGGCGTGTTCATATCATGGTCTTTCCCGAAATGGCGCTGACTCCGGAGGATCTGAAGAGGCTTCAGGATGGGCTCGAGGCCACCCTTCCGCCGAGTAAGATCCCGATGATCGTCACCGGTGTGGGTGAGGAATTTGAGGAGCCGGAAGAAAGCTCAGAAGACTTGGAATCGTCGTTGGCCTCGTCCATTGAGGAATCGACCAGGAAGCATTTTCAACACGGCCCCCACGCCGAGGGTTTCAACCGGGTCACCCTCTCCCTGTACTACGCCGGCAAATGGCACGAGGTGCTCCAAGACAAGCACCACCGGTGGAAGATAGATGACAATCAGATCGAACAATACGGGTTGGGCGGTATACTTTCCGGCGGCCGAACCTGGTGGGAGAGCATACAGATCACGCGCAGGAAGCTGTCGGTTCTGGCCGCCAACTCGTGGTTGACGATCTGCCCTCTGATCTGCGAGGACCTGGCTCGGCTGGAACCTGTTTCCCAGTTGCTGCGTGGTGTCGGGCCGACCCTTCTGCTGGCCCTTCTCATGGACGGCCCCCAACTGCGTCAGCGTTGGTCAGCCCGCTACGCCAGTGTCTTCGCTGATGATCCGGGGTCGTCGGTGCTGACCTTGACCGCTAGTGGTATGAGCTCGCGTTCCATACCTCGGGATGCCATGGACCCCGAGAGCCTCAAGAAGGCGAGAGAGGCGACGGCAACCATCGGACTTTGGAAGGATCAGGAGAAGGGTTGGTACCCGATCTCTATTTCCTCCGAGGGCGATAATGATGACTCTTTGATCAAGATACTGACTGTCAGCGCAGTTTGGAAAAGCGAGCAGACGGCGGATGAAAGGGCCGATCGACAAAATTCTGCCGTCTTCACGTATCAGGGCATCGTACCGATTGATCAGAAGATCGTGAATCAGCAGGACGGGCTCCGGGGTCAATTTTTGTCGGCCGGTGAGGACGACGATTCAGGGAACCTCGGTAGCGACCTTGAGGCGGTTGAGAAGGAGCCGCGCAACAAGAACGGCTCGCAGCGGGGCCGCCGGGCGGATGCTCGCCGGAAGAGGCAAAAAACCCTGAAAATGTGTGAATTGACGCTGTTCACCTACTACGTTGATGCCCTCGTGGATCAACGTTCAGACCCCGGGAGGCTCCGGGAGTGGTTTGGGCATGCAGTGGACTACCCGGAGCAAACCGCCGGCAAGCTTCACCCCTTTGAGCGTGAATTGGTGGATTTCCTGGTTTACAGCATTAACACCAGAGACATGGTCCCAGATGAGCTGCCCACTCCTCACTTGGTGATGGCCGTTGATCTCGTTACCAAGTTGGTGGTCAAGGCGTCCCGGAAAGGCGAGCCGGTACAGGGAGCGCTGGACATGGGGTACCTGGAGGCTTTGAAAGAAGAGGCCAAGTCCGCCATCGTCACCGTTGAAAGAAAAATGTCCGCATCGATAGCGGCTGGTCACGACGGGAGTCCGGAGTCGAGAGCCTTCGACAAATCCCTGGAACAGGATGCGGCGAAGTATCCGTGGAGGGGCGGTACCGGGGGTTCAAATAAGGACGAGGAAATCGTCTTGACACCGCGTGAAGCGGGCCGCATCCGGCTGATGACCCCGCTGTCGATCTTGTGGGCCATCTACTCGCGGTTGAGCATCACGCGAAGGTATGGCGTCCTCAAGTCGACTGAGGCGAAGCTCCTTGACGAGGTCGAGGCTCTGACGGCGGGCGATGCCTACCACTGGACCTACCAGAAGTGGAGGCAACAGCGGAGGCGTCAACGATCAGCGTAGGCAGTGAGGCTGGGCGGGCGTGTTCCCGTGGCGGCTCAGCCCTCCACCACCTCCAGCCGCTCCACCCGCCGGTAGCCCCGGGGCAGCTTGCCGCCGCGTTGGGAGCGGTCGCCGTGGAAGTGGGCCAGGTCGGAGGGGGTGAGGTTCATGTACTGGCTGCCGACGTGGACCCGCAGGGTGGCGGTGGGGGACAGCGGCACGGCGGCGATCATCACTTCGTCGCCGCCCTGGAGGCGCTTCTTGGGGATGTTGAGGATCTTGTTGCCCTTGCCCTTGGACAGCTCCGGCAGCTCCTCCAGCGGGAAGACCAGCAGGTAGCCGGCGGTGGTGGCGGCGGCCAGCAGTAGCTTCGCCCCGTCCGGTGTCCCTCCTGCTGCGTCGTCAGCCAAGGGCCGCACCGGCTGCGGCGGCAGCGGCTCGAAGCCCTTGGGCACGGTGACCATCGCCTTGCCCGCCTTGTAGTTGGTGTGCAGGTCGCCGAGGCGGGCGATGAAGCCGTAGCCGGCTGTGGTGGCCAGCAGCACCCGGTCCTCCTCCTCACCCAGGGCGGCGCCGATGAAGCTCTCCCCGGCGGCGGGGTTCAAGCCCGACGACAGCGGCTCGCCGTTGCCGCGGGCCGAGGGCAGGGTGTGGGCCGGCAGGCTGTAGGAGCGCCCGGCCGAATCGAGAAACACGGCGAGCTGGTTGCTGCGCCCGTGGGCGGAATGAAGGAAGCCGTCGCCGGAGCGGTAGGAGAGGTTCGCGGCGTCCACGTCGTGCCCCTTGGCGGCGCGCACCCAGCCGCGCTCGGAGATCACCACGGTCACCGGCTCCGACGGCAGCAGCTCCCGCTCGTCCAGGGCGTTGGCGGCGGGGACGTCGGCCTCGATGGGGGAGCGGCGGTCGTCGCCGTACTCCTCGGCGTCAGCCTCCAGCTCCTGGCGCACCTTGGTCTTCAACCGGTTGGGGGAGCCCAGGATGCCGGTCAGCTCGCCGTGCTCCTTCATCAGCTCCTCCTGCTCGCCCCGGATCTTCATCTCCTCGAGCTTGGCGAGGTGGCGCAGCTTGGTCTCCAGGATCGCCTCGGCCTGGCGGTCGGAGAGGTCGAAGGTGGCGATGAGCACCGGCTTCGGCTCGTCCTCGGTGCGGATGATGCGGATCACCTCGTCCAGGTTGAGGAAGGCGACCAGCAGCCCTTCCAGGACGTGGAGCCGGTCGCTGACCTTGCCCAGGCGGTGGGCCAGGCGGCGGCGAACGCAGGCGATGCGGAACTCCAGCCACTCGGCGAGCATCGACTTCAGGTCGAACAGCCGGGGACGGCCATCCAGGCCGATGGCGGTGAGGTTCACCCGGTAGTTCTTCTCCAGGTCCGTGGTGGCGAAGAGATGGGCCATCACGCGATCGACGTCGACCCGGTTGGAGCGCGGCTCGATGACGAGGCGCACCGGCGCCTCGTGGTCCGACTCGTCCCGCAGGTCGTCCACCATGGGCAGCTTCTTGGCCCGCATCTGGCCGGCGATCTGCTCCAGCACCTTGCCACCGGCCACCTGGTAGGGCAGCGCCGTGACCACCACGTTGCCGTTCTGCATCTCCCACTTGGCGCGCATGCGCACCGAGCCGGAGCCGGTACGGTAGAGGTTCACCAGCTCGTCACGGCTGGAGATGATGCGGGCGTCGGTGGGGTAGTCGGGGCCGCGCACCTCCTCCAGCAGTTCCTCCAGGGTGGTGGACTTCTTCTGCAGCAGGCGGATGGCGGCGGCGGTGATCTCCCGGGCGTTGTGGGGCGGGATGTCGGTGGAGAGGCCCACGGCGATGCCGGAAGCACCGTTCAGCAGGACGTTGGGCAGCCGCGCCGGCAGCAGCCGAGGCTCGCTCAGGGTGCCGTCGAAGTTGAGCTGCCAGAGCGCCTTGGCCTCGGCCTCCTCATCGACGTCGTCCGCCTCCAGCGACCCCTGGCCCACCTCCGACAGCAGCACCCGGGCGAAGCGCGCCAGCCGCGCCTCGGTGTAGCGCATGGCGGCGAACGACTTGGGGTCGTCCGGCGCCCCCCAGTTGCCCTGGCCATCGACCAGCGGGTAGCGGAACGAGAACGGCTGGGCCATGTGGACCATCGCCTCGTAGGCGGCGGAGTCGCCGTGGGGGTGGTACTTGCCGATGACGTCGCCCACCGTGCGCGCCGACTTCTTGTGCTT
>Ga0102947_1000297_pt1 | contig 18471 bp, 12 predicted proteins | sample SalPon2A_A_D2_MG_FD_78210 | JGI IMG/M metagenome (GOLD analysis project Ga0102947, IMG submission 78210) | Soil microbial communities from South San Francisco under conditions of wetland restoration - Salt Pond MetaG R2A_A_D2_MG | ecosystem: Environmental > Terrestrial > Soil > Wetlands | place... | reverse complement strand
AGCTCGCTGCTCCCCGGCCGGGAGCCCCACCTCCCGCCGTCTCACCACCCAAGCCCCAGCCCGAGACCGGAAAGCCAACCCTCCCCCGAGCATCGGGCAAGCCCCACCTCCCGCCGTCTCACCACCCAAGCCCCAGCCCGCACAACCCCCACGACCACTACTCCTCCCCCTCCTCATCCTGCTCCCGCCCCAACCCGGCCTTGACGAACCCCACCCCCGAGCGCGCCAGGTGCCCAACGATGCGCAATGGGTTGACCGGAGCCGGAGCCGCCAGCTCCCCGTCCAGGTGGCGCTTCAACGTCTCGCCCCGCCGCAGCTTGCCAGAGGAGGTCCGCGGCAGCGTCCCCGGCTCGACCACCACCACCTCGTCCACCGCCAGGTTGGTGGCCCCGAGGACCGCCCGGGAGCACGCCGCCGGCAGCTCGGCGCGCTCCTCCCCGGAAGCGTCGCGGACGGCTTCGACGAACAGCAGCAGGCGCTCCGCCTCCGCTCCCTCGGGCATGTGGGACACCGCCACCGCGCAGCCCGGCCGGAAGCCGGCGACGCCCTCCACCGCGTGCTCGATCTGGGCGGGGGAGTGGTTGCGGCCGCGCAGGATGACCACGTCCTTGGCGCGGCCGGTGAGGAACAGGTCGCCGTCCAGCAGGAAACCGAGGTCGCCGGTGTCGAGCCAGCCGTCGACCAATGCCCGGGCCGTGGCCTGGGGCCGGCCCAGGTAACCCTCCATCAGCGACGGCCCGCGCACCCAGACCCGGCCGACCCTCCCCGGCGGCAGGGCGGCGGCATGCTCGGGGGAGACGGAGCCCGGGGCCTCGCTGCCATCCATCTCGGCATCCTCGCCCCCGGCGTCCTCAACCCCGCCGTTTTCACTTCCGTCCTCGGCCGCCAGCACCCGGACCTCGAAGCCGGGCAACGGCCGGCCCACCGAGACGAGCTCCACGCTGTCACTGGCAGTGTCGCCGTCACCGCCGCCGCCGCCATCGTCCGTCTCGACCTCCCCCTCCACACTCTCGGCCCGCCCCTCGGCGGCCAGCGGTGCGCGGCGGAAGCGGCGGCTGGTGAACGGCGCCGACAGCGGCGAGAAGGTCACCGCCAGGGCCGCCTCCGACAGGCCGTAGACCGGGGTCAGCGCCTCCCGCCGCAGGCCCCAGCGGGCGAAGCGTTCCCGAAACGCACGCAGCACCCGGGGGGCCACCGGCTCGGCGCCATTGAGCGCCCCGACCCAGCAGGAGAGATCCACCCCGTCCATCTCCTCGTCGCGCACCTTGTGGACACACAGGCCGTAGGCGAAATTGGGGGCCGGCGAGATGGTGGCCCGGTGGCGGGACAGGGCGCGCAGCCAGAGGGCGGGGCGGGCGACGAACGCCTCCGGCGGCAGCAGGGTGAGCATGGCGGGGCGCTCCAGGGCGGGCAGGACACAGCCGATGAGCCCCATGTCGTGGTAGAGCGGTAGCCAGCAGACGCCGCTGTGGCCGCGCTCGCCGCAGGTGGCAGCAGAACCGCCGCCGCCCGGCACTTCGCCGTCCCCGTCGTTGGGCCAGAGCCCGTTCAGCGTCCGCGCCTGGGCGAGGACCGCCCGGTGGGTCAGCGCCACCGGCTTGGGCTCCACCGTGGTGCCGGAGGAAAACTGCACCAGGGCGAGGTCGGTGGGAGAGACGGGGGGAGGTTCGAAACCCGCCCCCGCGCTCGCCTCCGCCACCGCTACTTCCTCCACCGTGTGGCAGCCGAGGGCGGGGCGGGCGAGCTCCACCGTCTTGCCGAGGAGCCGCTTGACCCGCCCCTCCGCCAGCAGCAGCCGGGCTCCGGCCATCTCGATCATCCGGGCGGTGCGCCGGTGGTACTCGTCCAGCCGCCCCAGGCGCACCGGCGGGTACAGGGGGACCGGCACGGCGCCGGTTAGCAAGGTGCCGAAGAAAGCGTCGAAGAAGCCGACGCCGGTGGGAAAGACCAGCGCCACCCGCTCCCCCGGCTCGACCCCCAGGCGGGCGAGGCCGGCGGCGACGCCCAGGGCGCGGCGGCGCAGCTCCTCCCAGGTTTGGAAGGTCTCCCGCTCCCGGCGATCGACGAAGCGCAGGCCGAACCCGGCGTGGCCGGCGGAGCGCTCCAGCGCCGCGCCCAGGGTGGCCGCCGACGCCGGCTCCGGGGCGGGTGTCTCAGGGCGGCCCGACCTCCCGGCGCCGCTCATGGCGTCGCGGCTGGGGGCGGGGCCGCGGAAGCACCGGCCCCCTCCCGGCCGCCCTCCGCCAGCAGCTCCCGGCGCACCACCGCCACCAGGTCGCCCACCGTCTCGATCCCCCGGTCGTCCTCCTCGTCCAGGCAGACGCGGAAGTGGTTCTCCACCTCCACGGCCAGGGTCAGCAGGCGGATGGAGTCGAGCTCCAGGTCCTCCACCAGGCGCATCTCGGGGGCCAGCGGACCTGCGTAGTCCAAGTGCTTCCGGGCGACGGCGGCGATACCGTCCAGGATCTCACCGTCGCCGGGCGGGGCGTGGGCGGCTCCGGGCTCGGGGCGCGGATCGGCTTCGGTCGTCGGTTTCACGGTGGGCTCCACCCGTCCAGCCTACTGCAAGACCACCGCCGGACGGCGGCAGGCCGACGGCGGGGAGCCGGCGGGGTCAAGGGCTGCGCGGCCCGGCGACCCGGTCCGACCCGGGACCTGTCGCGGAACCGCTCCGCTGCGCCCTGTCCAGAGCTCGATCCTCGGTCCGGATGCGGTGGGCGAGGAGCAGGAGATTGGCTCCTCCGAAGGCCAGCGCCGTGACCCAGGCGGTGTGGACCAGGGGCAGCGCCACCAGCTCCACCGCCACCGCCAGGTAGTTGGGGTGGCGCAGCCAGCGGAAAGGTCCACCGCTGACCCGGGGCGCCCCCGGCACCACCCAGATGCGCGTCGTCCAGCGCTCCCCCAGGGTGGCGATGACCCACCAGCGCAGCGCCATGGTGGCCGCCACCAACGCCACCATGGGCCAGCCCAGGGCGGGCAGGAACGGCCGCCCGACGAGGAACACCTCCACCGCGCAGGCCCCCAGGAACCCGGTGTGGAGGGCCACCATCACCGGGTAGTGGCCATCCCCCACCGGGTAGCCGCCCCGCGCCGCCAGCGCCCCCTCGTGACGCCGCGCCACCGCCAGTTCCGCCAGCCGCTCCAGCACCAAAATGGCCAGAACCGATCCGAACAACACCCTAGGCAGGACAACCCCTGGTTGGCGGGAAGGCTGTCGATTGCCTACTATACGCTTCGTGCGAAATCGCACCTGGGATTTTTGCCCACATTACCTAAACCGTCAAATCGCAATGCCGAAGAGTAATACCACGGCGACAAAACACAGGACTTCAACCACACCATAGATGAGTTGCCTACCCAGAAAACCTGCTGCCGTCTTGTGGAGGGCAAGTGGATCAGCCAACCGTTTGTCCAACTGATTCGCAATCGCTTTTCTACCCCAGCATGAAGAAACCTCCAAAATGCGCTGTCTGATCCTTACCAGCAACTCAAGGTCGATCTCCCAGCTCCCGGGGCCTTCCATGCCATTCTCTCTATCCAAGGCCGCCGCACCGTTGCGAATAACACTGTCAACCTCCATCAATACCCCTACCCTTAGAGCTAAATACTTTTGAAGTAAACCAAAAAATCCCCCAACTATCAAAAGTAAGACCCCGTGCCTAACTCTTTGACTCCCAACAGCCTCAGCTAGGTCCTCCAGGTTTCCGATAATCAAACTGCCGGTTATCCCGTATCCAGCAAGCAGCCATGTTGAAACCTGGTCGGCCCGCTTAGAGGAGCTAAGGATGGCCTCCACCACCAACCGTGCGGTTTCATTTACCACAAACTCCGCGTCCGAAACCTTTTTCATCCCAGACCTATAACCTGGCGGGGTTGGTACTAGTCTTAATCAAGCGACATACCATCATCATACTTCGTCACACCGAGTCGGGGAGGTCTAGTAGAACGGTCCAAGGCCAATGAAAGCCCTCAGGTGCAGTGTCGATGGCCTTATTTAGTGCTTCCCGAGCAAGCTTAATCCTATGTCGACCACCAAGCAATATCAAAACCCGCGCGTAGTTTGTAAGAACTGCGGCGTGCTCCGGCTGGATCTTCACCCCTTCCAATGCCAGCTTTTGGGCATCCTCTTCTCGCCCCTCTTGACTTGCCAGCGCAAGTGCATACCAAGTGCGCACAAAAGCGTTCTCTTGTTCTGCGTCAATTGCAATCGACTTCTTGTATTGCTCTTCCGCGTGCGAGAAGGCTCGACCCGCCTTGTAAAGAGACTCCGCATAGCTTCCGCGAAGTCGTGAATCATCCCACCCCAGTTCAAAGACTTGCTCATATTCAGCGATGGCTTCTTCATGCTCACCAAGCCGGAACAAGACATTCGCAAGCGTCGCCCGTGCGCTGCGTTCAGCCCTCTTGCTCAGCCCATAGCTTAGTGATCGACTCAAACTGTGTTTAGCTAGGTGGCGCTCTCCGGAACGAGCCAGGGCTTGGCCAAGCCCTCGGAAATATTTAGCCAAGACGCCATCAGCGCCTTGAGGTCTGTCGTGGATTCTGCGGACTACCTTTGCAATCGACTTTCTAGAAACATTGATAGAACCAACGTCAATGCTCGAAATGCTTGAGTCACTACGGCACATAGAAACTATCTTTTCATAGGCTTGAAGAGCGTCTTCGAAGTTTACCATATCTCTCTGGATCGTAGCCAGGGTATTGAGTCCGACCGCAACGCTGTTCTTGTCCTGTGACCGCTCTGCAGACTTAATAGCCTTTCTTACTACTTCAAGCGCCAGAGGTAGCTGGTTAAGATCTCTAAGCACCGCCGCCTTTGTATTGAGGATCTTGAAGTGACTCCTCGGTCGTGATAACACATCCTGACTAGCTTCGGCCTCTTCGAGAGCCTTTAGGGAATCTACAAGCCTACCGTCTTCCTTCCTAACGAGCGCTAAGTCAAACCATATCTCTCCGGGCCTGGCGACACCCCTTCGCTCTGCCTGTTGTGCGGCTTCCCTAAGATCTGTTGCTGCTGCATCTAGGTCACCAAGCTCTTTTCGGAACTGAGCCATACCGCGAAGAAGCGAAATATCAAGACGCACCCCCTCACGCTCAGAAAGTGTCCGAATGGAGCGCAACTGCCTAATTACGTCTCCCCATGAACGTGTTCGCCTGTAAATGGACGCCAAGGTCATCCGGACTGATATTTCCAATCTTTCATCTGCAACAGTAGAAGCAGCTTTTAGCCCCCTGATCCCGTCTGCTACCGCGTCTTCAAAGTCACCACTATCACGACCAGCCGCAGCAAGGGTATTTAAGAGGTGAGCCCTCAACCTGTTGTTAAGTCGGTGCCCTGGAGATTGCTCCAAGTCTTGCAGCGTCTTTTCAATGATAGCTTTAGCTTCTTCCACCCTGCCTTGTTGCCGCTTGAGAGCGGCAAGAGTATTCTCGGCGTAGCCTCTCGCCTCCGTAAAATGGATTTCACGCAGTAACTGAACAATGCCAAAGAGTACTCGCTCGGCTTCTTCAATCTCTCCTTCCCTCCGCAGTTCCGCACCACTTGTTGTCAGATTATTAGCAAGACTTAGGAATGAGCGCAGGCTTTGATCGACGAGCTTCTGGTTATCCAAGTCACTGGCTGCGACCACCGCCTCCTTCAAGATTCTCGCTGCACCATTGAGATCGCCCACTTCCTCCAGTACGGAGGCCAGCGTGTTACTCAGAAAGACAAATTGCTTCAAGAGGTTATTGGAAGTGGCGATCGTTCGCATGCGTGCAAGCAGTTCAACGGACAACCCGTGTTTGCCTTGATCTCTCAATAGAGTGGCACGGGTGTTCTCTACTAGTACTTCAAGTTCTATGTCATCGCTTGCCTTTGCCAAGCTGAGAGCAATCTGCAGTTGAGCTTCTGCCTCTTCCAACTTTTTCTGACGTCGGAGTAAGGCGGCAAGCGTTGTTCGTAGTCGAATCTCGCTCGCAATGTCGGTGACCCGCTCTACAAGACTTGCCACCGCTTTGAGGGCCTCATGTGTGTCACGGTCGTTTCCGGCTGAGTCGGCGACCTTGGCAAACAAGAGCAGTTCCGTGCAAAACTCGCTAGCGAGTCTTCCGAATTGCTCTTCCAGATCTGGTGCTCGGCTCTTTAAGGCAGCATCCATTCCCAAACTGATCTGGAGAGCGGCCTCTTCTTCACGGCCCAATTCGCGCCACACTTCAGCCAAGTTGTAGCGACCGATACTCACCTGCCTGTGATCCTCCAATAGAACCGCTCGCTTGATTGCCTCTTCCAAGGCGGTTTTTGCTTTATCATACTCTCCAGCATCCCTTGATATGGAGGCTTTCGTTACCAGCAGGTGGGCGATGCTCTTGCTTATCTGCTCCCTCTTTGCCAACCGCAAAGCCCTTTCAATAACTACTAGGGCTCCTTCCAAGTCTCCCCCCGCTCGCTTAACAGCTGCTAGCGTGTTCAAAGTGCGTACTAAGGTCTCAGACTCATTCAGCTTCTTGAATACTTCCGCAGCCTCTGAGAGGCTAGAAACCGCCTGATTGAGGTCGCCGCTTCGGCGCAAGCTCAGGCCCAAGGTCAACAGCTCCTCACCTAGCTGCTCAAGGCTCCGGAGAACATGGGAGAGGTGTCGCTTGTCGTTAAGTTGGTGGCCGATCCGCAACGACTCGACCAAACATTCAGTTGCTGCTGAAAGTTTGCCCTGAGAACGATAAGCCGATCCGAGTGCATTTAGAACAACTGCGAGTAGGCGAGGTCGGCCCTCAATCTCTGCTAGACTTTGAGCCTCCTTGAGCATTTGCACTGCTTCGTCTAGACTTCCATATCTCCTCTCTAATGAGCCGAGGCTTGTAAAGACATGAATTAAATGCTGGCGATCTCCTAAGATCTCCCCGTACTCTAGTGACTTTTCGAAGGCAACCCTAGCTTCCTCGTCCTCACCGATCGCCCTCAGCGCCGCCCCTAAGGAGTTGTACGACTGAGCTTGGTGCTCCATAAGGTCCAGGCGATGACCTAGGTCTACAGATTTCTGGAGAGCTTGAATTGCGGCCGCGTAGTCTTTCTTAGCTCGGAGGACACCGCCCAGGGTATTGAGCGCAAACGCTTGCAACTTAGAGTCGCCAATGAGCGACGCGACTTCGATGGCTTTCTCCAGAAGCTGGCGCGCCCTATCAAGATCACCGTGTTTTTTGAACTTTATGATTCCGAGGTGATGGGAAGCCACACCCACATATAGATCTACTATGTCGGTATCCACGACCTGCTCGAAGTAGGTCTCTGCCATCTGCCAATCGCCTGCCAATTCCATATTCATAGCACGGAAAAACGAAGGCTCAATCGCCCAGCTTGGGATTGTACCCTGCTCTTGTTGTTCTTCGGCTAAGGCCCCCAGCAACCATTGGTCAGGTGAGTTCTCCGGCTTCCAAGTCTGTCTATAGCAAGCTAATCCTTGGTTCGCATCTAGTTCCGTTGTATGAAAACAGTACCCAGGATTAGAGATCAGATATCGTGGTAAGGGCCCGACGTCAACATCCTCCAAGAACTTCGATCTTATGTCGAGGAGTAGTTTGTGAGCCTGTACTTCGTGTCCGTTGAGCTTCGACCTTCTACTAAGAAGTTCATTGCGAAGGTCCTCATCAAGCCTCCACTCTTGGTCGAAACTGACTGTGCTTTCAGTGAAATGCAGCGAAACAACCAAGCTCTCGCACGACCGTGTCGAATCTAATTCGAGCTTAGCCAACCTAGTTGCGACATTATCGGTTAGAGAAGGGGGCAAGGATAGGAGTGTAAGTGCTACCTCAACCTGCTTGCGGCCTCCAGTTAGTGCTTCCAATACTCCGGCTATCTCTCGGCCCGCCACTGTCTAAACCTCAAGCCTATTAAGTCGGCTGATCAACGACAAACGAATCAGCGATAGATTATTTGAAGACTGTTTCATTACTTCCTGCGCCATCTTCCGGGCCTCGATGTCCATCCAGCCCGTTAGATCTGCTACCACCTTCGTTATATCATCCTCTGCTCGGAGTTTTTCGTCACCTCCGAGGACAGGATCGACAACGAGATCGAGGTCACTAGCCGGCGGAGACTTCCGGTCATCAAAGTTACACTCTGAAGACTGTTGATGCAGAAGCTGAATAAGTGGCCTATTGCCCAGCGAGCAGATAGGATGCCAGAACATCTCCCACCACCAATCCCAGGTCGGGACGCCGAGTAATTCAGGTTGCTGCAACACAACGATTAGCCTGATATCGGTTGATTCATTCCTGGCAACGCTCGCCAGTAGGCGCTGTGTTCTGGCTTGCAGCTGCTGCTCCTGCCCCTCCTTCTTCTCCTCGAAGGACGACTGGTACCAGTCCATCTCCGTAACCTTGGCGTTTCCTTTAACAAGATCAGCTAACCTGACTCCTCGAGGCGTTTCGACCTCGGCTGTGGCCTCGAAGTGTCTCCTAATTCGATCAGAGGGGTGCAGCCCTTGCTCAAGAAGTGTTAGAAGAACAAACGGCGTTCCCATCAGGGCGTTAGTGCAGTCAATTTCAATCCACCGGACTTGTGGTTCTGGCCTGCTGGGATCAGAGAAGACCCATTTCAAATTACGGACGAGAGTTCTCACGACCTTCCGATTGGCATCATTCATAATAAAACGTAGAATGCGACTATTATCGAGGATAGCCCCTCTTGCGAGATCCACGTAGCGTCTCATATCTATGGGCGCCTGAAGTACGTCGGGTGAGAAGTAAACCAACTTTCAACTCCCAGTGACTATTGATATCCAAGTGACAGCATTCCGGCTAGCGAGACGCTACCAACGGCATTGCAGGTTTTGAGCAACTCTACTCTTCTGCCTCTCGCGATGCAAGGGTTCAGCGAGTAGGTCTTTCGGGCACGAGCCTCCAGTCTTGAGCCTCACCATTCCACCAGCACCAGCTCGGAGCAGAAGCCGGGGCCCATGGCGAGGATGATGCCCAGGCTGCCGGGGGGTGGGCGGTGGTGGGCCATGGTCTCCTGGAGGACCAGGAGCACCGAGGTGGAGGAGAGGTTGCCGACCTCCCGCAAGCTGCGCCAGGTGACGGCCAGGGCGTCGTCGGGCAGGTCCAGGGCCTGCTGGATCGCTTCGAGCACCTTCGGGCCGCCGGGGTGGCAGACCCAGGAGGCGACGTCGCCGCGGGAAAGATCATGGTCGGCCAGGAAGAGATCGACGTCCGGGCCCAGGTGCTCCCGGGCGACCTCGGGGACATCGGCGGAGAGGACGATGCCGAAGCCGCGCTCCGAGACGTCCCAGCCCATGACCTCCTCGGAGTCGGGGTAGAAGACGCTGCGGGTGGCGAGGATGCGGGGGCCGAGGCGGTTGCCGTCGCCCCCCCCATTGCTACCCCCAGTGCCACCCCCATCGCCGACCCGGGCCTCCAGTTCCGCCGCCCGCTCGGCGCCGGCCACCACCACCGCCGCGGCGCCGTCGCCGAACAGGCCGGAGGCGATCAGGTTGGGGATGGAGAGGTCCTGGCGTTGCAGGGTCAGCGAGCAGAGCTCGACGGAGAGGAGGACCGCCACCTCGCCGGGGAAGGCGCGCACGTAGTCGGCGGCGCGGGCGATGCCCGCCGCCCCGGCGACGCAGCCGAGGCCGAAGATCGGCACCCGCTTGACGCGGGGCGAAAGCCCCAGACGGTTGACCAGGCGGGCGTCGATGGAGGGGGTGGCCACCCCGGTGACGGTGACGAAGATCAGGGCATCGACGTCGGCCGGCGCCAGGCCGGCGCGCTCCAGGGCGTCGGTCACCGCCGCCTCACCGACCTCCTGGGCGACCCGGATCCAGGCGTCGTTGGCGTCGCCGAAGCCGTCCAGCCGGTCGTAGGCGTCGATGGGCAGCGCCAGGTGGCGGCCGCCGACCAGGACGTTCTCGTGCAGGCGCTCCAGGCGCTCCAGGTTGTGGTGGCGCTCGGCCCAATAGCCCTTCAGCGCTTCCAGCAGGGCGTGCTGGTCGTAGTAGTGGGGCGGGAAGGCGCTGCCGACGGAGGCGATCTGCATCGCGTCGGTCAGCGTAGCACGCCACCGGCCGAGGCCGGGTGGAGACGAAAAAGCCCCCACCGCGGCGCGTGACGGGCCGGCGATGGGGGCGGGGGAGACGCGGCGCCGGGCCGAATCACTCCACCGCGGCGATCCAGTCCTCCATGGTCTCCACGGTGCAGCCGTGGAAGAGCTGGCCGTTGCCGGCACCGGTGGCGGCGACGATCTGCTCACAGGAGCAGCCCGCCGTGTCCGCCAGGGTGAAGGTGCGGGCGTTGTTGCCGTTGCCCACGACCTCGGTGTCGAACACCGTGTCGCCGTCCACCAGGGCGTAGTGGTTCGGCTGCAGGGTGACGGTGGGCGCCGCCTCCGGGATCACCGTACCCACGGCGCAGGCGTCGCAGGCGTCGCCGAGGCCGTCGCCGTCGCTATCGACCTGGGCCGGGTTGGGGGTGGCGGCGCAGTTGTCGACGTCGTCGCCGACGCCGTCGCCATCCAGATCCGACACCAGGGTGATGACCAGGCCGTCGTGGTCCGACGAGCGCAGCGGGGTGGCGTAGTCATCGAGCAGGATGAGCGGCGCGTCGGCGTTGCCGCGGCCGTAGCCGTAGCCGCGCACCAGGCCGCCCAACCCCTGGGACACCAGGCCGTGGTCGAGGGCCTGGGAGCTGCCCCGGAAGATGAACGAGTAGCGCTCCGCCGCCGGCAACAGGTCGGTGAGGACGATGAGGTTCGGGTCCACCAGGTCGGGGCCGGTCACCAGGTCGTCCGCCTCGACGAAGTCACCGGCGATGCGGCCCACCACGTCAACGTAGCCGTCGCTGAACTGGAAGGCGTTGTAGTCGCCCACCACCGCCAGCCGGACGTCCGGGTCCAGCGCCTGGCGGTCGGCGACGATCGCCGCCACCGACTCGGCCTGCTGCAACCGCTTGGAGCGCACCCGGTCGCCGTCGGAGGCGGAGTCGATGCCGCCCAGGGAGCGCTGGTGGAGGGCCAGCACCTCGATGTCGTTGGCCACCCCGCCGACGTCCACCGTCGCCTCCAGGAGAAGCGGCGGCCGGTCGTTCAGCAGCGAGCCGTCGAAGGTGTTGATCTCACCGGCGGCCAACTGGGTCACCGCGCCCACCGTCACCCGCTGGCGGGTCAGGAAGCCGACGTCGATGCCGCCGACGTCGTTGCCCTCCACCAGGTACGGCGTGTAGACCACCGCCGGGTCGTCGGCCTCGATGCGGTCGGCGAGGTCCGCCAGCACCGACAGGCTCTCCACCTCGGAGACGGCCAGCACGTCCGGCGCAAGCAGGACGTCGCGGACGTAGGAGCTGAACTTGGCGAGGCGGCCGGCGTACTCCACCGCCGAGGCCACCTGGCCGTTGTCCGCGCTGCCCGGGTCATCGACGTCGTCGAACAGGCGGAAGAGGTTCAGGGCGCCCACCGTGTACTCCAGCGCGCCGGGCGGCGCCACCGCCACCGGCAGCGGCGCCGCGTTCACCGTGTAGGAGGTGGGCCACACCTCGAAGCCGCCGAACTCGTAGCCCAGGGGGCCGGTGGCGGTGAAGGTGGAACCGGCGGGGATGAGCGCGTTGGCCAGGCCCAGCTTGTCCGGGTCGAGCTCGAAAAGCTCCGGGTTGCCGTCCCACACCGGCAGGCCGGCGATGCCCGGGAACTCGATGCCCGGTTCGCGGAAGGCGCGCTGGCCCGAGGCGGTGACGAAGACCTCCGCCACCGGATCCGAACCGAAGAACTGGTTCGGGCTGGAGACGGCCCCCATGGCCACCTCCACCCGCATACCCTCGAAGCGCTCCAGTTCGGTGGCCGGCTGGGGCTGGTTGGGCGACGGCGTGGTGGCGTCGAAGGCCACCGCCGCCGGCAGCGCCGCGGCGGAGGAGACGACGGCGACCGCCGGGCCGTTGGTGAACTCGGTGAAGCCGAAGAACTCCACCACCTCACCGGTGACGTCCACCCGGTCGGCCAAGGCCACGGCGGGTGCCGCTCCGGTGAAGACGAAGATGCCGTTGGAGGTCTCCGGGTCGGCGTCGGCGCGGCCGTCAGGCGTCTGCATGAAGAAGCCGTTGGGGCCGACGGCGGTGACCGTGTTGTCGCGGCTGGTCACCACCTGGCCGGCGTAGGGCGAGGCCAGGCCGGCGCCCTGGATCTCGTAGATCTCCAGCTCCGCCGGCGGCGGCGGTGTGCAGCCCTCGAAGGCCGAGCCGTCCACCAGGGTGCCGGGGGAGTAAAGGGCGCCGCCGGAGCCGGCGGCGGTGGTGTGCTGGACCAGGCTGGTGCCGGTGACATCCGGGTCGCGGGTCAGCGACTGGTTGTCGCCCCCCTCGCCGCCGTAGCTGACCACCGCCTGGTCGCTGGCGCCGTCGTTCAGGGTCACCGTGTCGCCACCGTTGTTGAGCCCCAAGGCGCCGGAGGAGGCGGTCTGCACCACCATGCCGCCGAAGCCGCCCTGGGGCGAGCCACCGCCGAAGACCACGACGCCGCAGCCGTCGGCCAGCACGCTGCCGGCGGGGAAGACGTGGCGCACGGTGAAGCCGTCCGCCAGCGTCCAGCCGGAAACGTCCACGTCGCCGCCGGAGTTGTTGATGATCTCCACGAACTCGTCCTGGGAGAAGTTCGGGGTGCCGTCGTTGTTGGCGTCGCCCAGGGAGCTGTCCGGGTCGGCGTTGACCTCGTTGATCACCCAGCCGGTGGGGGCCGCCTCGCCCGGGGTGGGAGCGGCCACCTGCCAGGTGACGGACAGGTTCTCCGAGGTCTCGTCGGCGCCGCCGACGCCGTTGCCGCCGCTGCCGGCCTCGGTGCCCTCGTTGAAATCGACGCGGGCGAAGGACTCACCGCCCGAGTGACCACCCGGGAAAACCACGTCCTGGGCGGCCAGCGCGGTGTCCGCCTGGTAGGCGGTGGCGTCCAGGTCGGCGTCGGGGCCGTCGATGGCGACGCCGGTCTTGTCCACCGCCTCGTCCTTGTCGCCCCAGACCACGTAGTCGAGGTCGGTCACGAGATCCGAGGCGCCGTCCCAGAAGTAGAGGACCGCCACCTCGCCGGAGTTGGTCAGGCCGCCCTGGCCGTTGATGGAGCCGGGCAGCGCCTCGCGCATGTCGGGGATGGCGTCGGCGGCGCCGCCGTCCTCGTAGAGCTCGTAGTCCGGGTCGGTGCCGTACTCGGCGAAGAAGGCGCCGGAGCCCGCCAGGGCGACGGTCTGGAACTCGCCGGCGCCGATCTGGGCGCCGTCGGGGAAGCGGGCGTGGAAGTCGGAGAAGCCGCCGCCGCCGGCGTCGGCGCCGGTGACCACGTTGTAGTAGAAGACGCCGCCGGGGCCGAAGGTGGCGTCGGTCAGGTAGACGTTGGAGAGATCCACCGCGAAGCCGTTGGGGTTGAAGATCTCCACGTACTCACCGCCGGTGGGGGTGACCACCAGCTCGGAGAGCAGCAGGCGCTCCGCCGTCGGCTGGGGCTCCGGGCCGCCGCAGGTGGCGGTGTGGGCGCCGAGGTCGGTGAAGTCGTCCTGGGGGGCGCCGTCGAAGACCAGCGACGGGTCGAAGAAGTCCGACGGGTTGGTGTCGCCGGTGCAGGCGGCGTCCTTCCTCACCAGGGTGGCGTTCTGGGTCGAGACCCCGCCGGAGCTCCACTGGCTGCCCGGGTCGAAGCCCACCTCGCCGAAAGAGTCCACCACAAGGCCGCCGCGGGAGAGCACGATGGCGTCGTCGCCGTTCCACAGGCTGGAGGTGGTGGTCTGGTCGGTCACCGCCAGGACGGCGGCGGTGGCGCCGTCGTCGGCCACCACGTAGACGTCGCCGGGGGCGACGCTGCCGGTCAGGGAGATGGTGGTGCCGGCGGAGTTGGAGCCGTTGAAGTAGACCTCCACCTGGTAGCCCCCCGCCGCCAGGTCGATGGTGTCGGTGGTGCCGTTGTAGAGCTCCAGCGCCTTGTTCAGCGAGCTGCCCTCGACGTACTCGGAGATCAGCAGGTCGGTGGTCTGGGCGGCCGCCGCCGGGGCGAAGGCGAGCCACGCCGCCACGGCGAGGGTCAGGGCCAGCAGCGCCGGCGGGGTCTTGGTGGATCGGACGTCAGAGAGCATCGGGCCTCCCGGGGGATGGTGGAGATGGGATCGGTTCGCGGCGCACGGTGGCGCGGAAAAATCACCGGTGGCCCGGGCCGGGGGGATGGAGACCACCCCGGGGCGAGACGGACGATGGAGACCACCGGAATGACCGAATCTTAGCCGAAGATTACGTGCTCATGAAAGGGGATTCACCGCCTGTTACCCTCTTGCCACACGGCCGGAGCGCGCCCTGAGGCGACCGGCGACGAGACCACCTACCCAGCGAGGACGCGACCCGAGATGAAGCGCGCCGACAAGGCGGAACGCATCCAGGAGATCCTGGACGACCTGTACCCGACCACCGAGATCCCGCTGGACCACCGCGACCCGTACACCCTGCTGGTGGCGGTCCTGCTCTCCGCCCAGACCACCGACAAGAAGGTCAACGAGGTGACCCCCGATCTTTTCGCCCGCGCCGCGACGCCGGCACGGATGGCGGAGCTGGAGGTCGAGGAGATCCACAGCCTGATCCGCCAGATCGGCCTGGCCAACCAGAAGGCGAAGAACCTGAAACGCCTCTCGGCGATGCTGATGGAGGAGCACGGCGGCGGCGTGCCGGGCAGCTTCGACGACCTGGAGGCGCTACCCGGGGTGGGCCACAAGACCGCCTCGGTGGTCATGGCCCAGGCGTTCGGCAAGGCCGCCTTCCCGGTGGACACCCACATCCACCGCCTGGCCCAGCGCTGGGGCCTGACCAAGGAGGGGGCCACCGTCGCCAGGACGGAGAAGGACCTGAAAAAGGTCTTCCCGGAGGAGGCCTGGAGCAAGGTCCACCTGCAGATCATCTACTTCGGCCGCGAGCACTGCCCGGCCCTCTACCACGACCTCACCGAGTGCCCCATCTGCTCCTGGGCGGCGACCAAGAAGCGGATCCGACAGGAAGCCCGGGCCGACAGGAAGCGGCGCAAGCGCTAACACTGGTATCCAACTAACCCCCCGGCCCCTCCGCCAGCGGCACCACCTCGATGCCGGGGAAGCGGTGGAAGTCGCGGTCGCCGGTCAGGAGGCGCGGGGCGCCGCCTTCGGCGCAGACGGCGGCGATCTGGGCGTCGAAGACCAGGTTGCCCCGGGCGGCGGCGCTGCGGAGCTGGCCGGCGAACAGCTCGGGGAAGCGGGCCCCGGGGGCCAGCAGGCGCGCGGTGGGGCTTTCGAGCAGCGCGTCCAGGAAGTCCAGGGCGGCCTCCAGCGAGGAGGGGGCGGCGAAGATCCGGCGGTGCGTCACGACGCGCACGAACTCCCCCAGGACGAAGACCGGCAGGCCCCAGGGAACGGCGCCCTCGGCCAGGTGGCGCAGCCAGGCGGCGGCCGCGGCGTGGTGGTCAGAGCTCTCGCGGTGGGCGTACACCAGGACGTTGGTGTCCACCGCGATCAAGCCCGGCCCTCCATAACCTCGTAGAGGGCGTCGCGGTCGTCCAGGTCCACCCCGTCCCGGGCCTTTCCGGGCACCGTCACCAGGCGCAGGCGGAACGATGTGGAGGTCTCGTCGCCGCGCCGCAGGTAGTCCCGCAGGGCGTCGTCGATCACCGCGGTCAGGGTCCGGCCCTCTTCGGCCGCCTTCGCTTTCACGTCTCGCATGAGCTGGTGCTCCAGGTTGAGTGTCGTCCGCATGCAGAAAAGCATACGTGTCGGACATATATCTGTCAACTGCGCGGGTTCTGGTTGCATCCACGTCGTCCGGTGTCTCTGGCTTCGGGTTCTCTGTCTCCACGCTCTCCGTCTCCTCTTCTCTTAGTCCGGGCCGCTCTGCTAGCGTCCGGGGCATGACCGCTCCCGCCGGCGACGAGGCCGGCGCCCGAAACGGGTCGTTCCCTGATGTAGACGTAAAAGCGTGCTCCGATCTCACAAACGGGTCGCTGGAGGCACTGCTGGCGCCGTACGGCATCGCGGTGAGGTGGGTGGGCGAGGGGGAGGACATCCCCGGCACCTTCTGGGGGGAGCCGGAGGCGGGGATCATCGGGGACACGGTCTGGCTGCGGCCCGACACGCCGGTCCACTCGGCCCTCCACGAGGCGGGTCACCTGGTGTGCGCCGGCGCCGACCGGCGGGCCTCCATCCACACCGACGCCGGGGGCGACTTCGCCGAGGAGGACGCGGTCTGCTACTTGCAGATCCTGCTCGCCGACCGGCTGCCGAAGATGGGATCGGCGCGGATGATGGCGGACATGGACGCCTGGGGCTACACCTTTCGCCTCGGCTCCGCCCGGGCCTGGTTCGAGACGGACGCGGAGGACGCTCAGGCGTGGCTGGAGGAACGCGGCCTGGTGGCCGACGGAGAGCCGGCGGCCGACGGCCAGGCGTCACCTGGCGCCCCGACCCGCGAAGGGTGCGGCGTCCAGGTGGGGATTGACGGTTGACCGGCGGCGCGGCGTGACCAAGGCGAAGCGCTCCGCCTACGACCCTCTCTTCGGCGGCGGCGACGACCCCCGCTCCGAGGCGGTGGCCGAGTCGGTGCGGGACGCCTTCGCCGAAGCCAGCCGCGCCTACCTGTCCTCGCCCTGGCCGTGGGTCGCCTGGGCGGTGCTGCTGCCCACCGCGGCTCTCCTGACCCTGCCGGTGCGCGCCGGCTGGGGCGGCGCCGCGGTCCTCGGCCTGTGGTCCGCCACGATCCTGGCCGGTGGCGCGGTGGAGGGGGCGGCGCTGCTGCGCGGGCGGCGCCGCGGCCGGCCCGGGCCGCTGGGGGCGTGGGCGATGCGCGCCCAGGGCAACCTCTCCCTGGTCGCCGTCGTCCTCTCCGCCCTGGTCGCCGGGCTCGGCGAGGCGGCGTTTCTCCCCGGTCTCTGGCTACTGCTGCTGGGCCACTCCTTCTTCACCCTGGGGGGCCTCGCCTTCCGCCCGCTGCGCACCGCCGGCGTCGTCTTCCAGCTCGGCGGTGCCGTCGCCCTGGTGCTCACCGCCCTGCCGGTCACCGGGTACCCGCTGACCGCCGGGGCCGGCGCCGGCCGCGGCCTGGAGGTCTTCGCCCTGACCACCGCCCTCGGCTGCGGCTGGATCGCCCTGGGGCTCTGGCGGAGGCGGCCCTGAGCGCCGCCGGCCCCGGCAACGAGGCGGCCGGGAGAGCCGAGGGGGCGGGGACCGGCCTGCGGGTAGGCATCCTCGGCGGCGGCACCGCCGGCTACCTGGCCGCCCTGGCGCTGGCCGCCAAGCGGCCGGAGGTGGAGGTGACCCTCCTGGCCTCCAGCGCCGTGCCGGTGATCGGCGTCGGCGAAGCGACGACGCCGCTGTTGCCCCAGTTCCTCCACGCCGACCTGGGGCTCGACGTCCACCGGCTGTGGCGCCAGGTGCGGCCCACCCTCAAGCTGGGCATCCGCTTCGCCTGGGGCGAGGCCGACTTCAACTATCCCTTCGGCCCACTGCGCCTGCTGGAGCCGGCGGCCTACGACGGCGACACCGAGGCGGCGTCTCTGCGCTCACTGCTGATGAGCGCCGGCCGCCTCCCCCTGTTCACCGCGCAAGGGGGCGGCGAGGGTGGAGAACCGCTGGATCCCCGTTTCGGCACCGCCGTCGCCTACCACCTGGACAACCGCCGCTTCGTCGCCTCTCTCGAGGAGCGGGCGGCGGCGGTGGGGATCCGCCCCATCGACGCCACCATCGCCGAGGTCCGGCGCTCCCCGGACGGCGGGGCGGTGGAGGAGCTGGTGGCCGACGACGGCCGCCGCTTCCGGGCCGACCTGTGGGTCGATTGCTCCGGCTTCCCCTCCCTTCTCCTGGGCGAGGCCCTGGGATCGCCGTGGCGGTCCTTCGCCGGCTCGCTGTTCACCGACCGTGCCCTGCTGGCCACGGGCCCGGCGACGGCCCTGGCGCCCCATACCCGCGCCGCCACCTGGGACGCCGGCTGGTGCTGGGCGATCCCCCAGCGGGGCGACGGCGACGGCGGTGACGAGAGCCACTACGGCTACGTCTACTCCTCCGCCCACCTGGGGGACGACGAAGCCAGGGCGGAGCTGGCCCGCCGGCTGCCCGCCGCCCGGCCGGGCCGCACGCTACGCTTCCGCGCCGGCCGCCACCGTCACTTCGTGCGCGGCAACGTCGCCGCCCTGGGCAACGCCTACGGCTTCGTCGAACCGCTGGAATCGACGGCGCTGCACCTGCTGGTGCGCCAGATCGGCCTCCTCGTGCGGCTCGTTCCCTGGCGCCCGGAGGAGGCCGCGGGCCGCCTCGCCCTGGCCAACCGCAAGGTGGCCGGCTGGTGGGACTACCTGGCCTGGTTCCTGGCGCTGCACTTTCGCTTCAACCGCCGCCTGGACACCCCGTTCTGGCGCGCCTGCCGCGCCGAGGTGGACGTCTCCACCTGGGAGGAGCTGCTGGCCGTCTACCGCCAGCGGGGACCGCTCTCCGCCGACCCGTCGCTCCCGCCCCTCTTCGCGCCGCCGGACCCTCT